>Ga0194128_10006755_pt1 | contig 15318 bp, 27 predicted proteins | sample TA2KigCa65mmetaG_FD_148650 | JGI IMG/M metagenome (GOLD analysis project Ga0194128, IMG submission 148650) | Freshwater microbial communities from Lake Tanganyika, Tanzania - TA2015037 Kigoma Deep Cast 65m | ecosystem: Environmental > Aquatic > Freshwater > Lake | place: Tanzania: Lake...
CAGAGGTGCTTGTGCCACAAAACATAATAATATTAAACTGAATGAATCATGAAATTATTGCATGTAATGTTTTCTACTAATAGAGTAGAGTTTCTCAAAAAAACATTTGAAGCAAATAAAAAATTAGATTTCAGTGAACTTGATGTTCACCATTTGTTTATTGATGACTATCCTCTGGGAAGAGATAATGAATCCTTAGCAGAGTTTGTAGTATCTAATGGTTACAATGAAATTATTTTTCATGAAGAAAACCAAGGTATTACAAAAACCTGGCAAGAACTTTTTAATTTAATAAGACAAAGAGATTATGACTATATCTTTCACCATGAGGATGATGTAGAAGTAATGTATCCATTAAAGATTATGGATATGATTGAACTTCTTGAACAAGACAAGACATTATCTCAGGTTCAGTTGAAGAGAAATAATTGGTATGAGCATGAAACAGAAGATATTGGACCAAAGGAAGATGATGTAATATTTAAAAAATATAGATATGAAAAAGCAACACCATATTTTTGGATGTTAATGTCACTGTATCCAGCATGGATTGCCAGGGAACCAATCTTAGAGGAGACAGGAAACAATCCATCTGAATCTGTGATTGCACACTATCTACAACACAAGCATGGTATTGGTGCTGGGTTGTTAAAAACATCAGAAGGTGGTATGATGGTCAATCATATTGGAGACTATTTTCATGGTAAAAGAGTTGCAGAAAATGAACCTGGATGGGAAGGATTTAAAAGTATAGATCCAAACACAAAGTATTGTTCAAGAACTGGAGCATATTGGAATGAAAGTTAATCTTATTATTGCAGATGATTTTTATGATAATCCAGATCAAGTAAGAAACTTTGCACTGTCCCAGGAGTTTGAAGTAAGAGGAAACTACCCAGGACTTAGGACTAAATCATTTTTAAATGATAGCCTTAAAGAAGTTATTAATGCTCTGGTATCACATGCTGCTGGTGGTGTAACTGATTGGTTAGTTGATGACCAGGGCAACAGTTACACAGGAGCATTTCAAATCTGTACAGCAATGGATCGTACATGGATTCATTCTGACTACAATAATATGTGGGCAGGAGTATGCTACCTGACACCTGATGCTCCACTCAGTGCTGGTACTGCATTGTATAGGCATAAAGAATCTAAGGATAGAATTTCTATCAACAATAAAGATTATGGTGAAGATGCATATGACTATACAAAGTGGGAAGTTGTTGATAGAGTTAGTAACATCTACAACAGGTTAATTTTATATCCTGGTAATCTTTTTCATGCATCTGTTGATTATTTTGGTACTAACTATCAAAATGGTAGACTATTTCAAACTTTCTTTTTTAATACCAAATATTGATGGATCCATTTGATCATTGGGTAGTTGATGATTTCCTGCCAATAGAAACTGCAATACAGTTAGAGAGTGAATTTATTGATTATGATCATCCTAAGTGGTACTGTTATAATAATCCATTAGAAAATAAAAAGACTTGTAATGATTGGTGGGAGTTTCCTCCCAAGACTTATGAGTTGTTTATGCATTTAAGTTCTTCTAATTTTGTTCAGCAAATCAAAGAACTGACTGGGATACAATCTTTATATCCTGATATTGGATTGCATGGGGCAGGTTGGCATATGCATGGAACTGGGGGTAAACTAAATGTACATTTGGATTATTCTATTCATCCAAAATTAAATTTACAAAGAAAACTTAATCTTATTTTGTATCTTACTGAGGGTTGGAACTTTACCTGGGGTGGTGGATTAGAACTTTGGTCACATGATGACCAAAAGCATAAACCAAAAGAACTTAAAAAAGTAGTTGACAATGTTTTTAACAGAGCAATTCTATTTGACACAACTCAAAACTCTTGGCATGGTTTTCCAGAACCAATCACTTGTCCACAAGGAACTTATAGAAAAAGCATAGCATTTTATTACCTAACTGATTTACCTCAAAATGTAGATTATAGGAAAAGAGCTTTATATGCTCCATATCAAGATCAAGAAAACAACACAGAAGTATTAGAATTTATTAAACAAAGAGCATCATGAATAAAACTTCTAAGATAGTAATGATATCCATGTTTAAGAATGAAGCAAAGGTCATTCGTAACATGATTGAATCTTGCTACAAGTATATTGACTATTGGATCATGCAAGACAATGGTTCAACAGATGGAAGTGCAGAGATAGTCAGATCATTCTTTAAAGAGAAAGGTATTCCTGGATTTGTTTATAATGTAGAAGAAGGTTGGGTTAGTTTTGGTTGGAATAGAGATCATCTATTGCAGACATGTTTGAAATTTGATCATGGATGTGATTGGATTTTAAAAATGGATTGTGATGAAATTTTAGAAGTTGATGATAATTTTGATTGGTCTGTCTTTAATGACACATCAATTCAAAGCTTTCATGTTCCAGCAAAAGCACCAGGACTTCTATATTACAGAGCATGGATTTGGAATGCAAAACTTCCTTGGAGATTCAATCATGATATTGCTCATGAAACTATTTCTTTGGAAATGAATGATATTGGTGAAAAATTCCAAAGAGTCAATCTTCCAATATCTTTTAGGCAGGTTGGATTTGGTAGTGGAGGAGAAAGTTATGAAACCCCTACCAAGTATGTCACTGACAGTTTGAAGTTAGAAGAGAAGATGATTAGAGAAAATACTCTTTTGGATGACATTTATCATTTTTGGTACATTGGTAAAAGTTATTCTGATGCTTCTGGGTGTCAAACATTTCCTTTGAGAAGTTCTCAACAAGTAGAATTTGCTAGGAGATCTATTTACTATTTTAATGAGTATGTAAATCATGTTCATGACTATAAAAATACTAATACTCCAAAACACCTTGATGAGTTTTCTTACTATGCTTTCTACTGCATAGGTAACAGTTACAGATTCATAGGAGACATTGAAAATGCTATTGATTATTTCAATAAAGCAGCACAATTCTGCCCAAGAAGAAATGAACATTTAGTTAGGTTGTGTGAAATTTGTGGGGACATGGGAGATTATGCAACAATGTTTCAAATGTCATCTTATCTTTTATCAGAAGAAAGAAAGTGTCCTTTTCCAGATCTAATGTTCTTGTTAGATATTAATTGTTACTATGATACTGGAACTTATATTAAACATCTAAATGATTTTGCTTTATCTAAAATGAATGAAGACAAACAATGAAATTTGTAGCTACAAGTAATGTAAATCTAAATTACAATAAAAGAATTTGGGTTGTAGATAATTTTTATTCAAATCCACATGCAGTTAGAACATATGCACTTCAACAGCAGTATGAAGAGTTGTCTGAATGGTATAAAGGAAAGAGGACAGTAGAACAACACTTTGTTCCTGGAACTAAAAGAGAAATTGAAAATGTGATAGGAAAGAAAATTACAGCATGGGAATCTCATTCCATGTGTGGCAGATTCCAATACTGCACTCCACAAGACTCATTAGTATATCATTGGGATGGACAAAGTTTGGCAGGGATGGTATACTTAACACCTAATGCTCCATATCAATGTGGAACTTCTTTCTATGCTCATGAAAGTGGAGCTAGGCATGAGTCAGATCCAAATTCAAATCAAGCATTTTCTGGGGGATTCTATGACAAGACAAAGTTTAAATTGGTTGATGTAGTTGGTAATGTATTCAATAGATTAGTTCTATTTGATGCAAAATGTATTCATGCAGCATCAGAATACTTTGGTACAAACATAGAAGATTCCAGGTTATTTCACATTTTCTTTTTTGATTGATATGAAAAATTATAAGTTTAGTATTATTACACCAGAGCATAAGAAAGATAATATTCCATTTTTAATGGAGTTGTATGATACTATCAAGAATCAAACATACACAGATTGGGAATGGGTTCTGTATCTAAATGGTGACTGCAAATTAGTTCACCTACCAGATGAACTTAAAGATGATAATCGTGTAAAAGTTTTTACTGGGATTACAAATCCTAATGTAGGATTCATTAAGAATAAAGCATTCAATCTTGGTAAAGGTGATATTCTTGTAGAGGTAGATCATGATGATCTACTGAGTCTTGATTGTTTGCAAGAACTGAACCAGGCATTTCAAGATGAGGAAATTGGTTTTGCTTATAGTGAAAATCTTCTCTATGACATGAGAGGTCCTGAATATAAAGTCCCATGGAATCCTGCTAATGGTTGGACTCACAAGTGGGTAGAATTTAGAGGTGAACAGTTTATGAAGATTGATATGTTTTCTCCTACCAGTCACAGCATTGGTATCATTTGGTATGCACCTGACCATGTTAGAGCATGGAGAAAGTCTGTTTATCAAGAACTTGGTGGACACAATCCAGAGTTAAATATATGTGACGATCATGAATTGGTAATTAGAACTTATCTTAAAACTAAGTTTCATTTTATTCAAAAGGTTCTTTATTATTACAGATGGCTTCCTGGTAATGACAATACTCAAACACAGAGGATTGATGATATTCAGGTTAAAACTTTTGAGTTGTTTCATCAGTATGGACAACAACTTGCAGAAAGGGATGCAGATTTTAAAGGTCTGATGAAGGTAGATATTGGTGGTGGACTTTTCCCAAAACCTGGGTATACTACCATTGATCAGCAAGGTGGTGATATTACTTGTGATCTAAATGATGGAATTCCATTACCAGATAATAGTGTTGGTGTTATTAATGCAAGTCATGTAATTGAACATCTTAAAGATCCAATTAAAACTATGAGTGAAATACATAGAGTTCTTTGTGATGGTGGTTGGGCATTCATTGAAGTTCCTTCTACTGATGGTAGAGGAGCATGGCAAGACCCAACTCATGTGAGTTTTTGGAATCAAAATAGTTTCTGGTATTACACCAGAGCAGACAAAGCACAATTTATTAGGAACACTACAATTAGATTTCAAGAATTTAGATTGGAGACTAATTGGTGGGAAGATAATATTGCAGTCACAACAGCATGGCTATGTGCTATTAAGTCAGATAAAAAACGTCCACATCCAATAAAAATTTGAGTTATGAATTTTACAGTTTATAGTAAACATGGTTGCCCCTACTGCACAAAGGTTCTCCAAGTCTTAGGAGCACTTAGTGCATCAAGAGGTTTTTTAGTTAGAGAATATGTTCTTGGAACTCATTTTACAAGAGAAGAATTTTATAAAGAGTTTGGAGAAGGTTCTACTTTCCCTCAGGTTCTTATCAATGAAGAACATCTTGGGGGATGTTCTGATACAGTCAAATATTTACAAGAAAATAATTATCTTGGATGACCATAAATAATGGTAACAATCTTCCTATTAATAGGGGTGTTGAGTTAGTACTAAAAAGGAGGAATCCACATAAAAAAACATTTTCAATATGTTTTGAAAGGATGGTTTCTTTTTTCAGTAGAAAAATAACCATTTACTTTAATTTTTCCTTGAATATAGGGAAACAAAAGTAGTTTAGGAGAATTACTATGTTAGCACTAGCCCTTGTTTTTTCAGTATTGTTTGTAATCTTTGCTCTAATACTTGGTAGTTTAGTTGGTTGGACAGTAAAACAACACCTTGAACAAAAACAACCTTATACATATCATCCAGAAATGTTTGATGAAGATGGTCAGGTTGTTCCAGATGAACTTATAGCATTTAGATTTGAGAACAAAGATTTCCTTGATGAGGAGGAAGATTTAGAAGATTAAAAATGGAGTGATTTATGAAATTACCAACAGATCAATTGATCTCTGAAATTATTCAAAGAGTTTCTAATTCAAAAACAAGAGACGAAAAGATTCAAATTCTGAGACACTATGACAGTCCTGCACTAAGGTCTGTTCTTATTTGGAACTTTGATGATGCTGTAGAATCAGCATTTCCTATTGGGGAAGTTCCTTACACGCCCAATGATGCCCCTGCTGGGACAGAACACAGTAAACTGATTCATGAATGGAGAAAGTTTAATCACTTTGTAAAAGGTGTTACTAATCTGACTCAACCAAAAAGAGAAATTATGTTTATCCAGATGCTGGAATCTCTTCATGAGTCTGAGGCTTCTTTAATGTGCCTGGTTAAAGATAAACAACTGCATAAGAAATTTAAGATTACTAAAGCTGTTGTTCAAGATGCATTTCCAGAGATCAACTGGAACTGAATTATGGGAGGAAAAATTAATATTATTCATAGAGATTGTGATGTTTCAATAGCAAACAACAAATCTCTCCCATTAGATTCCTATGTCATATCCTATTCTGATAATGGAGTAGTTAAGTTTGACATAGCTCAAGGATCTCAAGTTAGTATCTTTGATCATTATTATGACCAATATAGAAATGTTATTTCTATGAAATGGTCAGAAGGAAAAGTTAATTCAAAAACATACAATCAACCTCAAAAGAAAAGTAAAAAGTAAATGGGCAAACATTATTTACTGAATTTATATGGATGCTCTTTTGTTCTTTTGAATGATGAACAAGGTCTTATTGACTTGTTAGAACATGCAGCAACAGCAAGTGGTGCTAATGTTCTTCAAACTATTTCTAAGTCATTTAATCCTCATGGAGTTACAGTGATATCATTACTTTCAGAAAGTCACATTAGTATTCACACATGGCCAGAACATGGTAAGGCAGCAGTAGATGTCTATACTTGTGGGGATTGTGATCCTAAGATTGGTTGCGACATGATTATTAAACAACTTTGTTCAACCAATCACACTTTAAGTTACATAGAACGTTGACAATTTTATTGATTGATGATACCATGAAACTATTAACTTGTCCTTATCATGTATAAACCTTATTCACCTGAATGGCATCGTAAGCGTTATTTGAAAGAAGCTTTAGAAAAATATTTTGATGACTATGCAGACAATCAAATCATTTTAGATGATATTATGTCTATTCTTAATCAGAGGTCTGAATCTGCGTATGCAGATTTTCAAAAAGTTAATGAGTTAGAAAATTCTTTAAGAGGTTCAACCTTATACTAAATAACCTTATATGGAGATTGTATATGCTCTCTACACAATATCGTCTTCGTTTAGAGAAAATTTGTAGAAAGATTGTATTAGGAGAAAGTGTTGAATTATCTGATATGATTTGGGCGGAAAAACTTGCAAAGGCAAATAGATCTGCTTGCACATTACTTCGTCAAGCAAGAAGGAAATCAGAGAATCCTGATATGGTTGAAGGTGGTATGGATGATTTTTTAAACCAACTTGATATTGGTGGATTGGGACATGAAAGATTTGGTAAAAGAGGATTTAAAGATACTGATGATATGGTAGATTGGTGGGTAGAAGAAAAACCTGATGATTGGAGACAGAGAGATTAGTAGGCATAAATTTTTGTTGCTAAAAATAAAAAATGTTAGGATTTTATAATACATATGATATAATTTGAATGGTGACAGATATGATCTGAAAGTTTTTTATTATGTTGTTCTTCGTGCATGGAGGATATTATGCACAATCTTATTTCTTACAATCAATTAGCTGCTTGGAAGAGGTTGGAAAATTCAATAGATAATTTCATTGATCAACACGAATTAATGAATTCATACTTTGAATGTTTGACTGAATGTGATGAAGATAAACAGACATGTAAAAAAGTTTGTAGGGATTTGCTAAAAACTGTATAACCATTTGGGGAGTTGACTACTCCCCTTTTTTTATATACAATTGTAGAGATGACATTTAACTAAATGGATAAAGAAAGAGTTGGACTGATAGTTAAAAACTTAGAACTTCTTGTACATTCTTTAAAGCAAGAACTTAACAGTGTCCCTGAGGAAGTTTTGAAGAATGATGAAGCAGTGATTGTTCCTTATGAAGAAGATTATGATGAGGTATTTTCTGGATGAAACTTAAAAAAATGTTGAAGTTGTTGAAAGAAGCAACAGAAAACCAATCTAAGTTATACACACCAGCAGAATTAGATTACATGAATCATCAACTTCAAGTGATTGAAGAAGAAATACTTAGACTTGAACACAGAGATTACAAAGGATTTGGTAAAAAATGACTGTAAAACTTATTAGTGTTACGCCAGATGCAGAAAAGACAATGGCATACGTTGCTAGAGTGTCTAACCCTAGTAATCAAGACAACGAAAACTACGCAGGGTTATTGCGTTATTGCATTAAACATAATCATTGGTCTGTTTTTGAGCAGGCTACTATGACTTTGGAAATTGAAACTAATCGTGGTATTGCTGCTCAGATTCTGCGCCACAGAAGTTTTACTTTTCAAGAGTTTAGTCAAAGGTATGCAGACACAAGTTTGCTGACTGATCATATTCCAATTCCAGATTTGCGTAGACAAGACACTAAGAATCGTCAAAATTCTATTGATGATATGTCAGAATATGAAAAACTGACTCTTCAAGGAATGATTGCAAATCATTTTTCTTCTGCCAATAATCTGTACAAAACTCTTCTGGAACATGGTGTGGCAAAAGAGTGTGCAAGGTTTGTGCTCCCTTTGGCAACTCCTACAAGAATCTATATGACAGGTTCAGTAAGGTCATGGATTCATTATATCAATCTGCGTTCTGCTAATGGAACACAAAAAGAGCACATGGAAATTGCAGAAGAATGTAAGTGTATGTTCACATGCCAGTTTCCAACAGTGTCTGAGGCACTTGAGTGGACTAGGGAAAACTGTTCAGAGTGTGTAGACCAACCATCTATTATAATTGAATGAAATGGAGATTGATGTAAGTTATTCTGATGTTTGTGACTTATTAGTTCAAAAAAATATAGTTGCAATTTATCAAGGTAGATGTGAAGCTGGCCCAAGAGCTTTGGGAAATAGATCTATCTTATATGATCCAAGAGATTTAAATGCAAAAGATCATGTTAATAGAGTTAAAAAGAGAGAATGGTTTCGTCCTTTTGCTGGCACTATTCTTTTAGAACACGTTCATGATTGGTTTGATATGATTGGATTAAAAGAAAGTCCATTTATGTCCTATGCAGTAGAAGTGTTGGAAGATAAAAAGAATTTAATTCCAGGTATTATTCATGTAGATAATACTTGTAGAATTCAAACAGTCACAGAAAAACAAAATTATCATTACTATAATTTGATAAAATGTTTTTATAAAAAAACTTCTGTTCCAATTCTTTTTAATACTTCTTTTAATCTTGGTGGAGAAACCTTAGTAGAAACATTAGAAGATGCTATAGATACCTTAAAAAGATCTGAAATTGAATACTTATTTTTACCAAAAAAAATGAAATTAATAGTGGAGGAGAATGTTTAATGTACATTCTTGGTATAAACATATCTCATGACTCTTCAAGTTGTTTACTTAAAGACGGTGAAATTGTTTTTTATAGAGAGGATGAAAGAGTATCTAAACTTAAACACAACAGTTGGAGTCATCAAAGACCTATTCCTTTCAATTACTACCACAGTAAAAATATTAAACAACATACTAGTTTAATTGACCATGTAATTTTTTCTTCTTTTGGAGATTCTTCTTATGATTTAGAAATAATTAATGGTGTTTTAAGACAATTAAAAGAGTCTGGTATAGAATGGAGCAACTCTATATTTAATGAAAATGCTCATCACTTGTACCATGCTTCTATTGCAGCATTTTCTTCTGGGTTTGAAAACTGTGCTTGTTTAGTAATTGATGGGTCTGGAGCATATCTTGAACAAGATCAAAATCCTTTTAGAGAAATTGAATCCATATATTCTTTTAATTTATCTGAAGGATTTGAAAGAAAATTCAAACACTATTCTAAATTAGGTAAAAGTAATTACTGGCAATTCAATGTTTTAAACGAAGATGGACACACTTTAGTTCTTTCTGATTCTATGGGGTGTGGATTGATGTTTAATGAATTTTCTTTTCAGTTAGGATATAATAGTGGACATGATGCTGGCAAAATAATGGGACTATCTTCTTATGGAAACCACACAGGAAAATATGGAAAGTGGTTTTCTTATATTGATGATGTTGGTATAACAAATAACAATTTATTATATCCACTTCTTAGTAATATTTCAAATAGAACTGATCAAGAAAAAAAAGATATATTGAAAACTCTTCAAGAAGAAACAAAAACTCATACAATATATCTTATTGAAAAAGCATTAGATCTTTGTAATACTAACAATATATCTCTTTCTGGTGGATATTTTTTGAACTGTGTTAATAATTATCAGTACCTAAAAAAATTTCCAAATGTCAATTTTTATGTGGATCCTATATCACATGATGGGGGTACAGCAATTGGAGCAGCAAAGTATTTGTGGTGGGTCATTACAAAAGATCAGACTATTAGAAAGTTAGATAATTTATATCTTGGTTGACACCCATAAATATTTTTTGTATACTATTATTACACATGGCAATTTATCCAATCATTCATAAAGAGACAGGTGAAAAAAAAGTGATTGAACTGAGTGTTCATGATATTACTAAATGGTACGAAGACAATCCTGAGTGGAAAAGGGATTGGTCAGAAGGATGTGCAACTCCTGGAGAAGTTGGTGAGTGGAAGAACAAACTCATTCAAAAAAATCCAGGATGGAACGATGTGCTTGAAAAAGCATCTAAAGCCCCAGGTTCACGTGTAACTAAAATCTAATGGCAAGAAACAGAAGAAGAAACTCAGGAGATTCTCCTATTGGGATTGGTACAACTTCAAGAAATAGAAAGAAGAGAAAACCAATTAACTCAGAAACTTTACTTGATATTCAACCACTGACTAAGAATCAAACAATTTTGTTTGATGCCTATGATTTAGAAAAACATTTGTTTGTCTATGGTTGTGCAGGTACAGGTAAAACATTCTGTGCATTATACTTGGCACTTAAAGATGTTCTTGATGAACTTACACCTTATGATAAGATTGTAATTGTTAGATCTTTGGTATCAACTAGAGAAATTGGGTTCCTTCCTGGAGATCATGAAGACAAGTCAAGTCTTTACCAAATTCCCTATAAGAATATGGTAAAGTATATGTTTGAGTGCAACTCTGATGCAGAGTTTGAGATGCTCTATGGTAATCTCAAGGCACAAGAGACAATCAGATTTTGGAGCACCTCATTTATCAGAGGAACAACTCTTGATAATTCTATTATTATTGTTGATGAATGTCAGAACTTGAACTTTCATGAACTTGATAGTATAATTACTAGGGTTGGTGACAACTCTAAGATTATGTTCTGTGGTGATGCCACACAGTCTGACCTTACAAAAACTAATGAAAGAAATGGAGTTCTTGATTTCATGAAAATCATTCAAAGAATGCCAGAGTTTGAATCTATTGAATTTGATATTGAGGATATTGTCAGATCTGGTTTGGTTAAGTCTTACATTGTAAACAAAATGGCAGCAGGGTTTTAATGTTCAATCATGTTAGTATGAATCTTCCCAAACTTGAAAGGGAAGAAATTGATGGAGTTAGATATTATAAATTACCTGGGGAAGATAACCTTTCCAGGTTAGTTTCTATTACATCAGTCACAAGCTTTCACAATAAACATATTTTTGAAGAATGGCGAAAGAAAGTTGGTGAGGCAGAAGCAAACAAAATCAATAGACAAGCAACAAGTCGTGGTACAGACCTTCACTCTTTGGTAGAAGGATACTTACATAATGCAGAACAGTTACCACAGGTTCAACCACTTTCATATTATCTTTTTCAGATTGCAAAAGAAAAACTAAATAGCATTGACAATATTCATGCACTTGAAAGTTCTCTTTATAGCAAACAATTAGGCATCGCAGGAACAGTTGATTGTATTGCAGAGTACAATGGTGAACTATCAGTCATAGACTTTAAGACGTCAAAGAAACCAAAACCAAAGGAGTGGATTGAACATTACTTTGTTCAGTGTGTTGCTTATGCTTGTATGTTTTATGAGATGACAGGTATTCCTGTTAAGAAGTTAGTTATCTTAATGGCATGTGAAGATGGGGATTGTGTTGTTTATGAGGAGTATGATAAAATGAAATATATTAAGTTACTTAATGGATACATTAAAGAGTTTATTCAAACTAAATTAAAAGAATATGGAAGATAAATTAAAGGATGCATTGGAAGTTAAGTTTCTGTGCCCTGCAAAGTTTTCTCAAATTATAGAAGACCTTGTGAAGACTAATGAAGAAATGAATTACATAGATGCTATTGTCTTCTATTGTGAGCAAAACAATCTTGAAGTTGATTCTGTTAGTAAACTAATTAGCAAACCACTCAAAGAAAAATTAAAGTGTGATGCTATCAATTTAAATTTTTTAAAAAGAACATCCAGAGCTAAACTTTTGATATGACACCCTTTGATGCTTATAAAACTTATCTTGCATTAAAGAATCACTTTACTAAACCAAAATATGATTACTTTAAGTATGCAGGTAAGTCCAGAGCATCAGGAGAATCATTCAATAAACGTAAAGATAAGTATTGGTTTGAGAGAATTAGTAGACAGAAGAATGATGAAGAGATAAAAAACTTCTTTTTGTCTAACTTTATAGGTAATGATAATCCACAAGCCATGTGGATTGGAGAAATTATTAGAGAAGGTGATTCTTGTTACAAAGAATGGATGAAGAGACAGCAAAGTTTGTCCTACATGTTTAAACAAGAATCAGAAGATATGTTGTCTGAAAACAACTTAGAGCAGGTTCTTGATGCTTCAAAGCAACATCCAGTCATTCTAAAAAAGTTCCTGAGTGGGAAGATTAGTATAGAAACTTTTACTATTTGGGATAGAATATTCCTGTTTAGGAATAATTTTGACAAACAACTTTTAGATCCTGTATGGGAGATAGTGTCATTAAAGATACAGAAATACTCTCCATTCCTAAATATCGATGTACAGGAGTACAAAAAAACTTTGAGAAATATTGTGGAGAGATGACATGTCCTTCTTCGATTCAGATATAGTTCAGAAGGAACTTAAAACGATTGAAAAGTTACAAAGGGAACTTACAAGAAGTGTTTTGAGATTCCCTAATATGTCTAAGGCTGAGAAGTTAGAACATGTTAACTTGTTATCTGAACTTTTAGAAAAACAAAAAATCCTGTATACAAGATTGTCATTATCAGATGACCCTCAAGCTATTGAAAAAAAGAATGAAATTATTGAGTCATCAAAACTTCTTGGGTATGGTGACCCATCAGATATGAATGTGATTTTTGATAACATGCAGAAGGTCATTAAAAGACTTAAAAGGGAAGCAGAGGTTGACTAAGACCTTTGCTTTTGCTATGATGTCTGTGGATAATCGATCCAATTAATCCAACTAATCCGAGGTAATCTAATGTCTTTTTCAGACCTTAAAAAGAAATCTTCTCTTGGTTCTCTTACATCCAAACTGGTACAAGAGGTAGAGAAGATGAATACATCTGGTGGTTCCAGTGATGAACGTCTCTGGAAACCAGAAGTAGACAAAGCAGGAAATGGATTTGCAATCATTCGTTTTCTGTCTGCACCCCAAGGAGAAGACCTGCCTTGGGCAAAGGTCTATACTCATGCCTTCCAAGGTTCTGGTGGGTGGTTTATTGATAACTGTCTGACCACCATCAATCAGAACTGTCCTGTCTGTGAAGCAAACAGGGAACTGTGGAACACAGGCAGTAAAGCAAATCAAGATATTGTTCGTGATCGTAAGCGCAAACTGTCTTACTATTCCAACATCTATGTTGTTCAGGACAAAGCACATCCTGAAAATGAAGGAAAGGTATTCCTTTATAAGTATGGCAAGAAAATCTTTGACAAGATTATGGCAGCCATGAAACCTGAGTTTGATGATGAAACTCCTATCAACCCCTTTGATTTCTGGGCTGGTGCCAACTTCAAAGTAAAGATTACCAAGAAGGATGGTTACTGGAACTATGACAAGTCAGAGTTTGGTGCTCCTGAACCTCTGTTTGATGATGATGGTGCCATGGAGGCAGTTTGGAAGAAGACATATTCTCTGGCAGAGTTTACTGATCCAGAGAAGATGAAGACTTATGAACAACTTGATGCTCGTCTGAAAGCTGTTCTTGGTAAGAAACCAGTCCAACAGGATGAATCCTTTGATGATGAAGATGAGGATCGTGGTCCTGTTCCCACTGCTGAAGAAGTAGTACAGGGAAAGTCTGGTGGAACTCGTGCAGCAAGTCGTTCATCCTCTTTTGATGATGAGGAAGATGATGCTCTGAGTTACTTCCAGAAGTTGGCTGAGGAATGATTGAAGGGGGGTTTATACCCCCCTTTTTTATTGGAATAAATAAAATAAACGTTTAATCAGAATGGGAAAACAAAATATATTTCCTGGATCAGTTCCAAATGATGGAACTGGAGATACCTTATATCAAGGTGCCCTTAAGATTAATAATAATTTCAATGAAATATATTCTACATTTGGTGATGGGACAACACTGAATAATGTAACTGGACCTCAAGGTGCTCAAGGTGCTGAAGGTGCTCAAGGTGCTGAAGGTGCTCAAGGATTCCAAGGACCTGCAGGTGATGGTAGTGGTGGTAGTGGACCTCAAGGTGCTCAAGGCGCTCAAGGATTCCAAGGACCTGCAGGTGATGGTAGTGGTGGTAGTGGTGGTAGTGGACCTCAAGGTGCTCAAGGTTCTCAAGGTAACCAAGGTGTAAAAGGTCCTCAAGGACCACAAGGTGCTCAAGGTTCTCAAGGTAACCAAGGATCTCAAGGAGCTCAAGGTGCTCAAGGAAGTTCTGGTAGTAGAACCTATTCAGTAACAAATAGTGGAGCAAGTTCATATACAATAGACGGTGCATCTAATCCAACTTTAAATCTACTGCGTGGATTTACTTACACTTTTAGTGTTAATGCTTCTGGTCATCCATTCTGGATTAAAACATCTCAAGTTACTGGAACAGGAAGTGCTTATAGTAGCGGCGTAACAAACAATGGAACTGATAGCGGGACTATTACATTTGCAGTTCCTTATGATGCTCCTAGTACTTTATATTATATCTGCCAGCATCATAGTGGAATGTCTGGAACAATATCAATTACTGATGTTGGACCTCAAGGTGCTCAAGGTGCTCAAGGATTTCAAGGTGCTTCTGGAGGAGGACCTCAAGGATCTCAAGGTTCTATTGGAGATTCTTACTGGATATCAACAGCAGCGGGTATTCATACACTTTCTAATGTTGGTGTAGGAACCACAAATCCAACACAAAAACTTGAGGTATCTGGAAGTGTCAAAGTTGGTATCAATACATCGCAAGGTGTCATTTTGACTTCACCAAACAGTACAAAGTATCAACTCTTCGTTGAAGATGATGGTACTTTGAAGACCGTCGCTGTCTGATAAATAAGATTAATAGGAGAAATCA
>Ga0194128_10006756_pt1 | contig 15317 bp, 16 predicted proteins | sample TA2KigCa65mmetaG_FD_148650 | JGI IMG/M metagenome (GOLD analysis project Ga0194128, IMG submission 148650) | Freshwater microbial communities from Lake Tanganyika, Tanzania - TA2015037 Kigoma Deep Cast 65m | ecosystem: Environmental > Aquatic > Freshwater > Lake | place: Tanzania: Lake...
GATGGTCACGGCCTTTCACGTTGAGAATGCCCTTCATCCGATAGATTTTCGTCCCCATCGTACTTAGCACTTCGCGGAACCAGTCGTTCACTTTCCCCTCATCGACCAGTCCATCCTCAACGAGGGCCACGGAAAACACATTGGGATCATGCTGGTGCGCCTCTTCTCCAAGGAAGTTCGGGTCGATTTCAAGCTTACGACTTAAGTCAAATGCGCCGATATTGAGCAACCGGGCGATCTCGATCCGGGCATCTTTCGTCCGGTGAATCTTGGCCATCACATTGATGCCCCGAATACGTGCTTCCAACTTGTCGACTTCGCCGGACGGGACGAGATCGATCTTGTTTAACAAGATGACATCGGCAAACGCGATTTGCTCCTTGGCCTCTGGACTTGTGTCGAGATGCTCCCAAATATGTTTGGAATCGACGACGGTCACGATGCCGTCGAGCAACAGCCTCCGCTTCATCTCATCATCGACGAAGAATGTCTGTGCAACCGGCGCAGGATCGGCCAACCCTGTTGTCTCAATCACCATGTAGTCAAATCGATCTTTTCGCTTGAGAAGATTCCCGATGATCCTGATCAAATCGCCACGCACGGTGCAGCAAATACAGCCGTTGTTCATCTCAAAGATCTCTTCATCTGCCCCGATGACGAGCTGATTGTCGATTCCGACCTCACCAAACTCGTTGACGATGACCGCCACACGTTTGCCGTGCTCGGTCGTCAAGATACGATTGAGTAACGTCGTCTTTCCGGCTCCCAGAAATCCCGTCAAGACCGTCACCGGCACCGGAGCCATCAGGTCAGCCGTAGTCGCCATGCGCGCCTCCTCTTAAGACTGAATTGAGAAACCACTTTGGCACCTTCGTTGGGAGAAGATCGGATGCCGTTCTTCTGGATAGAGAAGAACGTCCGCCCCCTTGAGTGTCGGATTCCGAGAGGCGGAACGCGACATCAACCCGATCTTCCCCGCACAAGGTGCAGAAAGACACACTCTAGGTACAGACGTCCTACTCCGAGTGTTCGCGGGACGTGTCGGCCGCGAAGGTGTGTTCCAGCAGCAATGGCTGGAGCGCCAACACCAACAACACGTAGCCGACGACGAGAGCCCACCGGCTCACCGTCCTGAGGCAGGCCGTTACCGGCATTGGGGGCACCATCCAAAAAACTCTAAGGCATGTCCATCTACGGAGAACCGAGTTTGTTCTTCTACGAGCTTTGTCAGCTTCTCCAATGGGCAGAGCATCAGATCGACGATCTTGCCGCAACTACGGCACTGAATATGATGGTGGTGCGCTCGGCCATGAACCACCTCATACCGCATCTGCCCTTCATGAAACCCGACGGGATTCACCAAACCAAGCTCTTGGAGCATGGCCAGGTTACGGTAAACCGTCACAAGATCGACACTGGTTTTGGCCTTAACCACACCCGCGTGCACCTCGGCCACTGTAACAGGGAATGCATTGCGCTCGAGAACGGCGAGAATGGCCTTTCTGGCCTTCGTCAGCTTCTTCCCGCCAGCCTTGAGACTCTTCGCGATCGCAGCTTCCACGGGACCTCATATATGCAACTAAATTGCAATTACCAGTTCGGGCCGTCACATGTCAAGCCACGGCCCCTGCACCTACTACGAACAAGAAAAGGTTACACTTTCGGTTACACTAGCGGAGTAAAGTTGGCAGCGGGGCGGTTCTATCAACCTCGAACCTGTTGAAAAAACAGCATGTTTTCTGGAGCCGGCGACTGGAATCGAACCAGCGACCTGCGGTTTACGAAACCGCTGCTCTGCCAACTGAGCTACGCCGGCATGCACAAGGACGGTAGCGGCAGGTAAAGTGCGGCCATCATACGCAGGATACGCGCAACCTGTCAACGAGAGCCGCCCGTAGACTATCAGCGCCTCGCCGCATTCCGCTGGCTGGCATATTCACGGATTTTGATCGAGGTGCCCAGTTGACTCTTCACACCCTGCGCGAGCACCAGGGCCGCTTCGTTGACGATCTCCGCCAGACCCCGGACATCGCAATTCTGACGTGAGGAGTCGACGCTTCCCTTCCATTCCGTCTTGATGCCTTTTGTATAGATCACCGCTCCGGCAGCATCCTGAAACGTCACGGTCGCTCCCAACTCAATAGTCACGTCATGACTCTTATCCGCCTGACGGGGAATCAGAAGTCTCACATTCTGCAATCCTATGGTGACCGAAACCGTGCCGTCCGTCTTTCCCTTGAGCTGCTCCGGATCAATCCGCACACGTTCAAATGCCAGCCCAATTTGACGAAGCAATGCATAGGTAAGCTGCTCACCGTAGGCAATCGTCCGCAACTGCTGACACGCATCGTTGTAGCTGAGCGTCGCGTCCGTTACGCTTCGATCAACTGTCAGAACGACAGCCAACGGCAGCCAGTATCCCTGGGTATCGCCGGAGCTGCGCAATGGAGACCAGCCGCACCCGGTAGCCCCGCTCAGAAGAGCCAGCATCAATCCAGTGACAGCTATTTGCTTCTTCATCGTCTCTTTTCTCAAGACGTCCGCCTGCGCGCTGGCTCAGATATAACTGGATCGGCCAGAAAAGACAATCAGCGGGCAGTCCCTACCCCTCGATCCTGCGCTTGGTCGAAGGATTGACAGGCCCACCGACCGCCGCTATGGTCGGGGCATGGATACGGCCGTGACGGTCCGTCTTCGACTCATCGCTCAGTTGATTCGACTGCCCAGCCAGACTGGCACACTGCTGCTGATGGTACCTACCCTCTGGGCGTTGATACTGGCCTCCCATGGCCGTCCCGATCCAATGTTGATCGCCCTCTTCGCATTCGGCTCCTTCCTAATGCGGAGCGCCGGCGTCATTTTGAACGACGCAGCCGATCGTCGCTTTGACAGCCAAGTGGAGCGGACCAAAACCCGTCCGCTGGCCAGTGGCGCGCTAGCACTGCCCGAGGCGGCGATCATCCTCCTTGTACTGCTGGTGTGCGCCAGTGGACTGCTTCTGTTGCTCAACCAGCTGGCACTGAGATTGAGCCCGGTTGCCTTGCTCTTGGCCATCCTGTATCCCTTTGCCAAGCGCATTTTTCCACTCCCGCAGGCCGTGCTGGGAATCGCCTTCGGATGGGGCGTGGTAATGGCGTGGGCGGCAGCGGCCAATGCGCTCGCCCCCGAGGCCTGGCTGCTGTTTGCGGGCACCATCGCCTGGGCCGTGGCCTACGACACCATCTATGCCCTGCAGGATCGCACCGACGACGAGCGTCTCGGAATCAAATCATCCGCCATCCTGTTTGGGAAAAATACCTGGCTGGCCGTTGCCATCAGCTTCGGCACGATGGCGGCCTGCCTGGCGCTGGCCGGATGGCTGTCCGGAATCGGCGTGGTGTTCTACGGCGTGCTGGCGGCCTGTTGTGGATTCGTGAGCCAACAGGCTTGGACGATCAGAAACAACGTGTCCGCCCAAGCGGCTTTTGCCATGTTCCGGCAACATGTCTGGATCGGTTGGGCGATCCTAGCCGGGTTTTGGATTGGATTCCTCTAAAAGGCGTGGACAGAAATGAGGCGGGGCCTATTGCCCCGCCTTTTGAATCGGGTTTTCGGGCTTCGGCGCGCGCAGCGTCGCGACATACAGGGTGACCGCCTTGGCATCCTCGTCGCTCAAACCAAGATTCGGCATGCGCGTAGTCGGCTTCATGGCCTGCGGATACTTAATCCATCGGTAGACCCACGTCGGATTCAGGCGGAACCCCGCGCGGTCCAGAGCCGGCCCCACGGCCCCTCCCGCCTCACCTACCCGGTGACAGGCATTGCAACCATATTTATTCGTGTACAACTGCTTGCCATGCTCGACCAGTTTGTCAACCTGTTCCGGCTTCATGGTTAGATCAGGTCTTGGCACCGCCGCGAACTTGGGCCGCTCCTTGAAATTGGTCACGGCGGCCTGCGCGACATCAAGCACCTTCTTGGCTTTCACAAAGGCATCCTGCTCCTTTGCATAGACCGCCTCGTCCGTATCCTTCCCGCTCTTTTCGGCCTCGTCGTCAGCTTTTTTTTGGGCAGCTTCAAATGTTTGCTTAACCTGATCGAATTGCTGTTGCGCCGTCACCTTCTCGCTTTCGAGCTTCTTCATCCGCCCAGCGATGTCGAACTCAGACTTCATGCCGTGGAGCGTCCGGACATACGCCACGATCGACCAAACTTCCTCTTCAGACAACGTGTATTTCAACGTCGGCATGGTCGGCACGGCGAATTCGTCGTCGCCGATCTTGTCGCCCTTGTCTGGCGTCGTGTCTTTCATGTCGCGCCAAATCGTATTAAAGATTTCCTCGTCCTTGTACGTAGACATTTCGCTCTTATTGGACAAATCTTTTGGGCGCGGGTCCGGCATCTTTGCCCAGTTATAGCCCTCGTTCTGGCGTCCGTGCTCGCCGTGGCAGTGCATGCAATAGTGCGCGTACAGATTTTTCCCCTTGGCCACCTGTTCGTTCTGGAACAGGGCGCACCCGGCCACACCGGCTCCGGCGGCAATCGTCGCCAGCACGCCTACGACCGCAAGTTTGTGGATTGCCATTCCCCTGTTCATGTTCATGCCGCCGGCCCTTTCTTCAGCTTTCGGATCACCACGAACTCAAATCCGGCGGCAAGCCCGATTGCCAGCACGGCATAGAGAGCGGGCGAATAGTCTGCCGGCGGATCGACCCTGAAATACCACCAGGACGACACCGCCTTCTGCCCACCCTTTTCCCTTAGCTCGCCGCTGGCAGGGTCCTTCTGACCGTCCCAAATGGCAAAAGCGATATTGCTAAACGTGCCTGGCTGGAATTGGGTATCGTGCTCCTTGTCGTCGGTGATGACCGCTCGCTTAAAGACCACCTTCCACTTGCCATTCTCATAGACGCTCTTGCCCGTGACATCCTGGGAATCCTGGACCTTCAACGTCCCGAAACCCTTGGCCGTCATATCGAGCGCCTTGCCATCCTTGTTCTTCCAATACCAGATGTTAACTGGTCCGCCTTCCACCTGTCCCATCGGCTGCCCGTGCGCAAAATGCGCCTTCTTGTCGCCGACCATGAATTCAATTGCGGCAGCATCGTCCGCATCCTGCGTCGGATCCTCATACTCCAGCAGGATCGCAACCTGCTTACCGTCGCTAAGCCCGCGGACCTTGACGTCTTTCACCGTCGCTTCCTGAATCCGCGGCTGCCAGTGTACCTGGGGAGACATAGGGAACTGCGCCGCCACGGCGGAATTCCACGCTGCGGCCGTGGGATCATCGGGCACCGAGCTGACCAGCGCCGCCCGCACCGCCACGCTCTCCTGCGCCCACGCGGAGCCCACCCCCGCCGTGCTAGCCAGCAGCGCCGCGCCTGCGAGTCCCGCTCTCCAGAGTGCCGTCTGATTCGTCATGATCCCCTTACTCCCACGTCCGGGGCTTCTGACCCGCCCCGTCGTACTCGCCCATGATGATCTTCCATATTTGCTCGTCTTTTAACTCGACCTCCCACCGCGGCATGGCGGACTTCCACGGCATGCCCTCGACAGAAAGGCCAACGCCGCCCTTCTTGATGCGCCAGAACAGATAGCTTTCCTGCAACATCGCGATCGTCGTGGGGTCCTTGAAATTAGCCGGGGGAGGATTGAAGCCGCGCGCGGCTGGCCCCTTGCCGTCAAACTGGCCATGACAGGGAGAGCAATAGGCCGCGTACAATCCCTTCCCCTGCATAATGTTCTCCGGCGTATTCGGCACGGGATTCGACAGCCCCGTAAACTCACCCGGCGGCGCCGGGTGGATGGTCCGATTTTCGGCCGGCGGCAACGCGCTGGGTGCCGTGCTCGCGTAGGTCTCATAGCCGATGAACAGCGGAAAGAGCGCCAGCACGACGAAACGAGCCGTTTGCATAGCCCCGGCCTGCCGTTCTCCGCTAATAAACCGGAACACTGGGCCAAGAAACTCTTCCATGGAGCCGCCGGTCAGGGTCTTAAAAATCATAATCCCGGCGATGGTCAGTGCGATGTACAGCGTGATGAGACTCGCCGGCAGCGGAGCCGAACCAGGCAGATTCGGCACGACCAGCTTTAGAAATAGATAGATGACCGCGATGAGGATTGCCGGCTTGATCAACGCTCCGCCCATGAGTGTGCCCTCCCCGCTTCCCGTTACTGCCCGTGAACCATGGCCACCAGGCCTGCGTCCGCCTTCATGTTCTTCTGCTTCGCCTTGTCCGTGACCGGCGTCTTGCCTGGAACCGCAGGTGCTGCTGGAACTACAGCGGGCGCGCCGCCGGGCACTTCGATTTCAGACGGGCTGACCGTGATCGGCTCGCCGCTCATCTGCTGCAGGAATGCGATCACCGACAGAATTTCGTTCTTGGTCAGACCGATCGGGTTCTTGTTGATATACGGCATACGGGCCGGATATTCCTTGGGAACCCCCTCGTGCCGGTAATCCAGATAAATGTACGCCTGCGGCTGCGTCAGACTTTCGTACATGAACTCGCGGCTCAGCTTGGCCCCGATGCCCTTGAGATCTGGGCACCGCGCCGCTTCACTGGGCCCGATTGAATGACACAGCGCGCACTGGCCTTTGCTGAAGAAAATTTTCTGGCCGATCACCGCCATGTCATTGGCCGTCTTGATGCTAGCCACATCGAACTTTTCCTCCACCGGCGGCAGCGAGGCCATCTGCGGCACGCTCAGGGCCACCAGCGAGAAGAGCCCCAGGACGATCATCACGAACCCAATCACGCGCGGAAAGCGCGATTGGATAAAGAGCAGGATCGCGACGCCCGTTCCGACGACGCCCAGCCCGATTAACTGCAGCATTGCAACTTCGCTCATATGCCCCCGCTAGTCAGATCGAAGGTTCAAATTAATGTCCGCCACCCGCCTTCGCCTTGTCCCCCATCGTGGCCACCCAAAAGATGAAAGCGACGAGCATGCAGAACGCGAAGGTGTTTAGCGACATGAAGGCCGCCGCATATCCCAATGCTGGCGAATAGGCGTAGGGTGACGAGTCACGCATCACACCATAGATGTGCCAGTGCACGCGGGACGATGACCGCGCGTAGCCCATCAGCGTCATGAGCAGGATGACCATGATCGCGTTGAGCACCAGCGCGTAGCCGGCCCGAGGCGGCATACGCCCCCAGATCATTTCCGTGGTCGTCTTGGCGCTCTTGAGAAGCAACGCGGTCAGTGGCGTGATGGTGACCATGACGAAGAGGACGATCAGCACCTGCGCCACCGAGAAGTAGTTAATGCGGACAATGGCCGGCACAAAATAACCCCAGACGCCAAGCACAATCACAACTAGTGCTGCCACGACTAACACACCGCTCATGACCGACTTGGCCATCTTGGCCCAGGTAGCGGTTTCCTCCTTGCCCGCGCGCCAGTACATGATGAAACTCATGAACGTAACCAGAATCATGAGATTGGCGACCGTCATTTTGGCCGACATAACACCGAAAGCACCGAGCAGCGGGTGATGTGTACCGCCCAGCTTGCGTGCCTCCTCTAAGCTCGCCACGAGTGAGTGTGGCGTCATCCACACACCCAGGCACAACAAGAGAATCACCAGCATCGCCATGATCGGCTTCTTGTATTGCTGCTCCGATCCGGGAATGCGGTGCGTAATACCTAGCCAGAAATAGTAGTTTGAACCGAGGAATAGCACGCCGATGAGCATGGCTTGCAGGATGAACAGCCAGGAGAGGAATCCGCCCATCAGCGTAATGCCCATCTGCTGATTGTACTGATAGACTTCCCGCATCAACCAGTAGCCTGCGAAGGGCAGCGGCAGCAGGCCGAAGACGCCGATAAAGTTCCCGACATAGCCCATCCAGTCGTAGTGCTCACGCTCCTCCGGCGTCTTCGCCGACAGGTAGCGCACCCCGGCGTAGGCGCCACAGATGTACCCTCCCAGGACAACGTTGGCGATCAGGCGGTGGATGTTAACGGGCCACCACGTCGGATTCCACGTGGCCGCCCAGGCACGCTGCAGGTCCGTGCCTTCCGAAATGACGACGGGGCTCGCCTGAAAGGTCGCCCAGGAGTTCGGCACGACCATGATGAAGAACGCAAAGACGTTTAGCAGGAAACCCAGAAAAATATGGAACGTCTTCTTGCCGCCATCCTGCATGACATCCCAGCCGTACCAATAGAGATAGAGCGTCGCCGTTTCCAGCAGGAACAGCAGGCAGTAGACAACGAAGGACGGGAAGAAGATATCCGACAGATAGGCCATTAGCTTAGGGTAAAAGCCGATCAGCAAAAACAGGAGGATGCCGCCAAACAGGGCCGTCGTTGCATAAGAAGAGGTCAGGAGCTTGGTGAACTCCTTGGCCAGCTTGTCGTACCGCTTTTCGCCGGTCTTCCAGCCCACGACTTCGCAGAGCCAGGCAAAAATCGGCACACCCAGCACGAAACCAGCCAGCAACAGATGGAGCTGGGCAACGACCCAGACGATATTCCGACTGCCGCCTAACTGCGGAAGGTCTCGGTAGGCCGTCGCCGCCTGAGGAGCCGCCTCCTCTGCCCAGCCCGCCACGGGAAACCCCAGCGCGCCAGCCAGCAACGCCAATCCGGCGATGGACAGCATCCACCAGCCCCGGCGCGAACCCTGCTCTCCTGACAACCTGTCATGCCTCATGAACAACTCCTTCACGCCAGTGCTGGTCAGGCCTTCGACTTGCCGGCGGCCAGCTTCTTTTCAGGGGCCCTGGTCTTTTTGTTATTCTTCGCCTGTTCTTCCAGCGCCTGCACGGAGGCTTCAGCCTGCGTCAGGATACGATCGGCTTTTTGCAAGGCGTCGGCAGGCTTGAATGGAGGCGGCGCCTTTTGCTCATCTTTTTTGTACGATTCGTGCGGATGCGGCGTGGTGACGGGAATCGTCGCCCACAGCAGAAATACCAGCATCGCTCCGGCGGCTGAAAACGCGATCAGCATCAACGGCTGATCAGCCGGGACGCGCATCAAATCCCAACGGGTGATGAGTTCCGAATAGGCAGCTCCGGTAGGACGGTTGCCATCTGCCACGCGCTGCACCATCCACCCAACTACAGAACATCCGATCACGAGTAACGCCAGCAACACGGACGCCGCCGCACTGCCCCAGAGGGTGAACTCCACACTGATCCGCTCGGCAACCGGCAGCGCCTTGAGCGGGCCGAACTCCAGGACCGCCTGCGTGACCGCCTTGGCAATGCCCACCGCTCCACCGGTGACCACAGTTGCAACGATTTCTGGCGCGCTGTCGACACTGCCTTTGAGGACCGGCATGCCGGCCAGCACGATGCAGAGCAATGGGAAAAACACCAGCCCAAAGCCCGCAATGCGCCCCCAGAGCGCCGCGCCCAGACCATCCGTCGGCTCCACACGGAGTTTTTCAAGGAAGAACGTTTTACCTGTTACGCCCAACGCCCAGATGTCGATCGGGATGGCCAGGAGAAACAGCAGGCCCAATCCGACACCTTCGCTCAGATGCAGATCCAGTGCAGCCTGCGCAAACGGCAATCCCAGCACCGTCACCGGACTGGCAAAAAGTAGCAGCAGCGCCAGACCCGCCTTGGCCTCCAGTTGCAAGGAGCCCATCATCATCAACACCAAGGCCAGTGCGAGCTTGATGGGAATGCCCGTCCAGCAGGCATCCCAGAGAAGCGAAAGTCCGGTCCTGAATGAGGCCATGCGACCCTAGTCTAAAAATTCACGATTAATGATCGCGGACACGGTAAAGATCAAAATGCTGGCCATGACAACGATCCAGCCGATTAGCGCGAGGGGCCGCTTAAAAATATTGCGTTCTGGGCTACGGTCGATAAACGGCAACGCCGCCAGCAGGGCCATGAAAGCGCCAGGCAGCGCAATGGCGCCCAGGAACTGTCCGAACTCACCGGCAAAAACCTTCAAGCGCAGCAATTGGAATAGGAACAGGAAGTACCACTCCGGCTCCGGATGGTAGTCACCAGGGTCGGGGGTCGCCTCTTCCAGCAACACTACCGGCTCCCACCGAGCTAGCGCGCAAATCGTGAGGAACACAGCGGCCATTGCCACCATGTCCTTCCAGATCTGTCGCGGGAAGAAGTAGTCGGTCTTGGCGTTGATCTCCTCAGGTGTGCCACGGAACGGACCAGCCGGCCCCGCCGACCGGAACAGGAACAGGTGTAGCCCCGCCAAGCCCATCAGCGCCGCCGGCAGGATCATGACGTGAATGACGAAAAACCGCGTCAGTGTCATCTGCCCCGGCGTGGCCCCGCCTTTGAGAAACCGCGCCATAAAATCGCCGACGAGCGGCGTTTTGTCCATGATCTCAACTCCGACAGTCGTGGCCCAATAGGCGCGCTGGTCCCACGGCAGCAAATAGCCGGTGAACCCGAAGCCCATGACGATGCCGAATAGAGCTAATCCAACCAGCCAGATCATCTCGCGTGGTTTCTTATACGCGCCCCAGAGAAAGACCTGTGACATGTGTGCAAAAACCATCACCACCATCGCCGAGGAGCCCCAGAAGTGATAGCTGAGGATAAACCAGCCGTAATCCACCTCGTGAATGATGAACTGCGTGCTGGCGTAAGCATGGTCGGCACTGGGTACGTAGTAGAACATCAGCAGCATGCCCGTGAGCGCCTGCATGATGAAGATGAACAGGAGGCAGGAGCCCATGACATAAGCCCAGCGCGACCCGCCAGGAACGGGCTCGTTGAGCATCTTGGCCTGGAGAGTCTTCAGACCCACCCGCTCATCGACAAAGGCGATCACTTTTTCAAGCAGCTTGGGTTCGGCGCTCATTTAGACAATCCGAATCTGAGCCTTGGTGCCGGCCTTGAATTCCATGTCGATGATTTCGATGTTGCCGCCTGCGTCCACGCGGATCGGCAGCGTGTCCAGCGCCCGCGGGGCCGGCCCATCCAGCACCTTGCCCGCCGGGTCATAGATGCTCAGATGGCAGGGGCAAAGAAAGATTTCCTTGCCCAGCTTCGGCACCTTGCGCCACTTGTAGCCGCACCCCAGATGTGGGCATTTACCGGAGAACACCACGTAGGGCACGTTTTTCTTATTGGTCCAGACCACCCTGCCCGACGAGTCCCGAAACTCTATGTCCTTGCCTTGATAAACGTCCTCGAGCACGCTCGATGACGCCTTGAGAATCCAGACGTTCTTGTCGATCTCGGCCTCGGGCATGAACGCTTCCTTGACCTTCTTCTTGTACTTAAACTGGATGCCCACATCATCCGCCTTGATCTTACTGACGTTGCCGATCTTGAGCCATCCGTTGTCGAACGGCGCGTACATCGGCTTCATCAGGTAGCGGAGCACCGGGAAAGCCATGAGCAGGCCGATCAGCCCACCGATTGCATGCGTAAAATTCGCGAAGAACATGCGCCGCGGCACGCTCCGCTCGAGTGGCGGCAGCGGCACCAGTACCTCGCCTGGCTGCACATGAAGATGGTCCTCGAGATGGGCAATCTCGACTTCGTGGGTCGTCACGTAGTCGTCGCGTTTGAGCGCGGGGAACTGCATTAGCGCGCTGGCAGCTGACCGCAACTGGACCAAATCGCCGGCCACCGACTGCACCTCCGCCATGGGAATCTGGCGGGGCGGTGCGCCGTTACCCCCGACGACGATGTGGCTCAGCTCGTGCGTAAGCGGATCGACGATGACGTGCGTGACCTCGCCAACCTCGCGATCGCTGCACCGCACCTTTGATTTCAGCTTCGGCTGCTGCATGCTACTTTTTCTTGATTGGCTTCGGCGTATTCACCGAAGGATTTTTCAGCGTGGCGAGGAAGGCCACCAGGGCGTCGATGTCCTTCTCCTCCATTAGTTCCTTATATTTATCTGGCATCTTCTTTTTCTCGTATTCCTTCTCGAAGCCTTCGGCCATCCAGCTCTGCGGATCGACGATCTTCTGTTTGAGCTCGTCCAGCTTGAGCAGATTGCCGATGTTATCTAGTTCCGGACCGCGCTTCTTCCCGCCCTCGCCGAAAAGCTTGTGGCAGTTGTAGCACTCTTGCAGTTGCCACTGTTCCTTGCCCAGTGCAATGACGTCGCCGGCTACGAGCCCGACCCCGCCCGACTTGCCCCCACTGCCTGCCGGCGCCACTTCCGTCGGTCCGCCCAGCGTCTGAATGCGCGCCATGATGCCCGTCGCTTTTTCATCGAGTGCCTTGGCCCGCGCCAGCAATTCTTCGGCTTTACCTTGCTCGGACGCCCGCTTCTTGGCCTCCAGCAGCTTGGCAATCTTCCCCTTTTCGTCCTCCGGGTCGTACTGCGGCCAGAGCGACGCGCCGCCGATGTAGACCACCGAGAGCACCAGATAGAAGGCTAGCAGCGCCACAACGGCCTTGAACCCGCTCAAGGCCGGCACCGGCGGCGCATCCAGCAGGATGAATACCGCCGTGCCCAGCATGGTATAGGCCACGAACATGTAGCGGAAGATTAGCGGAAACCCAAGTACTGTGGCGGCGCCGAAGAACGCACCGCCGATGATCGCTCCGACGATTCCCTTCTTGATCACACTGCTGAGAAAACTTGGCTGCTCGCTCATACCACCCTCTATCAAAAATGAAGTGCGGCTCGCGCTACTTGGCGCCGGCCGGAACCGGGCTGCCCTCGTGAACATGCCCCTTCGGCTGGGCCACACGCAGCGTCAGGATGATCGCAAAACTGACGACCAGATAAAACACCAGTGTAATGCCCGTGATCCACCAAGCCGAATAGGCCAGTGTGGGCGTAAACGATTCCACCGTGAAGTCAGGCACCAGATTGTACGTGTGAAAGTACTTACGCAGCAGGGACCGGACCGCTCCCATCAACCCCATAGTCCAGATCGCGCTGAACGCCAGGAAGATCAGCACGAACTGGGAGGCGAAGTCGATCTTCCCCCACACGATTGTGCCTTGCGTAATAGCCCGGTTATAAATGATGTAGCTGACGACGGTCACAAACACCAGCGTGATCGCCGCGGAGTTCTTCGCTGGCATCAGCGCCAGGAAATTCCACGCGCTGGGCAGTTCCAGTTCCTCAACTAATTTGGCCCCTGTCGCCACGAATCCGTGGGGCGTCATCCAGATGGCATTCCCCACGATCACCATCAAAAACGACACCTTGATCGCGGTGAGGGATGACACCGTGAACGGAATAAACCGCCCCAGTACAACCGGGATGAGCACCAGCGGCACCAGCACGGCCATCGACCTGGGGTCAGGTACTGGGAACAGCGTCCACGTGTAGGTCATGACAAAGGGCAGCGCCACCATGACCAGCACGGCGAGCACGGTAATCCGTACCCGCTCCACCCCCTCGATGCGCTTCATGCTCAACCATATATAATAGTTGCTTGCGAGGAAGATCAGACCGATCATGGCTCCCTGCATCTCGAAGAACATCGAGAGCTGATCGGCCATCATGTAGGGGCAGATCGACGCGTCATAGTCGCAGAGTTCGTAGGCCAAGAGGTAGCCCATGAACGGCAGGAACAGCAACGCGCCCACGCCGATCATGTTACCGACAAAGCCCATCCAATCGTAATAGGCCCGCTCCTCGTCGGACTTCGAGAACATATAGAGGTACGCCGCGATCAACCCGGTGATAAACCCCCCGAACGTTACGTTCCCTACCAGGCGATGGAGGTTGAGTGGCATCCAGCTGTAGTTGAAAATCTTGTCCCACAGCGTGGCCGTCTGAATGAATTCAACGACCGAGACGCCCTCGGCCTTGACCGGCGTGTTCATAAACGAGGTCGGTCCATCGATCACAAAAAGCGTGACCGTGCCGATGATGTTCAGCAGGACGCCCAACGCGATGTGCCGCGCCTTCTTGTCCCCCTTCCACGAATCCCACGTATAGAAATACATGTAGAGGACGATCGTCTCCGCGATGAACAATAACGGGTAGACAACGGCGAAGATCAGGAAGAAGTGATTGATGAGCCACGTTGTGAACTGGGGATAAGTGGCTAGCAGCACGAAGATGAACAGGCCGCCGGTCAGCGCGGTCATGCTGTAGAGAATGACCGTGACCTTGATCACTTCCTTGGCGAGCCGGTCGTATCGAGGGTCCTGCTTGCGATATCCCAGCCACTCCGAGATCACCACAAAGATCGGCGCGCCAAGAATGAACCCGGCGAACAGGATGTGGAGTTGGGCGACGATCCAGACCGCCGTGCGGTTACCAGTATATGGAAACTCTGCCACCGGCGCGCTTGGCACCTGGGCGTAGGCCGTGGCGCCACAGACCGCCAGTAGGCCAACGAGCATCAGAAGACTCCGCTGCCACGTTTTCATGGTATCCGTCGCCCTCCTCTCCTGCACCTCAACCTACTTCTTTGTGTCCGCAGCCGGGGCTGCGCCCTTCGCATCCTTGGCGTCGGCCGTCGGAGCCGCTCCGGCCTCGTAGTGCACCGGCTCCCACGCCTTCTTGCTCGCATTCCACTGTTGGCCCTTCAGACCAAAACTGCGCTCGAAGGCGACCAGCTTCCACCGGTCCTCTTCGGAAAGCTTACTCTTCCAGGCCTTCATCTTGGTGTTTGGAACACCCTCGGCAACGCGCCAGAACCAAACCGAGTCTGAATAGAGTTTCATACGTTCCGTGACGCGGAAATCGCGCGCGCCCGCCTTGACCGGCTTGCCGTCCTTGCCGTGGCAACTGGCGCAATTCACGTCCGGGTTGGTTTCCCCAATGAACAGCTTGCGGCCCTCTTCCACGATCTTATCGTCAGCCCACCACTCCGCCGGCATATGCTTGTCGGCGTACTCGGCCGGAGGATCGGGCGGCGCCACGATCGGCCCCTCACCCCCGCCTTCGCCCCCGCAGCCTGAGAGGAGCGCGCCGGCCCCAACCACTCCGAAAAACATCACCGTATGAAGCCATGTCTTAGAAGTCATACAATCCACCTTCCCCTTTCTAAACTGATTCTGCTGCTCGCTGAATTGCTACCGATTTTTTCCCTTACCGCCCCTTGGATGCTTTTTACGCTTTCCCATCAGTGCGAAGCCGACGCCCGCTACTACCACCGCACCCGCTCCATAATAAAACCAGGCCGGCGGCTTATCGGATGCCGTTTCGCACCCGGTGCCGAAATTGACTGCCACTTTGCGCTCGCTTTGGATATCCTTGACATCAAACTGCGCCGTGATCCGCTGTTCCACACCCTGGGCGGTGACCAGGATTGGATCGCCTTTGTTGTCGTTGTGGAGGTGTAGCGTGACTTTGTAGTAGCCACGGTCGTCCGTCAGCACGTTCGCGCCGACCGACACCCGCGTATCTTTGGCCATGACCTGCGTGCCGACAACCGGCTGGCGATTGTCTCGGCAAACAAACCCCTC
>Ga0194128_10006764_pt1 | contig 15308 bp, 17 predicted proteins | sample TA2KigCa65mmetaG_FD_148650 | JGI IMG/M metagenome (GOLD analysis project Ga0194128, IMG submission 148650) | Freshwater microbial communities from Lake Tanganyika, Tanzania - TA2015037 Kigoma Deep Cast 65m | ecosystem: Environmental > Aquatic > Freshwater > Lake | place: Tanzania: Lake...
TCTCAGTTGAAAAAGGAGGGCCGCTTTGATGGGGCTTGGGCCAAAGAAAAAGGAGTGTTGCTTTGGGACCTTGAGCTTGCGCAGAAGTGCTATGACAGCGGCTTTAACCAGCGGCTGAAGGAGGAGAGCCCTACCAGGAAGAAGACAAAAGACCTTGAGATCCCAAACTTCAATGAGAGCAGGGCCAAGTCAGAGCATTTCAGGTCTGAGCTGGCCCGCTTGGATCTTGAGACCAAGGAGGAGCAACTGGTTGAGGCTGCTCGTGTTGAGCTTGAGGCTTTCAGTGCTGCTCGTGCTGTACGGGATGCTTTGGGTAATATTCCTGACCGGGTTAGCAATCAATTGGCTGCTGAGACCGATCCAGTCGCTATCCACCAACTGTTAACGAAGGAGATCCGCCGTGCGCTGGAGACTTTGACAGATGCGTGATGGTGCCGCGATTTACCGTAAGGCGTTTGTAGAGGGGTTGAAGCCTGACCCTGACTTGACGGTGAGCGAATGGTCTGACGCTTACAGGATGCTGAGCAATAAGGCGAGTGCGGAGCCGGGGCCATGGCGCACCGACCGGACACCGTATCTGAAGGAGATTATGGATGCGATGTCTGCCAACTCACCTGTGCAGCGGGTGGTGTTCATGGCGGGTGCGCAGCTTGGCAAGACCGAGGCGATCAACAACATTGTGGGGTACATGATTGCTCATGCACCAGGGCCAGCATTATTTGTGCAGCCGACGATTGAGATGGCAAAGCGCCTAAGCAAGCAGCGGCTGGATTCATTGATTTATGAAACGCCTGCCTTGGCTGGGCTGGTGGCACCACCAAGGAGCAGGGACGGGGATAACACGATGTTTAGCAAGTCCTACCCAGGCGGAATCTTGCTGTTGACGGGTGCCAATTCTGCAACTGGCCTACGGTCTGCACCTTGTCGGTGGGTGCTGCTGGATGAGGTGGATGCGTTTCCGAGTGATGTTGATGGTGAGGGAGATCCGTGCGCGTTGGCTGAGCGGAGGGCGTCAACGTTTTCAAGGCGAAAGATCATTTTGACTTCGACGCCAACGATCAAGGACATGAGCCGGATCGAGACGGAGTATGAAGCGTCGGATCAACGGCGATATTTTGTGCCGTGTCCGCATTGCGGGCATATGCAGTGGTTGCAGTGGAAGAATTTGCAGTGGCGTGAGGGCGATCCGCGCACTGCCGCTTATGTGTGCGAGGAGTGTGGAGCGCATATCCCAGAGCACTTCAAAAGCGAGATGCTGCGCAAGGGTGAGTGGCGAGCGCAGGCGGTGAGTCAAGACCACCGAACAATTGGTTTCCACCTGTCGTCGCTGTATTCACCTGTGGGTTGGAAGAGCTGGGAGCAGATTGTGACTGAGTTTTTACGTGCGAAGAACGATGCGCCTCTGCTGAAGACTTGGGTGAATACGGTGCTGGGCGAGACTTGGGAGGAGGAGATTGGAGCAAAGCTTGGGGCGGAGAGCTTGGCTGAGCGTGCGGAGTTCTATACCGCTGGGGAAGTACCAGATGGTGCGAGCATCCTCACGGCTGGAGTAGACGTGCAGGACAACCGGGTGGCTGTAGGTCTGTACGCATGGGGCACGGGGGAGGAGTGCTGGCTGGTGGGTCACACCGAGATTTATGGCGATCCAGCCGGTCAGAAGTTGTGGGAACAAGTAGACGACCTCGTGCTTAGGGACTACCCACACGCGAATGGCGGTCGGGTAAAGGTGTCAGCGATAGGGGTGGACTCCGGCGGGCACTTCACAAGTGAGGTGTATGCGTATGCGAGGAGCCGTAGAGGGAAAGCTGTGTTTGCGTTGAAGGGGTCATCAATCAGGAACAAGCCGCCGATTGGAAAGCCTTCTAAGGTTGATATTAACTACAAGGGCCAAGTTCTCAAAAATTCAGCGGAGGTGTTCCCTGTAGGCACCGACACGATCAAGTCAACGCTGTTTGGACGGTTGAAGCACAACGAGCCAGGGGCAGGCTTCATCCACTTTTACGCGGAAGCTGGCCAGGAGTATTTCAGGCAGTTGACGGCTGAGCGGCAGGTGGTGCGGTATGTGAAGGGCTTTGCGGTGCGGGAGTGGAAAAAGAAAGCAGGTGATCGAAACGAAGCGCTGGACGTATTTTGCTACAGCTATGCAGCCCTGCACTTTTTATACATGCGGTTCAACCGCAACACTATTTTTGAGCAGTTTGAAAAAACGCGGCAAAGCGCAAAGCAAAACCCGGTTGAGAAGCCAGTACAATCAGGCTATCGGCCTCCGCAGCGTAGACTGCAAAGGCAGGCTCAATCCTTTGTGACAAGCTGGTGAGCATCCTCGTCCCAGACTTAATTTACGCAGGCGACACTCTTGTGTTCGACGTGCCTGATTTCAAGGATGCGATTGGCAACAGCATCTCCAGCGGCACCTACACCCTGACGTGGTACGCGAGGTTTAACCACACGCACGAAGGCGCGACTGTTGTCGGGACAGCCCAAAGCGGCGGGTGGCGAGTCACTGTTGCTGCTGCAACTACTGCCAATTTCGATGCAGGGCTATGGACTTGGCAGGCAATCGCCACCAGTGGCGCGTTGACCCATACGGCTGGGCGAGGTCAATACACGGTCAAGTCAACAGCGGCATATACGGGGCAGCCTGCTGCCTATGACGACAGATCTCGTGCCGAGATCGACCTTTCGCATGTGGAAGCCGCTATCCGCACGTTGGCGGAGGGCGGGATGGTGCAGGAATACAGCATTGGCAGCCGCAACTTGAAGCGGTTCAGGATGGCAGAGCTGTTGCAGCTTAGGGATGAGCTTAAGAATGAGATTGCCATGGAACGCAAGCGAGAGAAAATACGCCAAGGCCTTGGCAACCCCGGCCTAGCAAAAGTGAGGTTTACCTAATGGCTATTTTTGGCATTGGCCGCAAACGCAGGCTGGAGCGTGAACTTGAGGATGCCAGGCAGAAAAATGCGTACCTGAAGCGGGCGTATGCGGCTGCGCAAAACAATCGCCTCACTTCTGACTGGATCAGTCAAGCCACCTCAGCAGATAGCGAGATTAGGGGCAGCCTCAGGACGTTGCGCAACAGAGCGCGGCAACTGGTGCGCGACTCTGATTTTGCGAAAGCAGCGCTTCGTGCAGTCAGGAACAACGTTGTCGGTACTGGCATCAAACTGCAAGCACAGGTGCGGATGCAGCGTGGCGGTCGGCTGTCAGAAGAGATCAATAAAAGGATTGAGGAGGAGTTCAAGGCATGGTCTGCTGCCAAAAGCTGCAACACTGCTGGCAGGTTGACGTGGCAAGACATTCAGCGGTTGTCGATCACATCAATGCTGGAGTCGGGCGAGGTGTTTATTCGTTTTGTCAAGCAGCCGTTTGGTAACAGCAAGGTGCCCTTGGCGTTGGAGGTCATCGAGTCAGACCTGCTTGATGACGACTACAGCGGGATTGCTGAGAATGGGAACCAGATTCGTATGGGTGTTGAGGTCAATGAGTGGGGCCGCCCTGTCGCTTATCACTTCTGGGATTACCACCCTGGCGACTACCAATTCAGCTATGCGCAGGTAGCGGCAAAACGTCGGGTGCGAATCCCGGCAGAAGACGTGTTGCACCTGTATTCAATTGAGCGTCCGGGCCAGACGAGGGGGGTGACTGCCTTTGCGTCAGCAATTATGCGACTGCGCAACCTCAGCGGATATGAGGAGGCTGAGATTGTGGCTGCTCGTGCCAGCAGCGCAATGATGGCATTTGTCAAGACACCAGATCAAGAGCTGTTTGAGGACGGCACTTTTCAAGAAGATTCGGTCTTGGACTTCTCGCCAGGAAGCATCAGGAGACTGGCGCCAGGCGAGGAGATGCAATTCTTTACACCAAGCCGTCCCGACGATGCTTTTACGCCATTCGTTCAGCAAATGTTGCGGGCTGTGGCATCCGGTGTTGGTTGCTCCTATACGCAGGTATCGAGCGACTTCTCGCAGAGCAATTACAGTTCCTCACGTCTTGAGTTGCTTGAGACGCGGGCGCATTACAAGACTTTGCAGCAGTACATGATTACTGCCTTGTGCCGTCAGGTGTACGAAAAATGGCTTGAGATGGCCGTGATGGCAGGCGTATTGGACTTGCCTGGCTACGACACCAACCCCGCTAGATACACAGAGAGCAACTGGATGGCCCCGGCTTCTCAGTTTGTTGACCCGCAAAAAGAAGCATCCGCATACAAGGATTTAATCCGCAGCGGGATCATGACCCTTTCGCAAGTAATCGCTTTGCACGGCGGTGATTTTGAGGATCAGATGCGTCAACGACAGCATGAGCTGGCGACTGCCGATGAGTTGGGCATTGTGCTTGACACTGACCCATCACAGGTATCAAGCAATGGGGTGTCCCAATCGGTGCCAGTACCCCCGACCGAGCATCCCGCAGATCACGAGGAGGTTGAGGGCTAATGGCAAAGGTAAGCGGCACCGAGATTAATCTCACGCCGACTGAGGGCATGAGAGCTGAGGCGAGGCGCTACAAAGCGTGGAAAGCAGACGGCAAACCCGGCGGCACCAACGTTGCGGCCAACCGTGCAAACCAAATCTTGTCTGGCGGTGAGTTGTCGCCTGACGTTGTAATCCAGATGAACGCATGGTTCGCTCGCCATGAAGTAGACAAAAAAGGCAAAGGCTTTAGCCCCGGTGACGATTACCCCTCTCCTGGTCGGGTAGCATGGGCGGCATGGGGGGGCGACCCCGGACAAACATGGAGTGCTATGAAATCAACTGCCATTAAAAACGCAGAAGACCGCGCCATTGAGGGGCACGAGGAGGGCAATGCGGTGGAGGAGTCCTATCGCGCTGAACCCGGCAGCTTGAGCGTCGGTGATTTTGTGGAATGGGACAGCAGCGGCGGTATGGCTCGCGGGAAGATCACTCGCATCATCCGCGAGGGATCGCTTGATGTACCTGACTCTTCATTCACCATCAACGCAACAGAGGACAACCCTGCTGCCTTGATTCGGGTGTACCGCGAGGAGAATGGCAGCTACAATGAGACTGACCGAATCGTCGGGCACAGGTTTTCAACGCTCACCAAGATCCCAGCACTGCGTTTCCATGAAGGCAAGCTACTGAGCAGGGCGATCTCTACGGAGTTTGCTGAGGCAGATGATCGCCGCATCACGTTCTCTTTTGCAAGTGAAACACCCGTAGAGCGTTATTACGGGATGGAGGTGCTGAGCATGGACGAGGGGTGCATGGATATGTCACGCCTCAACAATGGCGCTCCTCTGCTCTACAACCATGACGCAGACCGTATTATCGGCGTTGTTGAAAGGGCTTACATCAAAAAGAAGCGTGCCTATGCCGAGGTCAAACTGGCCAACAACGAGCTAGGCCGTGAAATGCAAGAGCTGATTAAAGACGGGATTATCCGCAACGTCAGCTTTGGCTACAAGATCAATGAGATGGAAGAGGATAGGACCACCACCCCAGTGACCTATCGTGCTACCAGTTATCAACCCTTCGAACTGTCGCTTGTAACTACGCCCGCAGACAGCTCAGTCGGCATAGGCCGTGCCTTCTATCATAATGAAGACACACACGCGGCTTCAGCCGTCCAATCACCACCCAACAACGGAGTCCCAACCGTGGATCAACCTGTCAACCTTGATGTTATCCGCGCTGAAGCTGGTCAAGCCAAGGCGAAGGAATTTGCTGAAATGATTGCCCTTGGGCAACGCACCGGACACTCTGAGCTTGCTCAGGAGTTCATTTCCAACTCTCGCGGCCTTGACGAACTGCGCTCAGCTCTGCTTGAGAAGATGGGCGTCAAAGAAAAGCCTGTCAATCCGAAGGACGCTGAGATCGGTCTTACTACCGCTGAGCGCAAGCAGTTCTCCTTCCTGCGTGCCATTAATGCATTAGCTCACCCGAACAGTGTCGAGGCACAACGGGCGGCTGCCTTTGAAATGGAAGTTAGCCGTGCTGCACAGCAAAAGTCTGGCAAGGAAGCTCGTGGTTTCCTTGTGCCTGCTGATGTGCTCGGCTATGGCCGCCGCGATCTGACGGTTGGCTCTGCTTCTGCTGGTGGCGATTTGGTTGCCACGGAGCTGCTTAGCGAAAGCTTTATTGACTTGCTCCGCAAGGCACTTGTTTTGCAGACCGCTGGCGCAACCGTGCTGACTGGTCTTCAAGGCATGATCGCTCTGCCTCGGCAAAGCGGCGGCGCAACTGTGTTCCACGTTGCTGAGTCTGCTGCAATCACCGAATCAGCTTTGTCTGTGGATCAGGTGACGATGCAACCGCGCACCATCGGTGCATTGACTGACTATTCGAGGCGCCTGCTGCTTCAGTCCACCATCGACATTGAAAGCCTGGTCCGCCGTGACCTCGCCACTTCAATTGCGATTGAGGTTGAGAACCAAGCCATTAACGGCACTGGCACTGGCTCGCTGCCCCTGGGCTTCCTGAACACTACCGGCATCAACACCGAATCTGGCGTCACAACGTTCCTTGATTATGTGAACGCGGAAGCCTCTTTGAGCACTGATAACGCGCTGCTTGGCAGCTTGGGTTATCTGATGAACTCAGCTCTGCGTGGCACCCTGAAGACGACTGAGAAGTCTGTTTCTGGCACCAACGCAAACTTCATCTACGAGGCAGACAACACTATCAATGGCTACCCAGCCTATGTCTCAAACTCAATGCCAAGCAACACTGCTGTGTTTGCCAACTTCAGCGACATTCTGATTGGCTTCTACAGCGGCCTTGACATTATGGTTGACCCGTATACCGGCTCTGCTGCTGGAACTGTGCGTGTGATTGCCATGCAGGACTATGACGTAGCCATTCGTCATCCTGAGTCGATCTGCAAGATGTCCTGATAATTAAGGAGCAGCCAATGCGCATCCAAATGCTGCGAAGCACCATTGTTGACCTCAAGCAGGTCAGCGTTGGCGACATCGTAGAAACCAGTGAGCAAGCCTCTCGTTTGTTAATTGGTATTGGAAAAGCAATGGCAGCTCCTGTAATTCATCAAGTTGTGATTACGGACCAAAAGCCTGAACCCGCTAAACTCACCTCTAAACGGAGAAACTCCAATGATCCACAACCTCGGGACTAAAACGACCCTGGGCAGCTTGCTCCCAACCCTGTCACGCACGGCCAATGCCAATGGCACTGGCTTTGACTTGCAAGGCAGCAACGATGCCGAGGGCGATGCTGTCGTAATCCTCGATTGCGGCGCGGCAACTGCCGGTACAAACCCTACCTACAACGTCAAGCTGCAAGACTCGGCTGACAACTCGGCGTTTACCGACATTACTGGCGCGACCTTCACGGAAGTCACAAGCACTGCATCGCAGCAAAAGCTTAGCTTTAACACGAACGACGTTCGCCGTTACGTTCGGGCTGTAGCAACCATCGGTGGCACCAGCTCGCCTGCGTTCACTGCTTCCGTGACCCTGCTGTTCAGCAAGAAGTACGGCGTCTGATTCTGATGGCGATTTCAGATACTCTTGCATTTCTTAACACTGACGAATTTGGCGTTACTTGCCAAATTGGTGCTGGCGCAAGTTTTGTTGGGATTCTGGATTCGCCAATGGAGCAGCTAGCAGGCGGCATGGCGCTGACGCGGGAGTATTTGCTTTATGCAAAGACATCTGATGTCAGCGCCACTGTCCGTGGGACCGCGATCACGGTTGACGGCACTTCTTACACGGTCAGGCAAAACCTGCCAATAGACGACGGATTGTTTAGCGAGCTGTTGTTGAGCAAGGTGTAGCCATGGCTGACACGCGCCGCGAACTGATCCTCGCAAGGCTTAAGACAAATCTGGACACCATCACAGGCGCAACGGTCTACAGAAGCCGCGTAGAGCCCCTGGCCCGTGGTGAGGTGCCTGCCGTAATTGTTGAGGCCGTCAGCGACCAGCCGGTTGATACAAACTTTTTTGACAAGCTTGACTGGACCTTGCGGGTCCGCATCAGCACCTTGGTTCGGGCGGCGATACCTGACGATGACTCTGACACCTACACGCAGCAGGTGCATCAAAAACTGATGGCTGATCAAACAGTCAATGGCTATGCCCTTGACCTGACGCCAGACCGGACAGACTTTGCGCTGTTTGAGGCAGACATACCCTTGGCAATCATCAGCCAGGATTTTCTTGTGCGCTATCGTACAAGCAGAACTTTGCTCACCAACGCCTAGTGCTATGGCTAAAATCGATAAAGAGGTGCCCACTCCGGGGGCAGGCGGCAGTTACTTGTTTGATCCTAAGACCGGAAGCCTTACACTGATCACAGAATCCCACACCCCTACTGACAATGGCACTGACTCGCAAGAAGTTCCTAGTAGCGAAGATTGAGAGCACCTACGGGACAGACTCAGTACCTGTTGGGGGCAGCAACGCGATTCAAGTCACCAACGTTGAAGTGACTCCGATTGAATCTGACAATGTGCAGGCTGCTGCATTTCAAGGTTTCATCGGCAATAGCACTCGCGGCACCTTAGTTGCCAACAAGCGCGTCAGTATTACTTTTGATGTAGAGCTTGCTGGCTCTGGCACCGCAGGAACAGCCCCAGCTTTTGGACCGCTTCTTAAGGCGTCAGGCTTGTCTGAGACTATTGTTTCAAGCACAAGCGTTACTTATGCTGGCGTCAGCAGCAGCTTCGACAGTGCCACTCTGTATTGTTTTTACGATGGCACTCGCCATAAAATTACAGGCGCTCGTGGCACTGTCAGCTTTAACATGACTGCCGGGCAGTTTGCCGTTGCTAGCTTCCAATTCATTGGTATTTATAACGCTCCTGATGACACCGCTCTGAGCGGCAGCTTCACTGTTGCCAACCAAGCTGCTGCTATTGAGGTCAATGACACCAACGTGACAACCGCAACCTTCCACGGGGTCAGTGCTAGCCGTATTGAATCTTTTGATCTGGCCTTAAACAACGAACTGCTTTACAAAGAAACAACTTCCAACCAAGAGGTATTGATCACAAACCGTGCCCCTGGTGGCACTGCTGTGATTGAAGCACCTGCAATTGGCACAACCGATTTCTTTGCGAAAGCCGTTGCATCGGCCACTGGCAGTACCAGCCTTGTGCTTAGCGGAGGCAGTGGTAACATTGTCACTGTCAACGCGCCGCAAACCGACATCACTGGTTGTACCTACGGCGACACCAATGGGGTCGTTTCGTTGTCAATGCCGTATTTGGCTTTGCCAACTACTGCTGGAAACAACGAGCTTTCGGTGGTCTTTACCTGATTTTTATGGCCTTTGTCCTAAAGAAAACCGCGACTTACAAGTGGCCGATCAAGGTAGAGATACCTGTTGACGGCGGCAAGTTTGAAACTCAAACGTTTGACGCGGTATTCAAAAAGATGAGCCGCAGCGCCTTCAACAAAACAGTTGATGAAGGCGACGATGCCTTGATTGATGCCATCCTGCAAGGGTGGGATGGAATCAAGGACGAGGACGGCAAGGACATTCCTTTTACGGAGAAAGCTAAAAAGGAAATCTGCGACGATCATGCTGTTGTTAAAGCTTTGGTTTCGGCATATGCTGAAAGCATTGTTGGAGCACCAGCAAAAAACTAAAAGACGCCGCTGAGCATTGGGCAACAGGCGGTGTTATCGACGAGCGGGAATCTGACCTCAAGGGCCTTGGTATAAGTCCTGAGCAGATTGCCGCTGTTTCCTTAAAGCCCCTTGAGAACAATGTTGAGGTGTGGGAAGAGAACTGGGATATTGTGATGATGTTCCTACGGCTTTGCACCCAATGGAACGTTGGCATGAACGGGGCTACTGGGCTCCACTACCCAAGCTTGGAATGGTTGTGTAAGCTGTATGCAGTAGCAGATCCTGTCGCCATGTTTGAAGGCGTACAGGTCATGGAGCTAGCAGCACTAGCCGTCATGAACCGGAAAAGCAAATGAGCATCGCCACCGAGATCCGGCTCCGCATTAAAGCCGAGGGTGAAGCTGTATTGAAAGGTCTTGGCGACAATCTGAACAAGATTGCTGCAAACGCAACCGCTAGCTCACAGAAATTTAGTGTCTTGGCTGGTGAGTTAAGAAAAGTAGAGGCAACAACTGGCCGCAGCACAACGTTGCTTAAGCAATACGCTGCTTCTTGGCGAGAGCTTGCGGGAGCTGTTGATATTGCAAGCAAGGAGTTCAAAGAGGCTACCGCTGAGGCGGCTCGACTTGATGCGCAAATTGCCAAGGCTGAAGGCAGGCAAGGCAGGCAAGGCAGCCGCCTTAAGACTGGCGCTCAAGTGGCTGGCACTGCTGTAGCGGCTGGCATCTTTGGCGGCCCTGAGGCTGCTATTGGAGCTGTCGCTGGAGGCATTGCAGGAGGCTTACCAGGGGCGCAGGTTGGCGCAGCCGCTGGCGCGACCGTATCGCAATTACGTCAAGCTCTAGCGGCAACCGCTGCGTATGAAGCGGAAATCAAAAAGCTTGAAATCGCCTTGAAAGGCGTTACAGCAAATCAAATTGAATACAATGATGCGCTGAAATTCATTAAAACGTCTACCGATAACTATGCGGTTACGCAAGACATCCTTACAAGGCAATTTACGAAGCTCCAAGCCTCAGTGCAAGGGTCAGGTGGAAGCCTGCAAGATACAAAGGTTGTCTTTGATGGCATTGTTTCTGCTGTTCGCGCCACTGGCGGCTCGTTGCAGGATGTTGATTCTGCACTTACGGCAACAGCACAGGTCTTCAGTAAAGGCAAGGTTTCGGCTGAAGAGTTAAGGCAGCAGATTGGCGAGCGACTGCCTGGCGCGTTCACCTTGTTTGCGAAGTCAATGAATATGACGCCGCAAGAACTTGACAAGGCGCTTGAGGACGGCAAGGTTAGCTTGCAAGACTTTATGGTGTTTGCAAAAGATTTGTTTGATAGGTATGGAGAAAATGCAAAGACTATCGCTGATAGCCCAGCTGCTGCTGGGGACCGCTTACAGATTGCGCTGAGCAACTTAAGCAAAAGCATAGGCGTATTGTTGCAGCCAATTGGGGCAGCTTTTCAGGATACATTTACGTCTATTGCAGAAAATATTACCCGCGCTACTAACGCTTTGAACAAATTTTTTGGTATTAGCGGCGAGGCATTATTAGAGAAAAACACACTACTAATACAAGCGCAAACCAAGGTCATACAACTAAACAGAGCCGAGCTTGCAAGAATACGAGAGCGCCAAGGGCCAATTACAGTACAAAGGGAAAGTAGAGGGAGTACGGACATTGCGGCAGGCCTCGATTCGATTCGCATAAGAACGCTTCAAACCAACATAGACAATGCAGAGAAACAAATTGATAAGCTGCGAGCGCAAATAAATGATTCTCAGCGAAATCTCCTTGTTCAGCCAAGCGCAGACGGCAAAGGCCTGCCTGGCATTGACCGTGGCGCAGGCCCAAAACCGAAAGCCCCGAAGGCCCCTAGCCGCTCCATGGCTGACGCGATGACCGACCTTGCAAGCAGGAAATTAGAAGTAGACCTTTCTGCGCAAGCAGCGCAATTGCAAATTGACATTACTGCGGCAAAGAAAGAAGGCCGTGATTATATGGTTGACATTCTAAATAGCGCAAGCGGTTTTCAAGTTATAGACATTAAATTAAAAGCACTAGAGGAGGACAGGCTCAAGATCTTGCAAAATCAAAGCAAATGGGAGAAAGAGGGAGTAAAATCCGGTCAAATTAAAGCCAAGCTTGCCGGCATTTTGGCACAAGAGGCATCACTTCGCAATCAGCGGCTAGAAGAAGAACAAAAACTAACCCAAGCTAATATAGATAAAGAAAAGGAACGCAAAAAGCAAGAAGAGGAACGCAAACAGCTTGCGCTTCAGGCTGCTCAGCAAATTCAAGACGTACTTATAGCTTCTGGCGCAATTTCCAAAGAAGAAGCCGCCAAGATACAGCTTGACCGCACTGTTGCTAATTTTAAGGAGCAATTCAAGTCCTTAGTAGACGTAGACGCCTTAAGCGAGCAATTGCGCAAGGCTTTAGAGCAAGCAGCTATTGACGCCAAAGACTTCGGCAAGCAATTTGCCAAGTCATTTCAAGATGGCATCAAATCAATGGGCGACCTAGCTGGCAACCTAGGCTCCTCCTTCTCATCAGCATTCCAAGGAATGGCCGATCAGCTAACTGAGTTTGTTACGACAGGCAAGGCTAACTTCAGAGACTTTGCTGCGTCCGTGCTAAAAGATATATCTAGAATGATAATTAGATATGCACTGTTCCAAGCAATGCAGGGCATTTTTAGTTCTATTGGTGGTTTCTTTAGTCGAGGCAACCTAGGCAGCTCTGCTGACAACGTGGCCAAGTACGCCCCGCTAGCCAAAGGCGGTGTTTTTGCCCAAAACGGCATCAAAGCCTTCGCTCGTGGCGGCATCGTCAACAAGGCCACCGTATTTCCCTTCGCCAATGGCATCGGCCTTATGGGTGAAGCTGGTCCTGAGGCCATCATGCCCCTGCGCCGTGGCCGCGACGGAAACCTAGGCGTGATGAGCAGCGGCGGCGGCGGCACCACCAACGTGGTTGTCAATGTGGACGCATCGGGCAGCAGCGTAGAAGGCGATCAGCAGCAAGCCAAGGCACTTGGTAATGCCATTAGTGCCGCAGTACAATCGGAGCTGGTGAAGCAAAAGCGTCCCGGAGGCTTGCTTGCATAATGGCCACCTTTGATGACGCCACCGTAGGAACCAGCGCCGGGGGCACTACGCCTGACTTCAGGGCATCAAAGAAAAGTGAGCCTGTGGTTCGCACCGTACAGTTTGGTGACGGCTATCAGCAAAGATTGACCTTTGGCCTAAACCAGAATCCCAAGGAATGGGACTTAACTTGGACCGCTAAGACAACAGCAGACGCTGATGCCATCGAGGCGTTTTTTGATGCACGGGGCGGGCAAGAGTCTTTTGACTGGGCGCCGCTTGATGATGCAACTATATACAAGTGGGTAGTCGCAAGCTGGACACGCACCTTTGATTACGCCAACATCAGCACAATCAACGCCACCTTCCGGCAGGTCTTTGAACCATAATGGCATACAGCGCGTGGCTAGCTAGTAACGCATATACCGTTGGGCAGATTGTTAGTGCCACAACGGCTCAAGCGTCTGGCTTGGTGTTTCGCTGCTCTGTTGCTGGCACCAGTGCTGCCACTGAACCAGCTTGGCCTACAGATATTGGTAGCACGATTGTTGATGGTGGAGTTACATGGGCAGCAATTAGCAGTGTCTACGAAGAGCTATCAGTTCTGGCACCTAATGCCATTATCGAGCTATTTCAGTTGCAGCTAGTTGCTGCGCTGCATGGCACTAGCGACATTTATTACTTCCACGCTGGTGTTAACGCAGCAGTAAGCGGCGACATTGTTTTTGACGGTGATACTTATGTGCGATTGCCGATAAAAGCAGAAGGTTTTGAATACAGCAACACAGGCACGTTGCCACGGCCAACGCTGACGGTGGCGAACCTCGGGGGCGAAATCAGTGCCTTGCTGCTGCTTGCCAATGCATTCACTCCAGGCAATGATCTAGGCGGCGCTGTCATCACCCGCATCCGCACGTTAAAAAAATACCTAGATGGAGAAGCTGCCGCTGACCCAAACGCCCGTTTTCCCGCTGAGATCTGGTATATCGACCGCAAGTCAGGAGAAACCCGTGATGTTGTGCAGTGGGAGCTGGCCAGTAAGTTTGACCTAGCTGGAACGCTGATGCCAAAGCGGCAACTGATCGCTAATATCTGCCAGTGGGAATACCGCTCAGCAGAGTGCAGCTATACCGGCAGCAATTACTTTGACATAAACAATAATGTGGTTGCAACACTTGCAGCAGATCGTTGCGGCAAGCGGCTTAGCAGTTGCAAGCTACGATTTGGAGATACAAGTCCATTGCCTTTCGGCAGTTTCCCTGGTGCCGGGCTGACGCAATGAATTTAACTGACAAGCTCAAAGCTGAGATTATGTCGCACGCTAAGGCGGAAGATCCCCGCGAGTGTTGCGGCTTAATTGCAGTTGTGAAAGGCCGCAAACGATATTTTCCTTGCGTCAATCAAGCTGCTACACCAGATGAACATTTTGTGCTTGATCCAGCAGATTATGTCAGCGTCGAGGATCGTGGCGAAATCGTAGCGGTGGTTCACAGTCATCCCATAACACCGCCGCAGCCATCAGTAGCCGATCAGGTTAGCTGCAACGCAACTGGCCTGCCGTGGGTAATCGTCAACCCTAAAACCGAAGCATGGGGTGGCTGCACCCCAAAGGATTTTGAGTTGCCGTATGTCGGACGCGAGTTTGCGTTCGGCGTAGTGGATTGCTACGCGCTGGTGCGTGACTGGTATCGGCGTGAGTTTGGTTTGGTGTTGGCCGACTTCGCCAGGCGTGACCGCTTCTGGGAGCGAGGTGAAAACTTGTACCTAGACAGCTACAAAAGTCAAGGATTCCATAAGGTGCCATTTGATGAGCTGCAATACGGCGATGCGTTGCTAATGCACCTTGACGCGAGCTTGCCTAATCATGCTGCCATCTACGTCGGCGACCAGCAGATTTTGCATCACGTTCAAGGACGGCTGTCTAGCCGTGATGTGCTCGGCGGTTATTATGTGAAAAATACGGCGATGGTCGTGAGGCATGAAAGTCGTTAAGGTCTACGGCCCACTGCGTAAGTACCTTGGGCAGTGCCGTTTTGAATTTGTAGCGGACACTCCAGCGCAAGCCATGAAGGCATTGTGCATAAACTTTCCTGGTTTGGCGCAGTGGCTGCTGGATCGTGAGGCAGAGGGTATGGCATTTCGTGTCACCCGTGGCCGCGACCGGATCACAAATGAAGCACCTGATGGACTGGTGCTGCCGTGGTCTGAACGTGAAGTCTTCAGCATTGCGCCAGTAATTGTCGGCGCAGGTGGTATTGGACGGATTTTGGCAGGTATTGCGTTAATTGCGATTTCTTTTATACCTTTCGCAGGCGCTCTTGCTGGGGTTACTTCTGCTGGCGGCATCTTTGGGGGCGCCGCCGCTGGTAGTGTTCCATTTTTGAGTAACGCGCTTTTCTCTATTGGCGCCAGCCTTGTCCTCGGCGGCGTAGCGCAAATGATTTCGCCTATGCCAAACATGGCCGGGCTTACATCAGGCAAAGAAGCGGCACGGCTTGAGTCATTCTCATTTAGCGGAATTGTTAATACGAGCAAACAAGGAATGGCAGTGCCAATTTGTTATGGACGTGCATTTGTTGGCTCTGCCGTAATTTCCAGCGGTCTTGACGTAGATCAGGTGGCAGTATGACTCGCATCATTGGCGCAGGCGGTGGCAAGCGCAGCAAGGGTGGCGGCG
>Ga0194128_10006779_pt1 | contig 15287 bp, 13 predicted proteins | sample TA2KigCa65mmetaG_FD_148650 | JGI IMG/M metagenome (GOLD analysis project Ga0194128, IMG submission 148650) | Freshwater microbial communities from Lake Tanganyika, Tanzania - TA2015037 Kigoma Deep Cast 65m | ecosystem: Environmental > Aquatic > Freshwater > Lake | place: Tanzania: Lake...
CCCCTACAAGGTGCAGTACGACCTGCAGCAGACGATGCAGAACCTCGTCGGGATCGTGCGGAACGAGCCGGAGATGCTGGACGCGCTCGACGCGCTCGCGCAGTACCAGGCCCGTGCGGCGCGGGTCGGCGTCTCGGGCCGCCGCGACTACCATGCCGGCTGGCACACGGCGCTCGATCTGCCGAACCTGCTCACCGTCTCGGAGGCGATCACCCGGTCGGCGCTCGAGCGGCGCGAGAGCCGCGGGGGCCACTTCCGCGAGGACTACCCCTCGAGGCACGAGGAGTACGGGACCTTCAATATCATGGTGAAGCAGGTGAAGGGCGTGATGCAGGTGTCGCGGCTGCCGATCCCGCGGATGCCCGACGAGCTGGCGCGCGTGATCGAGGAGCAGAAATCGTGATCCGCGAGGCGACGTTCAAGATCTGGCGGACGCATGCGCCCCTTCCCGCCGGCGGGCGCGACGGGGACCCCGCCCCTGACGGCGGCGGCACGTTCCAGACGTTCCGGACCGAGGTCTCGGAGGGGATCGTCGTGCTCGACGTCGTCCACCGCATCCAGGCCGAGCAGGCGCCGGACCTGGCGGTCCGCTGGAACTGCAAGGCGGGCAAGTGCGGGTCGTGCTCGGCGGAGATCAACGGCAACCCGCGGCTGATGTGCATGACGCGGATGAGCGAGCTGAACCTGTGGGAGCCGATCACGGTGGAGCCGATGCGGGCGTTTCCGCCGATCAAGGACCTGGTCACCGACGTCTCGTGGAACTACCGGGTCAAGCAGAACATCGCCCGGTTCGCGCCGCGCCCGGCCGACGCGCCGGACGGCACCTGGCGGATGGCGCAGCGGGACGTCGACCGCGTCCAGGAGTTCCGGAAGTGCATCGAGTGCTTCCTCTGCCAGGACGTCTGCCACGTGCTCCGCGACCACCGCAAGCACGAGGAGTTCATCGGCCCGCGGTTCTTCGTGTACGCGGCGAACCTCGAGATGAACCCGCTCGATACCGCGGATCGCGTGCCCGACCTCAAGGAGCGGCACGGGATCGGCTACTGCAACATCACCAAGTGCTGTACGACGGTGTGCCCCGAGCACATCCACATCACCGACAACGCCATCATCCCGCTCAAGGAGCGCGTCGTCACGCGGTACTACGATCCGCTCACGCGGCTCCTGCGGGTGTTTCGATAGGGTGACTCCCCGATGACGAGTTGGCGCTTCGAGGCGGACTATTTCACCGCGTGCAACTGCGACTGGGGCTGCCCCTGTAACTTCAACGCCCGGCCGACGGAGGGGCGCTGCATCGGCTGGGGCGTCTGGCAGATCGTCACCGGCCGCTACGGCGACACGGCGCTCGACGGCGCGCGGTTCGCGCTGTACTACGCGTTTCCCGGGCCGGTCGAACAGGGCAACGGCACGGCCCGGACCTACATCGACAGCCAGGCGACCGCCGCGCAGCGGGCCGCGATCGAGGCCATCGGCACGGGCAAGGCGGGCGGGGGCATCTTCGAGCTGTTCGCGACGTCGCTGACCTCCACGTGGCTCCCGACGATGATCGTCCCGATCGAGTTCACGGTCGACGAGGGCGTCGGGCGCGTCCGCATCGGCGACGTCGCCGAAGCCGACAGCGAGCTGCTCGGCTATCCGGACGGCAGCGTCATCCGCCCCTGGCTCGAGCTGCCGCACGGCATCGAGTACAAGAAGGGCCTGATGACGAACGCGAAGCGCTGGTGGTGGCGCGACGGCGAGCTGCTCGCCAACTACGCGGACAAGTACGGCGCCGTGGCGCGGGTGACGTTCACCGAGGAGGGATGCGTCGCGTAGGCGGAGACGCCGCCCTGGCGTTGCAGCGCCTCAGGACCTGCTGAGGGCCGCCTCGGCTTGCTCGTGCGCGTGATAGGAGCTGCGGACCAGGGGTCCGGACTCGACGTGCGCGAAGCCCCGAGCCAGGCCGAGGCGCCTGAGCTCGGCGAACTCGCCGGGGTGATAGTAGCGGACCATCGGCGCATGCGCGGCGGTCGGCTGCAGGTACTGGCCGATCGTCAGAATCGACACACCCACGCCGCGGAGGTCGTCGAGGACGGCCACGACCTCGTCGATCTCCTCGCCGAGCCCCACCATGATGCCGGTCTTGGTCGGAATGTCGGGTCGATGCCGGCGCGACCGCTCGAGCAGCTCCAGCGAGCGGGGATACCGGCCGCCGGAGCGCGCCATCCGATACAGCCGCGGCACGGTCTCGATGTTGTGGTTGAGGACGTCGGGCCGTGCATCGAGCACCGTGAGGAGCGGCCGCTCGGCCCCCTGAAAATCCGGAATCAGCACCTCCACCCGGCAGCCGGGCACGCGCCGGCGCACGTGGCGGATCGTGTCGGCGAAGATCGAGGCGCCGCCGTCGCGGAGATCGTCGCGATCGACCGACGTGATGACCGCGTGCCGCAGCCCCATCGCCTCGATGGCGTCGGCGACGCGTGCGGGCTCGCCGGGGTCGACGGCCTGCGGCCGGCCGTGCGCGACCGCGCAGTAGGCGCAGGCGCGCGTGCAGACGTCGCCGAGGATCATGAACGTGGCGGTGCCGTGGTGCCAGCACTCGCCGATGTTCGGGCAGCGCGCCTCCTCGCACACCGTGTGGAGCTGCCGGTCGCGCATGAGCTCCTTGAGGCGCAGGTAGTTCGCCGACCCCGGCGCGCGCACCTTCAGCCACGGCGGCTTCGGCTCGCGGGGCCGGACGAAGGCGAGGGGCGCTTCGACCATTGGGTATTAGTGTAATTGACGAATTGACGAATTGACGAATTGACGAATTCACCGAAGGTCGATTCAGCCGTTTCGGCGCGCCGATGCGTTGGTCTTGGCGGTCAGCTGCGACTGGTTGAATACGCGGGATAGTTGCCGTGATTCCTCCAGGAGCCATTCGAGTTCGGCTCCCGAGCTGATTCCGGCGGCGGCGATCAACTCCAGCCAGTAGATGCTCTCGTCCGCTTCCTCGACGACGAAGCCAATCTTGGCGATGAAGTCTGCGTGTGACCGTGCTCGACACGCCGACCGATAATTGGCGCCGACTCGCGTTCCAGCCCGGAATACCTGGTCGGATAGCTCGCGGCCTTCCCACGTTCCGCGAAGCGTTCGACAGAATCGAATCATCCTCAGACCAAACGTGAACGTGCGTTGTTTGAGTTCTTCGGCGCGTGGATTCATGCCTTGGCACGGTGCACCGGTCACGCCATGCTGTTTTCCGAGGGATCTCGTGAGATGCGAGAGCGGTGATCGCATTTCTTGCCATGCCGCCGCCCCGAGACGTGGCAAATACGTCAACGCCCCAATACAATCCGTCAATCCGTCAATCCGTCAATCCGTCAATCCGTCAATGCACAAAGTCCGCATCACCTGGTACGGCCACAGCACGTTTCTCCTGCACACGCCAGGCGGCCGGCGGGTGCTGTTCGACCCCTGGTTCGTCGAGAATCCGGCGTGCCCGCCGTCGCTGAAGAAGCCGCCGACGGCGGACCTAGTGCTCGTCTCGCACGGGCACGCCGATCACATCGGCGACCTGGTGGCCGTCGCGCGCGACAGCGGCGCCCTCGTGGTCGGCATCGTCGAGCTGTGCGACTGGCTGCGCCGGAAGGGCGTGTCGAACCTGTCGCCGATGAACAAGGGCGGATCGCAGGAGATTGCCGGACTCCACGTGGCGATGACCGACGCCCGCCACAGCAGCGGCTACGCCGACGAGGGCCGGATGGTGTATCTGGGCGAGCCGGCCGGCTTCATCGTCCGGCTCGAGGACGCGACGACCGTCTATTTCGCGGGCGATACCGCGCTCTTCGGCGACATGCGGCTGATCGGCGAGCAGTACCGACCCGACATCGCGTTTCTGCCGATCGGCGACCGCTTCACGATGGGGCCGGCCGCGGCCGCACGGGCGTGCGAGCTGCTCGGCGTCCGCCAGGTGGTGCCGATGCACTGGGGGACGTTTCCGATGCTCACCGGCACGCCGGACGAGTTGCGACGGCTCCTCGAGCCCTCGGGCGTGCAGGTGTTGGAGCTCAAGCCGGGCGAGACGGCGGAGTAGCGCAAGCCCTCGTTCACACGTCTCGGTTGTGGCGGTCTCGTTTCGTGTTCACGTTCGGTTCGAACGCCGAGCTCGAACATCGAACGGGAACCGAACCTGAACGCGAACCGAGAAGACAGGGATGAACAGCAGGGTTACTGAATGGTAATCGACCCCTGGAGCGAGGTGTCCGTGTCGCGGTTGTGGTCGTGGTAGCGGCACGTGCGCGGCGTGTTCAGATTGCCGGTCTGCCGGCTCTGGCCGGGCTGCAGGAAGCCGACGTCGTTGATCGCGGGACAGTCCGTGTGCGACGGGTGTGGATCGGACGCCATGTCGTGCACCCGGCTGTCGTTGTTCACGAACGTGACGCGCGCTCCGGGCGCCACGGTGACGGCACGCGGCGACACCCCGCTCGAGGTGATCGTGATCGTGGCGGTGGTCGGGTTGCCGCCGCCGGACGTCGGCGTTGGCGTCGGCGTCGGCGAGCTGGGCGTCGGGCTGCTGTCGCTCCCCCCGCCGCAGGCGGCGGCGGCGGCAAGCGCCAGGAGCAGCACCGGCGGTCGCAGCGAATGGCTGAGCATCAGAAGAACTTCCTCGAGATATTAAACCCCAGATACCAGTCGTCGTTGTTGAGGCCCCCGCGCGCGATCTGCCCCATCGTGGTCCCGAAGCTGTTCGAGAAATTGAGCTGGAACATGTGGCCGCCCGCGCGCTTCTCGATGCCGAAGGTGCCGTGCGTCACGCCCGGGTCGTGGCCGGCGACGCGCGGCACGACCTCGGCCACGAGATAGACGGTGGGACGGATCCGCACGCGTGCCCCCAGGCCGACGAGGAACGAGTCGTTGTCGTCGGCGAGCTCCGAGGGGAGCGGGTGGCTGTTGTTCACCCAGATCGGCTGCACGTAGAGAGCCCCGACGCGCGGGATGGTGCGCGAAATCGCGACGCCGAGGGCGGGGGAATACTTGTCGCGGAAGTTGTCGGTGCCGTCCATCGACGCGAGCACGCCGAGGGCGACCGGCCACGTCTCGCCCTGCTGCAGCAGGCTGTACTGGCTGAAGAACTCGATCGTCTTGTCGCTGGTGCGGTGGATGCCCGCCTGCAGCCCCCGCATCAGGCCGAAGCGATACTCGAGGCCAATCTGCGCGCCGGAATCGAGCCCGAAGAGGTCCTCGGCCAGATCGCCGAAGTCGCCCTGGCCGAGCGGCCGCCCGAAGCGGTGCGTGACGCGGAACGCGCTCTTGAAGCGGGGGAGCCGCAGCGTCGTCGGCAGCGTGATCAACGAGAAGTCGGGCTGCTCGAAGCTGAAGTCGAGGTCCGGATCGTCTTGCGGCGCCTGGGCGAACGCGGGCGGCGCAGCGAGCGCGCAGAGCAGGAGGAGCGAAACGAGCGGTGTCGGTCGCAGCATGATGGTGTGGTCCTCAGTCTCGCGGCGCGCCGCGCTGGATCCAGCGCGCGATGATCTGTATCTGTCCTGCCGTCAGCGGGTCCGCGTTCTGGGGCATCCGGACGCCGACGAGCTCCCGTCCGTCGAGCTTCTGGATGAGGAAGCTGTTGGCCGGATCGCCGGGCGCGACGCGCAGCGTGCCCGGCTTCAGGACCGAGCGTACGCCAACCAGACCCGCATAGGCCGCGTCGGGCGTCGAGAAGTTCATATTGACTTGGTTGAAGGCGCCGCGGCCCGGGACATGGCAGCGGATGCACGCCTGGCGGCCGGCCGGGTTCTCCGACACGAGAATCTCCTGGTAGATGCTCGAGAACGTGGGCGTGAGGTTGGGCGTCGGGCCGGCGAATTCGGACAGCTTCTCGTCGCATGCCGCCGTCGTGCAGGCACCCGCCACAATCAGGGCGGCGCGCAGGCGCTTGGTCACAGTCGCTCCTCCTACGGTTGCGCGGGCGCGCCGGCGGTCACGACCAGCGCGCCCTTCATGTCGTCGTGCCCGTCTCCGCAGTAGACCGAGCACAGGATGGGAAACCGGCCCACCGCGTCGGCGGTGAACTCGACGATCACGGGATCCTTGCCGCGGGGGATCTCCTTCGAGACCCGGAACTGCTTGATCTCGAGGCCGTGCGGGCCGTCGGCCGATCGCACGACCAGCCGGACGCGCTCCCCCTCCATCACCTGAATCTCCGACGGCTCGAATGCGAAGCGCCTCACCACGACCTCGATGACGCGCGGCTCCGGCGGCGTTTGCGCCGCCGAGAGGGCCGCTCCGCCGCCCGCGTGGCCCGGACTCCAGACATACAGGGCGCAGGGCAGTACCCAGCAAGCCGAATACCTCCGGGCGCGACGAAGAACCATGGCAAACCCTCCACATTCGCGTCCTGTCGCTTCCGACCCGCTTACCGAACCGGTAACTGCGCACGCGGCGCGAAAAAGAACGCTAGTCCAGCCGGTACTTGGCGAGGTAGTAGCTCAGCGCCCGCTGGCTGATGCCCATCAGCTCCGCGGCCTCCTTCTTGACGCCCCCGGCCTGCTCGAGGGCGCGGCGGATCGTCTCCCGCTCGACCCATTCGAGGTTCTGGTGCAGGCGCATCGACGGCAGGCCGCCCGCGGGCGCCGCCGTCACGCCGAGCAGGGAGATTGAGCCCGCCGTGATGACCGGCCCCGGCGTCAGCACCACCGCGCGCTCGATGGCGTTCTCGAGCTCGCGCACGTTCCCGGGCCAGTCGTAGCGCTGCAGCGCCTGGACCACTTCGTCGGCCACGGCCTCGATCCGTTTGCCCGTGCGCTGCCGGTGCTTGTCGACGAAGTGGTCGATGAGCACCGGGATGTCCTCCCGCCGCTCGCGCAGCGGCGGGATGGCGATCGGAATGACGTGCAGCCGGTAGTAGAGATCCTCCTGGAACCGGCCCTCCATGACCATCTGCTTCAAGTCGCGGTTCGTGGCGGCGACGACGCGGACGTCGACGTGCTGCGTGCGCTCGGCGCCGAGGGGCTCGAACTCCCGCTCCTGCAGCACGCGCAGCAGCTTCGACTGGATGGCCGTGCTGAGCGTGCCGATCTCGTCGAGGAAGATCGATCCGCCGTCGGCGAGCGCGAACTTCCCGCGCTTGGTCATGGTGGCGCCGGTGAAGGCTCCGCGCACGTGGCCGAACAGCTCCGACTCGAGGAGCGTCTCGGGGATGGCGGCGCAGTTCACCTTGATGAGCGGCATCTCGCGCTGCGCGCTGCGGTGGTGGATGAGGCGCGCCACCATCTCCTTGCCGGTGCCGGTCTCGCCGGTGATGAGCACGGTGCTCTTGGTCTCCGCGACCAGCGTCGCCCGCTCGATGACCTCCTGCATCGCGCGGCTCCGTCCGACGATGCCGTAGTGGTTGAACTCGGCGTCGCGCTCGCTGATGAGATACTGCCGCTCCGTCTGCAGGCGCAGGCTCTTGACGGCGCGCCGGGCGAGGGCGAGCAGCTCGTCGACCTCGAACGGCTTCTCGAGGAAGTCCTCGACGCCGAGCTTGAACGCCTCGCGGACGAGCTGCGTCGTCCCGTGCGCCGTCATCATCACGATCTGGGGCCGTTCGCCCGGCGGCATCGTCTGCGCCACCTCGCGGACGAACTCGAGGCCGGTCATCCCCGGCATCACGTTGTCGACGACGAGCAGGTCGAACGACCGTTCCGCAAGGTGCCGCTGCGCCTCGCGAATCGTCGTCGCCTCGACGACCTCGTGCCCCTCGTCGCGGAGGGCGCGCCCCAGCCGCTTCAGGATCTTTTCCTCGTCGTCGGCGAGGAGGATCGTGCCGTGCGCGGGCGTCATGCCTCGGGGACTGCCGCCGACTGCGGCAAATCGACGCGAACCTCGGTGCCCTCGCCCGGCCGGCTCGTCACGTGCAGCGTACCGCCCAGCCCGTCGACGATGTTCTTCGCGATCGGGAGGCCGAGGCCCGTGCCGGCCCGCCGCGTGGTGAAGAAGGGGTCGAAGATCTGGGGGATGTCTCCGGGGGCGATCCCGATGCCGCGATCCCGAATCGTGACCAGGACCCGCCCGTGCTGCGCGCGGGTCGTCACCTGCACGGACGGCTCGTCCGCGACCGCCACCGCCGCGCCGCCCGGGGCCCGAACGTCTGCGCGGGCCACCGCGGCGACGGCATGCCGCGCGTTCGTCAGCATGTTGACGAGCGCCGTGCGGAGCCGCTCGGCGTCGGTCACGACCGGCGGCATCGCGGGGTCGAGCTCCAGCGCCACGGCGTCCTCGGCGTCGCCGGCCCACGCCGCGTCGACGGAGGCCCGGCAGATCTCGTTGAGATCCGCCTCGGCGAGCTCGAAACGGATCGGACGCGCGAAGTCGAGCACTTCCGAGACGATGCGGTTGAGCCGCTGCGTCTCTTCGTCGATATCGGCGACGGCCTCGCGCAGCTCGGCCGCCGATACGCAGTCGCGCCGCAGCGTGGCCAGCGACGCGCGGATGATCATCAGCGGATTCCGCACCTCGTGCGCGATGACGGTCGAGAGGCGGCCGAGCGACGAGAGCCGATCCTTCAGCGCCGCCTCGCGCTGGAAGCGCGCGATCGACTCGGTCAGGGTGTTGAACGCCGCCGCCAGCGTGCGCGCGTCCTCGTCGTCCCAGGCGTGGCTCTTGAGCGCGACCTTGCGCGTCAAGTCGCCCGTCGCGGCCACGTCGCGCATCGCCGTCGTGATGGCCGCGAGCGGCCGCGTCATCGTCCGCGCGACGGCGTAGCTGAGCAGCGTGGCGAGGAGCAGCGCCACGGCGAGCACGCCGACCAGCGCCGTCCGAATCGTGCTGAGGAACTCCAGCCGTTCCGTGCGCGACCGCAGGATCATCGCGACCGGGTCGCCCGGTGCCGCCGACGCGCCGGCCAGCGGGCGTGCCAGCGCCAGATACTCCTCGCTGCCCAGCATGACCGACGTCTCCGCGGGGGCGGGGACGATCGCCGCCAGCGCCGCGCGCGAGTCGGCCGGCAGCGTCGAGGCCAGGATCCGGCCCTCGGCGCCAAAGGCGATCTCGCTGCCGGTCAGACGCTTGAATTCGGCCGCGCGGTGGTCGTCGAGAATGACGCCGACCGTGAGGCGCCCGAGAAAGTCCGGCACCGTGCCTTCGAGGAAGATCGGCACGCTGACGAGCTGCAGCACGCCGCGGGCGTGCCGCCGGAACGTCGAGACCTCGTCGGCCGGCGGCGCGTCCGCCGGCACGGCGGGGATGTCGGCCGCTTCGGTGCCCGCCAACCCGAGCACCTGCCCGGCGTCGCCGGTGAGCACGAGCAGGTCGGCGTTGATTTCGGCGCGGTACTCGTCGGCCAGCGGCTGCACGGTCGGCGGATCGTCCGTTTCGACCGCCGCCTTGAGCTTCGGGAGGTCCGCCACGACGCGGGCCAGACGCGTGAAGTGGTCGGTGCGCCGCGCGCCATGCTCGTCGACCAGGCTGGCGGCCTCGACGAGCCCGCGCCGCAGCTCCGCCTCCGCCGCCGCCGACGCTCGGTCGTCCACGAAGTAGAGGGTGGAGCCGAGTGAGAGCGTGGCCAGCAGCGTGCAGGCCAGAAAGACCCGATTCGTCAGCGAGGAGGCGATCCGCATGCGCCGGTGAGGAATCGTAGCGCAGTCTCCGCGCCGCCGCCTGACCCGGTCGGCCGCCGGCGCGGGCGCCTCGCGCCGGAGGGGGGTCGGGCCGTCTGACGCGCCGAGTTATACTTCCACCCCACGGAGGACCTCGGGCCCCGTTTCAGGAGACTTCTTGCGTGGCGTATATCATCTGCGAACCCTGTATCGGCACGAAGGATGCGGCGTGCGTCGACGTCTGCCCCGTGGACTGCATCCATCCCCGCAAGGACGAGCCGACGTTTGCGTCGACCGAGATGCTCTACATTCACCCGGACGAGTGCATCGACTGCGGCGCGTGCGTGCCGGCGTGCCCGGTCGAGGCGATCTACGCGCTCGACGAGACGCCGGAAAAGTGGTCGAGCTTCATCGCGGTGAACGCCCAGCACTATCAGACGTAGACGCGAGCGGTGCCATTGGTGGTAGAAGAGAACGGCCGAGAGCAGTAGAGTAAGAGCGTAGACACACCCGCGCCGCCGGGGTCCCCCAGAGGAGGAGGCATCATCACCGTGCCTGCCATGCGTCGTTGCGTGCTGCTGCCGTGCGTGGTTCTCGCCGCCGTGCTGGCCCTCGGCCTGCGCGCGAGCGGCCAGGCGACGCCCGACGATCCGGCCGCTCAGTTTCAGCTGGGCGGCGAGCTCTACGAGTCGGCCCGCTACCGCGAGGCGCTGGCGGCCTTCGAGCTCGCGGCGCGGAGCGACGATCCGGCCCTGGTCGCGCGCGCGCGGAAGGGGACGGTGCGCACGGCGCTCCGGATTGCCGAGTTCGAGCTCGCGTGGCGCGAGGCCGAGCTCCTCAACGACGGCCCCGGCGCCGACCCGGAGGCGCGAACGCTGCTGGGCGACGCCCTCTGGGCGATGGGCCGCTTCGACGAGTCCGACGTCGCCTACCGCCGCGCGCTGGAGGAGGCGCCTGGACTCTCGCGGGCTCGCTTCGGGCTGGCGCGGTCGCTGGCGACCCACAATCAGCTCGAGGAGGCGCTGGAGGAGGCGCTCATCACCGCGACCGAGGCGCCGGGGGACCCCGAGGTGCACGCGCTCGTGGGCCTGATCCACGAGCGGCTGAACAGGTTCGACGAGTCGGCGGCGGCCTTCGAACGGTACCTGGCGCTGCTGCCGCCGCCCAGGAGCCGCGAGGAGCCGTCGAGCATGGCGGCGGTGTTCCAGAGCAAGGTGCGCCTGCTGCGCAGCTTCCGCGGGCGCGTCCCGCTCCAGTTGGACGGCGACGCCGGACGGCTGCACCGCGTCCCCTTCCGGCTGGTCAACAAGAAGATCGTGCTGCGCGGCCGCGTGAACCGGCTGCCGGTCGAGTTCGTGCTCGACACCGGCTCGGAACGGACGGGCGTGTCGGACACGACCGCGCGCCGCGCGGGCGTCGGCGCGATCACGTCGACGCTGACGGCCGGCGTCGGGATCGCGGCGCTGCGGCGGCTCGACATGGGGCGCGCCGACGAGCTCGAGATCGGGACGCTCCGGATGCGCAACGTGCCGGTGGCCATCCGCCGCGTCGTCCGCAACGCGCTGCCGCGCTGGCAGAACGAGAGCCTGTCGCCGCTCTCGCTGGGCCTCTCGGTCGTGGTCGATTACGAGCGGCGCGAGGTCGTGCTCGGGCGCCAGCTGCCCGCGGGCGAGGCCGATTTCGTGCTGCCGATGCGCATGAACCGACTGCCCATGGTGCGCGGCCTGCTCAACTCGACGCACCCGGCCTACTTCGTCGTCGACACCGGAGGCGAGCTGATTTCGATCAGCGCCGAGACGGCCGACGCGCTCTCGATGAACCCGCCGCGCCGCATTCCGCTGCGCGTATTCGGCATGTCGGGCCTCGACGAGAACGCCTACCTGCTGCCGGGCGTGGACGTCGACTTCGAAGACATCGAGTTCCGCAACGTCGGACTCGCGGTGCTCAACCTGCGCGCGCCCAGCGTCCTGCTCGGCTTCCAGGTCGGCGGCATCGTCGGACACCGCTTCCTCAGCGAGTATCGCGTGTCGATGGATATGGCGCGGAGCGAGCTGCGGCTGGAGCGGTTCGGCGGAGCGGCGGCGGCCGGCAGCCGGTAGCCAGTCACCCGCTACCGGTCACCGGCTACCAGTACCAGTTAGAAGTCGTACCCGATCCACATCGCGAACCGGGCCTTGCGGAAGGCGGAGCTGCCGCCGATCGCGGCGAAGCGGAGGTCTTCCCAGTTCCGGTTGAAGAGCGTCCGCCACGCCCAGTCGAAGTGGACGGGGAAGCCGAGGGCAAACGTCTCCAGCCCGATGCCGTAGGAGGCGCGCGCGTCGACCAGGCGCAGACCGTCGACGCGGGTCGGCGGTCCGAAGACCGGCGTGAGCTGGCCGAAGAGCGACTGGCTGTAGCCCACAACCGGCGTGTAGGTCTCGGCCTTCGACGAGAGCCACTTGAACGGCTGCCCCTCGAACCGGGCGCCGCCCATGTTCGCGAACAGCACGCCTCGGACGCCGCCGAGGATGCCGATTGGCGTGAGCATCGCCTCGATGAACGGGAAGCGGAGCTCCGCGTTGAGGAACGCTGCCTCCGACCCGAGGAACTCGAGGTACTCGTACCCGCGCATCTCGGAGTTCCCGCCGAAGTAGGTGAAGTCGGGCGAGTCGCCCCAGCTCTTGAAGCCCTTGGCCCGGAGCGCCAGCAGCCCCGTGCCGCCCATGCGCAGGTAGTAGCGGGCGTCGATGTCGGCCGTCTGCCGGCCGAGCGTGTCGCCGATGGCGGGCGACACTTCGTACGAGAGGCGCATCGTGTTGCCGGCGAGCGGCCCGAACTCCCGGAAGACCGTCGTCTCCTGGATGAAGTTGACGCCGAGCGGCAGGTAGGTGCCGCTCCGGAACAGCTCGCGGCCGAACCGCTGCTGCTGGAACTCCGACGAGTAGGCCTCGAGGCTCGGATCGTTGAACTCTTCGCGGTACTGCAGGACGCCGCCGAACAGCTCGACGCGGCGGTAGCGGTCGATCGGCCAGATGCCGAACGCGGTGCCGCCGCGGACCGTCCGCGTCGCCACGGCGAGGTCGCGGTCGAGGAACAACCCGGAGAAGGCGGGATCGTAGAAGACGCCCTCGAGGGCGCCGTAGAAGAACGAGGTCTGCGAGAAGCCCTGCACCGAGAAGTTGAACCGCCGCGCCGCGTTGAAGAACGAGAACGCCAGCGTGCGGTACTGGGAGATCGACGCGGCGTAGAGGCTGAACTGCTTGTCGCCGAGGACGTCGCTGAAGGTGACGGCCGAGCCGCCGAACACGTCGCCGCTGCTCGTCACGCCGACGTTCACCGGCGGGCGCCCGTCGATGAACATCTTCTCGAAGGTGCCCTTGGTACGCTTGTTGTCGGCGATCACCGTGTGCGCCAGCGGCGCCTGGAAGTCGATGATCGGCCCGGGCGAGCCGAAGTCGGCGCTCGCCGCGGTGGCGACGGGGTCGCGGCGGTCGAGCAGGTGGAGCTCGTACTCGCCCTTGTAGTAGCTCACGAACGCGATGCGCGGCTCCTCCCGCTCGCCCCCGCGCAGCACGATCGCCGAGCTGTTGCCGCCGAGTGTGTCGGTGTACTGCCGCAGCTCGCCCGTCTTCAGGCTCAGCGTCCAGATGTTGTAGATGTTCCCGTTGCGCGCTATCTCGGGCTCGATCGGCTGGTTCGGGTCGGTGGCCGTGGACGAGAAGACCAGCGTGTCGGCGTCGAGGAACTGCGCCGACGTGTCGTCGTGGGTGCCGAAGGTGAGCTGCGTCTTCTGCCCGGTGGCGACGTCGAGCCGGAACAGCTTCTCGTTGCCGCTGATCCGCGCGACGTAGACGATCGAGCGGCCGTCGGGCGACCACGTCGGCCCGGAGTCGGCGAAGGCATCCTTGGTGAGGTTGGTGACGTCCTGCGTCTCCAGGTCGACGACGAAGATGTCGCCGACGCCGCCCTGGAGGGCGGCGAACGCGACCTTCGTGCCGTCGGGCGAGATGTCGGGCGATTCGGGATCGTCGACCGTCCGCAGCTCCACCCGGTTGTCGATGCCGCGCGTCAGCACGTTCTGCAGGATGAGCGTCCGCCACTTCTCCCTGCGGACGAAGTAGGCCAGGCGATCGCCCGAGGGCGACCAGGACAGCCACGGCACGTTGTTGAACCGCATGCCCGGCGTGATGATGAACTCGAACCCGTAGTCCTGGTCGAAGTCGGTCGTGAGGTTCCGGATGACGGAGCCGTCGCGCGACGAAATCAGCACGATGTCGAGCTCGCGGTCGCGGCGGTTCGCCGTGACCATCGCGATGAGATCGCCCGACGGCGACGGCTCGATCGAGAGTGCGCCGATGAAGCGCGACCGCTCCGGATCGGGCGCGAGGTTGCGGCCGTAGTCGGCGGGGCGCTCCTCGTCGCGGAACGGCTTGAAGCGGTCCTTCAGGTACTTGTCGAACTCCTGATCGAACTCCTCCGGGGTCAGGCGGAACGCCTCCATGTAGGCGTCCTCGCCCCCGCCGATGACCGACTTCCGCAGCGAGAAGAGGTACTGCCGGATGCCTTCCTTCCCCCACCGCGACTCGATGAACTCGAACACGGCGTGGCCGAGGTTGTAGATCATGCGCACGTTGCCCGAGGTGTAGCCCTCGAGCTGCGTCATCTTCGGGATAATGTCGGCGACCGCGGCGTCGCGCACGGTCATCAGGTCGATCGGCCGCCAGATGCCGGTCATGTAGTCCGACAGCCCCTCGTTCACCCACAGCGGCACGCTGCGGCGGATGAGCGAGGTCGGAATGATGTCGAACTCGAACTGGTGCGTCAGCTCGTGGACGATCAGGCGGTAGAGCAGATCGGGCGGCTCGTCGAGCGGCATCACGATGCGGTAGCGCAGCGGCTCCGCGAAGGCGCCGACGCCCTCCTGGGCCGCGCCCGGAATGACGTTCTGCTGCTGGAACTCGCTGCTCGTCTTGAACAGGATCAGCGGAATCTTGTACGCGAGGTCGTACTTCAGCTCCGAGCTGACGTGCTGGTAGGCGCTCTCGGCGTACGACGCGACGCGCTCCAGGTGCTGCTCGATCTCCGGGTAGTAGTAGATCTCGAAGTGGTCGGTCGTGTAGATCTGCCACCGGAAGTTGTCGTAGCGGATCTGGTTCTTGCCGAAGTACGGAATGTACGGCGTCTGCGCCCCCGCCAGCCCCGGCGCCAACAGAATGGCTGCGACCACCGCGATTGCGGTACGCCTGCTCATGGAAGTTCTCCTCGCCCGTGCCATCTTACTACCGACGGATCGACAGCCCGGGATCCACCGGCCCCAGTCGGCGGTCGCGCGGGACCGGGTCCTGAAGCCCCGTACCGTTTCATTATCACCGCGCCGGACAGCAAAGGGTGTACCGATGAGATCGTCGTCGAGAGTGGGACATTTCACACCGTTCGGGCCCGCCGGCGCGGCTCGGGCGCGAACTGTCCACTTTGCGCCCCGCCAGGGTCCTCGGGGCGCACCTGAGTCATAATGAGGCGATGGACGAACATCTTTCGAGCGGAGCGGACCACCCTGAGAGCACACCGCCGCCGTCGCCGGAGGCGCCGGCCGGGGGCCTCAGTCGCCGCGCGCGCGCCTGGCTCGGCCTCGGCGCGCTCGTGGTCGCGCTGACGCTGGTGACGATGCTCTCGCAGCCCGACGAGTTCCCGGACGCGCCGCCGCCGGCCGCCGACGGCGCGGCCGCCGAGAGCGGCGGGGCCGCGGCGGGCAATCCCGCCAACCTCGGGTTC
>Ga0194128_10006780_pt1 | contig 15286 bp, 15 predicted proteins | sample TA2KigCa65mmetaG_FD_148650 | JGI IMG/M metagenome (GOLD analysis project Ga0194128, IMG submission 148650) | Freshwater microbial communities from Lake Tanganyika, Tanzania - TA2015037 Kigoma Deep Cast 65m | ecosystem: Environmental > Aquatic > Freshwater > Lake | place: Tanzania: Lake...
CCCGCACGCCGACGCGCCCCCCGCCGCACGCCCGGACGCGGACGCGACCGTCGCCGCACGCCCCGATGCCGACGCGACCGTCGCGCGCAGCCCGACCGACTCGCCGCCCTGGCCGTCGTCGCCTTCCGTGGGCACGAGGCTGTCGGCGATGGCGCCAACCTCGTCGGCGATGCTCACGAGGTCCTCCTCGGCCGCCGTCACCCGCGCAACCAGCGCGTCGAGGGCGATCGCGCTGCGATGCAGGTCGGCGGACAGCTTCTCGGTGGCCTGCACGATCGCGAACGCAGCCGCTCCGACGACCACGCAGAGCAACCCGCAAATCAGGACGACGAGCTTGTTCACGTACCTCTCCCACCCGCCGCCTTCCGGGAAACGCGGCGTCTCTTGACCTCGCGGCACCGCGCCGTCGAACCAGCGCCGGAGCGGGCCGCCGACGCTACGTGGCACCGACGCGGCGCAGCAGGCGGTCGACGTGCTCGACACCGCGCCGGACCGCACTCGCGTAGCCCTCCGCATCGATGCGCGGTCCGACGATCTCGAGCTCGTACGGCCCGCGATAGCCGGCCTCCTCGAGGTCGCGCAGGATGCGCTCGAGGGGGATGCAGCCGTCGCCCGGAACGGCGCGATCCGGGGTCGCGGTGGTCGGGACGAAGAAGTCGTTGAGCTGCACCGTGCGGACCAGATCCGCACCGCGGCGGATGGTCTCGCGCAGCGCGCGCTCGCCCCAGACGGCGTTGACCTCCATGCACAGCGCGACGCCGGCGCGGCGCGCGACGTCCACCGCGTCGCGCAGGGTGTGCACGAAGCCGAGGTCGAAGCGCAGGCCGTTGGTGTGCTCGACGACGACGGTCGAGCCGCCGGCCCGGGCCTCCGCGACCACCGGCGCGACCGCGGCAACGAATGCGTCTGCCGCCTCTTCCCAGGTGAGCCCGATCGCGGGCCCTGTGGTGATGACCGCCGCGTCCGCTCCGAAGCGGCGCGCACGCGCGAGCGCGCGACGCAGTGCCGTCCGGCCCTCGTCCCACTGCTCCGGACGCGCGAGGTCGAACAGCGCGCCCACCATCAGGTTGTCCACCGCGAGGCCCGCGTCGCGGACGAGACGCTCGGCCGCGTCGTCGTCGCCGAGCGCGTCGAGCTTGCGCGCGAGCAGCGCGATCCGGCGGAGCCCGAGGTCGCGCAGCAGCGCCACGTCGCGGTCGAATGGCCACCCGATCATCGACGCGGAGCTCACGACGATGCGCGGGTGCCAGGATCCGGACGGCTGCACGCTCATGGCGCGCGCATCGTGGGCGGAACGCGCTTCGAGCGCAACCCTCCGGGGCGCGCCTTCCGGGGCGTGCGCGTTCGGGTCTCGCGCGGGCGCGCGAGGTTGCCGCGCGCCGCCGGCTCTGGTTCGTGGACGCTCGTGACGACCAGGAACGAGAGCGCCCCGCTCGTGGTCTACGGAACCGACTGCTCGTACTACACCGGCAAGCTCGAGGCATACCTCCGCGCGAAGGGCATCGCCTACCGGCTCGAGCCCTTCAATGAGAGGAACATGCGGCGCGCCGCGCGCCACACCGGTGTGATCCAGATCCCGCAGGTCGAGTGCCCGGACGGCAGCTGGCTCGCCGACACGACGCTGATCCTGGACTACTTCGAGCGCACGCGGCCCGCGCCCTCGATCACCCCCGCCGATCCCGCGACCGCCTTCGCGAGCCGACTGATCGAGGACTACGCCGACGAGTGGCTGTGGCGTCCGGCGATGCACTACCGCTGGTCGTTCCCGACGACGGCCGCGCTCATGAGCGCGTGGCTCGCGGAGCACGTCACCGAGCAGCGCGCCCCGCAGTGGGCGAAGCGCCTCTTCTGGCGTCGCCGCCAGTACGGGACGTTCGTCAAGGGCGACGGCGTGACTCCGGCGACGTGCGTCGCGGTCGAGGCCGCGTACCTCGACACGCTCGCGACGCTCGAGCCGATCTTCGCGTCGCGTCCGTTCGTCCTCGGCGAGCGCCCGACGCCCGCCGACTTCGGCTTCATGGCGCCGCTCTTCCGTCACTTCTTCTGCGACCCCGCGCCGGGCCGCATCATGCGCGAGCGCGCGCCCGGAGTGCACGAGTGGGTGGCGCGCGTGTGGAACCTGCGCCCCGAGCGCGTCGACGCCATGCCGACGCCCGAGCGGATCCCCGACGACCTCGGTCGCCTGTTCGCCACGATCGCGGAGGTCTACCTGCCGTACCTCGACGCCAACGCCGCAGCGTACGCGAAGGGTGCGAAGGTCGTCACGTACGACGTCCGCGGCACCCCGATCACCGAGCCCGTCAAACCCTACCGCGTGTGGTGCCGCGACCGCCTGCGCGCCGAGCTGCTGCGCCTCGAAAACGCCGCGCGCACGAGCGTCGAGCGTACCCTCGGAGCGGACGCAACGGCCCGCCTCGCGCAGCCGTCGCCGAAGCCGGTCGAGAACCTCATCCTGGAGCTGCCGCTGACGGCGCCGCGGCAGCCGAAGCCGGTCGACAGCTGGTGGCGCCGCTGACACCCGGGTGACGCGGCGTCGCGCGCGCGACGCGGATTGACGTGACGCGCCCCCGACGGCACGATCTCGGCGTGGGTTCGCTGCGGCGCGATCGTTGCTCGGAGCGGGATCTCGTGCCGCCGACGCGATACCCCACGCTGCTCGCGCTGCTGCCGCTCGCCGCCGTGCTGCTCGCCACGGCCGGCGCCGTGCCCGCCGCCGACCGGCCGATCCCCGCCGACCGCGTGCTGATCCGCGACGTGAACCACCCGCAGGGACCGAAGCTGCGCTTCGCCGCGAGCACGGTGCCCGCGCTGGCCCCCGGTACGCTCGACGACCCGCGCGTGAGCGGCGGACGCCTCGAGGTCGTCGGCACCGGAGACGGCGACGGCGCGACCGGCGTCGTTCCGCTGCAGCCCCGGCTGTGGTCGCCGCTCGGCCCGCCCGACGCACCGACCGGCTACGAGTACGTCGATCGCGACCGCGGCGCGGGTGTCAAGCACATCGTCGTCCGCACCGGCACGCCCGGCAGCCTGGTGGTCGCCGGCGGCACGGCGGCGCTGCCGTACCTCGTGAACCAGGCGCAGTCGGCGATCGACGTGCGCTGACGATCGGCGACGACGTCTACTGCGCGCGCCTCGACGCGTTCGATGCGAACGGCGACCATCGAGTCGTCGCCACCGGCGCGGCGGCACCGGCATCGTGCCCCGCACGCGCCGTACGCTGCGGAAACGGGGGCGTCGAGGGCGTCGAGGACTGCGACGACGGCAACGCGTCGCCCGCCGACGGCTGCACGGACACGTGCGACCTCGTGTCGCCGGCGGGCGCCTGCGCGGGCCGGCCGAGTGCGTTCGGGGACGCGATCGCGACCGAGCTCGTCACCGACCAGCTCGATACCCCGACGTTCGTGACCGCACCACCGCTCGACCCGCACCGCCTGTTCGTCGCCGAGCAGGCCGGTATCATCCGCGTCATCGAGAACGGCGCGCTGCGAGCCGAGCCGTTCCTGTCGATCCCCGACGAGGTGCTGTGCTGCGGCGCGCACGGGCTGCTGAGCGTCGCCTTCCACCCCGACTACGCGACCAACCGGTACGTCTTCGTCTACTACACCGACAACGCCGGCGACCTGGTCATCGCGCGCTATCGCGCGACGGCCGATCCGAACGTCGCGGATTCCGCTTCGGGCCGCATCGTGCTGCGCATCCCGCACCCCACGTTCGGCAACCACAACGGCGGCCAGCTCGCGTTCGGCCCCGACGGCTACCTCTACGCGGGAATAGGCGACGGCGGCGGCAGCGGCGATCCCGGCGAGAAGGCGCAGGACGCGGCGAGCCTGCTCGGCAAGCTGCTGCGCATCGACGTCGACGTCGAGCAGCGTCCCTGGCGCCGGACGCCGCCCGACAACCCGTTCACCGGCGCCGGCCCGAAGCTCGGCCTCGCGTGGGCCACGGGGTTGCGCAACCCGTGGCGCCTGGGCTTCGACCGCGGGACGGGCGATCTCTACGTGGCGGACGTCGGGGACGGCAGCATCGAGGAGATCGACTTCCAGCCGGCGTCGAGCACCGGCGGCGAGAACTACGGCTGGGACGTCTTCGAGGGCTCGCAGTGCTTCGAGCCGACGCCGCCCGCGGTGTCGTGCCCCGACCGCACGCCCTTCACGTTCCCGGTGCTCGAGTACTCGCACGCGCAGGGCTGCTCGGTGATCGGCGGCTACGCGTACCGCGGCTGCGCCCTGCCCGATCTGCGCGGGACGTACTTCTACTCCGACTTCTGCAGGTCGTTCGTGCGCACGTTCCGCGGTGTCGTGGGCGGCGTGGCGCAGGAGCGGCGCGACCGCTCGGACGACGCCGAGCCCGCCGGCGCACGCAAGCTCGACAACGTGGTGTCGTTCGGCGAGGACGCGCGTGGCGAGATCTACGTGGTCGACCGCGACGGCGAGCTGTACCGCATCGTGCCGCGCCCGGCAGCGTGACGCCGGCTACGCGGGCTCGGCGACGACGTCGAGCAGCCGCGCGCGCTCGGCCGGGCCGACGTCGATGCTCGCGAAGTAGCCGTCGACCGAGCGCCAGCCGCGGTGCACGACGTCGAGCGCGGTCGCGAGGTACGACGCGTCGACGCCCTTGAGCGCGGCGATGATGCCCGGGTCCGGTGTCGACGACAGCAGCTGGCCGATCGGCGACGACGCGCCCCGATAGCCGTGCGGGGCCGCGCCCTCGTACGCGGACCGCAGGTAGTCCCGGCGAACCGCTTCTTCCGGGGCGCCGAGAAAGAGCAGCAGCAGCGCCAGCAGGACACCCGTGCGGTCCTTGCCGGCCGAGCAGTGGACGAGCACCGGTACGCGCCCGTCGGCGATCGCACCGAGCAGCGCCGGCCATTGCGTGCGCAGCGCGCCCGGCATCGCGGCGTAGATCGTACGCATCGCGGTGCGTGCCCCCTCCTCGTCCGGACGCTCCCGCAGCAGTCGGAAGCCGTGGCTCGCCTCGTCGGCGAAGTCGTTCGCGAGGTCGAGGCGCAGCAGCTCGGCCGCCACGCAGTCGTGCAGTCCGTCCGCGCGCTCGGGCTCGGAGCGCAGGTCGCAGACCAGCCGGATGCCGAGCGAGCGCAGCGTGTCGCGGTGCGTGTCGTCGAGCCGTGCGGGACCCGGGCCGCGATAGAGCGTGTGGTGCTTGACGCGGCGGCCGCCCGCCAGCGGGAGACCGCCGAGGTCGCGGAAGTTGAGATGGGTGAGAGAGGCAATCACGTGTTCGGTACCGGGCATTCCTCTCACCCCGGGGGGACGCGGGCAACGCGCGCCGAAGCCGTGGGTCGTTTGACGGATCCGGCGCAACCGAACTATCGACCCTGGATGGACGGGACGCGCATCTTCCTCGCCGCGAACGTGCTCCTCTGGCTGCCCTACGGGCTCTTCTGCCTCGCCTCGCCCGGCTTCCTCGCTGAGGCCGCCGGCGTGACGGCGACGACGCCGACCGGCACCACGGAGCTGCGCGCGATGTACGGCGGTCTGCAGGCCGCGATCGGCCTGCTCGCACTCGCGGCGGTACTACGGCGCGACCTCGAGCGCACCGCGCTGGCCGCGCTCGCGTTCCTCGGGGGCGGGCTGTTCACCGGGCGCCTCGTCGGCGCGCTCGGCGACGGCGGGCTCTCGGGCTACACGATCGGGGCGCTGGCGCTCGAGATCGCGCTGACGGCGCTGTCGGTGCGCTTCCTGCAACGGCCACGTTGACCCGGCCTCGCGCGGCGTCGTATCCCGGTTCTGCCACCCGACGACGACGACGATGAACGTCCCCGCAGCAGCGAAGCGCCGCATCACGATCCGTCGCCCGACCGCGAGCTTTGCCGAGGAGGGCGGCGCGCCGTCGTTCGAGCTCGGACGAAACATCGCCGGCGTCCGGGTGGGCATCCGGCACGACGGCACGTGGCGCTCCTGGCAATACGTCGCGCGCGTGTGGGCGGACCTGCTGCGCCGCGACGGCGCCATCCCGGTCCTGCTCCAGACGGGCGAGCGCACCGGACCCGAGGGCGAGAAGACCCGCGCCGATCTGGAAGCGTGGCACGAGCGGATCGACTGCGCCGTGTCGGGACTCGGCACGTGCGGCTCGTGCACGATGTGGAGCGTGCGCGACGCGATCGGTGTCGAAGCGAGGGGCAAGCCCGTCGCGGCGGCGATCTGCGAGGAGTTCGTCGGCCACGCGCGCACCACCGCCTCCTTCCTCGGGCACCCCGAGCTCAAGGTCCTCGTGCTGCCCTACCCGCTCGAGACGCTCTCCGAGACCGAGCTGCTGCCGATCGCCGAGGAGTCGTACCCGAGGTTCCTCGCCCTCATCGGTGCCCGGAGGTGATCGTGGAGCTCGCGAGTCCGACGCTCGAGATCGACGACGACCCGGAGGCCTTCTTCCAGCTGTCGCTCGCCGAGGGCTGGGGCGACGGCGCGCCGCTGCTGCCGCCGACCGACGAGCGCGTCGAGGCGCTGCTCGAGGCGACCGCGCTCGCACCGTCGCACACGATCGGCAAGCTGCCGCCGCGCCACGGCACGGCGACGATCGAGCTGATCGCGATCAACGCGACGATGGCGGGCGTCGAGCCGGCTGCGTTCCCGCTGGTGATCGCGGCGCTGGAAGCACTCGTGCGCCCCGAGTTCAACGCGATCGCGCTCACGACGACGACGTCGAGCGTGCACCCGACGCTGATCGTGAACGGTCCGTCGCGCGACAAGCTCAGAATCGACTACCGGGCGGGCTGCCTCGGCGGTGCCGCCGGACGTGGCTCGATGACCATCGGGCGCGCGGTGTCGCTTTGCCTGCGCAACGTCGGCGGGCAGCGCGCGGGGGCGACGTCACGCAGCGTGTTCGGCCAGCCCGCGCGCTTCGGGCAGTGCTTCGCCGAGTGGGAGGAGCGCTCGCCGTGGCCGACGCTCGCGGAGCGCCAGGGCTTCGCGCGCGACCAGGACGTCGTCACGCTGCACGGCAGCAAGGGCGACTTTCCGGTCGCCGACACCAACAACGACGACCCGCGCGACCTCGCGTACATGCTCGCGAAGTGCATCGCCTACCCGCTCAGCAACTACTACCTGGAGCTGACCGGCGACTGTGGCCAGATCGTCGTCGTGATCAACCCCATGTGGGCCGAGCGCTTCGGCAGGGCGTTCGCGAGCCTCGAATCGTTCCAGGAGTACCTGCGCGAGCAGGCGTGGCAGCCGATCGAGCTGTGGCGTCCCGCGAACCGCGAAGTGCTGCGCAGGAAGGGGCGCGTCGACGCTCAGGGCCGCGTCTACCTCGTCCATCGTCCGGAGCAGCTCGTGCCCGTGGTCGCGGGAGGGCTCGGCTCGCTGCACGCGATGTTCCTGCCGAGCTGGTGCCAGAGCGAGATGCAGAGCGCCGCCGTGCACGGCGCGTACTGGACGCCCGAGCTGCTCGCGGCGGCCCTCGACGAGGCACGCGCGCTGGTGCGCAGCGATGGCGCCGACCTGATCCTCGTCGAAGCCGATCCGGCGCGGGCACGCGTCGTGTTGCGGCTCGAGGTCGGCGACGAGACCTGCGCGACCGGCGCCTGCGTGATGCCCGGCGACACGCTGCGTCCGATGATCGCCGAAGTGCTGTCGCGCCACCTGCGCGGCGCGCTGGGTCTGCAGCTGATCGATCCGCGCGTCGGGTAGCCGACGCCCCGCACCGTCGCACCGACGCTCGCGAGCACGGCGGACGGCCGCACGTCGAGGCACGGGGCGGCGGCAACCGTGCTACGGTCGCGGCCGTGAGCACGGACTCGATCCGGGCAGCCCTCACTCGCGCCCTCGACCACGAACGCGCGTGCAGCGCGCGCCGCTTCAACTGGTTCCGCCTCGCCGGCGTGAGCATCGCACTGCTGGTCGACGCCGTGTTCTCCCACTACCGCCAGCCCTACATCGGCGTCGGGGGTGCCGTCAGCGCCGCGTGGTGGGTCGTCGCCGCCGCCACGACGGCTTTCGGCCTGCGTTCGGACCGGCAGGCTCGCGCGACCGCGCTCGTGATCCCGCTCGCCGACATGCCCGCGTGCTTCTTCCTGCAGTACCAGCTCGTCGCGCGGCTCCAGCAGGCCGGCACCCACGACGATGCGGCGGTCACCGCGGCCTTCGCGACCGGATTCTTCGCCATTCTCGTCTTCGTCACGACGGGTCTCTTCGGCCGCAGGAGCATCGTCCTCGTGACGCTGATCGCCATCGTGCTGCAGAGCGTGCTGAACGCCGTCGGCGCGGTCGACCCGACGATCGCGACGTACTCTGCCGTGATCCTGGCGTTCACGGGTGTCGCGAGCTGGGCCGCGAGCGCGCGCGCGTTCGCCCTGGTCGAGACCGCGGTCCGCGAGCAGCGGCGCAGCGAGCGGTTGGGCCGCTACTTCTCGCCAGGCGTCGCCGAGCTGCTCGACGACGCCCAGACCGGTGCGAGCGGCACGAGCGCCACCGTGACGCTGCTGTTCGCGGACCTGCGCGACTTCACCGCGGACAACGCCGCGCGCTCGCCGAGCGAGGTGGTCGCGCGCCTCAACGCCTTCCACGAGGCCATGGTCGGCGTGCTGTTCGCGCACGGCGGCACGCTCGACAAGTACCTCGGCGACGGCATCATGGCGTACTTCGGAGCACCGGTGAAGCAGGACGATCAGGCGCTCCGTGCGGTGCGCTGCGCGCTCGCGATGCAGGAGGCGCTCGGCGCGCTGAACGCGCAGCGCGCACGCGACGGCGCGACACCGCTGCGGCTCGGCATCGGCATCCACACCGGAATGGTGGTGGTGGGCGACGTCGGCGCCGCGAGCCGGCGCGAGTACACCGCGATCGGACACGCGGTGAACGTCGCCGCACACGTCGAGCAGCAGACCAAGGTGCTCGGACGCCCGATCCTGGTGTCCGCCGAGGCCCGGAACGCCATCGGCAGCGCGCTCGCACTCGTCGACGTCGGCGAGGTCGCGGTGAAGGGGGTCCCCGAGCCCATGCGCCTGTTCGCGCCGTGAGCGCCGGCGACCGCCGGCCGAACGCGGATCAAGGCCCTCGACGGCGCGAATCGTGGACGGGCACCGCGCCGGCGTGGATTCCGTCCTCGCGCACGACCTCGCCGTTCGGGATCACCGGCGTCGGCAAGCCTGCGCGATCGCCGCCCGTTCGTGCGCCGTCGGCGGGAATTCGCCACCAGCAGCCACGTGATCGTCGAACGACGCGGAGCCCTATCTCCTCTGGCCGGGAGAGCCGCGTTCGGCCGCAACCTGGCTGATCGAAGTGCCGGGCAGCTCGCGCTCCGGACCGCCCGTCCGAAGGTCGACCACCTGCTTGGCGGCGGCCGGCTGCGGCGGATCGAGCGAGACGCCGGCGGCGCGCGCGAGTCGCTCGAACGCGTCGGCCGTGGCGCGCACCAGCGCCTTCATGTCGGGCATCATCTCGAAGTCGCCGTTGAAGCCCCAGCAGAGCTTTCCGTTGTAGCTGAACAGCGCGATGCCGACGCCGGTCCCGTCGAGCAGGGGCACCATCGGGTAGAGCGACTGGAGCTCCGCACCGAGGAGGTAGAGAGGGAACTGCGGCCCGGGCACGTTGGTGACGATCATGTTGATCGGGCCGGATGCAGCGCGCACGCCGAGGGACATCAGCATCGAAGGCGTGAACTCGGCCATCTTCATGATCGTGTCGACCCCGAGAGCCTGGTTCGACTGCTTGAGATCCTTCGTCGCCGCGCGAATTCGCTCGACCTGCTTCCTCGGCTCCGCCTCGTCGAGCGGCAGCTGGATGATCCAGGACGACACCCGGTTCCCCATGCTGCTGCGCTCGTGATCGCTCCGCACGCTCACGGGTGCCGAGACGCGGAAATCGACCCTGTCGGGTGCGACGCGCCGCCGCACGAGGAAGTCCCGGACCGCGGCGGTGACGGTCGCGAGCACCACGTCGTTCACCGAGCAATCGAGTGCTCGTCGGACGGCCTTCACGTGCGCGAGCTCGATCTCGACCCAATCGAAGCGGCGGTGCGGTCCGAGCCGACCGTTCATCGGCGTCTCGGACGCAGGCCGGACCACCCATCCGACCAGGTCTCCAAGCGCTCGGAGGCGCGCTCGCATCTCGCCGTCGCGCTCCCACAGCAGCTCGCTGACCTCGCGTACGAGCCGTACCGGCAGGCTCAGGCGGTGTCGCCACGAGTCCTGCAAGAGCTCCAGGCTCGAGGGCGCGGGGCGCGGGATGTAGGGCACGATCTCCGGGATCTCCTGTTCGGGAGTGATCGAGAGCAGGATCTGCGCGAGGTCGGCGCCCGCCATGCCGTCGATCATGCAGTGATGGGTCTTGGAGATGGTGGCGAAGCGATCGCCGTCGAGGCCCTCGACGAGCCACATCTCCCAGAGTGGGCGCGAACGGTCGAGCGGCTGCGACATGATCCGCGCCGAGAGCCGCTTGAGGGCGCGATCGTCTCCCGGGCGCGGCAGGGCCGTGTGGCGGATGTGGAAGTCGAGGTTGAACTCGCGGTCGTCGACCCAGACCGGGTGGTTCTCCAGCGGGATCCATTTGAGGCGCTGCCGATAGCGCGGAATCAGGTGCAGGGCCGCTTCGGTGGCGCGCCGGAAACGGTCGTAGTCGATGCCGCCGTCAGGCGTCCGCATCGGCCCCGCGCGAAAGATCGACGTCGCGGCGACGTGCATGTGGCTGCTGGGTCGCTCGGCAAAAAGGAACGATGCGTCCTGCGCCGATAGTCGCTCGTAGGTGTACTTCGCCATTGGGCACCTCCCGCTCTCGGACTCTCAAATCACTCCGGGGCCACTGCTGGCAACGCCGTTCTCCAGGGGCGCACAGGCGGCGCGAGATTCCCGGCGATCGCGCCCGTCGAGCGCGACAGTACCAGAGATCGCGCCTCCCGGCTCGGACCCCGCCGAGCGGCGGCTAGATGGGAGCATCGCGCACGGCAAAGAGCAGGTCCCCGTTCTCGCGCAGCAGCAGCCGCAAGTCCTCGCCACCGCCCCTGTCGGCCAGCTCGTTACAGCGTGCCCGCTCCTCGTCACCGAAGCCGTCGCAGCGGCCCGGTTGCGCACCCGCAGCGGTGAGCGCGGCACACGCGATGCGCGCATCGCGACCGAATTCCGTGGTGCGGACGAGGATGGTCGTGAGGCCGGTCTCGCGACGCAGCCAGGCGAGCGCCTCCGGATCCGGGAGGCGCGCCGCATGGCTCATCCGATCGGCGAAGCCCACGGGGTAGAAGCCCGTGTAGCCGTTCAGCAGGGGGCGGCGGCGGAAGATGGCGCGATACATCGCTGCGGCGTTGGCGGTCGGGTCGGGACGCCCGGCCGGTCCGCCCGTGGCGGGGAGCTCGAGGAGCGGACCGCTCGGGATGGCGGCGAGCGCCTCCACGACGGCGGAGGTCGGCGAGATCGCGGGCTCGATCGGATAGCTTTGCGGCAGCGGACCGAACGCGAGCGAGCGCGGCACTCCGTAGCCCGACTGGAACTGCGCGAACCCGGCACCGAGCAGTGCTACCGCGAGCGCGAAGGGAGCCGCCGCGCCGCCGACCGGCAGCGCGCGCGGATGTCGCGCGCATTGCGCGAACGCCGCTCCCGCGAGGATCGCGATGCCGAAGAGGCCGACCACGCTCATGCGGTCGGTCCTGCGCAGCGCCGGGATCCAGGTCTGCACGGAGAGCGGGCCGATGACGACCGGGAGGCCGAAGAAGGAGACTCTGGGTGGCAGGGAAGCCAGCACGCCGACGGTGACCCAGAACGTACCCTGTCGCCAGGCCGTCAAATATTGGCGAGGCTCCCATCGCGCCCCGGCGGCGAGCAGGCCGCCGACGCCGATCAGCAGCAGCAGCACGAGCGGAATGCCCAGGGGCGCATCCGCGCCGAGCAGGCCTTCGGGCAAGCGCATGCCGAACCCGCGCCCGAAGGCCCACGGGCTCTCCAGGGAGCCTCCCGGCGCGCTCGCCGCCACGAGCAGATGGCCCACGTTGGCCACGAAGAGCACGCAGCCCGCGAGGGCGAGGGCTGCCAGCAGCTCGAGCCCGGCGCGACGGGTGGCGGGGCGCACGATCCGCGCGAGGGCCAGCACGCCGAGCCCGAGCCCGAGGGGGATCGCCAGGTAGATCGTCGACAGCCCCTGCAGCCCGACCAGAGCTCCCACCATGAGGATGTTGCGCACGCCGACCCTGGGTTCGGCGACCCGGGACAGGAGGAACGGGAAATAGAAGAGCACGGCATAGTTCGGGACCGAGGGAACCCACGTCCAGAGCACCCACCTGGTGCCGAGGAAGGTGCACCCCGCCATCAAGCCGGCGAGCTCCTCTCCGGTCCAACGGACGACCACGCGGTGCAGCGCCCACGCGGTCAGCGCGATCGCGCCCAGGAACGTGAGGTTCGACGCCAGAGCCGGATTGCCGGAGAGCAGGAAGAGCGGCATGAAGTACGGGAGCGCACCGACGCCTGCCTCGCCGCAGAACAGAGCGTGCGGCGTGGGATGGTAGGCCATCGGCTCGGTGAAGCTCGACCAGTCGCCCGCCAGGGCGCGGCTCTGGTGCGCCAGCACAGACACGGTCATCGGCAGGTCGAACCTGCAGGCTCCCCAGGTCACGGGAAGGTGCGATCCGGCGTGCAGCGCGAGCGGCCAGGTGAGCCAGGTCACGAGCGACAGATAGACCAGCAGGGACACGACGGGCGCGACCCGCGACACGCTCATGTCCGGTCCTGCCGGAAGAGGGAACGCGCGCGCTCGTCGATGAGGTGCCCGTTGCCGGCGATCGTCCCGAGCACCGGATCGATGGTCGCCCCGAAACCGGCGTACCGCCCGGCGGAGCTGCACGCGCCGAGCAGCGTCGCGCACACCGAGCGCCAGGTCCGGCGCCCGCAAGATCCGACTCTCATCGCGCCCTCCTCGCCTCCCGCGTCGACCACGATCACGCCGGAGCGGGTCGAGTCAACGCGGGAGCCCCGGTCGGATCACTTCTTCGGACGGCTGCCGTGGTCACCGAACGGGTCGGCAGATCGCAGCTCCGCAGGCCTGATCGCACGTCACGCGAGTGGATCGGCGTCGGTCCGGCGGTTGCGGGAGTCGTGCCGGTGAACCCGGCACGCCGCAGAGCTCACGTTCACCACGGCGCCACGCTTGCGCTTGGCCGTGCCGGGCAGGACGCGCGCGATCGGCTGGAACGGCCTCGAGAGGATCACGTCACCCGCGAGGGCGGTCGGCCGTCGGCGGGGGCAGCGCCGAGCGTTGCCGCGGCGCGTTGCGGCTCGGGGTCGTCGACGATCTCGTGACCGCCTTCGCGCGCTCTGCCGGGCGCGGTCGCGCGGCCGATGCCGGAGCCGGCGCTTGAGTGCAGGAGCGGCAGCAGCCAGATTCGGCTCGCGCGCGTCGCGCACCTCGGCACGGCGCTCGGCATCGTCAGCGGCATCAAGGAGACGCGGGGTGAGCTCAAACCGCGCGAGCGCACGTCCAAGACACGAGAGGAGGGTGGCCGATGAGCCTCGTTCGCATCGAGAAGCCGGACCCCGGCATCAGCGTGATCGTCCTCGACCGCCCCGAGCGGATGAACTCGATGGCGTTCGAGCTGATGGTGCCGTTGCACGAGGCCTTCGAGCAGGTGGCAGCCGACAACGAGACCACCTGCGTCATCCTGACCGGCACGGGCCGCGGTTTCTGCGCGGGCGCGGACACGCAGCACTCGGAGCCGCCGCCGAACATCGCGGGCCTCACGATGACCCGCATCGCGACGCGGGCGATGACGATCCTCGCGGATCTCGTCCCGGCGATGCAGCGCATGCCGCAACCCGTGATCTGCGCGATCAACGGTGCGGCGATCGGTGGCGGCTTCTGTCTGACGCTCGGGGCGGACATCCGCATCGCGAGCGAGTCCGCCTACTTCCGCGCCGCCGGAATCAACAACGGCCTCACCGCCACCGAGCTCGGGCTGAGCTTCCTCCTCCCACGTGCGATCGGCTCGTCGCGTGCCTTCGAGATCATGCTCTCGGGGCGCGACGTCGGCGCGGTGGAAGCCGCCCAGATGGGGATCGTCTCCAGGGTCGTTCCGGACGCCGAGCTCCTGCCCGAGGCGATCGCGCTCGCGAAGCAGATCAACGGGTGGAGTGCGCAGGGGGTCGCGCTCACCAAGCGGATGATGTGGGCGGGGCTGGAGACGTCGAGTCTCCGGGCGGCGATCGAGCTCGAGAGCCACACGCAGCTCTTCGTGCGGATGACGACGCAGAACTTCGAGGAGGCAGTACGAGCCCGCAAGGAGAAGCGGCCGCCGGAGTTCAAGGACTGAGATGAGGCCCGGTTCCCTGGCGAACGACTTCGGTCGCGCGGCCTGCGCCAGGGGCGTCGGGCGCCAGGGGCTGGGCGAGTCGGACCAGCTCTCCCCTGTGGCTGCTCCGAGGAGCCCGGCCCGGGACGCGATGTCCGATCACGCCGATGCCGTGTCGAACGCGAAATCCTATTTCGGGCGTGGCTGTCTCCATCGGGAAGCAGAACGCCAGGCCGGGGCGCACGCTGGTTGACACTTCGACGTGCGGATGGCCTGCGGACGACGGTTTCCGACGTCCGGCGCTGGTCGAGAACTTGCTCTCCACTCGCGTCATGAAGAAGCTCAAACGATTCCGCTTCGCCTTCGCGCTGTTCGCAGTCCTCGTCTCGGCGGCTCCGGAAGCGGCGCCCGCGGCCGATACCAGACCGTGCCGAAGGGGCTCGGCCTTCGTCTGCGATCAGGCCGGCTGCAGCTGTCGGCGCGTTCCGCCCGGCGATTCCCGCTGGCTCATCATGACCCCGGACGGGGGCGACGATCTCACCGCCGGCCAGGGCTCGACCGGCTGGACGTGCGTACCCGAGCTCCACCAGTGCGGATGCTCCGGCTTCATCGACTGCGCCGACATGTTCCTCAACCTGAAGGTCAAGTGCGAGTCGTTCGTCTGCGGCGGCTTCGGATGTGCGTGCCACTTCCCGAACAGCATCCCGGTGAACTGAACCGCCCGGCGTGCGGCCCTCCCGGGTCGAAGCGCGCGCCCCGCGCTCACTGCCCGACCGAGTACCCCCCGTTCACCGGGAACGTCTGTCCCGTGATCCACGACGCCATCGGGCTCGCGAGATACGCGGCGAGCCCCGCCGGATCCGACGGATCGCCCGGACGGCGGATCATGTACGGCTTCATCAGCGCCTTCGCCTGCGGGCTGTCGGGGTTCGACCACATCGCCTCGGACATCGGGGTGCGCATCGTACCGAGCGAGATGTTGTTGACGGTGATGCCGTGCCGGCCGACCTCGCGCGCGACGCCGCGCGTGAGCCCCGCGGCGCCGGCCTTCGCAGCGCAGTACGCGCCC
>Ga0194128_10006788_pt1 | contig 15264 bp, 16 predicted proteins | sample TA2KigCa65mmetaG_FD_148650 | JGI IMG/M metagenome (GOLD analysis project Ga0194128, IMG submission 148650) | Freshwater microbial communities from Lake Tanganyika, Tanzania - TA2015037 Kigoma Deep Cast 65m | ecosystem: Environmental > Aquatic > Freshwater > Lake | place: Tanzania: Lake...
GCGCACGCCGTGCCACCGGTGCGCACGCCGGCCCCGACGCTCGGCCTGCCGGCCGTGACGCGAGCTGCTCCGAGTGGCCGGCCGAGCCCGAGGTCGTCGTCCCGATGACGCGCCTGTCGCTCCCGCCGTCGCTGTGCCTGCTGCGGGCGAACCCGCTCCTCGTCGGCCGCGCCGTCCAGGGCTGCATCCCGGTGACGCAGGCGCGCGCGGATGCCGGCTCCTGCATCGAGCGCGTCGAGAGCGAGCACCCGCACTTCGTGCTCGTGTGGTTCCGTCCGTCCGTCCGTCCCGCTCTCGCCAACGATCGCGGAGGGCTACGAGCTGACACGCTACCTCTGCCGCCTGCCGCAGGAGCGGGGCCGGCTCGGCCTCGCCCTGCGCGGCCGCGGAACACCGGACTGCGACGCGACGGCGGAGGGGACGGAGTTCGCGTCCGCGTTCGCCTTCTTCCGCACCGCCTATCCGGCCGAGTAGGCGCGCTGGGGCGCGAGCCTCCTGGATGCGGCGAACTGGATGCGGCGAACTACGTGGACGTCTGCTCCGCCTGGCATTACCCCTCCGCGCGGGATCAGCGGGTCGGCGCGTACCAGCCGCTCCTCGTCTTCGCGAAAAAGTGGCTTCCGAAGCCGTAGCCGCCTAGCGGCGCGGCACCACCGTGACGGCGCCGATCATCCCGTCGCCGTGGTGCGGCACGCAGAAGTAGCGATACGTCCCCGGCGCCACGTCGAACGTGTACGAATACGTGCCGCCAGGTCCGAGCGTGGGTGAGCGGAAAAGGCCGCTTTCGGACACGACGTCGTGCTCCTGTGCGCCCACTTGCTTCCAGGTGACCTTCGTGCCCACCGTCACGTGGATCTGCGCGGGCGCGTACCAGTGGTCGCCGAGCTCGACGACCGTCGCGCCTGACCTCACGAGCTCCGGAGGAGGCGCGCTCACGCCGCCGGTGCTCACCGCCGTCACGACCTGGACGGGCGCGCCCGTGGACGCGGGCGATACCACGGCGCCCTGACCGCCGCACGCGGCGAGCAGGCCGAGGAGGAGCAGCGCGCGGATCCGGTACACGCCCGAGAACGATAGAGGCCGTTCCCTCGCGGGAACGGCCTCGTACCGATGAGAGGGCGGCGCGGCGAGGGTCAGCTCTCGAAGCACGTGTTGAACGCGCCCAGTAGCTCGTGGGCTTGTTGATGAGGCCGTACACGCCGGCCGTGTACGTGCCCGGCGCCGGGTTCGTCACGATGAGCGACCGGAACCACACGGTCCCGAAGTCGAGCAGCGCGGCCGACTCGCCGACGACGGTGCAGTCCGGCGCGTGGATGCGCAGGTAGAGGAGGTCGGTCGTGACCGTCTCGCCGAGCGCGCTGATGCTCGGCCACTCGATCTCGGCGTACATCGCGCCGGTCCCCGCGGGGACGTCGAACAGGTGATGGTCGAGCAGGCCGAGGCTGTCCCCGCACGCGGCGATCGCCCACGTGTTCGGGGTGTCGACCGAACCGGTGAAGGTCGTCCCGGATGCGAGCGTGAACGTCGGCGTCTTCCCGCTCACGGACGACGGGAGGTTGACCTTGCCCTTCTCGGCCGCGACGACGGCGGCATGCGCGTCGAGGTAGCCCATGCCGGTCTCGAAGAGCTCGTACGAGGGCATGTTCGTGGCCGTGCCCTCGAGCACGTCGATGACGTGCTGCGGCCGCAGGCCCGGCCGCGCTTCGAGCATGAGCGCGGCGACCCCGGCGACGTGCGGCGCGGCCATGCTCGTCCCGGAGGCCGTCGTGTAGCAGGGGTTCGCCGGGTCGGTGCCGGTCGCCATGAGCGTGGCCTGCGCCGACTTCGCGGCCACGATGCTCACGCCGGGAGCGGTGATCGTGGCACGGTAGATGCCGCCGTTGGAGCGCTGCGCCTTGCGGCGGTCCCAGCCGTCGTCCATCCGTCCGCGCGAGCTGAACGAGCCCAGCTTCCCGCTCTTGTCACCGGCGGCGACGCTCACGCCCACGGCGACTTCGCGTACAGGTTCAGCGTGCTCGCGCCGCCCGAGCTCCCCGCGGCGAAGATCGGCGAAGATCACGGTGACCCGGCGGTCGTACATCGTCCTCGTGGTCACGTTGATCGGGTTCGCCGGGTCGTAGTCGTCCGGGCCCATCGTCCCCCATGAGTTGCTCGAGAGGCGGATGCCGGCCTCGGGGTGGGCGAGGATCCAGTCGAACGACGCGAGCGCCCACGAGTTGAGGAGCACCGCGCCCAGGTCGGTCTCGAAGGAGTACACCTGCGATCCGGGCGCGACGCCCTCGTAGCGCCCGGCGCTCGCGGCACCGCTCCCGCTGATGGTGGAGGAGACGTGCGTGCCGTGGCCGTACGTGGTCCTCGGTCGGAGCGGCGAGCGCCGCGACGCCTTCGCGGTCGAACGCGTCGCCCGCGGCCTGGAACATCGCCACGCGACCGGCGAGGTCCGGGTGCGAAGCGTCGACGCCGGTGTCGATCACGGCGACGCTCACGCCGAGCGCGGTGTAGCCGCGCTTCAGGCCCGTGCCGGCGTGGACCTTGTCCGCGCCGATGAAGGCGACGCTCCTCGCCCCGGATGAACTCGTTCTCCTGGTCGTGCCACAGGCTGACCACCTCCGGCCAGCCGCGCGCCGCGTTGATCTGCGCCGCGCTGAGGACCGCGAAGGACGTGGGCAGCGCGGTGAGGTCCTGGCTCGCGGCGAGCGCGTCGAGGCGCGCCTGCCGCTGCGGTCAGCGAAGGTCACGATGGTCTTGAAGCCCGCGTCCGCGGGCGCGGTCGCGAGCCACGCCACGAGCGTCCCTGAGACGGCGGCGGAGCTTGCCGCGGCCGGGCGCGCGCCGAGGCCGGCGGCGAGGCCGGAGACGACGATGATCAGCGCGAAGATCCACCCTGCGCGATGTCCCACTGCCGTCCTCCTGCTCATCTGCGTTCCGCAGGGATGGTCGGCAACGGACGAGCCCCGCACGGTCAACGGGCGGTCGAACGTCGGTCAACGATCGGTGAGGATCGCGTGGGAGGGCTCGCTAGGTCTCACACAGCAGGACATCGTTCATGGTCGCGAGGGTAGAACTGCCAGCAGCGCATCGTTCAGCCCTCGAGGGCGAAGGCAAGGGTCGTGACGTGGCGGTCCTGGTGCGGGACGTCGAGCCTCGCGCGGCCGACGTCGAGCACCGCCGTGACGTACTCGTACACGAGGCCCTCGGGCAGCTCGATGCGCGCGTCCATCACGCGCAGCAGCCGGTCCGAGCGGATGAGGCGGACGAGCTCGATCCGCCCGCGGCGCGGCGGGCGACGTCGACGACGTTGGCGGTCTCGTTCGCCACGTGGGCGGGCGCGCGGGACCCCGAGCGCGCCCAGGCATCGTCGCTCGGGTCGTACCGCCGAAGCCACTTGAACACCCAGCGCTCGCTCCGATGCAGCTCCGCCGCGACCTCCGCGGCCGTCGCGCCCGCCAGCACCCGCCGCACCGCAGTCCGTCGAAGCCGCTCCTCGGGATCCTTCACCGCTGCCTTCCCTCCCACCGCGTTCTCGCGGGGAAGCGTGGCTGCGGCCCAGTCCCTCGAGGTCACTGGACGATGTCCTGCTGGCTCGAGGACATGCCTGACTGCACGATGTGCCGCGGGTTGTCACCTACCCGCTCGCCGACGCGCGCGAGGCCATCCGCTACGTCGGCACGGGCCAGGCGCGGGCGAAGGTCGTCATCACGGCGTGACGCGCACTACGCTTTCCTTCAATGGCCCAGACCCCGACGCTGCCCCTCCTCTTCTACGGCAACTCGTACCACTACCCCGACATCTACCGGTCAACGGGGTTCCTCGCGCCCGATCCGATCATCGCCCTCGAGGACGGTGAGGAGCGGATCATCGTCGCGAGCCCGCTCGAGCAGAGCCGCGCGGAGAAGGACTCCCGCGCGACCGCGGTCCGCAGCCTCATGGACTTCGGCTACCGCGAGCTCTCGCAGCAGGGCCTCGAGACGGACAAGATCAACGCGACGGTCATCCAGCGCTTCCTCGCGGAGCGCAGGATCACGCGCCTGCGCGTCCCGCGCTACTTCCCGGTCGGCCTCGCCGACGAGATGCGCGCGCTCGGCCTCGAGCTCGTCGTCGCCGACGACCTCACCGCGCGCCGGCGCCGGAAGCGCCCGGACGAGATCGCGAAGATCGAGCTCGCGCAGCGCGCGACCGAGGAAGCGTGGTCGCTCGGCGTCGACGCGATCCGACGCGCCGACGTCGCGAAGGACGGGACGCTGATGCTCGATGTCGAGATCTTCACCGCCGAGCGGCTGCGCCGGATCGTCGAGGAGGCGCTCCACGCGCGCGACTGCATGACCCCCGAGAGCACGATCACCGCACCGGGGAAGCAGGCCGCCGACCCACACCAGACCGGGCACGGCCCGCTGCGCGCGGGCGAGGCGATCGTCATGGACATCTACCCGCAGCACTCCTCGCGCTACTGGGCCGACATGACGCGGACCGTCTCGAAGGGCCAGCCTGCGGAGGCGGTCCGCCGGATGTACGAGGTCGTGAAACGGGCGCAGGACGAGGCGATGGCGATGGTGCGCCCGGGCGTCACCGGCAAGGAGATCCACGAGCGCGTCGAGGACGTCATCTTCGAGGCCGGCTACGACACGCTCCGGCCGGGCCACAAGCGGAACGCCAACGATCCCGTCATCCGCGGGTTCTTCCACGGCACCGGTCACGGCGTGGGCCTCGAGATCCACGAGCTGCCGTCGATCGGACGCGGGAAGTGGGGGATGGTGCCGCTCGAGCCCGGCGACGTCATCACCATCGAGCCCGGGGTCTACGACCCGGACATCGGCGGCGTCCGGCTCGAGGACATGCTCGTCGTCACCGAGCACGGCGCGCGCGACCTCACGAACGCGCCGCGCGAGCTGATCGTCTAGCTGACCGCGCTCCTCTACGGCGTCGCCGCCGCCATCGCGTGGGGCATCGGCGACTACTCGGGCGCCTTGTCCTCGCGCCGCATCGGAGCGCTGTGGACGTCGCTCGGCATGCAGGCCTTCGGGACGGTCGCGCTCGTCGTCGCGCTCCTCGCCCTCGGCATGTGGCCGCCGATCACGGCGGCGGTCATCCCGTGGGCGGTCGGCCTCGCGGCGATCGGCGGCTTCTCGCTCTTCCTCCTCTACCGCGGGCTCGTGCTCGGGCCGATCGCGGTCGTCAGCCCGGTGGTCTCCTCGTACTCGGCGCTCACCGTGCTCCTCGTCGTGATCATCCTCGGCGAGCGCCTGAGCGCGGAGCAGACGATCGCCATCGCCGTCGTGTTCGCGGGCGTGCTCCTCTCGACGGCCGACCTGCGCGCCATCGGGGAGACCATCCGCCGGCCGCTCCCGGGGGTGCCCATCTCGCTCGCCGCGACCGTGGGCTTCGCCTTTTGGGGCGCGCTCTTCGCCGCGGCCACGCGCGAGCACGACGGGCTCGCCCTCATCCTCATCGGCCGCTTCAGCGGGACCCTCATGGTCGCCGGGGTCATCGCCGCCCTGCGGCACGCGCGGCCCCGGGTCGTGGAGCGGCCGTCCTGGGCGCTGCTCGTGGCGGTCGGGGTCTTCGACACGCTCGCGAACGTGGCGTTCATGCTCGGTGTGCAAACGGGGAACGCGGCGATCGCGGTCACCGGGAGCGGCCTGTACCCGCTCCTCCCCGCGATCATGGGGATCGCGCGGCACGGCGAGCGGCTCGCGCCGAACCAGTACGTGGGGATCGCCGTCGTCGTGCTCGGCCTCGTCGCGCTCGGGCTGCGCGCCTAGGGCCTGCCGACGCCTCCGGGCGCCGCGGCGATCTTGTCCTTCAGATGGTTGAGCGCGGCGGTCTCGTCCTCGCGCTCGGTCGTCTCGGCCACGTCCTTGGCCTCGAGGTCGGGCCGCACGCCGCGGCCGCTCCCGTTCAGCTCCTCGCCGGTCTTCACGTCGGTCATGCGCGCGAGCGTGACGAGGAGGAGGCCGTCATCGGGCATCTGACGCGGCTGCGCGATGCCCACGCACCCGGCGCTGCGCACCCCGATGACCGTCGCGATGCCGTTCGCGCGCAGGCCGGCGGCGATGATCTCGGAGCCCGACGCGCTGCGCTCGTTCACCATCACGACGACCGGCGCGCCCTTCAGGTCCACGAACATGCGGTCGTTCGTGCGGACCTGCTCCTTCCTGCCGTCGCGGCCGACCTGATCCACGAGGGTCACGCCGCGCGCGAAGATGCTCGCGATGTCCACGGCGGCCGACAGGTCGCCGCCGGGGTTGTTGCGCAGGTCGAGGATGTACGCCTTCGCGCCCGCGGCGACGCCGCGCTCGACGCGGTCGCGGGCCTGGCGCGCCACGTCGCCGTTCAGCTGCGACACGGAGAGCATGAGGATCCGGCCGCCCTCGAAGTCGCGCTGGATGACGCGCGGCGGCGTGAGCGTCGCGCGGCGGATGGTGAAGCTCACCTCCTGCGTGCCGCGCACGAGGACGAGGCGCACGTCGGTGCCCTCGGGGCCGCGGATCTTCGCGGCGATCTCGTCGGGGGCGAAGCCGGTGACGTCCTCGCCGTTCACGCTCTTGATGCGGTCGCCGGGACGCACACCCGCCTTCTCCGCCGGGCTGTCCGGGAACACGCTCGAGATCTCCGACATGCCGCCGGACTGGCTCGGCGCGAGGATCGTCGCGCCGATCCCGGAGTACGCCTGGGGCGGCTGGTTGAAGCTCTTCGCGCGGTCGGGGTCGAGGTAGTAGGTGTGGCACTCGTTCATGCCCTTCGCCATGCCGTCGATCGCGGCGCGCTCGAGGTGCGTGCGGTCCGCGGTCTTGCACGCGGCGGCGGCCTTGTCGAGAGCCTCGGACGCCTTCACGAGGTCCGACTCGGTGCCGCCGGTGAACTTCGGCCGGTCGATCTTCAGGTCCACGCACCCGGCGCCGCGCTGCGCCGGCGGCACCGGTCCCGGCGTGCCCGACGGCTGCGCCGTCATGAGGTTCGGCTGCACGGACGGCGCGGGCGTCGGGTCGGCGGGCCTCCGCTTCAGGTACGCCTCCGCGCCCTCGAGGGCGCTGTTCAGGAGCTGCTCGGTGGAGGGGCGGTCGATGTGGCGCTCGAGGAGGACGTGGTACGCGGCCTCGAGCGTCTTGTACTCCGTGCGCTCGGGGATGATCTGCTTCGCGACGTCCGGCGGGACGATCTGGCAGGCCGCCAGGAGGACCGACAGGACGGCGAAGGAGAGGATGCTCGCCCGACCCACGTGAAAAGTGTAGGCGTCGGCGCCGGAGGGATCTAGGAGTTCGCGAAGAGCCTCCTAGACCTGATCGCGGAGGATCTTGCGCAGCCGCCCGAGCGCGCGGAACTGGAGCGCGCGGATGGCGCCCTCGTTCTTCCCGAGCACGCGCGCGACGTCGCGGCTCGAGAGGGTCCGCTCGAAGCGGAGCGCGAGCACCTGCTGCTGCTCGGCGGTGAGGTGCTTCACCGCGCCGCGCAGCGCGCCGACGGCCTCGCCGAGCACGGCGCGGTCGTGCGCGGTCGGCCCGTCCTCGGCGACGCCGTACGCCGTGTCGAGGTCCAGCGTCGGACGCTCGCGGCGGCGGCGGTCGGTAACGGCGTTGCGGGCGATCGTGTGCAGCCAGGCGAGGAATGACTTGCCCTGCCGGCGGTAGCGGTGGATGCTCGCGAACGCGCGGGTAAGGCCTCGCTCGTGAGGTCCTCGGCGTCGCTCGCCTCGCGGAGCCGGTGCAGGAGGTAGCGGTACCCGCTGTCGACGTGCTGGTCGTACAGCTGGGCGAACGCGGCGCGGTCACCGGCGCGGGCGCGCTCGATGACGTCGGGGACGGGACCCCAGGCGACCGTTCCCCCGGTCGTCGGGATCACCGCGGCGTTCAGCTCCGAGACCTGCGCCGCCACCCATCCAGTTCCCCTCCACAAGCCCGTTCTGTGGTGCGCGGCCATGAGCATGGCCAACGATCGGCGTCGCGCCAGGCCGGTGGCCGTACCAAACGCGTCGCAGGCCCGTTTGCCGACGGGCGCGGCGCGCGCGCCGGGCGAGCGTGCTCCCCCTTCGGTACCGGCCTAGCAGTACTTCTTGCGGGCGAACGCGATCCACCCGCCGTGGAACTGCTCCGGGGTCACCCTCAACACCTTCGGCAGGTTCGCGTTCGGGTCGGCGAGCTCCTTGTAGGCAAGCAAGAGGTCCCTGTATGCGCTGCTCCCGAACTGCGCGTACATGTACTCGATCATCGTGTTCGCGAAGGCGTAGAAGCGCACGGCGTCCTCGGGCTGCGTGTCCGGGAGGTCGCTGCGCGGGCCGTCGGCGAGCTGCTTGTACGTCGGCGTCGGCGTGCCGCAGATGACGCTGCGCTTGTACGACGCCGACCGCGACTCGCCGATGAAGTCCGGCCAGCCTTCGACGAGCCACCAGTCGAGCCGCGCGCTGATCCCGGTGATGAACTGGTCCTGCGCCCAGTGCAGGCCCTCGTGCTGGATGAACGTGATCGTAGCGGGGGAGAGCGCGCGCCCGTCGGGCGTCAGCCAGTAGCGGAAGAACCGGATGAACTTGTCGTCGGGCCGGTTCGGCAGGTGGAAGCCCACGACGCTGCAGTCCTGGATCCCCTGCACGCTCCGCGTCGGATAGAAGCGGATGCCGAAGGGCCGCTTCGCCTCGCCGAGCTGGTTCCGCACGACCGTGTCGCGCGCCATGCGCGTGCCCTCGCGGATCGCCGCGAGGATGTCCTCGTCGATCGACCAGTAGTCGATGTCGATCCCGTCGACCGTCGTCTGCTTCTCGTCGCCGACCTCGGTGCTCGTGGGCTCGGACCGCACCCAGCGGCCGTCGAGCTGGCGGTAGTACCAGCGCGCGACGCCGCGATCTCCGCCCTCGTCCACCCACGCGCGTACGTAGCCGCCGTACGCCTCGACGCGTGCGACCTGCGGCGTGGGCCGCGCCCCGGTGCGCCCGGCGACGTCGAAGAGCTCGGTCTCGCAGCGCCGCAGCGACCCGCGCGTCGTGTCGATGGTGCGCTGGAACGCGGTGAGATCGCGCTTCTCCATGGCCGCGTATTGCGCGTCCAGGGTCGCCTGGATCTCGGCCCTCGTCGACCCGCCGACCACGACCGCGGCCGAGCCGCTCGGGGCCGGCGTTGCCGCCGGTGGCGGCGGCGCCGAGGTGACGCACGCGCCGAGCAGGACCGCGACAAGGACCGCGCGCAGCGGCCTCACCGTCCGGCGATCCGGTCGTTCAGGACGCGCACGGCCGTCGGGATCGCGTTCGCGTCGCTCGCCTCGACGTCCGGCACGACGCCCACGTTGTTGTACTTCGTCCCGGTGATCGCGCCGACGTACTCCTCCGCGGCGACGTAGAGCGCGGTGCCGTCCGACAGCTGCGTGGGCGACGCCGCGCCGACGCACCCGACCGTCCGCTGGCCCACGATCGTCCCGCGCTTCGTCTCCTTCATGAAGAGCGCGAGGACCTCGGGCGCCGAGCCGCCCTGGCCGTTCACGACCACCGCGATCGGGAGCTGGTACGGCTCGGGGAGGCGGAAGGCCGAGTTCGCGGTGCGGACGCCGGCCTTCCCCGTCTTCACGTGCACCTCCATCACCGCCTCGTCCTTCAGGAAGTACGAGGCGATGATCTCGGGCCCGTTCCCGCCCACGTTCCCGCGCAGGTCGAACAGCCAGGCCTTCGCCCCGGCCGCGAGGGCGGCCTCGAGCGCGCTCTTCACCTTCGCGCGGATGTCGTACGTCCCGGTGATCAGGAACGCGCGCCAGCGCACGTACGCGATCCCGACGTCGAGCATGCGCACGGTCAGGCCCGCCTCGTCGGGCTGCAGCAGGACGCGGCCGTCCGGCGGCGTGGGGTTGGCCGTGCCGGTCTCCGTGACCGGACGCGAGTCGTTCCGCCGGCCATCGATGTAGTACGTGTGGCAGTCCGGGCTCGTGCGGATCATGCCCAGGATCGCGGTGCGGGCGATGCGGTCGGACGAGAGCTCGGGAGTCCTCGCCGCGAGCTGCGAGACCGCGTCGGCGAACTTGCGGAAGTCGGCGAGGATCGGCTCGGGCCGGTCCTCGAACTGCGGCGTCGCGACCTCGGCGCGGCCGCCGAGCGTCTTCACCTCGGCGCGCACGGCGTAGAGCGCCGCCTCGAGGGCCTTCTTGCTCGAGACCCTGTGCACGTCGGTCTCGACGAACGCGCTGTACGCGATGTCGAGCTTCGTCCGGCCGATGTCGGGCGTGCGCGTGGGCGCGGGGGTGCCCGTGCTGGTCGTCGCTGGCGCGGTGCAGCCGGCGAGGAGGGCGACGGCGAGGAGGAGCGCGCTAGTCCGCAGGCGCCGCCGCCCCTTCGTGCTCCGCGCGCCACTGCGCGGGGGCCGCGCAGAAGCCCTCGTAGTCGATGTATCCGGTGATCGTCGGGTGCTCGCCGCACGCCGGGCACTCCGGGTCGCGCCGCAGCTTGACCTCGCGGAACGACGCGTCGAGCGCGTCGAAGAGGAGGTAGCGGCCGATGAGCGGCTCGCCGACGCCGAGGAGGAGCTTCAGGACCTCGTTCGCCTGGATCGTCCCGATGACGCCCGGCAGGACGCCGAGGACGCCCGCCTCCGCGCACGACGGCGCGAGCTCCGGGGGCGGCGGCTCGTGGAAGAGGCAGCGGTAGCACGGGCCCTCGAACGGCTTGAACACCGTCACCTGGCCCTCGAAGCGGTAGATGCTCCCGTGGACCACGGGCTTGCGCCACTTGATCGAAGCGTCGTTCAGGAGGTAGCGCGTGGGGAAGTTGTCGGCGCCGTCGACGATGACGTCGTACTCGCCGATGACCTGGTCGATGTTCGCCGAGGTCAGGCGCTCCCGGTACGGGACGACGCGGACGTCGGGGTTGAGCGCCTCGAGCGTGCGCTTCGCGCTGTCGACCTTCGGCTCGCCGATGCGCTCGCTCGAGTGCAGGATCTGCCGCTGCAGGTTCGTCGCGTCGACGACGTCGGAGTCGACGATGCCGAGCGTGCCGACGCCGGCGGCGGCGAGGTAGTACGCCGACGGCGAGCCCAGGCCGCCCGCCCCGATGAGCAGGACCTTGCTCCGCAGCAGCCGCTGCTGGCCCGTCACCCCGACCTCGGGGATGAGGAGGTGGCGGCTGTAGCGCTCGAGCTGGTCGCGCCGCAGCGGCGCCTCCACCGGGAGACCGCGCTCGCGCCAGAGGTTGAACCCGCCGGCCATCGAGCGGACCTTCGTGTAGCCGAGCTGCTGGAGCTGGTACGCGGCCACGGCGGAGCGGATGCCCGCGGCGCAGTGGACGACGATGTCCTCGTCCTTGCGCGGCAGGCGCTCGGCGGCGGCCTCGGCGAGCGTGCCGAGCGGGATGAGCTCCGCGCCGGGGATGCGGCCCGAGTCCCACTCGCTCTGCTCGCGGACGTCGACGATCCGCGGCGGGGCGGTCGCCTCCCGCTCGCCCGCCACGGCCTCGGGCTGGCACTCCTTTATATGGGGACGGACCTGCTGGGCGATCTGGGCGATGGAGGGCATGACCCAACTTTACGCTGAGGCCCGGTGGCCACCCTCTACGGCGACATCCTCCGCTTCGCCTACCACCTGGGCCTCGCCGTCATCGTCGGCGGCGGCCTCGCGCTCGGCGCCGTCGCGGCGCCCGCGATCTTCCGCACCATGCGAGCGCGCGGCGACGCCGGGATCGTGTTCGGCGCGGTCCTCGAGCGCTTCGACGGCTGGGCGATCCTCTCGCTCATCCTCGTCGTCGTCGCGAGCTTCCTGAAGGCGGGCGCGTTCGAGGAGGACGTGCGCGACCCGCGCATCCTCGCCCGCTACGGCGCTCTCGCCCTCGTGGCCATCGCGGTGCTGTACGGCGCCGCCTGGGCGAACCCGGTCGCGCGCGCCATCCGCAAGCAGACGCCGGGCTTCGACGACCTCCCCGAGAACGACCTGCGCCGCCGCGAGTTCCGCGCGCTGCACGCGCGCTCGGCCCGCGCGTTCACGCTCGCGGTGCTCTTCGGCGCCCTCGCGATCTACCTCTCGTGAGGCCGGTCGCGAAGAAGAAGGCACCGCGCCGGCTCGACGAGGCGCTCGCCGATCATCGCGCGCGCATCACGCAGCAGCACCGCGTGCGCGACGCCGACCAGCTCGTGAAGATGGTCGACGCGCTCGGCATGGTCTTCGCGTTCACGCCGGCCGAGGGCCTGCCGATCCCCGCGTGCTTCGACCACCTCTCCACGAGCGACGATGACCGCAAGTGGGGCTGGATGTGGGGGTGGAAGGACGAGCTCGCCGAGGAGAAGCGCCTCTACTACGGACCGATCCTCGCGCGGAAGCCGACGTTCGTCTCGATGCGCCTCCTTCCCGTCCTGTACGCGACGTTCGGCCGCGCCGGCGAGCCGGACGATCACCTCGAGGACGTGCGCAGCGGCCGCGTCTCCGACATCGGCCGCCGGGTCATCGAGTTCGTCACGCAGAAGGGCGAGTCGCAGACGCGGCGCATGCGCGCCGAGCTCGGCATCACCTCGAAGGAAGGCCGCGGTCAGTACGACAAGGCCCTCGACGAGGTGCAGCGCCTCATGTACGTCGCGCGCGTGAAGGCGGTGGGGGAGGGGCGCGAGGAGTACAACTACACGTACGACCTCTTCGTGCGCCGCTACCGGGAGGTCGTGAAGGCGGCCGAGCCCATCGCGTCCGCCGACGCGCGGGCGCGCATCCTCGCCGCGGCGGTGGGGCTCGCCGGGGCGCTCACGGAGAGGCAGGCGGGGAAGCTCTTCGACTGGGGCGACGGGCCGCTCCGCCGGGCCGCCGACCGGCTCGCGGCGCAGGGCGCGCTCGCCCGGCTCGAGCGGGGGCGCGAAGCGATCCTCGTACTGCCTCAGTACGCTGACGCTCCCTAGATGGACATACAGCAGCTCCGCTCGTGGATCTTCGAGCTGTACGAGCCGCTCGAGGACGACCGCCAGTACGTCGTGTACGACGGCGAGCGCGGCAGCCTCATCGTCGACGTCCCGCGCTTCAGCGAGCGCGCCGTGCGGCTCATCCGGGGCACCGGCCCGGCGGCGCTCATCGTCGTGACGAACGCCGCGCGCGCCCGCGAGGCCGCGCGCATGCGCGACGCGATCGGCGTCCAGGTCGCGGCGCACGCCGACGACGCGGCCGCGATCGAGGGCGGCGCCGACGTCGTCCTCGGGGACGACCAGCTCCTGCGTCCGGACGCCCGCGCGATCCGCGTCCGCTACGAGGGCAGCGGCGCCACCGTGATCCTCCTCCGCAAGGCGGGCGGCGTGCTCCTCACCGGCGACCTCGACCTCGCGTCGCCCGCGGCGAAGGCGCTCCTGCCGCTCGAGTTCTCCGCCGTCCTCGCGGCGGGCCGGCCGCCCACGTGGAGCGCCGGGAAGGACGCGCTCCTCGCGCTGCAGCACGAGCTGCCCCGGCCGCGCAAGCGCTTCAGCATCCTGCTCGACGCGCCATGGGACCGCGCGTACCGCGGCCGTCTCGAGGACAAGATGACCCACCACGATCCGGTGGTCCCGCGCGAGGCGACGGTCGCGCGCGAGGCGGGCATGGGCCCCGAGACCCTCGTCGTCTCCGAGGTCGCGCGCGAGAAGATCGAGCGCGCGAAGCGGCCGGTGCGCGAATGACGGTGGAGCGGCGCGAGCGGCCGAAGCCGTTCACCGACGCGTGGGACGCCCGCGGCACGCCGCGGCCGCCGACGACCGTGGCGAACCCGCCGGGGGACATCGGCCTGGCGGGCGCCGCGCTCACGGCCGACGAGGTCGCCGCCGCGCGCGGCGTCGAGCGGACCGGCGGGATCCACCTCTCGCCCGACGGCTCGGAGGTCGCGTTCGCCTGGGATGGCGGCGGCGCGCTCGACATCTACTCGGCTCCGATCTTCGGCGACCGGATCATCCAGCTCACCGATCTCGGCGCGCGCTGCCTCGCTCCGCGCTGGTCGCCGGACGGGCACTGGGTGGCGTTCGCGCGCGACGACGGCGGCAGGCGATCGCTCTGGGTCGTCGACCGCGACGGCGAGCATGCGCACGAGGTGAAGAGCGGTGACGCGCTGCACGGCGCGGTGGGGCTCTCGGCCGGGATACCGCGGTGGGGCACCGATGACGCGTCGCCCATCCTGCGCGCGGCGGGGATCGAGTTCATCGCCGGCAGCGCGAGCTGGTCGCCGGATCGCTCGACCATCGCCTTCACGACGCACGCTCGCGGCACGACGAAGATCGCCTTCGCGCACGTGCGCGACGGCGCGGCCGCGCGCGTCGAGGTGCTCGACGCGACGCCGTTCGAGGACAGCGATCCCGTGTGGCGTCCCGACGGCCGCGGCGTGGTGTACCGCCGCCGGGAGCACGGGAACGTGACGCTCCACCGCGTGTTCACGATCTCGCACGCCGACGACGCCGCGCTCGACGTGCCAGGGTGGCTGTTCTCGCCGCAGGTCGGTCCCGACAGCGAGACGATCGTCGCGGTGCTCGTCGACCGCCAGGGCGCCGACGTCGTCGTCCGGCCGAAGGGCGGGATCACGGCCGTGCGGATCACGCGCACCCGGGGCGCCGCCGGATGGTCCCCGCCCCCCCGCGTCCAGTAGGAAGCGACCCCGGCCTCGTCCGACTGGCGGATCTCCGGTACGGCGATCGACGTAGCCGCTCGCTCGCTTCGTATCGGTCGCGTCTCGGGGGGCTATCCCCCTCGCACGGCCGCCCGGATCTCCGCCATGGTCCGGGTCGACTTCTCATGCAGGGTGGGTAGCTGGCGCTCGCGATCGGACGCAAGGCGGATCAGGTCCGTGTGCTTTCCGACCTGTCTGGTTCGGTCGTCGGCGCGCTGATCGACGACATGGACGAGCGACAGGACGGCGACCCGTTCGCCGACGCGCTCCGCCGCTACCGCGAGGAGGGTGCGCCGGACCTCACCACGCCGTGGCGCGCTCCCGACGCCGCGCGTTCCGATTCATCCTGAGCGTAGCGAATGGCGAGAATCTTCTTCGTCAGAGGAGTCGCATGGAGCGGGAGGAATCTACCGCCAATACTCGTCAGTCCTTGGACGACTGACGAATCTGGATCTAGCGGAACCAGATCAATGTTTTGCCCTTGCTCCTGTTCTTTTTTGACTGCTCGCGGAACCAGCGCTGCGCTTCCGCTTCCTGTTCCGGTGTCGCCGGGGGGCGCGCGTCCAATTCCGCCTTCAGCGCGCGGATACTCCGGGCCAGTTCCTCTCGATCCAGCGGTTGATCCGCGGGGGACGGTGCGGGTGAAGTTCTGCGTTTTGTCACTTCGGCGGTAACGTACCACACGCCCGATGTTGAACTTCGTGCCCTTG
>Ga0194128_10006793_pt1 | contig 15256 bp, 14 predicted proteins | sample TA2KigCa65mmetaG_FD_148650 | JGI IMG/M metagenome (GOLD analysis project Ga0194128, IMG submission 148650) | Freshwater microbial communities from Lake Tanganyika, Tanzania - TA2015037 Kigoma Deep Cast 65m | ecosystem: Environmental > Aquatic > Freshwater > Lake | place: Tanzania: Lake...
GGCGCCGACGTGTCCTGGCCGCTGCCGCCCACGCCGGTGCCGCGGTTCGCCTCGTCCCAGGACCCGGGAATCGTGCTGCCGCCCTGCCACACGCCGGTGAGGTCGGGCTTGCCGTCCGCCCCGCGCGGAATGCCTTGCGCGGCGGCGTCGCCCGCAGCCAGGAGCACCACCAGCGCCGCGAGCGCGAGGGCGCGCATCACCGCACCTCCACCGCGGGCGTGTTGCCGCCGTCGCCGGTGCCGGCAGGCGGGCCGAAGAACAGCCTGGTGCCGTTGGCGAGCGTGATCTCGCGCGCGTGCGCCCAGTTGCCGCCGTCGCGCGCCCGCCACCCGGACACGGTGATCGTGTCGCCGGCCTTGAGCATCGTGTTGGGCTTCCAGCCGACGCGCAGCAGCACGGCCGGGTTGTAGCCCTCGTACTGCCAGTTGACCGCCTTGCCGGCGGCGTCCTTCACGTCCAGGTAGAAGTGGCTATGCGGGTTGGTCCACTCGACCTTGGTCACGACGCCCGTCTGCGTGAAGGGCTTCGTCACGTCGTATTCCGCGCCGAAGGAATGGTGGGCCTGCAGGCTGGTGCAGCACAGGGCGCCAAGCAGCACGGCGAACCAGGAAACGCGCCACGCCATACGTCACCTCGCGCCACGCATCCTACATCACCTATAGTGTGCGCATGCTGAACAGAACACTCACCGCACTGCTGGTCGTCACGGCGGCTGTTTCGGTCTCGGCGCAGGGTGCACCGGCGCCTGCTCAGGGCGGAGGCGCGCGCGGCGGCGGCCGCGGCTTCAACCTGCCGCCGCTGCTGATGGAAACCGACGCGTTCCCCGACGGCGGCATCGTCCCGCAGAAGTACGTCTTCGCGAACAACGGCGGCAACGTGCAGCCGGGGTTCAAGATCTCGAACGCGCCCGCGGGCACCGTGGCGTTCGCGGTCATCTTCCATGACCTCGACGTCGCGCTGCAGGCCGGCACCGGCGACGTGCTGCACTGGATCGCGTGGAACATCCCGGCGTCCGCCAACGGCTGGCCGGAAGGGAGCCTGCCGGCCGGGTCCGTGCAGGGCAACAACATCCGCGGGCAGGCGAACTACATGGGCCCGGGCGCGCCCGCCGGACCGCGCTATCACCATTACGTCTTCGAGGTGTGGGGCTTGAACGCGAACCTCGACCTCCCGCCGACGGCAAGTCGCGACGATCTCCTCAAGGCGATGGCCGGAAAGACGACGTCGAAGGCCGCCTACGTGGGACGGTTCCGCAGCGGCCAGTGAACCGCCGCGAGTTCCTGTCGGCCGCCGCGGCAGCCGCGGCGATGGTCGGACGCGCGCCGCTGCGCGGCGCCGCGCAGGCGCGGAAGTACGACCTGATCATCAGGGGCGGACGGGTCATCGATCCGTCCGTCCGGCTCGACGGCATCCGCGACGTGGCCGTCTCCGCGGGCCGCATCGCCGCCGTGGACGCGAACATCGCGGCCGACGCCGCGGAGACGCTCGACGCGCGCGGCAGGCTCGTCGTCCCCGGCCTGATCGACATCCACACGCACACGGGGCGCTCGGCTGAAGGACCGGGGCGCGTCCTGCGGGACGGCGTGACCGCCTGGCTCGACGCGGGGTCGCAGGGCGCGGACCGCATCGGCGAGGTGATCGCCGTGGCCCGCGCGGCGCCGCAGCGCGCCGCCGTGCTCATCAACATCGGGCGCGCCGGCATCCTGCCCGAGGGCGACACGATGGATCTGGCGCGCGCCGACGTCGCCGCCGCGCGCGACGCCATCGCGAAGAACCGCGACATGATCGTCGGCGTGAAGGTGCGCCTGTCGGAGACGGTGACGGGCAGGAACGACTACGAGGTGCTCCGGCGCGCGCAGGACGCGGCCGCGCCCTTCGGCCTGCCGGTCATGCTCCACATGGGACAGACCTTCTCGCCCATGTCGCGCCTGCTCGAGCTCGTCCGGCGCGGCGACGTCGTCACCCACATGTTCGCGCCGCCGCCCAACAGCATCGTCGACGACACGGGGCGCATCCTGCCCGAGGTGCTCGCCGCGCGCCGCCGCGGCGTCTGGTTCGACATCGGCAACGGCCAGACCGGCCACATGCGGTGGGACACCATCGGCGCCATCATGAAGGCCGGCTTCTGGCCGGATACGTTCTCGACCGACTGGAACACGAACAGTCCCACGACCGGCGTCGTCGATCTGCCGAACTGCATGTCGAAGCTGCTGGGCTACGGGATGACGGTGAGCGAGGCGGTGGCGTGCGCCACGCTCAACGCGTCGCGCACGTTCCCGATGCTGAACGACCTGGGCACCCTGAACGTGGGCGCCCCGGCCGATGTGGCGGTGCTGGAGCTGCGGGACGGGACCTTCGAGTTCCTCGACAACTACAAGAACACGATCACCGGACGGCAGCGCTTCTTCCCGAGCGCCACCGTCCTCGGCGGCAAGCGCGTCTAGCTCTGAACCCAGAGCTTCGGTTTGCCCGTCCCGTCGTCGGTCCCCTTGATGTACCAGTTCTTGCCGAGCGGGTCGGCGTCCATCGTCGTCGTGAAGTCGAACGGCGCCTGGAACTCGATGTAGTCGAAGCCGCTCTCGGAGGCGACGAGCTGGTGCCACTCGCCCGCCGGGATCAGCACGAGGTGGCCCGGGCCCACCGGCAGCGTGCCCGTGTCGTGCTTCACCTCGCCGGTGCCCTTCTCGATGAAATAGAAGTGCTCCGGCGTGACGGTGCTCGTCTTCGACGGATGGTGCACGTGGCGCGGCGAGTGGGCGTGCGGGCCGTACCGCATGCGGCCGAGCTGCAGGTCCCACGAGCTCGACAGGCCGGTTTCCTTGTTCACCCAGAACGTCCGCTCACGGAACTGCTTCTCGTCGATGAGCGAGCGGAGCTGGGCTTCCTCGAACACGTAGCCCGTGGGTGACGCCGTGTCCGTCTTCTTGCCCGAGTGCTTGGGCACGGTGACGATGAGCAGCTCGAGCGGTCCGCCCGCGGCGGTGACCGACGCTTCCTCGCCGGGCTCGAGATAGACGCCCGAGCGGCGCGGCGCCGTCTTCTCAGTGGTGCTGCCGTTCGACGCGTAGGTGACCTTCGCGCCGGTGCCCTCGAGGATGTAGACGACCTGCGTGCGGTCGCTGCTGCGCGCCAGCTTCGCGGTCTTCCCCGCTTCCACTTCCTCGATCGCCACGCGCACACGCGTGCCGTCCTGCGACGGGCTGAGAACTTCGCGGACGGTTCCTTCCGCCACCGGGGCCTTCGGCTTGCTGTCGACGCTGATCACATTAATCATGGCTTTCTCTCACGCGCTCCTGTGGGCTCTGAAATGACAGATTCTATAACACCGGCTGGAACGGGTGTACACTGACTCCAGGATTCAACGATGGCGGACTCCAGCGTCATCTGGGAAGAAAGCGCCCTCAAGCTCCTGGAGACCCGCGATCGATACACGCGAAACGCCATTCGCGAGGAATTCGGCCGCGATCCCGAGAAGGGCGCGATCGAAATCGACCCCGCCGAGCACAGTTACCTGACGCCGGTCTCCGGCAACCGCTTCAGCGTCATCTGGCAGCGGTACGCCGGGCGCGTCCTGGTGCGAGCGGTGGTGCCGTTGACGAACCTCGACTGGCTGAAAAAGGTCGCCGCCGACACCAAGAAGGACTACGTGGGCCAGGTCGTGAAGTCCGAGTCCAAGGGAGAAATCACGCTGTAGACGCGTGACGACCGCCGCCTCCGCGCCGCCGACATCCACGGTCCACCTGCTGATGGTGCACGGGGTCGGCGGGCACGATCACCTCTCCAACCTGCTGCGGACCTATCAGTCGTTCCGGGCCAATCTCCAGAGCGTCGAAGCGCCGATTACCGGCGAGGATCAGATTCCCGGCTGGCGTCTCACCCAGTTCGACGAAGGATCCACCCCGCCGGTCCTGCGCCTCGAGCCGCGCGTGCCGCCGCCGCCCGGCGGCGTGGCTGCGGTCTGCATGTACGAAGTCAACTACTCCAGCTTCGCCGGCGTGGTCCGGCACAACCATCGACTCGACCTCACGGGACTGTTCGTCGGCCTCGACCTCGCCGTCTGCTCCGCGAGCCAACGCACGCGGCCGGAGCGCGATCCGATCTTCGGGGCGCAGACCGCAGACGTCGCGAGGTGCCTGCAGCGGACCGCCGGCGTCTTCACGGCGGGCACCGTGCCGATCATCGGGCTTCCAGCGCTCCTCTTCCGCAACTACATCGGCACCCTCGTTGCGCTGTTCACCCGCTTCTTCGAGGACATCGCCACGTTCGTGCTCGACAAGAACGGCGAACAGCTGATCTCGGCGCACCTCGATCGCACGCTCGCCACGATCGACACGCGCATGAACCCTGGCGATCGCCTGGTGATTGCCGCGCACTCACTCGGCAGCGTTGTCGTGCACAACTACGTCGTGCGGCAGTGGACGACCGGCACGGCCCGGCTACCCGATACGGTCATGACGTTCGGACTGGGCGGCCCGACCAAGCGGATCACTGTGTCGTTGATCCGCGAGATGCGTCCGGGGGTCGTGTCGATTCCGTATGGACTGCGGGAGGCGATCAGAGGTGCGTTCAGCGCGGCGGGCGACGTCGATCCGATGGCGCCGAGCCCGTCGTACGCCGCACGGCTCCTGCACAACGTGGTGTCGTTCGCGCCGACGCTGGCGGTCATGATGCTGCCGATCTGGGTGGTCCGGCTGAGTGGTCAGCCTGTCGCGTGGCCTTCGTCGTGGGGCGATCTGCTCAGCCTGCGGGCACTCGGCGCGCTGGCCCTGTTCATGGTCTACGTCATCGCGTGCGCGGCCTTCGAAGTCGTGCGCACGTGGCACCGGCTGGTGACGCTGTTCCGCTAACGGGCCTGACCTACCGGGCGTTCTTCAGGTGAAGAACGTCCTTCTCGTTCTCCCAGCAGTTGGCGTCGAGCAGGTCCGTGTCCAGCACGATCGCCTGCTCGAGCGTGACCGTCCACGGCGCGGTGTAGGCCTGCGGATCGTTCACCGTGAGCTCGATCTCCAGGCGCCCGAACGTGGGCCGGCGCAGGCGCTCGGTCACCTTGGCGGCGCTCGTCAACGGGCTGGCGCGCGTGTCGAGCCACTGGTCATCGCGATAGCCGAGCGAGCTGATAACGAGCGCGTCGCCGTCCCAGCGCGCGGTCGAGTAGCCGTTCCACGTCGGGTTCGGGTCCACCGGCAGCGCGCGGCCGTCGAGAAACACCTGGCGGTGGTGCGTGTTGTACTCGTTCAGCATCAGCAGCAGCGCCGGCGTCTGCACGAACTTCTTCATCGTCGGCAGCAGGTGCATCCGCGGCCCGCCGGGCGTGATGCAGTTGGTGTACGGATCGGTCCAGCTCTTGCGCTGCGCCATCCGCTCCTTGGCCCACTCGCTGTAGGGCAGCCCGCCCGGCAGCCCGGCGCCGATGTTCCCGAATTGCGCGCTGATCGGCAGGTCGGTGCACATCCGGTTCACGTCGTCACAGGGCAGCAGGCGCGCCGCCTGCCACATCCCCGAGAAGTCCACCGTGCCGTCGGCCGTGCGCGGCGGCGGGGCGCTGAGGTTCGGAGAGCCGTCCGGCAGGCGCGGCACGCCGGCGGTTGGATGGACGATCCATTGCGCGCCGGCTGATGCAACAGCCGCGCACAGGGCCATCGCGACCAGGAGGGTGACGCGCATTATCGGGCGAGCAGCGATTCGATCAGGGCGACGGTTTCCGGGAACGGCTCGCCGGCAGCCTGACGGACGCCGGCGACGCCGATACCCTTGGCGAGATCCAGAGGCGTGCGGCCGAGCGCGTCCTTCGCCTGCAGGTCCGCGCCGCGCTCGACGAGGAACTTCACGAACGCGTTGTAGCCCCGCTCGGCCGCGCCGTGGAGCGCCGTCTGGTGCGGCACGGCGTTCGGACTCGGCACCTGGCTCGGGCGTCCGCGCAGGCTGATCGCGAACGCAGCCGCCGCCGAGGTGCCCTCGGGGATGATCGGCCGGCGCTCGGTCACCATGCGCGCGTTGATGTCCGCCCCCGCATCGAGCAGCAGCTGCATCGTCGCCAGGACCCCGTCGTCGGTCCGGTTGCGTCCGCGCGTGACGCGCGTGCCGAACTCGACGCCCGCCGCCGCCATCAGCGGCGTGACGCCTTCCTTGCTCGGCAGATCCACGAGCGCCTCGTGCTCGAGGAGCAGCTTCACGAAGGGCGCGTCGCCGGCGCGTGCGGCACGCAGGAGCGGGGTGGCGCCCTGGGCGAGGATCGTGTCGCCGCCGCGGTCCTGCGGCACGTCACGGTACGGCGGGCGGCGTTTGAGCTGGATATCGGGATTGGCGCCCGCCTGGAGCAGCAGCCGCGCCACGTCGAGCGCCGTGACCGAGTCCTCGCTCGGCAGCACCGCCATCGCGCCGTTGCCCTTCACCGGCAGCGTGCTCACGTCGGCGGCCATGTAGAGCGGCGAGCGGCCGAAGAGATCCCACTTGTTCACGTCGGCGCCCGACGTGACGATCAGCGCGGCGAACTCGAAGTGGAGGTTGAGCAGCGCCATGTTCAGCGGCGTGAGGCGCTCGGGGTCCTCGAGGTTCAGGTCCGCGCCGGCGGCGACCAGATGCCGCCCGCACTCGACGCAGCCTTCGCGCGCGGCATAGAGCAGCGGCGTGAAGCCGCCCTTGTTCAGGTCCTTCGGCCGCGGCTCGGTGATGACCTTGCGCTCCCACTGGCGGACGATGCCGCGGGCGTTGACGTCGGCGCCCCGCGAGGCGAGGAGCTTGACCATCTCGGCCTGCCCGCGCGCCGCCGCCCACATGATGGCCGTCTGCTGCCCGAAGCCTTCCTTCGCGTTGACGTCGGCGCGCGCGTCGAGCAGGCGCTTGCCGGCCTCGACGTTGCCGCTGCGCGCGACCGCCATGAGCGGGGTCTCGCCCTCCAGGTTCCTCGTGTTGGGGTCCGCGCCGGCCCTGAGCAGCGCGTCGATGACGGGCGCCGAGCCGATGATGGCGGCTTCGGTGATTGCGTTGGTGCCGAAGTGGTTCTTGCGCGTGACGTCGGCGCCGGACGTGATCAGCGCGCGCACGAGCTCGGCGTCGCCGTTGGCGGCGGCCCACATCACCGGCGTGGTGCCGTCGGGGCCGGGCGTGTTCGGGTTGGCGCCCCTGGCGAGCAGGCGCAGCGCGGTGGCGCGGTCGCCCTGCTCCACGGCCTCGAGCAGGGTCGGTTCCGCCGCCACCACCGTCGCGCACACGGCGACGGCGATCAGTGCCGCTGCCAGGAACGCGCGCATCTACACCTCGGACAGGACGCCGCCGCTGTCGCCGATCTTGCTGACGGGGATGTTGTTGCGGTCGAACAGCGTGACGAGCAGATCCGCGAAGCGCGAGTCCTGTGGGTACTTCACGTGCTGGCCGCCCTTGATGCGGCCGTTGGCGTGCCCGAGGATCGCCGCCGGCAGCGGATCGTTGTTGTGCTTGTCGCTGTTGCTCATGTTGCTGCCGTAGAGGATCGTCGCGTGATCCAGCACGGTGCCGGCGCCTTCCTTCGCCTTCGACAGCCGATCCACGAACTTCGCGAACACCTGCGTGTGGTACTTCTGGATCTGGACCAGCCGCTCCATCTTCTGCGCGTTGTTGCCGTGGTGCGACAGCGGGTGGAACGCCTCGGCGATGCCGAGGTTGGTGTAGGTCCGCATGCTCGCTTCGCGGTCCATCGAGAACGTGATGACGCGCGTGATGTCGGCCTGGAACGCCAGCGCCATCAGGTCGAACATCAGCGCGAAGTGCTCGGTGATGTCGTTGGGCGTGCCCACCGGCGCGTCCGGCACGTCGAGCGACGTGCTGCTCTGCGCGGCGGCCATCTGCACGCGCCGCTCGATCTCGCGCACCGAGTCCAGGTAGTCGGTCACCACCACCCGGTCGCGGACGCCGAGGCTCGCCTGCAGGCGCGCCGCCTGCGCCTTCACGCGATCGAGGATGCTGCCGGTCTCGGCAAGAATCGCCGCCCGCTCCTCCTGCGTGTCGCCCTGGCCGAACAGCTTCTGGAAGACCGCGCGCGGGTTCCGTTCATCCGGCAGCGGCTGCGTCGGCGTGCGCCAGGCGATGCGGGCGCCGGGGGCCGTGGCGAGCTCGAGCGACGGCAGTCGCGTGTCCTGCCCGATGTGCCGCGCGGCGATCTGGTCCGCGCTCACGCCCGACTCGGGTCCCGCGACGCCGAAGTCCCACGGCTTGACGCAGGTCAGCCACGTCATCTCGATGTAGCCGTGCGGCTCGGGCGTCTCACCCGGCTTGTTGCGCAGCCCGGACACGACGGTCATGTGCTGGCGGTACGGCGCGAGCGGCTCGAGAATCGGCGACATCTCGTAGCTGGCGCCCGTCTGCGCCGGCGACCACTTGTCCATGATGGCGCCGTGCGGGAAGCCGACAAACGCCAGGCGCTTCGGCGGCGCGCCGGCCGGCGTCTGCGCCCACGCGGTGGCCGCCGGCTGCATGGCGTCGAGCAGCGGCAGCGCGATGCTGGCGCCGACGCCCTTCAGGATGGTTCGCCGGGACACGTGCTTCTTCGTCAGGTACATCGCGCTTCTCTCCGTCAGTTCGTGGCTGCAGCCTGAGGCACCCGCCGCATCCGGAACTGCTCGCTGCCGACAACGGCCAGCACCAGGCTGGAGAACTTGTAGTCGCTGGCCGCCGCGCCGCGGACGATGCGGCGGACCGTGGGCATGTCGTAGGCCTCAAGTTTGCGCCCGCTCGCGTAGGTGAGCAACCCCTCCGTGAACGTCTGCACGAACTGCCCGGGCCGGCGCAGCAGGGCCGCCCGCAGGTCGTCGGGCCCGTTAATCGGCGTCCCGTCCGGCAGCACGCCGGAGGCGTCGATCGCGGCCCCGGCGTAGCGGTCGCGGTCGCGCCACATGCCGGTGGCGTCGAAATTCTCGAGCGCCAGGCCGAGCGGATCCATGACCGCGTGGCACGCGGCGCACGTCGGGCTCGCCCGGTGCTTCGCGATCATCTCGCGCACGGTCAGCGCCTTGGTCGTGCCGATGTCCTTCTCGTCGAGCGTCGGGACGTCGGCCGGCGGGTTGGCCGGCGGCACGCCGACGATGTGCTTCAGCACGAACGCGCCGCGCAGCACCGGCGACGTGCGGTTTGGATAGGCGGCCGCCATCAGCACCGCGCCCTTGCCGAGCAGCCCCCACCGCTCGCTCCGCGCGAGCTCGACGCGGCGGAAGCGGCCGCCCTTCACGTCGGGGATGCCGTAGTGCAGCGCCAGGCGCTCGTTGATGAACGTATGGTTCGCGCGCAGCAGGTCCACGACGCTGCGGTCTTCCTTGAAGATGCTGTCGGCGAAGAGCGTCAGCTCCGTGCGGAAGTCGTCGCGCGGATCCGACCGGCCCGAGGCATACGGGAACACCGCCGAGTCCGGCACGATCTCCTCGAGCCGCTTCATGTCCAGCCACTGGTGCACGAAGTTGCCGGCCAGCGTCGTCGCCCGTCCGTCCGCGAGCATGCGGCGCACCTGGCGCTCGAGCGTCCCGCGGTCGCTCAGCGTGCCGTCGATCGCCGCCTGGAGCAGCTCGTCGTCGGGAATCGTGTTCCAGAGGAAGAACGACAGCTTCGACGCGAGCTCCAGGTCGGTGATCGGGTACGTCTGGCCGGCGCGCAGGCCCGCCGGCACGCGCTCGCTGCGATAGAGGAAGAACGGGCTTGCCAGCACGCCCGTGACGGCGCTGCGCACGCCGGCCTCGAAGCCGCCCGGCGTGACGCCGTCCTGGTAGTACGCGAACAGCTCGGTGACGTCCTCCGCGGTGACCGGCCGCCGATACGCGCGCTTCGCGAGCGAGGCGATGATCGTCCGCGCGCAGCGCGCCTGTTCGTCGGCCGTGGCGTCGGTACCCGGGTAACACGTGAAGATCCGTTCGCGGCTCGGCGTCAGGCTGAGCCCCTTCGGGTCGAAGGGCCCCCGCACCTGGAAGGAGTTCACGCGGTAGAGCCGATCCTGTCCGCCGCCGGGCGCAAACATCTGCTGAATGTCGTCGGACTCGGCGAACGTGCGGCGCCTGAACGTCACGCCGATGCGGTGCGGTCCGGCCGTCGCGAAGAAGCGGATGTTCTTCAGGCGCTCGTTGACGCGGTCGAGCGCGCCGTTCTGCACCTGGTCGTAGAGCCGCATGTCCTCTTCGCCGCCGATCACCGTCTCGTAGACGACCTTGTTGTCCAGGAGCACCACGAGCGGGTTCTCGAACTCCATCCCGTTGCCCCAGATGTGGGTCGCCATGTCCGCGATGTCGACGATGTAGTCGCCGTCGGAGGGGAGATCGACGCGCGCGAGGATGCCGCCGCGCGTGCCGAGCGGCAGGCCGGGCACGTGCGTGAGCTGGTTGCCGGACCCGGCGCGGAACGTCCAGCCGCCGGGACGCGCATCGGGGCGGCCGACGGCCTTCACGGCCGCCGCGCGCGCGGCGATCACGTACTGCTCGATGAACGACGGCGACACCTGCAGGGCGTCCGCGATGTTGTCGAACCCCGCCGCGACGTCGTCGGCGGGCAGCGCCTCGGTGGCGTCGAACTCCACGCCGAGGAGATCCCGCACGGCGTTCCCGTATTCCTTCCGGTTGAGGCGATGCAGGACGACGCGGTCGGAGATGTGCGCCTGGCCGGCGGCGCGATCGAGCGAGGTCTCGAGCCAGGCGACGAGCCCGTCCACGGCGGCGCCGTCGGGCTGGCGCGCGCCGGGCGGCGGCATCACGCGCCCGCGCAGCTTGCGTACCGCCTTCTCGAACACGTCGGCGCGCTGCGCGATGGAGTCCGCGGTGATCCCTTCGAGGCTGAGGCCGGCGGTCTTCATGCGGTCGTTGTGGCACGCCACGCAGTACTGCTTCATGGTGGCGAGGTGAACCTGAGCGTCCGAGGCGGGCGCAGGCGCATTCTGCGGCGCAGGGCTCGCTTGCTGCGCCTCCGGCGCAGTAGAGACACCGATCAGCGACGCGGTCAAGAGGGCGCCGGCAAGGGCAATACTTCTCATGCGATCAGGCGTCGGGCGACAGGTACGCCCAGAGACTTTCGAACGCGCGGCGGACGAACTCGTCGGGGTTCCCCAACCGGGCCGCGAACTCCTTCGCCGGCTGCGCGGCGACGGCCTCGGCCGGGCTGCGGCCGCTGTTGAGCAGCTTGGTCAGCCGCTCGTAGAGGATGCCATACATCTCGAACTGTGTCTTCAGGTCGGCCAGGCCGAGAATCGGCCCGCGGGCGGGCACGATCCGCGTCTCTGCGTTCGCCAGCGACATCACGCGCTCGAGGCCGCCGACCATCCCGCCAATCCAGCCGCCGGTCACCCAGTCCACCGCCGGCCAGCCCTCGCCCGTGACCGCGTCGCCAACGGCGAGCACGTTCCGGGTCGGGAAGTACACATAGAGATCGCCGTCGGTATGCGCGGCGTCTGGGATGTACCCGTACCGAATGCCCGAGTCGAGCATGCCGGTCGAGTGGAAGGTCCTGTTCGGCTGGGCCACCTTCGGCAGCGGCGCGAACCGCTGCCCGTTCCACGGCCACCGCACCTCGGTCGTCAGCCACAGCCGCGTGTTCTCGTGCGCGATGATCGTGCGGCCCGCCTTGCCGAGCCGCTCGTTCGAGCCGGTCTGCTCCGGGTGCCAGTGCGTGTTGAAGAGCGTGTGCACCTGACCGCCGCCCGGCAGGCTCGCGACCGCCTTCATCAGCGCATCCGCGCCTCGTGCGGACGCGCCATCGACCAGCAGCACGCCGGCGGCGCTCGTGTGCGCCACGACGTTCGCTTCACCGGGGAGGCTGACGACGAACAGGTCGTCGCTGAGCGTGAGGATGCCGGGCGCGGCCGTCTGCGCCAGCGCGGGCGCCGCGACGAGGCCCATGCCGGCCTGAAGCACCTGCCGCCGTGTGAGTCCGGGGCGATCGGTCACCGGACACCTTATATACCAGGATCGCCGTATACTCACGCCCACCATGGCCGCCCGGGCCGCCCTTCTTTTTGCGTTGCTCTGCGTGGCGCAGGCTTCGGTTCGTCCTTCTCGCCCACGCTAGAGCGGTTTCTGAAACGTCGTAGTGTCCGGCTTTAGCCGGACCAAGTTGATCGGCACCGCCGTGTGTGGTCCGGCTAAAGCCGGACACTACGAAGAAGTCGAAACCGCGCTAGCGCCTCGTCGGGATGTCGCCCTCGCGGATCTCGCGATTGGGCGGAACGGTCGGGAGCGTCGGCGTTTGACTCGCGGGTGCGGCCGGCTGCGGCGCCGGGGTTGTCTGCGTCGGTCTGGTCATTAGAACTGCACCTGATCGATCACGTATGAGAGTCCCGCAATGGTCGCGAACAGCAGGACGGCGAAGAGCGCCAGCCGCGCGCGGTGCAAGAGCGCACTGCGCTCGTCATTCGTCTGCGTGTTCGTGTCGGCTGCATTGACGATACGCCCCCGCATCTGTTTCTCACACTCGTGGAGAACCTCCGCTTCGCCCCCTGCCACGACGGGCGCGAACTTCAGAAATTCCTCGCGGGACTGATCGGTTTCGTTGAGCAGCGGCAGGAAGATGTACGTCTGCTGGTGATAGCTCTGCGCCAAGTACGCGAGGCAACATCAGACGACGATGCCATCCTCTCAAGCCAGCGTCAATCAACCGGATCGAGCCCGCTCGAACGACACCCTTTAGCCTCGGCGACGTCGGCGTATAGCTTTCCCGTTCTTCTCCTGGCGGATCGCCGTATACTCACGCCCACCATGGCCGCCCGGGCCGCCCTTCTTCTTGCGTTGCTCTGCGTGGCGCAGGCTTCGGCCCACCACAGCTTCGCGCCGCATTTCGACGCCGGCAAGCGCGTCAGCATCGAGGGGACCGTCACCGAGTACGAGGCGCGGAATCCGCACAGCTACCTGCACATTGCGGCGCTGGACGAGAACGGCCGCACGCGCGAGTACGTGTGCGAGTCGCACGGCGTCACGCAGCTCACGCGCAACGGCATCCGGCCCGACATGTTGAAGGCAGGCACGAAGCTGCGCGTGGCCGGTTCGCTGTCGCGGCACAGCCCGTACATGTGCTTCTTCGACACCGTGGATCTGGCCGACGGCCGGAGCCTGAGCGTCAACGGCCCGCGCGGCGCGCGGCCCGCGCCGACGGCCGCGGCGCGCAGGGACATGTTCGGCACGTGGCTGCTGGCGCCGATCCCGAACCGCAGCACGAGCGGCCCGCAGCCGATGATGGCGCTGCTGACGCCCGCCGGACAGAAGGCCGTCGCGGGTTACGACCCGTTCAAGGACGACCCGACCTTCCGCTGCGACCCGGTCGGCATCCGCCGCGTCTGGGGCGCGCCCGGCACGCCGCTCGAGATCGTGCGCGAGGGCCGCGACATCGTCGTGCGGGCGGAGTGGATGGACGCCCGGCGCGTGGTGCACATGAACATGACGGAGCACCCGCGCGGCGGCGCGCGCAGCTCACTCGGCCACTCGATCGGCCGCATGGACGGCGACACGCTGGTGATCGACACCGCGAACTACCCGGCCGGCGTGCTGAATCAGTACGTCGAGCAGCCCGGCCAGCCGACGCGCGGCCTGCTCCACTCCGCCGCGCTGCACACGATCGAGCGCGTGCGCTTCGATGCCGCGCGCCAGCGCCTCGTCGTCGAGATCGACATGACCGATCCCGAGTTCTTCACGCAGCCGTTCCAGCGCGTGAGGTACGAATACCTGCCGACCGACCTCACGCTGGAGCCGTTCAACTGCTCACCAGAAGGTGTCACGGGCACGCTCCGCCGATGAACCGACGCACGCTCCTGACCCGCGGCAGCCTGGCACTCGGCACGCTCCTTCTTCCGGCGCGGCTGCGCGCGGAGGTGGGGCCGGTGATGGCGCGCCTCAGCGCCTACATGGCGGCGGCAAAGGACCGCGCGCTGCCGGCTGCGGCGCTGGCCGAAACCATCCACCACACGCTCGACACGCTCGCCGCCATGGTGTCGGGCGCGGAGCTCGTGCCGGGCCGCGCCGTGCTGAAGTTCGCGCGCGAGAACCCCGGCCCCGCGGTGGCCACGATTGCCGCCTCGAACCTCAAGACGTCGGCGATGGATGCCGCGCTCCTGAACGGCATCCTCGCCCACTCCGACGAGACGGACGACTCGCACGGCGAGTCGCAGTCGCATCCCGGCGCGGCGGTCGTCCCCGCGGCGCTGGCGATGGCCGAGGCGCTCGGCATCAGCGGCCGGCACTTCCTGCGCGCGGTCGCGCTCGGCTACGACGTCGGCCCGCGGCTGACGATGGCGCTGGGCGCGGTGACGTTCAGGAACGAGACGCGCCGCAGCACGCACAGCATCGCGGGCACCTTCGGCGCGGCGGCGGCGGCCGGATGCGTCGCCTCGCTCAACGACACGCAGATGCGTTGGCTGCTCGACTACGCCTCGCAATCCGCGTCCGGATACGCCGTGTGGGAGCGCGACACCGATCACATCGAGAAGGGGTTCGTCTTCGCAGGCGGGCCGGCGCGCAACGGCGTGACCGCGGCGATGTTCGTGCGCTCCGGGTTCACCGGCGTGGACGATGTGTTCTCGGGGCCGGACAACTATTTCCAGGTGAACGCGCCGACGGGATCGCCGGAGAAGCTGGTCGAGGCGCTCGGCGAGCGCTACGAGGTCGTGCGCACCGACATCAAGAAGTGGAGCGTCGGCACGCCGATCCAGGCGCCCCTCGACGCGATTGCCAACCTGCGGGCCCGCCGCCCGTTCACGGCCGAGCAGGTGACGAACGTCGTCGTGCGGCTGGCGCCCACGGTCGGCGCGGTCGTGAACAATCGCGACATCCCGGACATCTCGCTGCAGTACATGGTGGCGGTAATGCTGCTCGACGGCACCGCGTCGTTCGCCGCGGCGCACGACACGGCGCGAATGAACGACGCCGCCGTCCGCCGCGAGCGCGCGAAGATCCAGTACGTGCCCGATCCGGATCTCGCGCGCCTGCTGCCCGTGCGCGTCGCGGTCGTCGAGGTCACGCTGACCGACGGCACCACGCTGAGCGACCGCGTCGAGGCGGTGCGCGGCACGGTGCGCAACCCGATGACGCGCGAGGAGATCGTGGACAAGGCGCGCGACCTGATGGCGCCGGTCCTCGGCGCGCCGCAGGCGCGGCAGCTGATCGACGCCGTGCTGGCGCTCGACGCGGCGCCGGACGTCCGGCGCGTCGCCGGCCTGTTGCATAATCCGCGTGGAGGCAGAGCATGAGGCGAGTGGTTCGGGCAACCGTGGTCGCGACCGTCCTGCTGGCAGCGGTCGGATGCGCCCCCGCGGGCAGCGACGAGGCAG
>Ga0194128_10006796_pt1 | contig 15254 bp, 14 predicted proteins | sample TA2KigCa65mmetaG_FD_148650 | JGI IMG/M metagenome (GOLD analysis project Ga0194128, IMG submission 148650) | Freshwater microbial communities from Lake Tanganyika, Tanzania - TA2015037 Kigoma Deep Cast 65m | ecosystem: Environmental > Aquatic > Freshwater > Lake | place: Tanzania: Lake...
CGCAATTCTTCAAGCGTTGCATTTTCTGCAGGTGGTTGCGCTTTTAAATACTCAAAGCCGTCACTCGCCGGCCGGACTTTCTTTTCAACAACGGGACCGGCTCGCAACGCATTACCGCCAGCTGCCACATATGCGCGCCGCGCACTATCTGCCTCATTCGTTGCCGCCTGCGCCTGTTGTGCAAGAGCTTGCGCCGCTTGTTGCTTTGCCGCCTGCTCTGCTGCTGCTGCGACTTGCGCTGCTGCAAGGCGATCTGCCTCCGCCTTGGCGGCTGCTATTTGAGCTTCTAACTGGGCACGTTGAGCCTCAAAAGCTTTTTGAGCATCTTCTGCAGCTTTCTTTGAGGCTGCAGCCTTAGCCTCTTGTTCCTTTGCTGCAGCTTCTTTGGCAAGAATTTCAGCAACTAACTTTGCCCGTTCTTCCGCCAGTTTTGCGTCTGCTTCCTGAGCCATTTTCTGTGCTGCGGCGAGTGCAGCTTCCTTCTGAGCCTTCTCTGCCGCCGCAGCTAGTTTTGCTGCTTCAACTTTTGCAGTTGCTTCTGCTGCTGCCTTTGCTTCTGCCGCCGCTTTCTCCGCAGCTGCCTTGATATTTCCCGCTGCAATTTCAGCGGCAATGGCGTCAGCTTTTGCTCTTTCTTGATCTGCGAGCAAGCGAGCAGCATCCGCCCTCGCCTTCTCCCCTGCAGCTTTAGCCTCTGCTGCCGCTTTAGCAGCTTCAGCAGCCGCTTTCTCTTCTGCAACTTTCTTGGCAGCTTCTTGGGCCGCTAAAACTGCTGGGTCGAGGCAGTTAGGTAAGTCTGGGGGATATGCCGCAGGTCCTCTGCAGATTTCTGCAAGGAACGAGAGATAAGGGGAAGTTTGTTGAAATGAGAATATAAACGCTCCCACGAGTAGAGCAGATGCCCACTTATTGCGCATTAATTCCTAGATTTTATTTCGATCGCGCATTAACTCTTCTTTAAAGCGCTTTCCTTTGATGAATACAAATTCTTCCTCGTTGAGTCGGTCTACTTCAGCCTCTGAAGGAGCATATCTCGTGTCACGCTCGCTTGAATTAAGCGGATCATAAGGCTTGCCGCTATAACCGTAATACTTCGGATAGCCATATTTGTAACCATATTCGTATTCCATCGCATCCTCAGGAATCTTATTAAGGATAACTCCAAGAACTAACGCCCCAACTCCTCGAATTGCATCGCGGGCGCCCTCATAATGAGGAATCTTTGTTGAGCCAGCGTGTGAAACCAAGATTGCACCATCGGCTTGCGCCGCAACGATAGCAGCATCCGTTATCGGCAATAGCGGTGGGGAGTCAATAATTATGTAATCAAATTTTGGCTTCAAGATATTCATCAACTCTTCAAAGCGACCGGACTCCAATAACTCAGCTGGATTCGGTGGAATACGACCAGAAGTAAGAACCTGAAGGTCAATCTCGGGATGCTTTCTCAGGTGTTTTTTTACATTAATCCAAGTCAATTTCGTGGGCGAACTTAGTAAGTCACTAAGTCCAATCACCTTGGAGGAGAACTCAAGGTAAATAGGAATTTTTGGTCGCCGTAAATCTGCTTCAACTAAGAGTACTTTTTCACCTGATTGTGAAAGTGAGATTGCGATATTGATTGCAGAAGTTGTCTTTCCTTCATCTGGAAGAGGAGATGAGAATACAATTGACTTTGGATTTACCCCTGGGTTAGCGTGCTTTAAATTGGTACGCAAAGTTCTAAAAGCCTCTGTTCGAGCGGCGTATCTGCCAATTTGAGTAATTAGTGGCTTTTCATCTGCACTGGTATCAAATCCAATTGCAGCAAGTAAAGGAATCTCACCTAAATCATCCTCACTCTTAACTGTGTTATCAAGACGCTTTCGCAAGCCTGCGATACCAAAACCCAACCCAAATCCGAGCATCAAACCTAGAAGATAATTAACTGTTTTTTTTGGCGATGCTGGCGAGCTCGGTGGAACGGCAAACTTCGCAATTGAGACCTTGATGGGAGATTCAGTATCAATCTCTTGTAATTCGAGGCTTTTTACTGTAATGCCGAATTGTTGAGCTACAGCATTTGCAATGCGAGCCGCTCGTTTTGGATTTGTGTCAGATACCGTCAATGAGATTAGAACGGTATCAATTGGAGCCGAAGCTGTGATGTTTTCAGATAGCTCCTCAGCGCTCATTTTCAACTTCAACTCTTTGACGACCGGACTTAAATTCACAGGACTGTTAATGATCTGCGCATAAGACTTAACCCTCTGCTGTGAGAAACTTGAACCTGTGAGCAGGGCAGAGATATCTACCGCCGAAGCTGGCGTCGAGACAAAGAGTTGAGCCCTTGACTTGTAAATCGGGGTCATGGACATCGTGGCGAGAAAAGAAATGAGCAGGCCCAAGACAGTCGTGACTGCAATTACGCGCCGTGACTGCACAAGTAATCGCCAGTAGGCGACAAATTCCATAGGACCTACCTTGCTAGGGTAATGACCAAAGGTACTCCCCCTCGTCTTTTTGGACATAATCCGCTCGCCTCAGCGGATGGCACTTTAGCCCCCTTGAATGCGCCGCTAGGGTTGGCAGTGTGAGAATTGCGGTCGCCTGTCGCCAGAACAAGGCCCGTTCGCCTTTCGCCGAGCTCGTAATCCGCCACCACTATCCCGACTCCGTAGTTTCCTCTTTTGGAATCGAGATGACGGACGGTGAGCAGACCTCTGAGTTTGCCGCCTCCGTTGCGACTCGCTGGGGCCTTGCTCAAATGAAGGAGCGAACGACATCAATTGAAAAGTTCATAAACTCAAATTTTAAACCAGATTTACTTATCGCATCCGACCAAGAAGTTTTTAATTCAGTAAAGCACTTGAAGAGTTCAAGTAAACACCGATCTTTAACTGATGAGCATATTCATCCTGAATTACGCCCCAGGGATCCAGATGGAATGGAGGAAACGCAGTTTGAAAGAGAGCTAGCCAAAGTCTCAAATACTGTTCTTAGGACAATATGTGAGTGGCAAGGCCTCAAGAACAGATATCCAGTAATCGCATTCATACCACGAGGTACTACAGATATCTCTCAAACTATTACTCATGCCGTCTTTGAAGCAAAGGCTATTGGAGCAGCGATTATTGATGGCGATTGCAGGGCACCGCACGACATAGACCTTGAGGAGCAAAATCTAAAACCAATCGATTTTGATTACACCTTGGCGGCGCACAGCCCACCACCAAAGTTAAATGTGGGTGAAGTTTTAAGACACTGTCGCGAACTAGACAAACCGGAGAAATATTTTTTAAGTCAAAGCTGGAAAAGGCTGATTGATTTCTACTCAAATAGAGGGTCGGTTGTAATTATCACCTCGCCGAGGCGTAGCAAATCTCGCTCACTTCCGGACTCATTTCTTGCCTCTTACTTCACAGACTCAATTAACGTGATTTCGAGTTAACTTTGCGACTTAAGCCAATCCTTCTCGCCGTGACGCTTACTTTGGTAGCTCCCTTAATCGCAATTGGATTTAATCTAGCACAACTTTGGAGCACCTATAATAACCTTTCCGATTCTAAGTTAAGTCGCGAGCAACTTATTGAAGTTGGCGATGATCTACACCGCGATACCGAAGATCTCTTTCGCTACTTATCGCTCCCAGTTATAAAGCATTTGTCGCAATTTGCTGGCCTTAAAGTCTTTGACATAAAAACCGAAATTCTTTTTTCGGTTAAGCACTTCCCAGAGCTAGTGGGATTTGACCGTCCTAAGCGATACATGATCTCCTTTCAAAACTCAGCTGAAGCCCGTGGAACAGGTGGAATTCTCGGCGCTTACGCCATCATAGAAATCAATCGTGGGAAACTTACAGTTGTAAGAGCATCCTCAAACATTGGCCTTAAGAACCTTCCGACACTTCCAGTTAAGCACTCCGATGAATACTTCGAACTTTATGGAAACAATCCTGGAATCTGGCAGAACGCCAATCTCTCGCCCCATTTTCCTTATGGAGCGCTAAATTACCTAGAACTTTGGCGCCTGCAAACAGGTGAAGAGTTAGATGGATTTATCGCCACAGACCCAAGCGCCATTAGTTACTTTTTAAACGCTATCGGAACCATTACTTTGCCAGATGGATTTCAGATTACCTCCGAAAATGTTATAGAGGAGACCTTGAAAAATGCTTATCAACGCTATGAAACTGACAATACGGCTCGTAAGGAATTTCTCGTAACGATAATGAAGTCAACGTTCGACCAACTCTTCGCAGGTAAATTCAACTTTACAAAGATGCCTGATGCTCTCGCTAAATCGATAGCAGATAATCGATTTTTACTCTTTATAACCAACAAAGAGATACAGCTGGAGAACGAACGAACAAGGCTAGCTGGCTCCTTGAAAGAGGAGGCGAATAACGAGTATCGAGTAGTTATTCAAAATACTGATGCCAGTAAGCTTGACTACTATCTAGATCGAGAGGTAGATATAGAAACTCTTACCTGTTCGCCAATCCCAACTACCCAAGTGACGGTTTACCTTCAGAATAGAGTGGTAAACGCCCAAGACCTACCTCCCTATGTGTTAACAAGAGCGGATAAAGGAAAACCCACGAAACTAGTCACAGGGCAACACCGATTCAAGGTCTTTATTTATGGACCCTACAAATCTGAACTTATCGGAGGATCCCTCGGATCAGGCTCGGTTGGCAACGCACGCCATGGTTTCGAACGTGGCCGGCCAATCTTCATCGAAGATATTGATCTTGCGCCGGACGCAAGTGAAGTCATCGTTGCTCAGTTTAAAGGTGGGAAAGGTAGCTTGACTTCAATAACTCAACCTCTAGTACGGCCTGAAGTAGTTAAGATAAATGATGTCTGCTGACTATTTCGACGCTTAAGTGTAGGCGCTAATAAATGGAAAACATGTCCTTACTATCAGTTTCTACCGCGGTTAAACCAGCTTTTCAGCTTACAGAAGATACGTTACGCGCTCCCCCCCAGAGCGCTAAACTGTGATCATGAGCTTAAGTCAAAAAATAGCCTTAGTCCTAGGCGGCGGTGGATTTATCGGAAACGCTATGGTTACTAGATTAAAGAAAGAAAATTACTGGGTCAGATCGGTTGATCTTAAATATCCGGAATTTTCTACATCTGAAGCAGATGAATTTATAGTGGGTGATTTAAGAGATGTTTTATTAGTAAAGAGTGTTATTAATTTAAGAAATTCATTTAATAGTAATGAAACTTTTGATGAGATTTATCAATTTGCTGCAGATATGGGTGGTGCTGGGTTTGTTTTTACTGGCGATCATGACGCAGAGATTATGCACAACTCAGCAACTATTAATTTAAATGTCCTCGAAGAATTGCGTCAATTAAATGAAAAATTAAATCTTAATAAAACTAAAATTTTTTACAGCAGTAGTGCCTGTATGTACCCAGAGTATAACCAAACTGATCCGGATAATCCAAATTGCGAAGAGTCAAGTGCGTACCCGGCTAATCCAGATAGTGAGTATGGCTGGGAGAAATTATTTAGTGAGAGACTTTACTTCAGCTATTCTCGCAATTACAAAATTCCAGTTGCGGTTGCTAGATATCACAACATCTATGGCCCGCTCGGCACATGGGATGGTGGGCGAGAAAAAGCACCTGCTGCAATATGCAGAAAGATTGCAAAGCTTGATACAGAAGGTGGTGTTATCGAGATTTGGGGTGATGGATTCCAGACGCGTTCATTCCTTTATATTGAAGATTGTATAAATGCAACGAGAAGACTAATTGGATCTAATTTTGCTGGCCCGGTAAATATTGGCTCTGAAGAAATGGTCACAATTAATCAACTAGTTGATTATGTTGCTAAGATTGCAAATAAAAAAGTTGATCGGAGGCATAAATTGGATGCTCCTCTTGGTGTTAGGGGTAGAAACTCTGATAACCGTTTAATTGAAAAAGAATTGAACTGGAAACCTGAATGGAGTTTATCTGAAGGCCTAAAAGAAACTTATGTTTGGATAGAGAGCCAAGAAAGAAGTTTAGTTAGTTGAAGCTTATAGAATGACGGGAAAGATCTCTTTAATTGGAATTATTTTGAACATACTTTGGACCAATTGATTGAGAAATTCAATTCAAATCACGATTCAAAGGCACAGGCAATTCACTTTATAGCAAGTCATGCTGTGACAGAAGCTCATAAGGATTCCCAATTATATAAAATTTTTGAAAAAGACTTTAAAGCTTATGATGGTAAGCCATCATCGGTTTATTTAAAGTTTTGCAAGAAAGATATATACCAAATACGAGGAGCAGATTTTATGCGTTAGTTTTTAATTGATGCTCAACCAGGCTCTGTACATTTTTTTGGGCAGCACCAAACAGTCACATCGCGGAATTCAGAATTTTATTAAAAGCAATTCTAAATGTAAATATATTAACCATTTTTATGCACCAAAATTTGGTTTGGAGTGAAAAAAAAGACATTGATCACTGGATTGACATGATTGTCGACAAGAAAGCCGATTGTGTTTGGGTAGGAATAGGAGCGCCAAAACAATTTAAAATTGCTAATGAAATCACAGTCGCTTCGGAAAGACCTACCTCCCTGTGTCTTAACATGTGAGGATATTGATTTAGCCCGCGGAGCGAGTGAATAGTAGTTGTAAGATCCAAAGTTACGAATAGCCAACTTAGATATTTCACTCAACCATTAGTAAGAGAGGAAGTAATCAAGGTCTGACAAAACTATTAGTACGCCCCACTTTTTTTAATAACTGCAGGAATAGTTTGAGCAATTAGCAGAAGGTCTCCCGTCAAGGACCAGTTATTAGCGTACTCAAGATCTAAGCCTTTACTATCATTAAGATTGAGGTCAGATCTCCCTTTTACTTGCCAAGGTCCTGTCACGCCTGGCTTGCAATCAAGTCTTCGAAGATAAAGTGAGTCAAATTTCGTGACTTCATGAGGTGGAAATGGCCTTGGGCCCACCACCGACATATCGCCTTTAATAACATTCAAAAATTGAGGTAACTCATCAAGGGAATACTTACGTAAATATTTACCAACTTCCGTCACTCTTGGATCACTCGCATCTTTAAATATAAATTCAGAGCTATCACCTACGTTCTTTGCAACTCTTTTTAAGTGCTCTGAATTTTCATACATAGTTCTAAATTTCAACATTGCAAAAGTATCACCATTTCTTCCAACCCTTCTTGAGACATAAAAGATTGGCTTTCCATCAAAATACAGTATAATAAAGGAAATTAGCAAAAGAATTGGGAGAGCAAGTAGAGTTATTGCCACGGCAAATGCAAAGTCAAAAACCCTCTTGATTATTAACTTTATCGTTTGTTTTTTCCCATTATCGAATTGTAGGAAAGGCGAGCTTTCAGATTCTCGCGGATTGAGCCAAAATCCCGTAGCTTTTGAAGCCAAGGGAATCATAAAAACCTCTAATTTTAGATCGTGAAGATAGTTTATCAACTCCCCAATTCGGTTATCTTGTAGTAAAGACGGCGAGATAACAACATAGTCAATTGGAAACAAACTTCTCAATCTTTCAAACTCTTCTAGCCAATCAAGCGAGATGCTGTCACAATTCATGAACTTGGGATAGCTCAGGGCTACATTGTCCTTACTATCTAACCAGTCAAGGGCTGAACGAATCTCCTCCTTGGTTTTTGAAATAGCCAAACCCCGCATGAGTAATGAATCTCTCCAGCGAAATTTTCGTGCTAACGCGTATCCAGTCAATATACGAAAAATTAGATTTAAAATTATTGAAATGATAAAAAGATACAAGATGAGAAGTCGGGAAAGATTTGACTTACTTATAAATGAAGCAAGTCCAAGTAGTGCAATAAAAAAAATAGAGTACTTCATAAAAAGGATCTGTCGGTTTTTAATTGAGGTAATCGTTGAATTCTGATATAAATCAGAGAGGTTTAAGAATACTATCCATGAAACTAGAATAAACAGCAGAATAGATACACCCTCAAAAAAAAGAAATCGCCCAAGAGTTTCGTTTCTTGAAACAAAACGGACAAAATAAGCAGCATAAATACCACAGATTATCGAAATACTATCGACGAGAATAGCGATAGTGGTGAGTTTGGCTGCTTTGCTCACGAATAAATTATAATGGTAGTTTACGATTAGTCTATGGACAAAAAGGTTCCATTCTCGAGTTTGAATATAGATGTCTACTGTGAAACAGAAGACGAGATAACCGAACGAATCGAGACTTTTTTTGAAAATGGCAGGAAGACTGGTGCCGCCCTTCACTTTGCTGCCGCTGCTATGTTTGTGGAAGCTTCAAGATCAAAAAATCTATTGAAACATTTTCGTCAAGGAATTATCTTCTGTGACAGCAGACCGATGTTTTGGTACTTAAAGAGAAAAGCGAAGAAACGTGTTCAACTATCGCAATCTAGAGGAACCGGTTACATGAGGCACGTTTGGAAGACTGGCACACGAACTCCACTGAGACATTTTCTGATAGCGCCAAATGAAGAGACAGCAGACGAGTTGAAGAGAAAATTTACAGCAAACCGCGTAAGTGGTCGGATTGTGGGCCATATTGTGCCAACATTCACGAACGATATTCAAAGTCTTTTCGAACAATCTGTATTGCCGATACGAGAATCCAAGGCACAAGTCGTTTGGATTGGAATCGGTGCTCCAAAACAAATTTTTTTAGCGAGTAGACTCTGTGATGCTTTACCAATCATCGCACTAACTGTGGGCGCGGCATTTGAAATAGTTTCGGGGACTCGATATGAGGCGCCTAAGCTTTTACGAAGTTTAGGCTTAGAATGGTTTTTCCGCTGGACTCAAGAGCCCAAGAGGTTGATGAGTCGTTATACAATTGGAAACCTACGTTTTGTCAAGATATTAATTAAGGATGCATTTATGAATACTCAATCAGACTTAGATGAGTTATGAATAATCCCGTATTGTTATATTGTTGTGTACAGAATTTATCATGTTTCACGTCTAGTTAATAAATTCCATGAGTGCTAATAGCAATAAACGCGATTTGATTAGTAAAATCCTAGTTCTATTGTTATGTGTTGACTTATTTGGAGGGCGCTGGATCACGTATATAGGGGTGCCTGGAACTCTCATTTTTTTCCTTGATTCAATTTTCATTTTAACTTGCTTTTTTATAGTATTGACTACACAAAAATCAAAAGATAAAGTCCCGCTAAATTTGAAAAAGTACGAGATAAGTATCATTACTATCTTATTGATTTTCATCATTTTTCAATTCTTTCGTAATCAAGAAACACAAATTGTTTTCAGGATTAGAGACCTACTGCCGTTCGTTTATCTATTATTTATCCCAGTTTTAAGATTGCGCCTGGTCGCTGTCAAATTAGTCTCTCTAGCAGATAAATTAGTCTGGACCACAATCGCACACTCGCTATGGGCAATTCCAAGCGCTAGAGGAATGTTCGAACCGATAGAACTAGGCGGTTTCTTCCAAGAGCCACTTTTTGGAGTTAGAACTGACCAATCAGGCTTCGTTTTAGCTATTGGAATCCTTGCCTGTTTCTACCGTATATCGTTGAGCTATAGAACAACCGCAAGTTCTTTCCTTATATTGTATTTTGTTTCATGTGCTATTTTCCTAAATGGTCGAGCGGCGCTCTTAGCTGTCCTATCCTCGCTATTCATCGGCTATTTAATGTCAAGAAAAGAAAAGGCAAGAGAAAAAGGCACATTCAAAATTAATCCGTTAGTTATCATTTTATTCTGTTTTTCATTACTCGCACTTAGTATGTATGCCTTGAATATCAATTTACCCGAAGATTCGAACTTGAAAAGAATTGGAATTGTGGGTTCTGAAACAGGTGAAGGTAAAAGTTCAGGAGAATCAACTCGACGAGGGCGAGAAAAAGCTCAGCGGATGTTACTAGATTGGACTGTTGAAAATAAAAATGTTTTTTTGGGAGCTGGCCCCGGGAGTGAAATGCTCTTTGAGTCAGGCGCTGTCAGATTCCTCTCAGGGGACTTGTCAGTCCGCTCTCCGCATTCATGGCCCCTCGGTCTATTTTCGAGATTTGGAATTATTGGATTCGCTTTATGGTTTCTCTCCTTGATTTTTTTTCTCCCCACAAGAGCTGGAATTAAATCCAAGATCTTATTGACAAGATTTCCCGAATCTCTTATCATTCCAATCCTTATAACTTCTCTTTTTGGAGTGATTATCGAATCGCCTTTTGGAATGTTACCTTTGGTAATCTTTATTGCTTGTGCCAAAAAATAAAAATAGCGGGCAACGACATCAGGATTTATTGTACTATTGAGCAGATCAAGAGTTCACTTGTTCCAAGGAAAACGGAAAAGGCATGAGATTTTTCTTTATCGGAGGATCTACTTCATTAGGTTATAATGCTGGAGGAAAAGGCTTCCCTCTTTACATTGCCGAAAATTTGCCTGGAGCTTCGATTACGATGTTTCTTAAGAACCGAATGACCGCTTCGGAAGCACTACAATCCTTGAGGGAGAGAAATAGAGAACTTGGGAAAAATGATTTCTATGTTATACAGTTGGGCGCAGGTGATCATTATCCATTAATACAGACTACTCTCTTTCAAGGATTGCAGAACCTTCACATTTCTCCAATTTTAAGAAGCATTCTAAGAAGAGTAGGTTTTAGTAAAAACACCACTAAATATAGTGAATATCGTGAGATAATCGAAGAAATATTTACGATTATACGTGCTCGAAATGGCATACTCCTGTGGATTGTTACTCTCCAAGGGTACAGATTTAGTCCCATAGAAAGAAAAAAACAAAGACAATATTATAGAGACGTGTTCTTCGAATCCAAGTACAGAGCCGATGAACGAAGTCAAATCTTGGATCTAAATGAAAGTCTTCCTAAGAAATTGCGTTCAAACGATCTGATTCATCCTACACAAGAAGGACAAATATTTATAACTCAATTAATTCTCAATAATCTTCATTATAGGATAAGAGAAGATTTACGTTGAAAAAAAAGATTTTTGATTTAAATGGTGCAAGTCATATCAATTTGACGCTTTTTTCATTGAGGACGTTCATTTTCAATTTCATCGCCATTCAGGTTCTACCTGCAGAGGATTTTAGAACCTGGTTTGTCGCAATAGGAGTTGCCTTCAGTATTGTAGCTTTGGCACGTACTGGGATTCTTGAGCCATTCTTAATTGGAAAGTTTTCGTACAAAGAAGCCAAGGTTTATACTTTGATTTTAATCGGCTCAACGGCTCCTCCTACGTTTCTCATATTTCTGAAGTCTCTAGATATTGGAATACCTAAAGCATTACTCATGATTCTTGGAATAGAACTTATTGTTTTGTCTGATCTGCCAAGATATTTGTGTTTCTCCACGTCGAGTAAAGCGGTTTTTAAGTCTGAGATTTATTCTCTATTTTTCCTGCTCCTTTTGATCTCATTGCTCGCATTCAGCCAACAACAAATAGAATTCTGGCTCATTGTTCTATTTCAATTTTTCTTAATACCTTTAGCAAATTTATTCAATTTATCACCCTGGAGACAAACTGGAAATTCAGAAGAAGAGTTGAAAATACATCGACCAGAAAACGATACAAAACCCTTTTTTGCTATTGCCCTCATGAGTATGACTCTCACCCAGCTCTGTATTATTCTCTTTCAAAATTCTCTTTCCACATCTGATTTGCGAGTTTTAAAGTCTATCGAAACTGTTTTAAGTCCCTTTAGAAATGTTGTAAATCAGGTCTGGACGAGAAGACTAATAAATCCTGCTTCTCCAAACCGAGAACGAATCAATTTAAGAAAAATTTATTTTATCTTAAGCCTTCTGATGTTGCCACAGATTATAACTATTGTAATGTCAATGGACTTTGATAATTCAGATTTTAAATTACTATTGCTTACCTATCAAATTGGATTATGTATTTCAATTCTAAGCTTTAATGGTCGAATCTATTTTATGAAAGGTAAGCAATATTTATCGCTCATGCTTGTTTCTTATTGGCATCTAGCGCTCAGTATTCTATATATTTTGAACGCGGAGAGTGACTACTCCATGTTGATACTTGCTATTGCTCACAACTTTGGGCTTCTTATGAACATAATTTTGACACTTTTTCTATCGAAAGCATTACGAAAGAGAATATAGTAATGAAGTCTAAGATACTTATTGCAGGTGTAGCGAGAAATTCTGGTAAGAAATTAATCAAATTACACCGAATCTTTGAAAAGGCATTTGAGGACTTTGATACAGAATACTTTATTGTTGAGTCTGATAGTTCAGACGATACCATAAAAACTTTGGAGAGACTTGCATCTAATAGTTCGAAATTTGAATTCATTTCACTAGGAAATTTGAGTAATCAGATAGAGCTTAAGAGTGAGCGAGTGGCAAAGTGTCGAAACGCCTATATTCACTATTTTCAAAATAAGATGGAGACGTCTAATTATTTATACTTAGTAGTTGTTGACTGGGATAGAGTGAATTATGGCTTGAAGAAACGTTCGGTAGATTCCTGTTGGGAAAAAACAGATTGGGATATTTGCACCGCAAATCAACGTGGTCCGTACTATGATCTTTGGGCGCTGCGATGCGTAAATTGGTTAGATTGGGATTGTCATATCAAATTTCGGAATGATTATCAATATGGATTTAGGAGAGCATACTTTCGAAACTTTGTTAAACCAATGTTTAAGGCGAGAAGCTCTGGCAACTGGATATCAACTACCTCTAGCTTCGGCGGTCTAGGTATTTACAGATCCAAAGTTATTGGAAATGAAGTTTATGAGATAAACGCTGAAGTTGGATGTGAACATGTTCTCTTCCACTCGGCTTTGACACGAAAAGGATATAGATGTTTTATCAATACCTCTCTGGTTAATTCGAGTTTGACAACTAATGCCAAACGAACTATCTTTAATTTTATGCTTGTGGTAATTCTCGGCAAGATATTTTTGCAACTCAAACGGCGCACTTCATCTTACAAACAATTGTTCCAATGACCGAAAGTTATCTATCGTAGCTCTGAGATGAAAACGGACGCTTTCCTTTGAACACTGTAAGGTAATAAAAGAATTTTGGATACCAAATAGACCTTAAATAATCAGGTTGCCTTTTTGGATCAATAATTTTGAGTAAAATAAAATTAATAAGGCTAAGTTCACAAACTAAAGTGATAAAGCGCACTAGCTTTCTCTGTTTTGCCCTATCTCGTAAGTTCTGTAAGTAACTATTTTCAAAATCATGTTCTATTGTCTTAGCAGTATTTACAAACCATTCAACCCGAAAATCTTTTGGAAAATCGGCTCGGAAGTCTAAATTTGAGTTTTTCTCGAGCAAGAAAAAGGCCGCCTGCTTACTTATTAGATAACAAACGGCACTTGATGGATACTTTATAACAGAAAAAACCCCTGGAATGATTTCTGTGAATCTGCTTACAACAGCATGGTCACAATGATTAAGCAGCAAATAAGGCTTACCCTTCATTAATCTTTGAAAATCTTGGCATTTTTCTAGGAGTAGACTTAAGTTCACTATTTTTGCGTCATCTTCGAAGATTAAGGCAAATGAATGATTTGTCTGAATCAAATCAGAATAGGCATCTAGATGAGCTCTAGCAGCTCCAAGTTCGGGTAAAGTTAAGCGTTCCCTGTCGAGAAGCAGGGATCGCGCACTGTTGAAGTACATAGGATATTTCTCGAAAAAAACTGCAGAGATTACTTTATAGCTTAGGTTAGCTTCGGTCAGAGTTCTCAATAAATGTTTTTCTCTTCCATGCAAAGCAGAAATTACATATATAGGAATATTCACGCAAAAATCATATAGCCAATTTTATCATTGGTAAATATATCTATGGCATGATTCTACTATGCTTTCGCCTTTTGTGTATAAGAACTTAAATCCCGTTTTTGCAAAAAAAATGAAATTTGTCGTTAAACGAAGATCTGAATCTTTGCAGTGGCAGCGACAGAGGTTATTGGAGAAGTTTCCTGAATTAGCGATAGTGGACATTGGTGCAAATGTTGGACAATTTGTTACAGAAGTACGTTCATATGGTTACAAAGGTCTAATATATTCAATCGAACCTTTCTCTTCATCTTATTCCAAATTAGAAATCTTGAGAGCGAAAGACAAATACCTGAAAACTTATAGACGACTAATACTCGAGGAAAATGGAAGGCAAAATATCTATGGATTTTCTCGGAGTGATTTAAATTCTATTTTATTACCCTCACAAAACGATATGTTTGAAGTTGGCGAAAGTATTGAGGAAGAAATCGTAACTTCGCAGACCCTAGATGATTTTCTCGATAGAGAAGTTAGGGACGGAGAAGTATTCGTGAAGATCGATACTCAGGGGTCAGAATTAAAAGTTTTATCGGGGCTAAAAGCCAATTTACATTTGGTCAGGGCCATTCAAGTTGAAACCAGCATTAAGCCCATTTATGAAAATGCCGCAACACTAAATTTAACCTTGGAGTGGATTCTCGACAATGGTTTCCAGACAATAAGTATTGCCACAGAGAGATTCGACGAGTTGTCCTGTCTCGCGTACGACATTGACATATTGGCTGTTCAGACTACGATCTAAATCCGCCTTTTTGGATGAAAAAGTACTCACTAAAGAATGAAAATTAGAATTTTTTTAGCCTAAGAAATAGGTATACACTGTCAACATGGTCTGGATAAAATTCGTACAGTACCGTTTTATGAAAATTAATCGAAAACGCAAATTGGCTTTTGCATTACGCTTTATCAAAAAAAACAGGTGAAAAGTATTTAGGTTGTTGGCGCATCCGCTTCGCAGCAGGGGAAAATTCCAGTAAATTTGATTGAAGATGGTTTATCAAAGTCTGTGAGTAAATTCGTAGTTTGTGGGTTAGAACGAGATAGTGACTACTGGCAAACTTGGATTCAAGCAGATGGCCGTGCCTTACCATTTCATGACAAAGAGTTTGATTTTGTATTCAGTAATGCAGTCATTGAGCATGTTGGGAACGAATTTGATCAAAAGCAGTTCGTTAACGAGCATGTTAGGGTTGGAAAAAATGGATGATAACTACTCCAAATAGGCTTTTCCCAATCGAAAGCCACACCCAAGTCTTCTTTCTGCACATGAGTCGAAATTGGCAAAATCCACTCGTTTCTCGTTTACTTTCAAAGCAAGATTTATGCGCCATTGTTCCTACCTCATCTTTCGTAAGAGGTTGGCAGTTTTCTCCGACTTTTATTGCACATTCATAACACAAAGTCTTTCAGGTAGATCATCCAAGGCGATCAGGTCT
>Ga0194128_10006798_pt1 | contig 15252 bp, 11 predicted proteins | sample TA2KigCa65mmetaG_FD_148650 | JGI IMG/M metagenome (GOLD analysis project Ga0194128, IMG submission 148650) | Freshwater microbial communities from Lake Tanganyika, Tanzania - TA2015037 Kigoma Deep Cast 65m | ecosystem: Environmental > Aquatic > Freshwater > Lake | place: Tanzania: Lake...
TGCAGCGGGCCAAGCCAAACCATCATGACGCGAGATTATAAATCAAGACTGAATGAGTCCTAATAGATTCTTCGAGTGTCGACGTATCGTCGTAGTCGATGCGAATGCGTTCAACATGGTGTGTTTTGGCGACGCTGGTCTTTGTGACCGCCTTCGGGCTGGTGCAGGACCCGTCGCAGGCGCAGGTCGTTCAAAAGGGCACCGTCAATACTGAGGGTAAAACTGGTGCGCAGCTGTTCGCCGACAGTTGCGCCGCCTGCCACGGGCGTGATGGCAAAGGGAAGGAGGCGAGTGTGCTCGGCTTTGACGTGCCGACGCCCGACTTCACCGATTGTCAGTTCGCGCCTCGTGAGCCGAATGCTGATTGGGTGACCGTCGCCCATGAAGGCGGCCCGGTGCGTGGTTTCTCCAACCGGATGCCGTCGTTTGGCGGCGCGCTCGGGGAAGCGGACCTCTATCGGATCATCGATCACATCAAGGGGTTCTGCTCGGATCCTGCGTGGCCGCGCGGTGAACTGAATCTGCCGAAGGCACTGCACACGGAGAAGGCCTTCCCGGAGGACGAGTGGGTGATGACCACCGGGTTCGGCAAGGGCCCGGCCAATGTCTCCACCGAGTTTGTGTACGAGAAGCGGTTTGGTCCGCGCAACCAGATCGAAGTGAAGCTGCCGTTTCAGAGTACGCGCGCCAACGGCCACTGGTCGGGCGGCGCGGGTGACCTGACACTCGGCTTCAAGCGCGCGATGGCCCACAGCCTCGAGAAGGGGTTCATCGTGTCGCTGGCCGGCGAGGTGATCCTGCCGACGGGTGATAGCGCCGCCGGTCTCTCGAAGGACACGACGGTATTCGAGTCGTTTGTGTCGTTCGGCAAACTGTTGCCGTCCGACAGCTTCTTCCAGTTCCAGGGCGGCGTTGAGCTGCCGACCGACACCACCAAGGCCGGCAACGAAGCCTTCTGGCGTGCCGCCATCGGCCGCACGTTCACGCAGAACGGCCCGTTCGGCCGCGCCTGGTCGCCGATGGTCGAGGTCCTGGCCGCGCGCGATCTGGAGTCCGGCGCGACCACACACTGGGACCTGGTGCCCCAGGTGCAGGTGACGCTCAACACGCGCCAGCACATCCGCTTCAACATCGGATGGCGCACGCCGCTCAACGATCGCCGCGGCCGCCACTCCCGCGTCGTCATGTACTTCCTCTGGGACTGGTTTGACGGAGGCCTGCGCGATGGCTGGTAAGTACCTGGTCGGCCTCGCCGCCGTGTTGTGGACGTCAACGCTGGCTGCAATGAGCTCGGAGGCGATTTCTTCGTCGACGATCGGACTTAACCCAAGTGTTCACAGTGGGTTAAGTGTCAGTCGAGGTGATGAAATCGCCTCCGAGCTCATTTTCGAGGCGGGGGATACGTGCATGGTGTGCCATAACGAGCTCACGACGCGCTCCGGGGAGGACGTGTCGATTGGTGCGGACTGGCGGGCATCGATGATGGCCAACTCTGCGCGGGACCCGTATTGGATGGCCGCCGTCCGGCGGGAAGTGATGGACCACCCGGCGGCCGCCGAGACGATCGAAGACGAGTGCACGATCTGCCACATGCCGATGACGACGTTCCCGGCGCGCGCGGCGGGAGGCAAGGGGCGACTGTTCGATCAGTTGCTGCCTGATGCGGAGAACGCTGCGCTCGCGGCCGATGGCGTGTCGTGCACGGTCTGCCACCAGATCCAGCCCACGAAGTTCGGCGACCCGTCGAGTTTCAACGGCGGGTATGTGATTGACGTCGACGCCGCGGCGGGCACACGGAAGGTCTTCGGGCCGTTTGCCATCGACACCGGTCGCGCCAGGGTCATGCAGTCCTCGTCGGGCTTCCAGCCGAACGAGTCTGCACACACGCAGCAGTCGGAACTGTGCGCGACGTGCCACACGTTGTTTACGCACTCGCTCGCGCCTGGGGCGACGGATGGACGACTGCCGGAACAGACGCCGTATCTTGAGTGGCAGCAGAGCGCCTACAAGGACACGCAGAGTTGCCAGTCGTGCCACATGCCGGTGGTGCAGGAGGAGATCGCGTTGTCGCGTGTGCTCGGTCAGCCACGCGCGGGCGTGTCGCGCCACACGTTTCTCGGCGGCAACTTCTTCATGATGCAGATGCTCAATCGCTACCGCGACGAGCTCGGCGTGCGGGCGACTCCGGCAGAGATGGCGAAGGCGACGGCGCGCACGGTGGCGCACCTGCAGAAGGACACGGCACAGATCTCCATCACCGCCGAGCGTGTGGATGGCCGGATTCTGGCGGACGTGGTGGTCGACAACCTCGCCGGCCACAAGTTTCCGACGGCGTATCCGTCGCGCCGCGCCTGGATCCAACTCACGGTCAAGGATGCGCAGGGCCGTGTCGTGTTCGAGTCCGGCGGCTGGACGCCTGACGGTCGCATCACCGGCAACATCAATGACACCGACGGCACGCGCTTCGAGCCGCACTACCGGCAAATCGATCAGCCGGATCAGGTGCAGGTCTACGAGTCGGTGATGGCCGATCCGTCAGGCCGCGTCACAACCGGCCTGCTGTCGGGTGCGCGCTACGTGAAGGACAACCGCTTGCTGCCTCGAGGCCTCGACAAGTCGCGCGCGACTGCCGATGTCGCCGTCCACGGCGACGCGCTGTCGGATGCGGACTTTGCCGCCGGTCGCGATCGGGTACGGTACGTCATCAACTCCGCTCCCTCGACAGGAGACGTCACGGTCGCCGCGACCTTGTGGTTCCAGCCGATTGGATTCCGGTGGGCGGACAACCTCAGCACGTACGACGCACCGGAGACCAACCGCTTCGTCCGCTACTACCGTTCGATGGCGTCCGAGTCCGCCCTGGCGGTCACGACTACGACAACGGTGCTTCGATAAGAGACTTACAAGGAGACACGGAGGCGCGGAGTAGGACTTTTCAAAAAAAAAAGGCCTTACTCCCGCGTCTCCACGTCTCGTTGTGACACTACTTCTGGATCTTCACCCCTGCCAGCCGCGACACCCCTGAGAGCGTGACTTGTGCGGCGTTGAGGCCGAGCAGGAAGTCCTTGTCGGTGAACGACGACATGACGTCGGTCGGCTGATGCCAGTGGGGATTCCAGCCGGCGCCGGTCTGCATGCCGCGTTCGTTCTCGCGCAGGCTGATCGCGGCGACGCGATCCTGGAACGGCCGTGAGTCCGTGTTCGTCATGTGCGGCCCCACGGTGGCGGGGTAGTGCGTCGTGTACTCATCCGCAGCGGCCTTGAGGGCAAACGCGAGCTTCATCGACTGGTCCACAAACGTGGAGTCGGACTGGAACTCGATGTTCACATCCGCCTCGGGACGCTGATCGCGGCTGACCGATCCATCCGCACGCGGCATGCCGTGGTCCCACATCATCATGTCGTGCTGAATCATGCCGAGCCACGTCGGCTCCGGATACCGGCCTGACCCAGCCGGGCTTTCGATGCCCTGCAGCTTCTCGCGCTGGTTCACATACGCCCACGCGCCGTTGAGTCCGCTCTCTTCGTTGTTCCAGAGGATGAACCGGATCGACACATCCGACGTGACGCCCGGCATGTGGAGGATGCGCGCGAGTTCCATCACGAGCGCCGTCCCTGAGGCGTCGTCATTGACCGCCTCACCCTTGCCGAGGCCGTCCATGTGCGCGCCGATGATGTACATCTCCTGCGGACGGGTGACGCCGATCTTCGTGCAGAACACCTGCTGCCGTTCGCCCGGTGTGCTCGGCTCCGCGTTGATCTCACGAAGTCGCGGATCCGGCTGCGCGTCGACGGAGTTGCTCACGCCGGTGCGGCCGCGATAGCCATACTGCGTGGACCCACCCTCACGATTTCTGCGCACCCACTCGGGAGAACCCGGCAGGGGAATGGTCGCCGTCGTCGGCGGCTCTGCGGCTGCCTGAGCGCCGCGCCCGGCCCCTCGACCCGCACCCGCGCCAGCCCCCTGGCCCTGACCCGCTCCCCGAGCAGCACCCTGACCGGCCCCAGCACGTCCTGCGCCGCCCTGCCGTGCGGCTTGCGCCGCGACCGTTGCCGGGTCAGACGCTTCCGGCGAGGGGTACTGATAGGTGATCCGCTCGGTGTTGGTGCAGCCGTAACTCTTGAGCTGGGCTTCGATCCAGTCGATCGCGTCACGATTCCGCTTGGTGCCCTGCTGGCGATCGCCAAACTGCGCCAGGCCACGAATCGTCTCCTTGTAGCGGCCAAGCTCCAGGTGCCCGACGAGTTCGCGAATCGGATCAACCGGCTGCGTCAGCGCAGCGGGCGCCTGTTGAGTGGACACGGTTGCGCCAGAGACCAGTGCACCCACAGCGGCGAGAGTCAGCAGGGACTTCCTCATAGTGCGCACAGTCTAAACCAGGCGGCGATTGGCACGCTGGGAAACCAGCGTGCCCTACATCCGCCCATCCACCCATCCACCCATCCGCCCAGCTACGTGATCGCCGTGAACCGCGGCTCGATGTCCACCGGCACGTCCGTGAGTGTGTCGAGCACGGCCTGCACCTCGGGGCGGACGACGACCATCTTCGCGAGCAGGGTCTGTGCGGCGGTCTGGTCGCCGACGGCCTGCATGGGGTCATGATGTCGCGCGTGAGGTTGGCCACCATCTCGTCCAGGGCTTGGCGTTCGTTGGCCGGCAAGCCGGAGAGGTCGACGCCGATGTCGACAGGCGCAAAACGGGCAATCTGGGCAGCGAGAGGCGATCCGGTCACAGGGGGTGGCTCCGTCGGGGCCTCAGCCGTGCCGGCCGAGGTCAGGGGCAAGGCGGCGAGAAGGAGGAGCAGGGGCCTATGCCTGATTCTGCACCGGGAGGCTACAATAATGGGCTGAGGAGTAGAGGAACCACACGAATGAAGAACATGGCCCCTGAAGACGCAGCAGCCCTGGAGTCGATCGAGACCCGCGAGTGGCTGGAATCCCTGGATTACGTGCTGAGGACCGGCGACAAGAGCCGCGTGTTCCGCCTGATGGACGCGCTGAGGACCCGTGCCCGGGCGGCCGGTTTCCGGGAGCCGTTTTCATCCAACACCCCCTACATCAACACCATTCCGGCGACCGAACAGGTCCCGTATCCGGGTGACCGCGAACTCGAACGACGCATCAAGTCGATCGTGCGCTGGAACGCCCTGGCCATGGTCGTGCGCGCCAACCGCGAGTCGGACGGGATCGGCGGCCACATCTCGACCTACGCGTCGGCCGCGACGCTCTACGAAGTGGCGTTCAACCACTTCTTCCGCGGCAAGGAAGCCGGCGCCGACGCCGACCTGATCTACTTCCAGGGCCACGCGTCCCCCGGTGTCTACGCACGCGCCTTCCTCGAAGGCCGCCTCGACGAGACGCACCTCCACAACTTCCGTCACGAACTGCGCGAAGGCGGCGGCCTCTCGTCGTATCCCCACCCGTGGCTGATGCCCGACTTCTGGGAATACCCCACGGTGTCGATGGGCCTCGGCCCACTCATGGCGATCTACCAGGCGCGCTTCAACAAGTACCTCGAGAACCGCGGCCTCAAGCCCGCGTCCACCCAGAAGGTGTGGGCGTTCCTCGGCGACGGTGAAACCGACGAGCCGGAAGCCCTCGGCGCGATCTCGCTCGCGGCGCGCGAGAAACTCGACAACCTGATCTTCGTCATCAACTGCAACCTGCAGCGCCTCGACGGCCCGGTGCGCGGCAACGGCCAAATCATCCAGGAACTGGAAGCCGTGTTCCGCGGCGCCGGCTGGAACGTGATCAAGGTGCTCTGGGGCTCCGAGTGGGATGAACTGCTCGCCAAGGACACCGAAGGCCTGCTCGTCAAGCGCATGGGCGAAATCGTCGACGGCGAATACCAGCGCTATGTCGTCGAAGACGGCGCGTATCTGCGCAAGAACTTCTGGGGCGTCGACCCGCGTCTCGAAGCGATGGTGCGGCACCTCTCCGACGCCGACCTCAAGAAGCTGCACGTCGGCGGTCACGACCCCGTGAAGGTCTACAACGCCTATCGCGCGGCGACCACGACCCAGGGCACCCCCACCGTGGTGCTCGCGCGCACGATCAAGGGCTACGGCCTCGGCGAAGCGGGTGAAGGCAAGAACATCACCCACCAGCAGAAGAAGATGAACGAGGGCGACCTCAAACACTTCCGCGGCCGGTTCGGCATTCCGATTTCCGACGATGAGATCGCGGATGCGCCGTTTTACAAGCCCGGCACCGACTCCGCCGAACTCAGATACATGGTGGACCGCCGCACGTCGCTCGGCGGCTCCGTGCCGCGCCGTGTGGTGAAGGCTCCGAAACTCGACAAGTCCGTCGCGGCGTCGGTCGCGAAGGACTTCGAAGAGTTCTACGCCGGCACCGACGGTCGCAAGGCCTCGACCACGCTGGTCTTCGTGAAGATGTTGACCAAGCTGCTGAAGGACAAGGAAATCGGCAAGCTCATCGTGCCGATCGTGCCCGACGAAGCGCGCACCTTCGGCATGGAGTCGCTGTTCAAGCAGGTCGGCATCTACTCGAGCATCGGCCAGCTCTACGAGCCGGTCGACAAGGCGCAGCTGCTCTATTACAAGGAAGCGAAGGACGGCCAGATCCTCGAAGAGGGCATCACCGAGGCCGGGTCGATTTCCTCCTGGATCGCGGCAGGCACGGCCTACGCGGCGCAGGGCGTGAACACGATTCCGTTCTTCATCTTCTATTCGATGTTCGGCTTCCAGCGCGTCGGCGACTTCATCTGGGCCGCTGCAGATGCGCGCTGCAAGGGCTTCCTGCTGGGCGGCACCGCCGGCCGCACGACGCTGGCCGGTGAAGGCCTGCAGCACCAGGACGGCAACAGCCACACGCTGTCGCTGACCGTGCCGACGTGCAAGTCCTACGACCCGGCGTTCGCCTACGAACTGGCGACAATCATCGAGGACGGCATCACGCGGATGTACATCAACGGCGAAGACTGCTTCTACTACATCACCGTGATGAACGAGCAGTACGACATGCCCGCGATGCCGGAAGGCAAGGACGTGAAGGCCGGCATCATCAAGGGGCTGTATCGCTACAAGGCCGCGACGAAGAAGGCCAAACATCGCGCACAGCTGCTCGGCAGCGGCACGATCCTCAACGAGGTCGTGAAGGCGCAGGGCATCCTCGCCGACTACGGTGTGGCCGCCGACGTGTGGAGCGCGACCAGCTACAACGAGCTGTATCGCGACGGCCACTCGGCTGAACGCTGGAACCGCCTGCACCCGCTCGAGAAGGCGCGTGTGCCGTACGTGACCGAATGCCTCGCGAAGACGGACGGCGTCATCGTGGCGGCGTCCGACTACCTGAAGAGCCAGCCCGACATGATCTCGCGCTGGGTCGGTCGTCCGATGGTGACACTCGGCACCGACGGCTTCGGCCGCTCGGAGGATCGTGAGTCACTGCGCGACTTCTTCGAAGTCGACGCGCGCTACATCGTCATCGCCACGCTGTCCGCGTTGCAGCAGCAGGGCGACATCGAGGCCTCGGTCGTGGCAAAAGCCATCGCCGACCTCGGCATCAACCCGGGCAAACTCGACCCGGCGATTTCCTAGAGGAAGGGAGACTGAGAATGGCCACTGAATTCAACGTCCCCGAACTCGGGGAAAACGTGAAAGAGGGCGATGTCGTCCGTGTGCTGGTGAAGGCTGGCGACACACTCGCCGTCGACCAGCCGATCTTCGAACTCGAAACCGACAAGGCGACGATCGAAGTGCCGTCCACCGTGGCCGGCACGATCGTCGAGATGAAGATCACGCAGGGCGATAAGGTCAAGCCGGGACAAACGGTGCTGACGGTGGACGCGGTATCCCGAAGTTCCGAAGTTCCGAGGGATGGAGCCCAAGGGCTTCAGCCCTTGGGGGGGGCGGCGAAGCCGGCCGAGAAGGCTCCCGCCGAAGTCGTGAACATCGAGACGGCACGACCCACCCAACCTGCACAACCCACCCAACCTGCCCAACCTGTCGCTGCCTCCGGCTCGGTTGTGCCGGCGGCACCCAGTGTCCGCCGCTTCGCACGTGAACTCGGCGTGGACATCGCGCACGTGCCGGGGTCCGGTCCTGGCGGGCGCATCGGTCAGGAAGACGTGAAGGCGTTTGTGAAGGCGTCGATGACCACTGGTGGCTCCGCGAGTGGCGCCCAGGGCGTGCGCATGGGCTACGCGCCGCTCCCGGATTTCTCGAAGTGGGGCAGCGTCGAGAGCAAGCCGATGTCGAACATCCGACGCAAGACGGCGGAGCACCTGACGCAGGCCTGGATGGCGCCGCACGTCACGCAGAACGACAAGGCCAGCCTGATGGGCTTTGAGGCGTTCCGCGACGACTTCGGTGCGCGCGTGGAGAAGGCGGGCGGCAGGCTGACGATCACTGCGGTCGTCATCAAAATCCTCGCGGCCGCCATGGACAAGTACCCGCAGTTTGCCTCGTCGGTGGACATGGCCAACAACGCCATCGTGTTCAAGAGCTACCGCCACATCGGCGTGGCCGTGGACACGCCGAACGGCCTGCTCGTGCCCGTCATCCGCGACGTGAACACGAAGACGATCACCGAGATCGCCGTCGATCTGGCGACGCTGTCGCAGAGGGCGCGTGACAAGAAGCTCAGCCTCGACGAAATGTCGGGCGGCGTGATGTCGGTCACCAATCTCGGCGGCATCGGCGGCACGTCCTTCACGCCGATCGTCAACCAGCCCGAGGTCGCCATCCTCGGCATGTCACGGGGAGGCATCGAGCCTGTGTGGGACGGCGAACAGTTCGTCCCGACACCGATGCTGCCGTTGTCCCTGTCCTACGACCACCGCGTCATCGATGGCGCCGACGCCGCCCGTTTCCTGCGCTTCATCGTCGAAGCCCTCGAATCGCCGCTGACGATGGTGCTGTAGGAATGTGCACAACGAGGCATAGAGGGCTGAGAGGTTCTTTTTCTTAAAGAAAAGAATGCTCCCAGTCCTCCACGTCTCGTTGTGAATATTTGTTGAGGGTTTTGTCTATGTCTTCTTCAACGCAGTTGGTAGTGATCGGTGGCGGGCCTGGCGGGTATGCGGCGGCGTTTTATGCGGCCGACCTCGGGATGCAGGTCACGCTGGTGGATATGGAACCGAACCCCGGAGGCGTGTGCCTCTACCGCGGGTGCATTCCGTCGAAGGCGCTGTTGCACGTGGCCAAGGTCGCGAGCGAAGCGAAGCACGCGTCGCACTGGGGCCTCACGTACACCGAGCCGAAGATTGACCTCGACACGCTCCGCAGCTTCAAAGAGGGCGTCGTCAACAAGCTGACCGGCGGCTTGGGACAGCTCTCCAAACAGCGCAAGATCTCGTTCATCCAGGGCAAGGCGTCGTTTGTGGACGCGAAGAACCTGTCGATCGAGCTCGCGGCCGGCGGCACCCAGGCCCTCTCATTCGGGAACGCGATCATCGCGACGGGTTCATATCCAACGCGCATCCCTGGTCTCGACATCAAGAGCGACCGCCTGATGGACTCCACCGGCGCGCTCGACCTGCCGGAGATTCCGAAGTCCCTGCTCGTCGTCGGTGGCGGGTACATCGGCCTCGAACTCGGCTCCGTCTATGCCGCGCTCGGCACCAGGGTCACCGTCGTCGAAATGACCGACGGTCTGCTGCCAGGCGCTGACCGCGACCTCGTCACCTTCCTCGCGCGTCGCCTGGAGACGACGATGGACAAGATTCTCCTGAAGACGAAGGTCACGGGAATGAAGGACGTGAAGAACGGGATCTCCGTCTCGATGGAGTTGCCGGACGGTTCGAAGACCGACACCACCTACGACCGCGTGCTCGTGTCCATCGGCCGGCGTCCGAACTCGACGATTCCCGGTCTCGACAAGACCGGTGTGGTCGTGAGCGACAAGGGCTTCATCACGGTGGACGGCCAGATGCGCACCAACGTCGCGGGCATCTCGGCGATCGGTGACGTGGTGGGCGAGCCGATGCTCGCGCACAAGGCGTCACACGAAGCCAAGGTCGCGGTCGAAGCTATGCTCGGGCACAAGGTGGCGTTTGAGCCGCAGGCGATTCCGGCTGTCGTGTTCACCGACCCTGAAGTGGCGTGGTGTGGTCTGACGGAAAACGACGCGAAGAAGCAGGGCCGCAAGGTCGAAGTCGCGAAGTTCCCGTGGGCGGCGCTTGGCCGCGCGCTCGCGATCGATCGTCCGGACGGCATGACCAAACTCGTCATCGACCCCGACACCGAACGCATCCTCGGCGTCGGCATCGTCGGCGCCGGTGCCGGTGAACTGATCGCTGAAGGTGTGCTCGCCGTCGAAATGGCCGCGCTCGCCAGCGATCTCAAGCTCTCCATTCATCCGCATCCGACGATGTCGGAGACGTTGATGGAAGCGGCCGAAGTCTTCTTCGGCCACTCGACGCACGTGTACCGGCCGAAAAAGAAATAGCGGAGCACAAGGGCTTTAGCCCTTGTGGTGTCCCAGGGGCGAAAGCCTCTGGGCTCCGAGTGTTCGCGTAGGGCGCGCTGGGTTTCGGCGCGGCGCGCTTGACGGGACCTCGGCTCCCCGGGCAGGATCTGGCCATGGCTCAGGTCACCAAAGTTGGCCGCAACGACCTCTGTTCGTGCGGTAGCGGCAAGAAGTTCAAGAAGTGCTGTGAAGCGAAGGTGGATCGCCGGTCCGGGGCCACCTGGATGCTGGTGCTGATCGGCATCGTGCTCGCGGCCGGCCTGGTCGCCGCCATCACCAACTTCAACAGCGACACCTCCGCACACGTCGGCAAGACGTCCGGTGTGTGGGATCCCGTCCACGGGCACTACCACTGACCCAGTTCAATGGGGCACATTCAATGGGGCAATGAGGCAATGGGGCAATGAGGCAATGAAGAGCGTCGGTGTCACGCTGCATTCATTGCCTCATTGCCTCATTAGTTGAATAATCCCCCCGAGGTGTCGGATGGCTCGATGGATTTGGGGTGGGTGTCTTGTTCTCGGTGTTGCGATAGTGGCCCCGGTCGTCCTGGCCCAACGGCCCCCAGACCTGGTGACCGCGAAGTTTGAGCGGAGCCCCACACAGGCCATCGACGAGGAGTACTCGAAGAAGATCAAGGAGTACACGACCGAGGCGTTTTTCCTGTCGCCGATGGTGGATTACCTGCCGGCCTCGAAGACCGTGCCGACGCCGGCCGCCGTGCTCGGGGATATCGCCGGAGCACCTGGCCGGCTGCCGTATTCCAAGGACGTGCACGAGTACATGCGCCTGCTGGCCAAAGCGTCACCACGCGCGCGGGTGATGACGATCGGGCAGTCGGAGGAAGGCCGCGAGATGATCGCGGTGGCGATCGCGTCCGAGGCCGTGTTGGCGCGCATGGATGCCAATCGCGCCAACCTCGAGAAACTCGCCGACCCTCGCACGATCAAGATGGACGACACCGAGGCTCTCCGTCTGGCCGGCGTGACCACGCCGGTGTATTACATCACCGGCGCGATTCACTCGCCGGAGAGTGGATCACCGACGGCGCTGATGGAACTGGCGTACCGGCTGATCGTGGACGACAGCGCCTACGTGCGGAACATCCGCGACAACCTGATCACGCTCATCACCCCGATTGTGGAGACTGACGGCCGTGATCGCATGGTCGACCTCTACAACTACGGCAAGAAGTATCCCGACCGCACGGTGCCGAATCTCCTGTACTGGGGCAAATACGTCGCGCATGACAACAACCGTGACGCGATGGGCATGACGCTCAAGCTCACCGAGAACGTGCTCAATACGTACGTGGACCACAAGGCGCAGGTGCTGCACGACCTGCACGAGTCGGTGGCGTATCTCTACGACAACACGATCGGCGACGGCCCGTATAACGCGTGGCTGGATCCCATCCTCACCAACGAGTGGCAGCTGGTCGGCTGGCACAACGTCAACGAGATGACCCGCATGGGGATGCCGGGTGTGTTTGCGTTCGGCACGTTCGACACGTGGTCGCCCGGGTATCTGATGTTCATTGCGGCCACGCACAACGGCATCAGCCGCCTGTATGAGACGTTTGGCAACGGCGGCAATGCGGACACCCGCGAGCGCACGCTCTCGGCCGCGCAGACGTCGCGCACCTGGTATCGGCAGAACCCGCCGCTTCCGAAGGTCATGTGGTCGCTGCGGAACAACAACAACTACCAGCAGACCGGCCTGCTCGTGTCACTCGGCTACTTTGCCAACAATCGTCGTCAGTTCCTGTGGAACTTCTACGAGAAGAGCAAGCGGTCGATTCTGAAGGCCACCATCGAAGGCCCCGCGGCCTATGTGCTCCCGGCGAACGACCCGCGTCTCGGCACACAGGCGGAACTCATGCGCGTGCTCCAGAAGCAGCGCGTCGAGGTGTCGCGCGCGGTGGGACCGTTCTCGGTCAAGGTCAAGACCGAGACGAAGGACTTCCAGGCGGGGTCCTACATCATCCGCATGGACCAGCCGTACTCGCGCATCGCGGACGCCCTGTTCGACCACCAGTACTGGTCGCCGAACGATCCCCAGGACAACCCGTACGACGACACCGGCTGGACGTTCCCGGAAGCCTTCGGCGTGCAGTCGATCCGCGTCATGGACACCCAGGTGCTCGAAGTGCCCGTTGAGCGGGTGAGTGGCGCCGTCCGCGCTCGAGGTGGCGTCGTAGGGCCCGCTGGGGTTCAGCGGCCCGCTGGGGCTGACGTAGGGCCCGCTGGGGTTCAGCGGGCCATCGGCGATGCCCTCTTCGCCGTGAACCACAACGCCGACAACGCGATCTTCGCCCTGCGTTACAAGTTGCCGACCGCGGACATGGTGGTCGCGGAAGAGCCGTTTGAGAGCGGCGGCATGAAATTCAACCGCGGCTCGTTCCTCATCCGGGGCGTGCCGGCGGCGGACATTCATCTGGCCGCGATGGACCTCGGCATCCCCGTGCATGCGCTGACAACAGCGCCGGCGGTGCCGACGCATCCCGCCCGGGCGGCGCGTGTGGCATTGATGCATACGTGGACGAGCACGCAGACCGAAGGGTGGTGGCGCATCGCCCTCGACACGGTCGGCATTCCGTACGATTACATCTCGACGCAGGACGTCGCGCGTGACAGCAACCTGCGCGCGAAGTACGACGTGATCCTGTTTGGCCCCGGTGGCGGCAGCAGCCAGTCGATCATCAACGGCATGCCGATGTTCAGAGATCCGATCCCCTGGCGGCAGTCTGCCGACACGCCGAACATCGGCACCTACGCGCAGACCGACGACATGCGTCCCGGCCTTGGGCTGCAGGGCGTGCTGAACCTGCAGAACTTCGTCAAACAGGGTGGCGTGTACATCGGCGCCGCCAGCAGCGCGACGTTTGCGATCGACAACGGCATGACTCACGGCGTGTCGGCCGTCTCGGCAGGCACGGGCTCCCGGGTGGTCGGAAGCCTGCTCCGCACCAAGATCGTCGACGCCACCAGCCCCATCGTCTACGGCATCCAGGAAAACCTCGCGGTGTACAGCGACGCGGGCGCGACATTCAGCGTCAGTGCGATGGGGGGCGGTGGTCGAGGTGGCGGTGGTGGCGGAGGCGGGCGAGGTGGTGGCGCGGCGCAACGGGCGACGGGCCGGGGGTTGCCCGACGAGCAGGACCAGCCGCAGGGGCGTCCGGCGATCGATCCACGGTTCCAGGCCACGCCAGCACCGCGTGTGGACCCCTGGGCCTATGCGGTGCCGACGGACGAGCAGCTCCGCAGCCCCCTGAACATCATCCCGCCGCAGTACCGCCCCCGTGTGGCTCTGCGATTCGCCGAGCAGAACCAGCTGCTGGCAAGTGGTCTGCTGCAGGGTGGCGGCGACATCGCCCAGCGCCCGGTGGTCGTCAGCGTCCCGATGGAGAAGGGGCATGTGGTGCTGTTCGCCAACAATCCCCTGTATCGCGGCACGACGGTGGGGAGCTACGCGCTGGTGCTGAACGCCATCGTGAACTTCGACTCGCTGAATGCCGGTCGCAAGCTCGACGAAAAATAGGGTCATCGCTGACCCGCTGCGGTTCAGCGCGTCCTACGGGTGTAGGGCCACCGCTGGCATCAGTCCGACCACACAGCGAACAAATCGCGTAGGAACTGTTCTGTCACACCCCTGCTGGTAAGCTCTGCGCGGCAGGCTTGTGATGTCACACCGACACCGTTCGTTGCTCGTCGTCACGCTGGTCTGTGCGTGTCTCGCGCCGGTCTCCGCCCAGCGCTTCGCCGGACGCGTGCTGAATGTGACCGACGGCGACACGGTCATCGTCGCCCGCGGGCGCGGGCAGGTGACGGTGCGACTGTTCGGCATTGACGCGCCCGAAGGCACGCAGCCGTATGGGGCGGAGTCGACGGCTGCGTTGTCGCGTCTGGTGATGGGCAAGGTCGTCGACGTGGACATGAAGGACATCGATCAGTATGGCCGCCTCGTGGCGACGGTGTCGGTGGGCGGCGCGGACGTGAATGAGGCGCTCGTGCGCGCCGGCGCCGCGTGGCATTACACGCGGTATTCGGACAGCGCTCGTCTTGCGGCCGCCGAGCGCGAGGCGCGTTCGGCCAGGCGCGGCCTCTGGCAGTCGGCCTCGCCCCAGGCCCCGTGGCTGTTCCGCAGCGGCGCCGCGGAGCGCCCCTCGACCGGCCCGTTTCACGGCAACCGCGAGTCCAAGGTGCTGCACGCCCCCGGCTGTCAGCACTACAACTGCAAGAACTGCACGGTGACTTTTGCCACTGTGGCTCAGGCGCAGGCGGCCGGGTTCAGGCTGCATGCGCAGTGTGTGAAGGGGTGACGAGCTACAGACCGGTGGTCGCCACCGTGCTGACGGACCAGCGATAATGCCTTTATGAAATCCGCCTACGAACTCGCGATGGAGCGCCTGCAGCAGAAGGACGCTGATGCCGGCATCGAGCACACGCCGTTGACCGACGCGCAGAAGGCGGCGATTGCCGAGATTCGGAGTTTCTACGACGCGAAGCTGGCGGAGGTGCAGGTGTTGCACGACGGCCGGCTGCGCGAGCTGTTTGACCCCGCCGAGCGCGACGCGCGGATGGAGGAATACCGCCGCGATCGCGAGCGCCTCACGTCCGAGCGAGATGGCAAGATCGAGAAGGTGCGTCAGTAGGACGCGCTGGTCTTGAGCGCGTCAGGACCGGTTCACACGCCCAGCAGCGCCTTCGCCCGGGCTCGAACTTCCGCGAGCACCGTCGCCGGCGCAGTACTGGCGAACACGGCCTTGCGGGCGCGCCAATCGAGGCTCTTCAGATGGTCGCTGAGGATGACTCCCGA
>Ga0194128_10006799_pt1 | contig 15246 bp, 11 predicted proteins | sample TA2KigCa65mmetaG_FD_148650 | JGI IMG/M metagenome (GOLD analysis project Ga0194128, IMG submission 148650) | Freshwater microbial communities from Lake Tanganyika, Tanzania - TA2015037 Kigoma Deep Cast 65m | ecosystem: Environmental > Aquatic > Freshwater > Lake | place: Tanzania: Lake...
AAACATCTTTGGCAACCCCATCGCCAGATGGTTCCTCTACAACTATGGCGCTTTTCCTCTCGACCGGGACGGGATGGACGTCGCCGCCTACCGCTGGGCGCGGGAGCGGCTCAGCCACGACCAGGCTCTTGTGCTCTTCCCCGAAGGCACACGTAACCGCGGCTCGATGGGCCCGGCCAAGTCCGGCGTCACACGGCTTGCCCTACAAACCCAGGCCCCTATCCTTCCCGTAGGCATCACGGGCACCGAGCACATAGGCGGCCTCCTGCGCCACTTCAACCCCACCGGCAAACTCAGAGTCAACATCGGCACGCCCTTCTCGCTGCCGGTCATCGAGGGCAAGCCGGACAAGGCCGTCGTTGAGTCGCTGGCGCAGATGGTCATGGAGCGGATTGCGGCTTTGTTGCCGGAGGAGTACCGTGGGGAGTATAGAGAGCGCTTGAAAGCCCGCAGGGAGGCAGCAGGGCCAGCGGCTGTGGCGGTCCCGCAGAAGGCCGCGGGTACGACCCTCTCCAAGGAACCTTAGGATATGTGCGGCATCATCGGATACACCGGCAACCAACAGGCAGCCTCCATCCTTCTGGAGGGCCTGGCCAATCTCGAGTACCGGGGCTACGACAGTGCGGGCATCGCCGTCCTCGATCCCAGCGACCAGCCAATCGTCCATAAGTCTCCAGGCAGGCTGTCAGTTCTGCGCTCGCAGGTTGAGCGGACCATGCCCGTGGGCGTCTGCGGCATCGGCCATACCCGCTGGGCCACCCACGGAGGCCCCACCGAGCGCAACGCCCACCCCCATGTGGACTGCCACGGCGAGGTGGTCGTCGCCCACAACGGTATCGTCGAGAACTGCGTCGAACTGCGCGATGGACTCACCAAACAGGGCCATGAGTACGTCTCGCAGACCGACACCGAGTGCATCCCGCACCTCATCGAGTCGTACATGGCCCAGGAGTACCCGCTGGAAGAGGCCGTCCGGATGGCGGCCAAACAGTTACGTGGCGCCCACGCCGTGGTCGTCGCCTCCAGCCGCGAGCCCGGCAAACTAGTCGCCTTCCGTCTCGGCAACGCGGGCGGCATCGTTGTCGGCTATGGCAAAAACGAGATGTTCCTGGCCAGCGACCTGCCGGCCCTGGTCGCCCACACCCGCAAGGTCGCCTATCTCGCCGGCGGCGAGGCCGTGGTCATCACGCCGCATGAGGCCCGGTATAGCCGCCTCGACGGTACGGTGGTCCAGAAGACCATCACCCAGGCCCCCTACGACCGCGTCTCCGCAGTCAAGGGCGAGTTCAAACATTTCATGCTCAAGGAGATCTACGAGCAGCCCGAGGCGGTGATGAACTCCATGCGGGGGCGCATCTCCTTCGAAGACAACAGGATTTTCCTGAACGAGGTGCCTTACTCCGGCCAGGAGCTGCGCGGCCTCCAACGGGTCGTTCTGGTGGGCATGGGCACCAGCCTGCACGCGGCGATGGTGGGACGGATGTGGTTCGAGTCCCTGGCCCGCATCCCCGCCGAGGTGGACAACTCCTCCGAGTTCCGTTACCGCGACCCCCTGATAGACGAGCGCACCTTGGTCGTCTCGGTCAGCCAGTCGGGCGAGACCGCCGATACGCTGGCGGCGATGGAGTTGGCGCAGGAGAAGAAGGCGCGCCAGCTTACGCTGTGCAACTACGAAGGGACACAGAGCACCCGTCTCGCGGACGGCACGCTGCTCATCCGGGCGGGCCTGGAGATCGGTGTGGCCTCCAGCAAGACCTTCACCTGCTCTCTTGCGGTGCTGTTCATGCTGGCCCAACACCTGGCGGCCCGCATGGAGCGCAACGGCAACGGCCACCTGTCCGGTCTCGTGACCGATATGGTCAGGTTGCCACAACTTCTGGGCGGCATCCTCACCAATGCCAAGCAGTACGAGCAGCTGGCCCACAAGTACGCTCACTACCCCAGCTTCCTTTACCTGGGGCGTGGCCTGAACTACCCGCTGGCCCTGGAGGGAGCACTCAAACTCAAGGAGATCAGCTACATCCACGCCGAAGGCTATCCCGCCGGTGAGATGAAGCACGGCCCCATCTCCCTCATCCACAACGAGATGCCAGTGGTCGCCCTGATGCCTCAGGACGGCCTGTACGAGAAGATGCTGAGCAACGTCAACGAGGTGAAGGCGCGAGGGGGCCGTGTCCTCGCCGTCGCCACAGAGGGTGACAAGGCCATCGCCGAGAAGGCCGACGATGTCATCTACATCCCAAAGGTGTCGCCGTATCTATACCCTCTGCTCATGTCGGTGCCGCTACAGTTGTTCGCCTACCACATCGCCGTCCAGCGCGGCTGCGATGTGGACCAGCCCCGCAACCTCGCCAAGTCGGTGACGGTCGAGTGATGGCGGGGTGTCGCTCTAAGTCTCCGGGCACGGCCAGAGCGTAGATCAGACCATGGAGACTGCCGCACCGGCGGCTGCGCGCCGGAGGTTCGCCCTTCCTCCCGCGTTCCAATACCCTGCCTACCGCGCCTACTGGCTGGGACTCCTGGCCTCAGTTACCGGCTTCAACCTCCGCGACTTCGCCGTCCTCTGGCTGACGCACGAACTGACTGATTCGCCCGTCATCCTCGGCGCCGTGGGCGCGGCCACAGCGCTTCCGGCGATCCTCCTCGCTCCCGTGGGCGGCTCGGTTGCGGACCGGAAAGACCGCCGGAAGCTGGTCGTGGTGGCCCAACTCTTGCTCGCCGTCATCGCGGTCCTGCTCGCGTTTCTCGACCTATTCGAGGTCGTACGCCCCTGGCAGATCCTTGCGTTAGCCGCCCTAGCGGGAGGCATCTTCGCCTTTGACCAGCCCGCCCGCCAAGCCTTCTATCCCCACTTGGTGGAACGTCGGGCATTGCTCAGCGCGGTCGCGATGAACATCTCTGTGTGGCAAGCGACCCGAATCGCAGCTCCGGCTTTGGCCGGTGTACTCATCGCTCTCACCAGCACCAGCGTGGTGCTGTTCATGGCCGCGGGCAGCTTCTTCCTCATGGCCGGCATCATGCTCACATTGCCCAAACATCAGACCGAGGCCGGGCCCGGCGAGAGTTCGTCCCGCCAGATGATGGAAGGGTTCCGCTTCATCAGAAAGGACCCCGTCTTCAAGTTCCTCGTGGGCATGTCGGTGTTCGTTAGCCTATTCGGGATGGGTTACCTGCTGATGATGCCTGTCTTCGCTGACAACATCCTGCATGTGGGGCCGCAGGGTCAAGGTGTGCTGCTTGGCGCCAGCGGCGTCGGGAGCCTGATGGCCACGCTGGCACTTGGCGTCGCGCGCGGCGGCCAGCGCCGGGGGCCGCTCATCGTCGGCGGCGCTGCCTTCAGCGGGCTGGCAGTAGCCGCATTCGCCCTCACAGCCGGATACATCGGCTCCTACCCGCTGGCCATCGTGCTGATGTTCCTAGCTGGGCTGTTCATGTCTGCCTACATGGTGTCGGTGATGGGTTCGATCCAGGCGATGGTGCCGGACTACCTGCGTGGCCGCGTCATGGGCCTTGTGGGGGCCACGTGGAGCTTCATGCTCCTCGGGGGCCTGCTGGCCGGCGTCGCCGCCCACTTCATCGGCGCACCATGGGCCGTGGCCGCGGGCGGCCTGGCAGTGACCGCTTTCGCCTTGGGGCCAGCCTTGCTCAACCCGGGGATACGCGGGCTAGGAGCCGCCGTATCTGAAGCCGCGGTTGCCCAAGAGGGGCGCAGTATCGCCGAAAAATAGCCTTCTAGCCGCAGAAACCCGCCCGTTGTAAAATCTCACCAGCGAGCGCCTCCCTGATAGGTGGCGTTTCCGCCTGTAGCAATAGTAGGGATGGGGGCATGGCGGAGTCCGCCAAGGCGACGCTAACCATACATGGCGGCCCGACAGCGGCCAGACTGTGACGCTGACCGGCAAGGCACTTACCTTGGGCCGAAGGCCCGACAATGACCTGGTGGTGGACGAGGTCAGCGTCTCACGCAGGCACGCCCTCGTAATGGAGACCGCCGGCGGCTATGTCGTGCGCGACCTCAACAGCACCAGCGGCAACTTCGTCAACCGCGAGCGCATCGCCGACGGAGAACGCGTCCTGCGGCATGGAGACCGCATCCGCATCGGGGGGAGCCAAGTGGTCTTTATCTTCCGGAACGAGACTCCCGGCACCCTCTGGAGCGTGCCCCCCAGGTGCTCTCCTTCGCCCAAGAAGAGCTGGTGCCGTAGAGCCGGTTGGTGAAGCGCCCCCGCCGCCAACTCGGTAGCATGTCCGACGGCCTGCGCCTGCGAGCAGAACTCGCCCTGGTCGTCCTGACGCCGCGGAGGGTGGAAGGCGCCTTGCCCCTGGCACGGCTCCTGGCCGAACAGGCAGACCGCTTGGACGCCAGCCACGTCCGTCAGTCCGAACCGGCCATCGGCTTCCCGCCTGCGAACCCGTAGTCTGATGGCGCCTAGCGAACTCTGCTACTTCACCGTCGCCGAGGCCTCGCGCCGCATCGCCGACGGTTCCGTTTCGCCCGTGGAACTGACCAAAGCCCACCTTGAGCGCATCGCCGCCCTCAATGGCCGCGTGAACGCCTATCTGACCGTCATGGAGCACGAGGCGATGGCAGCGGCCCGCAGGGCGGAGAAGGCGCTGCGCCAAGGCAAGCGCGCCGGACCATTGCACGGCATCCCCATCGGCTTGAAGGACGTCTTCGACGTGAAGAGCGTCGTGACCAGCTCCGGCTCGAAGCTCTACCGCGACCACACCGCCACCGCCGACTCCGCTGCGGCGGCCCGCCTGAAAACTGCCGGGGCAGTCATCATCGGCAAGCACCAGCTCCACGAGCTGGCCTTCGGCCCCACCAGCGAAAATCCGCATACCGGCCCAGCCCGCAACCCGTGGGATACTGAGCGAGTCACCGGCGGGTCCAGCGGGGGCTCCACCGCGGCGGTGGCCGCAGGGCTGTGCATGGCCGCGCTGGGCACCGACACCGGCGGCTCGGTCAGGGTGCCACCCGCCCTTTGCGGCGTCGCGGGCCTCAAGCCCACCTTCGGTCGCATCAGCCGTGTGGGCGTGCAACCGGTCGCCTTCAGCCTCGACACCGTTGGCGTGATCGCCCGTAATGTGAAGGACACGGCGCTGGTGCTCAACGCCTTGGCGGGCCACGACTCATCGGATCCGTCGTCGGCCCGAAGGCCCTCCGAGGACTTCACGCGGCTGCTGGGCCGAGGCATCGAGGGGATGCGGATCGGCATACCCAAAGAGTTCTTCTTCGACGTAGCCGACCGCGAGGTGGAGCGCGCGGTCCGGCAGGCCGCAAAGGTCATGGAGGTTCTCGGCGCCGTTGTGGACGAAGTGTCCATCCCTGCGCTGGAGCGAACACTGGACATCTCCACCACCATCGCCGTGGCCGAGTTCGCCGAGTTCGCCCGCCCTATCCTCCAGCGGTGCGCCGCCGGCCTGGGCGGCGACGTCCGCGAGGTGCTGGAGGCGGGCATGGGCATCTCCGCGATAGACTACATCCGCTGCCAGCAGGCCCGGTCGTGGTACAACCGTGAACTGCTGGCCGCCATGCGACGATGCGACCTGCTGCTGACGCCCACATCTCCCATACCGGCACCGCGTTTCGACGAGGTGATGGTGCCGGCCAAGGCCGGACCACGGAACGCCCGCGACGTGCTGTCATGGCTCACCAGGCCGTTCAACATGAGCGGGATGCCCGCCGCCTCCGTGCCGTGCGGCTTCACGAAGAGGGGCCTGCCCATCGGCATTCAGCTCGCAGCCCGGCCGTTCCGCGAGGCTACACTGCTCCAGGCTGCCCACGCCCACGAGCAGGCGACAGATTGGCACAAACGCCGACCGCCTGTGTGATAGATTTGTTCCTCTGAAACTATCGAAGGAGTGCCGAAACTGGAAACGCAACCGACACCGGGCGGGCTGCCGCTATACGACGCCGCGCGGGCGATGGGCATCCCGTTCAAGAAGGACGTCACCCCCGCCGACAAGACATTCCAGTCCAGCGGCCTACGCCTCCACTATCTGGACTGGGGCAACACGAATGCGCCCACAGTCATCTTCCTCCACGGCTTCGCTCAAACCTGCCACTCCTGGGACTTTACTTGCCTGTCGCTGTGCGACCGGTACCACGCGGTGTCACTGGACCAGCGAGGCCACGGCGACAGTGAGTGGGCGCCCAACGGCAACTACACCCTCGATGCCTACGTCGCCGACCTGTCCGCGTTCATCGCCCACCTCGGGGCGAAACGCCCCATCCTCGTCGGCCTGTCCATGGGCGGGCGCAATGCCTTCGTCCACGCGGCCAGGCACCTCGACGCCGTCTCGGCGCTCGCCATCGTCGAAGCCGCGCCAGTCTGGGAAGCCGCAGGCTCGGACAAGGTGCGCCGTTTCGTGGAGACGGTGGACAACCTCGACTCGCCTGACGACTTCGTCACCCACCTGCTGGAGCTGTACCCCATGCGAACCCGGCAGCAGCTCCGGGGCAGCGTCGTTCGCAACCTCAAGCATCTCCCCAACGGCAAGTGGACGTGGAAGTACGACAGGGTGCTGCGCACGCCGGGGAGGAACGCCAAGCCCAGTCCGAAAGAGGTGGCGCAGCTCTGGGGTTACCTTGAGTCCTTGGCCTGCCCGACCCTAGTCGTCCGCGGAGCACGCAGCGACACCATCTCAGAGGCCACGGCTGTAGAGATGACCCGGCGTATCCCCAACGCGCGCCTCGCCATCGTCCCCAACGCCGGACACCTCGTCCCCGGTGACAACCCCACCGGATTCCTGACTGTGTTGAACGACTTCCTTAATAGCTCGAGCAGCGGCCGCCGAAAGGTCATCGGCAATTGGGAAGCCCCGCCTCTATGAGACGACTGTATGGAGGGTCAGAATATGGCAGACGACAAACGAGCGGAGGAACTTCTGAATGCCCTCGGACTAATCTCATTCACGAAATCTCGGCTGCCCCTTGGTATGCGCTGCTGGGCCAATGAGCTAGGACTGTATGTCCAGGAACACAAGGCGGGGAAGTGGACTCGGTTACAAGCTGGCGGCAGTTTTAGGATCTGTTTTGATCCCTTGCAGGAGGAAGGTAAGCCCTGGAGTATCAAGAAGTTCGACGCAGAAATATGGGAGCAACGATTTGCTCACTTGATACGCCCAACCTACGATATTGTTACCTACCTAATTAGACGTCAAGGTTACGTCTGGTCAGCTAACTCAGGAGCATGAGGTAGCCCTACGCGACAGAATCGACCACTTCAAGTCAACAAAGAAGTGGGTACCTTTACCTGCTGAAAGTAATCCGGATTCAGGTACGGCCTAGAGCGTCTCGGCCTTAGCCGTCCCTCGTCTTGGCGTACGCCACGAACGGTTGCACGCGAGACGGGGCGAGGGTGACCTGTGTGCCGGTCGCTAGCTCCGAGTACGGCCCCTGGCGGCACCGCACGGTCGTTCCAGAAGGCAGCCGCACCACCAGCACCATCGCATCGCCACGGTACTCCCGCGACGCCACCACGCCGTTGCCGTGCGGGTTCGGCATCACCAGAAAATCGTCGGCCCGAACCAGCACGTTCACCGCGGCGCCTTGGGCCAGGTGGCCGGTGCTCGTCCACAACAGCCTGCCCGCCTCCGTGGCCACCCGCTCGCCCTCCACCACGCCGGGCAGGAAGTCGCAGACGCCGGTGGTGGCAGCCACCTCCGGCGTCGTCGGAGAGCGGTACATCGCCCCAGGCGTGTCCACCTGCACTAGCCGCCCGTTAAGCATGACGCCGACCCGGTCGGCCATGGCGAACGCCTCCTCCCGGTCGTGGGTCACGAAGATGGTGGCCGTCCGCTGGCCCCGCAGCAGGTGCTGCACCTCCTGGCGCATCTGCGAGCGCAGCGAGGCGTCCAGGTTACTGAACGGCTCATCCAGCAGGACCGTCACCGGCCTGGGTGCCAGCGTCCGGCCCAGCGCCACCCTCTGCTGTTGGCCGCCTGACAGCTCATGGGGATACCGTCCCCCCATGCCTTCGAGCCGCACCAGCCGCAGCACCTCGTCCAGCCGCGCTCGCCGCTCCGCATCGGACGCGCTCCGCAGGCCGAAGACGACGTTCTGCGCCACCGTCAGGTGCGGAAACAGCGCGTAGTCTTGAAACACCATACCGATGTGGCGGCGCTCCGGCGGCGCGTGGGTCCGCGGAGAGGACACCACCCTACCCTGCACACGGACCTCGCCAGCGTCCACCCGCTCAAAGCCCGCGATGAGCCGCAGCAGCGTCGTCTTGCCGCAGCCGCTTGGGCCGAGGATGGACAGTATCTCCCCTTGCCGCAGGGCAAAGCTTACCTCGCAGACCGCAGCCACGGGGCCGTAGCTCTTAGACACGCCGATGCACTCGACGACGGCTTCGCTCACGTGCGCGTCCCTTCGGGTGAGCGCAGACGCACCACCAGGAAGGCCATGGGCACGGACGACAGCAGGATGAGCAGCAGCCCCGGCGCCGCAGCCCTCGCGAAGAACGCCTCCGACGAGGCCGACCAGATGGCCGTCGCCAGCGTCGCGAACCCCAGCGGCCCGAGGATGATGGTAGCGGGCAGCTCCTTCATCGCAACCAGGAAGACCAGGGCCGCCCCCGCCAACACGCCAGGCCGCAGCAGGGGAAATGTCACACGCGCCATCACCTTCGGCGGCGACAGCCCGAGGCCGCGCGCCGCCTCCTCGAGACGTGGATTGATCTGCACCATCGCCGACCGCACCGCGCTCAGTGCCACAGGGAAGAATAGGACGACATAGGCGAAGACCAGCAGCCAGATGCTCTGGTACACCGGCCTGGCGTAGTTCGCTCCGAAGAAGACCAGCGCTAAGGCCACCACCACGCCCGGCAGCGCATACCCAACGTAGCTCGTGAACTCCAGCCCCCGGCTCAGCTTGCCCGGATGGCGCACCAGCAGCGCAGCGGCGGGAACCGCCACCAGCGCCGCCAGCACAGAGCCGTACAGCGAGTTCCGCGCCTCCGACCAAAGGGGCGACAACGCCTCCCCAGCGGCGATGCCGCGCGCCAGCCAGTACCCCAAGATGGCCACGGGCAGGGCCAGTGCCAGCGATGCCACTATGCCGCAGAACGCGGCCGCGGGCCACCGCCACCGGCCAAGCCTGGTGACTCCGGCCCGGCGGGACGCGCCCGACCCGCTGCGGTAGTACTTCATCCTCCCTCGGCTGCGGCTCTCAAGCACCAGGATGGCCGTAGCCATCGCCACCAACGCCAGAGAGAGCACGGCGGCTACGGAACGGTCGAAGGCCGACTGATACTGCTGGTAGATGGACCAGGTAAACGTCTCGTAGCGCATCAACGACACCGCGCCGAAGTCGCTCAACGTGTAGAGTGCCACCAGCAGCGCCCCCGCCGCGATGGCGGGCCGGAGCTGGGGCAGCGTCACGTGCCAGAAGGCACGCCACGGGCCGTAGCCCAAGCTCCGCGCCGATTGCTCCAGCGATGCATCCAGATTCTCCATCGCGCCCCGGACTGTCAGCAGTACGTACGGGTACGTCAATAGCCCCAGTGCCAGCGTGGCGCCGGGTAGCCCGTAGATCTCCGGCAACCGCTCGACGCCCAGCGGCTCCAACATCTGCTGCAGCAGTCCGCGCGGGCCGAGGGCCGACACCACAAGGAACGCCGACACATAGCTGGGGATGACCAGCGGCAGCACCGAAACGACGCCCCAGAAGCGCCGCCACGGCAGGTCGCTCCGCGCCGTCAGCCACGCCAGCGGCACCGCCAGCAGCACTGCCACGCCGGTGACCGAGACCGCCAACAGCGCCGTGCGGCCCAGCGTCCATGCCGTCCTGGCCCGGAACAGCAATTCCCACGCCGAATCGCTGGCCCCTGCGCTCCGCAGCGCGAGGTAGGCCACGGGCACGAGCATCGCCAGGGCGATGAACACCGAAGGCCCCAGCAGCCATAAGGAAGGCAGGCTGCTGAGGCCTCTGCGCGTCCTGGCACGGGTCAGGTCGGCCAGGCGAACGGTCAAGACTTGCGACGAAGAGTCTCCTTGCATGAAGGGCTTAGGGTATCACGCCCACCTCGCGCATCAAGGTCTGGGTCCCTTGCAGGTCGGCCAGCGCCGCCATGTCGGTGCCGGGGTTCGCGATCTGATCCAGCGGCGTGAGCAGCGGATGGACGCGCACACCATCCACTAGGGGGTATTCGAATGTTGCGCTGGCGAAGTACTGCTGGGCCACGGTGGACAGCATGAACTCGATGAACCGCTCGGCGTTCTCCTTGTTCTTGGCTGTCTTGAGGATGCCCGCCCCGGCCACCAGGACGATGCCGCCCGGCCCGCCGTCGCGGATATGGTAGTTGCGCACTGGGAATCCCTCGCCCTGCTCCTGGAGGAACTGGTAGAGGTAGTAGTGGTTGACGAATCCCACCTCGACTTCGCCGGAGCCCACCGCCGCGACGACGGAGGTGTTGTTGGGGTACACCTTCGGCTCGTTGGCCTGGATGCCTTCCAGCCACTGCTCGGTCCGCTCGTCGCCCCACAGGACGCGCATCGCCGTGACCATGGCCTGGAGCGAGCCGTTGGTCGGCGCCCATCCGATCTTGCCCTTCCACTTGGAATCCGTGAACTCCTCTATCGAGTCGGGTAGGCCAGCCACGGACAGTTTGCCAGTGTTGTAGGCCACGACCCTGGCTCGGCCCGAAATGCCCACCCACAGGCCATCGGGCGAACGCGCCCAGTCAGGTACCCTCGACAGGACAACATCGGGCAGCCGATTGAACAACCCCGCTTCGGCCACCGCACCCAGCCCGCCAGGGTCTTGGGCGAAGAAGAGGTCCGCCGGGCTATTCGTGCCCTCCTCCAGGATGGTCGCGGCAATCTCACCCGTCCCGCCGTACTTCACCTCGACCTTGATACCAGTCGCGGCCCTGAACTGCTCGATGAGCGGCCCGACCAATGACTCCGAGCGGCCCGAATAGACCACCAGGCTGCCCGATGCTCTCGTCGCCGTCGTGACCTTGAACGCCACCCTCATACCCTTCCGGTAGTGTTCGGGGACGTTGCAGAAGAGCACGTAGTTGCCTGGAACAAGGTCAAACTTCCCCTCCGCCGATGCCCCAGCGGGCAGCTCGTCCTCCTCGATCTCGCCGATGAGCAAGCCCGATGCGGCCTCGTCCACAGTTGGCTCGTCTTGTTCGAGCACCAGGCTGTCAGCAGGGAGGTCCGTCTTCAGGACCACTAGCTCGTGAGGCTCCGTGCCCTTGTTCTCCGCCTCGAACTCGATCCTCCCCGGCGGAACTTCGCTCACGGCCGGGCGAACCGACCACTCGGCCAGCCCTACCTCCACCACTGTGTCCGCCGGTCCACTCGACGTCAGTTTCGCCTCAGGGTCGGCCACGGGGTCGGGTTCGGCCCGTACGGTGCGCTCCACCGCGACCGTGGGGACAGCGATGGTCGGCGTGGGCGGCACCGATGTCGCCGCCGCCACCGTGGGAGTCGTCTCTTCGCCACAAGCGACCGCCGCAACCAAGACTATGACCAGAGCAACCGCTACAGTCCAGAAACCGGATTCCTTAACCACTCTGTTACTCCGTTCACATGATGCACTGTACACATGAGCATAGATTGGTCGTGTACTGCAATTGCACGACTAAGTCTATACTTATGATCCAAGAGTGCCAAGCCATATCTTTTGACACTCTGTCTCCGAATACATCGAAGGGAAATCAGCTATAAGGCCGAATGGGAAAAGACGATGCGATGGAGTTATGCATGGGGGTCCGTTCCCCATGAAGCACGTACCCCACGCAACGGGGTGGTCGTGCGGCAAAGCCGGTCAGCTCAAACGGGCAGGGAAAGAGCAGAAGCGTCGAGAGGCCGTTCCTACTTCTTCCGCTCCTGCTTGGTGGCGTCTGTCCCCCAGATCGCATCAGCGGCGCCGCCCCCGCGGGCAGCCTGGTCGAAGATGTTGGTGCCGGCGGTGAAACCGCCGTCCACGGGGAGCACGACACCATTCACGAAGGATGCCTCGTCCGAGGCGAGGAACAGCGCAGCGTTGGCGATGTCGTCCGGGCGGGCCACTCTGCCCATAGGATAGACCTTGCCAATGCGGTTGAAGATGTCGGGGTCCTTCTGTTCCGCGGGAATCCAGAAGTCTGTCCTCGTCGTGCCGGGGGCGATGACGTTGGACCGGACGCCCTTGGGGCCGTACTTGAGGGCGAGGTTTTTGGTAAAGAGGACCAGGCCCGCCTTGGCGGCGGCATACGCCTCCAGGCCGATGGCCGTCAGTCCGTTGATGGAGGAGATGTTGACGACGGCCGCGCCGGGACGCTCCAGCAGCTTCGGCATCGCGGCCTTGGAGCAGAGGAACGCAGGCTTCAGGGCGAAGTTCATGTTCCAATCCCATGTCGCTTCGTCTAGCTCCTCGAGCCCGTTGCCCTTCCCCCCGCCCACGTTGTTCACGAGGATGTCCAGGTGGCCGAAGGTCTTGACCGCTGTGTCCACCATCGCCACCGCGTCGGTGTACTTCATGGCGTCGAGCTTCGCGTAGGCGGCCTTGCCGCCGTCCGCCTTGATCTGCGCGATGAGTTTCTCGGAGCGGACGGGGTCGAGGTCGGCAATCACCACCGACGCGCCCTCTTTGGCGAACCGTGTGGCGATAGCGCCGCCGATGCCGGAGCCGCCTCCGGTAACGATCGCAACTTTACCCTTGAGTCTCACGGTTATCCTCCAAAACAAGCAAAGTAATACACATGCTAAACCATGGGATAGACACGCGGCCCGCCGTCCGTGGCGTCGCCGCGCTACCGCTTCTTCGCTGCGGCTTTCGCCCCGGCTTTCGCGCCGTTCCCTGAGCCACCCTTCCGGGCTAGGTAGTCGGCCTTCGCCCGGTCCATCGCCTTGGCCCGCAGGGAGTTGAGATAGGGCATCTTCTCCTCGGACCACTTCTGCGACTCGACGAGGCTGACGTTGGAGCCCTGGAACTTGGGCATCACGTACCGCGCGATGAGCTCGTAGCTGTGGAGCACCTGCTCCCGCGTGCCCCACTCGGTGGCCTGAACCAGCAGCCTGCCGAAGCCGCCGGACTCGTCGTCCAGTTTCTTGATGTGCGCCACCAGGTCATCGGGCGTGCCCACACACCAGCTCCCGTTCTCCACCATGTTGTCAATGACCCTGTCGCGGGGGCCCTTAAAATCGTTCTCGACGCCCAGCGTCTTCTCGAAATAGTCCCGCTGATAGTACCCGGCCTTCTCCCGCGCAGCAGCCATCGCCTCCTTGCGGCTCTCGGCCAGGAACACGTGCTGCACCAGGCCCCAATCGTGGCGGTTGACCTTCTTCCCGTGCTGCGCCGCCGTCTCCTCGGCGATAGTCCAGAACTTCTTGTGGTCTGGGATGAGCCCGGGGAAACGGACGGTGTTCAGAGAGAGGATGGTCGTGCCGAACTTGCCGCCGGTCACCATGCCCGCGGGCGACGACGAGGCGGCCACCGCCACCAGCGGATGCGGCTGCGTGTAGGGCCGCAGGTGCACCCGCGCCTCCTTCAACGTGAACCACTCGCCTTCGTAGGTGATTGGCTCCGTCTCCGCCCACAGCCGCAGGATGATGCCCAGCGACTCCTCCATCCGGCGGCGCTGCGTCGGCGGGTCGATACCCAGCATGTAGGCATCGCCCACCAGCGCGCCAGGCCCCACACCCATCATCACCCGCCCGCGGGTCAGGTGGTCGAGCAGAATCATGCGATTCGCTACCATAAGGGGGTGGTGGTACGGCAGGCTGATGACGCCCGTACCCAGCTTGATGTTCTTGGTATGCTGCGCCACCACGCCGATGAACATCTCCGGCGAGGCGATGGTCTCCCACCCACCGCTGTGGTGTTCCCCTATCCAGGCCTCGTCGTAGCCTAGGGTGTCGAGCCACTTGATGGTCTCGATGTCCCGCTCCAGGGCCAGCGTCGGGTTCTCGTGCTGCCAGTGGAACGGGGCCATGAAGATGCCGAACTTCAGCCGGGATGGAAGCGACATGGTTCTTGACCTTTCAGAATGGTGAGAGTGCGCTTCTCAGGCCGCTCATCCTGCGTTGGCGAAGCGCCACCGGCATTCTAGCACCAGCATATGTGGGCGGCAACCCAAAATTCCCGATTGCCCGATTCACCAGGTCTCAAATTGATCAATCGACACTCTTTTCTGACCACAGACGGCTGTGTGAAGCCATGAATGCCCGATTCAATGATGTGCGGCCATCTCGGGTTGTTCGCGGGGTTCAATATCCTCGATTCAGTACCTAGCAAATCAGGCAATCGGGAATCCTGTCAGAGGAAGATGAGGTTCCAAGAGTCGTGAGAAAACTCGCGGTTACCGGCTCTCCAAGTACAGCGGGGCCAGCATGTTGTCCACGGGGGCGAAGTCATCCCTGAGCACAACCGTCTCCGCCTCACCCAGCCAGTGCAGGAACCTCCCGAACGGCATGAAGTCGGTGGTCCCGGCGCCACGCCCCTCGGCCACGTTGGAGATGTGCACGCCCGTGATGGACAGGGGCTGCTGCACTCCCACCACCACATAGGCGTACCGCTCGTCGAAGTCCCAGGAGGAGTCGTCCGTCAGCAGGTACACGTAGGGAAACGTCTCCCGCAGGGTGTTCACGTACGCCCGAAGGAACCTGCCGCTGTGCAGCTTGTCCACCACGTTGACCATGTATATGCCATCGGGCGTCAGCAGCGCTTTCACCTGCTCGTTGAACTCCTGCGTCGTCAGGTGGTATGGCACCGACACATCGTTGAACGCGTCGGTCACGACCAGGTCATACGCACCCTTCTCCAACTCAGGCACCGCCATCCGCGCGTCCTTGTTGTACGAAACGATCCTGGTGTCTCGCCGCAATCCCAGGTAGTCAAAGACCACCGCCGTCACCTGCGGGTCTATCTCGATGACCTCCACCGTGCTCCGGGGGTAGGACTCCTCGATGAACCGCGGCAGCGTATGACCGCCACCCCCGATGGACAGCGTCCGCATGTCCGGTTCGCGCTGCGCCAGATGGGTCGCCAGGTCGGCCATGACCTTCTCGTAGCCATAGACGAGGAACTTGGGGTCGTCCATGGCCACGTGGCTGTGCAGCAACCGGTCGAGGATGAGTATACGGACGGGATGGCCTTCGATCGTGTCTTCCCGAATCGTGATGCAGAAGTAGTTGCTCTCGCGGAGACAGCCGGTCTCCAGAGACTTGGTGGCGAAGCCGAGGCTGAGCACGCCGACGAACCCCGCCAGCAGCACCAACGCGGCGAGCGCGGGCGCCCTGGCCCGC
>Ga0194128_10006808_pt1 | contig 15232 bp, 10 predicted proteins | sample TA2KigCa65mmetaG_FD_148650 | JGI IMG/M metagenome (GOLD analysis project Ga0194128, IMG submission 148650) | Freshwater microbial communities from Lake Tanganyika, Tanzania - TA2015037 Kigoma Deep Cast 65m | ecosystem: Environmental > Aquatic > Freshwater > Lake | place: Tanzania: Lake...
GCGAACTGCTACTGTGATAAACGATCCTGTGCAGGTGGTTGCCATGCATCACCAACCGTGCTACCTTCCGATACGTTTGAAGTCGTTGGTTTTGCTGCTGCTTCTGGCCCCGGCGTGGCTGCTGAGCATGCAGCATTTGGCAACGGCCCAGCAGTCCGGAGTAAAGGCGCAACCCCTGACTTTCGGCCCACTGCCTGACGGCGTGAAGCCCGATCGGCTGCGCCTGGCCAGCTGGGATATTCACAAGAACTTCCGCTTTCAGTGGCATGAAGTGACGACCGCCAAGGACGCCCATGCCGTCATGGAAGTGACCATCCCGGCCGGGCACCAGATTTTTACCGTCGTCATCAACGATGCGCACGGCGTCCGCGTTCGAAATCTCGTCTCGATGGGAAACGTCAAGGACTACGGCGGCGATCCTGCGTCGGGCGAGCCGCAAAAGGTGCGCGTGGCCTGGAATGGGCTCGACGACAAGGGGAACCCGGCCATTGCTGGGACCTATCGCGTCGACGGACTGTCGCTCCCCCGACCCACGGCGGAGTTCGACTACGCCTGGTACAATCCCGGCGATCCACCGTGGCAGGGCTACCAGACCAGCGGTTGGGGCGGCGATCATTCGGGCCCGACTGGCGTGGCCTGCGTGCCGGCCGGGAGCAAGAACAAATGGCGCGTGGTCCTTACCTGGCCCGTCGTCGAAAGCCCGCACGCCACCATCGCCCTCGACGAAAATCATCGCAAGGTCTGGGGCTTCAAACGCGCGGCCGGGTTCGACGGCTCGCGCTCCGTCGCCATCGCCGACGGTCATCTGTGGCTCGGCGTCCGCAACGAACTGATCGTGCTGAAGCTCGACTCGGCCACAAGCCGGGGTTGGGACAGCCCGACAGGCAAGAAGACCGCCATCGATCTGAAACGGCCCATCGACTGCGTCAGCGTCGGCCCGGCCTACGTCGCCGTCTTGCTCGGTACGGCCAAGGATGCCAAGACGCACAAAATCGTCTTCCTCGACAAACAAGCGTGGGTCGATCCGAAGGCGATGTTCTCCTTGCAGGTGGAGATGGAGCAGCCGACCACGTCAATCGCCTTCGCTCCGCACGGCAAGCTATACGCTTCAACGAAGACGGGTGTCGTGATCGTCGATGCCAAGGGATCGACGAGGGCGGTCGCCTTATCTGGACTGGAAAAGCCAGGGGCGATCGCGTTCGATCCGCATGGCAACCTGTTTGTCATGGACCTTGGGGCCGACTACCAGGTGAAGGTCTATTCCCCCGCCCTGCAGCTCTTGCACACGATCGGCACCAAGGGGGGGCAACCGGTCAGCCATCCCGGGTACTTCTGGACCATTCCGGCGAAGGCCGACAAGGGCCTGGCCTATGACGCCGGGGCGATGCACTCGGTGGAAGCCCTCGCCATCGATGAATTTGGCCAGCTCTGGGTGGCCGAGGGCAATCCCCATCCGCGCCGCGTGGCCGTGTTCGGGAAGGACGGCAAGTTTGTCCGACAGTTTGTCGGCTGCACGTCGTACGGGGCCGGCAACACGCTATTGCATTGCCAGGATCCAAAGCGCGGGTTCAGCGGCGGCATTCTCTTCGAGGTCGATCCGAGCAAGACCAACTCCTATCGCCCAATCCGTTACCTGACGTCAGGCCCAGCCTTCACCCCGCCGGCGAAAGGGGCCCCCAATCAGCGTCTGGACACACAAGTGCAAGCGGTCCCTTTCACGGAAGGACAACTCTTTCGTAGCGACGCCTCGGGGAAGATGCACGAATATTACCTGAGCACCCTCCCCGGCTACCCAGTCATCTTCCGTGAAAAAAACGGCGACTATCAACCGGTCGCCGCTATCGGCACCAGCGGCGCGACGAAAGGGATCCTGGCCCTGCCCGAATTCGTCAAGAAGCCGGGCACCGTCTATGTCTGGTCCGATGTCAACGAAGACGGTCTGGTGCAGGCGGAGGAAGTTCAGGCCCTCCCTGCCGGCGGCAACGGACGCATCGCCGATTTCTACGGCTGGAACTACCTGATCCAGCCCGACCTCGTCTTTTACGTCAACGGTTTCGCAGTGCCGCCGGTCCGTTTCACGCCGTCGGGTACGCCGATCTACGACGGCGCCAAAGCACGCAAGCTGAAGGAGAATGATCTGTTTCTGCGCGTCGGCAAGCACCTGGTGGGCACGTCCGGCGCTGGGCCGTTTCAGGTCGGTGCCTACAAGTTTGCCGACATCGATGGGAAAACGATGGCCACGTTCCCGCTAGTGGCGATGGGTGTCCATTCCGCGGAGCATTCGCGCGTACCGGAGCCGGGGCAAACGGTGGGTGAACTCTATTTCATCGGCACGGCCGACATCGGTGGTGAGGTTGGCTCTGTAGTGGCGACCATCGGGGACATGGGACAAGTTTTCCTCTTCACCGAAGACGGCATGTACCTCTGCACCCTCTTCCGCGACACCCGCACCAACCCTCCCGGCTACCCCGCCAAGGCTGTGAAGGGGGCCGACTACACTCATTGCACCCTGCTCGGCGAAGCGTTCGGCACCTGGTTCGGCAAACAGGACGACGGCAAGATCCGCATACTCTTCGGACGCAATGAGGCCACGGTGTGCCAGATCAAGGGGCTCGATCAGGTCTTGCGGCTGCCCACCAGTCACATTCAGCTTTCGAGTAATGTCCGGGTGACGGGCGCGCCTCCCAGGCAGCCCGACCAGGCGACGCCCATCGTCGTTCCGAAGATTCCGCAGACCGACCCGGTGAAGATCCGCGTCGACGGCGGCCTCGGCGATTGGCGGGGCATCCCGAGTTACAAGATCCTGGCCGGCGACATCGAGGCGGGTACGGTGCAGGTCGCCCATGACGGCGCGAGCCTGTTCCTGGCGTATCGCGTGCTTGACTCGTCGCCTCTGCAAAACAAGGCCCAGGATGAACGTGCCTATTTCAAGGAGGGGGACTGCGTGGAACTGCGGATCGGCCCATTCCGCAAAGTTCCACAGCCCGATCCGATTGCGGGGGACTTGCGGCTGATCTTCGTCCCCACCGGACCGAGCCCCTCTGCCATTCTCTACCGAGCGATCGCGCCGGGGGCAAAGGAGAGCGACAAAGTGAAACTGACCTCGCCGATCGGCACGACAGTCTTCGATTCGGTCGCAAAAATGTCCGGCGTCGAGCTCGTCTTCAGCACCGCACCGGGGGGATACGTGTGCGAGGCCCGTGTGCCGCTGAAGTCGCTGGGCATCAATTATTCACCGGGCCTGAACCTGCGCGGCGACATCGGCATGTTGTTTTCGGATCCAGGGGGCCAGAGCACCCAGACGCGCGCTTACATCTTCAACAGAAACCGAACGACGACCGCGGACCTGAGCGAAGAGGCGAAGCTGCTGCCGGAACTGTGGGGGACAATTGTCTTGGAATGAACTGATGGTTGCAAAAAACATCACCCCGCCCGGCAAGCTGATAAAAGCTGGGGAACTAGGATTCGAAAGTAGCGGTTCGGGGTTGGCGGTTCGGGGTTGGGGATGGATTGGATTTGCAGTGTAAGCTACTCCGAGGGCCTGGGATACGCTCAAAGAACACTGCTGTTGCATTGTAGGCACATGGCACTTGCATGGGCAATATTTTCCCCTGTTTTTCCCCTGTCCGCTTCTAATGCAAAGACCTCAGTGGGGGGCATGAACAGGGCACGCCATCCACGCCAGTTCCGGCTTGCAAACCTCTACGCCGTGAGATAGCGTCACCTTATCCCGTTCGCGGCTTGGGACCGGACTTTCCATGTTCCCAGCATGACGTACCAATGGCGGCTGTCCCCCGAATCTGTGTCATTGGCTCTGCCAACGTCGATCTGACGTTTCGCACGCCACGACTACCCCACCCGGGCGAGACTGTGGCCGGCCACGCACTTCATGTTGGTATGGGTGGCAAGGGAGCCAACCAAGCCGTCGCGGCCTCGCGCGGATGTTCGCTGCGCTGCCCGTGACGCCGGGTCAGCTCCGGCTTGGGATCGAACGTGTCGACATGACTGAAGCCGCCGGGCATGAACAGCACGATGCACGAATGGGCGCGCGGCGGATGATGATATCTTGTCACGGGCCTCGATGTTTCCTGCGAGTCAGCAAGAATGCCATCCTGTGCAAGCAGGTAACTCAGAGCGGTGCCCAGAAAGCCGCCGCGGGCACGGTTGAGCAATTCGCGACGAGACAGTACGCCCTGCATGTTGAAGCCCCTGAATTCCAGACCAGCCAGGTCAGTTAATGTACGCAAACTCATTGGTATTGAGCAGCACGAGACAGAAGCTCGCCAGGCGCTGAGGCGTCAGGCGACTCGCCCCTTGCTGTCCTCCGGTGAGATAGGCGACACACCCCTGCAACTCCTCCGGGCGCGGCGTGCGGCAAAGTACGAGCTGGTACGCCCGCCGTACAAGCGCTTCGGGATCATCGCCGGCTTCGCTGCGAAGGCGACTGGCAAATGCATCCGCTTGATCCTGGATGAATTTGCCGTTCATCCAGGTGAGTGCTTGCAAGGGGGTCGTCGAGACTGGGCGCTTGGCGGTGCTGAAGTTGCCGTCAGGACCATCCATGATCTCCAGCTCCGGAACAGGGGCCGCCCGCTTGACAAGGAGATAAATGCTGCGGCGCAGGTTTTTGGGTTCCTGGCCTGGACCGCCGCGCTCGGGATCGAGTTTGCCGCTGACGCTCAGGACCGAATCGCGAAAGACTTCCGCTTCCAGGCGGCGCGATCGCCAGTGCCAAAGCAAACGGTTGTCCGGATCGACCCTGCTTGCCGCCGCGTTCGGTGTTGAGGCGAGGCGATAAGCGTGGGACAGCACGATCATGCGGTGAAGCCGTTTGATCTTCCAGCCCCCCGCGAGGAAATCGGCGGCCAGCCAGTCCAGCAACTCGGGATGGCTTGGCCGTTCGCCCATCAGGCCGAAATCGTTGGGCGTGTCCACCAGGCCTCGGCCCAAATGATGCTGCCACAGACGATTGACCAGCACGCGCGCCGTTAGCGCCTGTGCTTCGGTGGTCATCCAGTTCGCCAGCCACAGGCGACGACCGCTGCTGTGCGGCAACGGCTTTGGGTCCGGTGGCGGTCCCTTGGCGAGGACCTCGGGCAGGCCCACCGTCACTTCCTCCAGCGGCTGCTTGGGATCGCCACGTTTCAGAACGTGGGTAGGCAGAATCTTGCCGGGTTTTTCCAGCCAGATGTAGGCCACGGGCTTGCCGGCTTTCCCCTTCTTGTTGGCGATCTCGTTTCCAGCCCCCTCGACCAGAGGCGCGCCGTCGTTTTCGCCATTTACCATCAAGGGGCGGAAGGCGGCCAGGAAGCGGTAGTAATCGCGCTGGCTGTAGGGCTCGAACTTGTGGTCATGGCAGCGAGCGCACGCCAGCGTCTGGGCCAGGAACGCCTGCGCTACGGTGGACAGGGCATCGTCGAACCGATCGTAGCGGTGCAGCTCCGGATTGGCCGCGACGCTGTCGTGCGGCCCAAGCCGAAGGAAAGTCAGGGCGACTTTCACCTCCGGATTGGCGCCCGCGATTTCATCCGCCGCGAGATGTTCGACAAGAAACTGATTGAAAGGCTTGTCCCGGTTGAATGCGTCGATGACATAGTCGCGATAGCGCCAGACATTCTCTCGGACCCGGTCCCCCTCGAAGCCGGCGGTGTCGGTGTAGCGGGCCACGTCCAGCCAGTGCCGGGTCCAGCGTTCGCCGAATTCGGGTCGAGCGAGCAAACGGTCCACCAGTTTCTCGTACCAGTCCGCGGCTTTATCACGTTCGATCGCGTCGATTTCCGCAGGCGACGGCGGCAGGCCGATCAGATCGAGGTAGACCCGGCGGACGAGCGTCCGCGCGGGAGCATCGCCGACCGGCTGCAGCTTTTCGGCTTCGAGACGGGCCAGCAAAAAGCGGTCGATGTCATTGTTCGGCCATCCGGAGGCCTTCACGGCCGGCGGGACCGTTTTCATCAGCGGCTGAAAAGCCCAGTGTTTGTGCCCTTCGTCCAAAAGGTTGCTGGCGGGGGAAACCGCCTTGCCGTCGCGCGGATCGGGTGCGCCCATCCGAATCCAGGCCTCGAAATCCGAGATGACGGCGTCCGGCAACTTGCCCTTGGGCGGCATCTTCAAGTCCGGACTGGCGTGCCGGATTGCTTGCAAGAGCAGACTGTCCTGAAGCTTGCCAGGAACAACCGCTGGCCCGCTGTGTCCCCCCTTGCGCGTGGCATCGCGGGTGTCCAGACGCAGGTCGCCGCGCGTCTTCTTGGCGCCTTCCGAATGGCATGCATAGCAGTGCTCGACCAACACGGGCCGAATCTTCTTCTCGAAGAAATCGATCCCGGCCGAGGACTGAGCGTGGAGCGGAGCAACCCCACCCATTAAGCCGAGAACGAGCACGTGCGGATAAGTCAGCCGATGCATGGGATTGGGTTCCTATTTCTTGTCAGACAGCGAGACGGTTCGAGATTGCCCTGCGGACCAGCAAATCGCTTGCATCACCATCCGCTGCCAGTCGGGGTTAGTCTTTCTTGAGCACCTTGATCCGCAGGTTCTTGAAGTCGATAGCGTGTCCTTCCGCCTCGATGCCGATGGGGCCTTTTTTCGCCTTGAAGGTGTCAATCTCCCAGGCCTGGGTGCCGTTGACCTTGAGCCCGATCTTGCTGCCGATGCAGACGACCTCCCACTCATTCCACTCCCCTGGGGCCTTGTGCAAATTGGGGACGCCCTTGGTTTCCTTGGCGTTGCTCATGAGGTGCCCGCAGTCCGATTGCAGCATCTGGATCTGGTTGTTGCCGCGGATGAACAGGCCGCTGTTGTAGCCTTTTTTCGCCGGCCGCCATTCCAGACGAAGGATGAAGTCCTCGAAGGTATCGTTGGTGAAAAGATGGCTGCCGCCGCCGGTCAGCCGGAGGAGGCCGTCCTCGATTTTCCAGCTCTTGGGAGTCTTGTCCGACGTTTTCCAGCCGTCGAAGCTTTTACCGTCGAAGAGCAGGCGAAAGCCGTCCTTTTTTTCGGCGTCGGAAAGTTCTTGCGCGTGCAAACTCACGGCAGCGGCGAGGAAGGCGGCAGAAAAAACGAGTGTGCGGATCATGATGAATGCCTCAAAAAAAAAGGTGGGGAATAGCGGGTGTTACTTCTTCGCGGCCGGCAGTGAGCTGACCTTGGCGGCAGTCGGAAAATTGGCGGGGATGGGCAGGGTCACGCCCCCGGTGGCAGCCCACTCGGTGCCGCGCTGCAACGTGGCCTGGAAACCCACGCAAAGCATCGACGCCGTGCCGTGCCCCATGGGCGTATGGAACACACGTCCTTTGCCGTAGGTCACCGTCCAGATCATCGGTTCATGTGTTTTCGTGCCCTTGGAATAGGCTGTCGCCAGGAGGTGAACGTTCTCGATTGGTCCGCGCATGTTATCGTAGAGTTCGTCCTGCGCGTGCATCCATTCGTCGGGCATCCCTTTCGTGATGGGATGCTCGGCATCACGAACGACGACGGCGAAATTGCCGCCCGAGCGGTGGCCCGAACCGAGATCTTCTCCCTTGGGAACGCGGATCTGCTTCCCACCGTCATCGACCTTGAGCCGCTCGCCGAAGTTGGCGCCGCGCCAGCCCATGCCGATCATGAGGTTGTATTCCTTCCATCCGCCAAAGGCGTTGTTGGCGGCGTGGACGATGACCAAGCCAATCTTGCCGTTCTTCAGGCGCTCCTCGAGCCCGTCGTTGATCTGCTTGGTCCACGGCTGACCGTTGTAATTGCTGACGACCACATCGTACTTGGAAAAGTCGATCTGCCAGTTCTTCAGCTCCGCCTGGGCTGCCTTCAGCTTCTCCTGGAACTTGGGCAACTCCGCCTCGTACTTGGCGAGGGCTTCCTTGTATTTGGCCATCGCCTTGACATCGGTCTCATCCTTGGGCTTGCCCGGCTTGGCGAGCGAGGGAACCTGCGGCGAAGTCGCGACGTCGACGGTAAACCGGCCGCAATCTTCGAGGGCTTTCTTCATGATCGGAGTGGTCGCGCGCCAGTCGTGGTTGTTCTGGCCATCGATGATGACGACACGGATTTTCCCTTTGCCCTCGCCGGCCGGGGCCGAAGAGATGCCAAGGCCGACAAGGCCAAGCATCGCCGAAAAGAAGATGGTTGATCGTGTGAACATGGTTTGCTCCCTGGTTGCAGTTCAGAAAAGGTGTTCCGGTTCAGCTCTTGAGCCGGCCTCGGAGGGTCATGTGCAGATGGTTCTTGCCGACTGTCTGCCAGTCGCAGACAATGGCGTCGCTGCCGATGCGCCAGTGGTAGTTGCCGCCTTCGAGGTGGGATTTGACGGCCTGGCCCCAGATGATCAGCCGCAGATTTTCCGGTCCGCCATCGCGCTTGACGATGTCATCCACCACCTTGCGTCGCTCCGCCGAGAAAACGTCGAGTCGCTTGGCGAACAAACTCGTGGCCAGCTGGCGCGCTTTCTCGTTGAGATCAGCAATTCGAACGCCGCCCTTGCCCATTTTTCCCCCCGAGCCCGCTGAGACGCCCTTGGCGGACTCTTGAATGTTCTTGAGCTCTTCCGGTGTCAAAGCGGCATAAAGCTCAAGCGCGATTTTCTCTTCGGCCTCCCACAAGGACTTCGCGGGGTTGCCGCCCAGGAGGATCGGGCCGAACTCGTTCGCCGGGTCCGTGCCGAACTCGGCGAACAAGAGTGTCAGGTGATGCATGCCGACGCGCCAGGCGAATGGTTTTTTCTCGGACGGTTCGCCGAAAAAGGTGAGATACCTTGCTCCCTCAGGGGTTTCCTTCGTGACTTCGAGGCAACGCTGAGCGCCGTACTCGGAAGTCATGGTCTTGACAACGTCGGCGATCAACGCCTTTTGCTCGGCTTTGAGCTGCGTGTACGGGATGCCTGGCCGCTTCGACGCCGGGAACACTTCGCTGTAGCGATCCTTGTCCTTGACATCGAGGACGGCGAGTTTCTTTTGTTCCTCCGTCAGCGCCTGGTAGAGTTTGACGACGCTAGCACGCAACGCATCGTCCGCCACAGCCGGCGTGGACCGTGACAGGAAGATTGTCCCAGCCATCACCAGGAAGCACAGTCCCATCAGAAAGAAACGTTTCATGATTGCTCCAGAATATTGATTATATGGTGGACACACGTTTCTACGTCGTACCGGTTGCAAGGCGAAAAGCCCTCAGGGCACCGCTACCACACGAAACCCAGCCGCCCCATATCGACTCGGGCCGGCACCCACGAGGTAGCGATTGGCGCTGCGACACGCGACGGGGGGAAGACCCCACGAACCGCCTCGCAACACCGGACGACTTTCGCCCTGGTTCTTGGTCTGGCGAGCATTGCCTTCTTTGGGCAACGCAGAGTATTTGCCAAAGAAATCGTCGCACCATTCCCAGACGTTGCCGTGCATGTCGTAGACGCCGAAATTGTTGGGCTTGTACTGGCCGACCGGGGCGGCGAAAGCATGCCCGTCGCTGGCCTGGATGGCCTTGGCGTTAGGACCGCCGAGCTTCTTCTTCCAGGTGGCGTCAGCGATATTGGCGAATTCCGCCAGGCGTTCCTCGTCATCGCCGAAGCAAAAACGCCCGGTGCTTCCCGCACGGCAAGCGAATTCCCACTCCGCTTCGCCGGGCAGGCGCACTTCGCGCAGCTTGATTTTGCCATCGCATTTCTTCATCAGCCATTCACAGAACTTCCGCGCGTCGTTACGGCTGACATTCGTGACCGGGTGCTTTTCCCCGGTCCTGCTGACGCCCGTGTTCTGCCAGGTGTATTTCCTGTCCCGGCCTTCGAACTTCATTGTTTCTTCGTTGTAGCCATAGCCGCCCTCCAGCATCTCGGCGTCGGTGATGTATTTGGTTTCCTCGACGAATCGCCGAAACTGGGCGCGATAGACTTCGAATTGGCCGATGTAGTAATCGTCAGTCAGCGTGATCGAGGCTGCCGTCTCGTTGTCAAGCACACCGGATTTCTTGCCGTCAAAATACTCGCGAATCAGCTTTTCTTGTTCTTCCCTGGTGGTGCCCATCGTGAAGGTCTTGCCCTTGGCGGCGATTTTCACCAGCTTCAGTTCAACTCCCTTGCCCAGGTCAAAAACGAGATACTCGAATTCCTTCTTTAGCTTGGGATCGACCGCTTTCACGATGCGCAGAGGGATTTCCTGAGCAACCGCGAAGCTGGTGAAGATGACAGCCGTGGAAAATGCGAGGATGAAGAAACGAAACATGGGAATATGGTCTCCCTCTATTTCCCCGTCAAGGAATAGATCACGACCTTTCGTTCGTTATCGTCGGCGGCGGCGAGAAGGCGGCCGTCGGGCGAGATCGAAATCGACGTGATCCAGTAGCCTCGATCCACGAACTTGCCGAACTCGCGGACGAGCTTTCCGTCTTCGAGTTGCCAGACCTTGACAAGTTGATCGCGCCCCGCCGAGAAAATATGCTTGCCGTCAGGATGGAAGGCGAGGTCGGTTGCACCGCGGGAATGGCCGGGCGTCAACTCGCGAATCTTCTTCCCGGTAGACGTCTCGAACAATATGACCTTTCCCGTTGCCCCTTCGAGTTCGATATTGCCTCGACACATGGCGAGCCATTTGCCGTCAGGGGAATAGGCGACGGCTGTCATCCCTCCAGTGATCTCCTTGGTCAGATCCAACTTCATTTTGCCCGTGTCGGCGTCCCAAAGATGAAAGCCGGGCAACACCTTGATCTTGTCTCGATAGGGAACGTGTTGCGACGCCGCAACGGTTTTGCCGTCGGGCGAAATCCCAACGCTTCGCACCCAGTTTTTCACTTGCCACCGGTTCAGTTCCTTGCCGGCCGGCAGATCCCAGACAATGATGACACCCTGATCGTCGCCAGAAACGAGCCGCTTGCCATCGGGCGTTTGCGACAGGCCTTGCACCCATTCCTTGTGGCCTGTCAGTTCCTTGAGCGGCTTCTGCACGATCACTTTCGCGACGATGGGCGGAGGCGGATCGGGCAACTGGGCAACCTTCTCGACCACGCCTTTGAGCGAAACACCGTCGTTGAGCACGACGGTGCCCGGCTCGCCCGCATCGCTGAGCGCATTCCAGACTTTCACCGTCCGGTCGTTGCTTGCGGAGATGAGTGTCTTGCCGTCGGGAGTGACGAGGAGGCGATTGATGTCGCGCGTGTGGCCGAGCAGTCGGCGGGCTGGGGCGGGCGTTTTGCCGTCGCCGGTGGGGAGATTCCAGATGAGGATGTCGCCGCGTTTGTTGCCAGCCGCCACCTTGTCGTTGCCGATGAAGGCGACGGCGGAAATCACGTCACTGTTCCACGGCAAGGTGTGGATGACCTTGGCGTCCGCAAATGGCGCCGGCTGGGCGCCAGCGAAACGAACGGCCAAAAAGATCACAAGGATCGGCAGGCATTTTCCCATAAGTTAAACGCATTCACAAGGTTTTGGTTCCGGATTTATCATTTGAACTTGCTGTGGCACTTGCTGCACGATTCGTGAATTTTGAGAGATGCGTTCTTGAGCGCGGTGCCGTCGCCCGCTTTGCCAGCCTTCGCGAAATCGATCGCGGCCGTCGCCCAATGATCCGTGAAATCCTTCCACGCCTTCTTGTCTTTTTTGCCCTTGTCGTTGGGAAGGTGTTCGGAAACGCGAGCGATGGCGGCGAGCGTGTAGCCTGCATCTTCCAGGTCTTTGCCCTTGGCGAGCAGCGTCTTGGGAGCGCCGTCGCGTTGGATATTGGCGACCAGCTTTTCGAGATCTTGGAGTTCTCCGATCTTGATGCTCCTCCTGCCACGCAGCAGATACATGACGTCTTCGAGCGTGTCGTCAGCAGCCTTGACGGCAGCTTTCGGATCGCCCTTTCCATCCTTGATGTCGCCTGCCAACTTGCTGATGGCGGCTTTCAAGTCGTTTGCATGCACGGCGGTGACCAACACCAACGCGGCGAGCGTCGTCACGGACGCCAGCACCTTCACTCGATTCATGGACATTTCTCCTAAGCCCCCCTTCGGAAACCACAGGCAGGCCACGAGCCGCTCGAAAAACCGCATGCAATATCGTGTCATGGCCGTTTCGTTTCGTTTCTCCTGATGAATTCGAACTCGGGATCAATACGCTTCGTAGGCGAGTTTCGAGCGAGAAGTCGCCTAGGCCAGGATCTTCCTCACCACCTCGCCGCCGACGTCGGTCAGGCGGAAGTCGCGGCCGTTGTGGCGGTAGGTTAGCCGTTCGTGGTCCAGGCCCATCTGGTGGAGCAGCGTGGCGTGCAGGTCGTGCACGTGGACCGGATCCTCGGCGATGCCGTAAGCCAGCTCGTCGGTCTGGCCGTGGCTGATCCCTCCCTTGATGCCGCCACCGGCGACCCACATCGAAAAGGCGTTGGCATGATGGTTGCGGCCGCCGCTGCCGACCGGCGTGCGGCCGAACTCCCCGCCCCAGACGACCAGCGTCTCGTCAAGCAGCCCGCGAGCTTTCAGGTCCTTCAGCAGTCCGGCGATCGGCACATCGACGGCGCCGCACAGACGGCGGTGCTCGTTGTCGTTGTTGCCGTGCGTGTCCCAGCCCTGATGGAACAGCTCCACGAAGCGCACCCCGCGTTCCACCAGACGGCGGGCGAGCAGGCACTGCCGGCCAAACGATTCGGTCGTACGCTCGTTCATGCCGTACAGTTGCTTGGTCCGGTCCGACTCATTTGACAGATCGACCGCTTCCGGCGCCGACGTCTGGAGACGGAAGGCCAGCTCGTAACTGGCGATGCGTGCCGACAATTCGCTGTTGCCGGGGTCACGCTCGATGTGCCGACGGTTGAGCTGCTCGAGCAAGTCGAGCTGCGAACGCTGCTCGGTGCTGTTCGAGGTCGGTTGCAGGTTCGACAGCGGCCGGTTGCCGGACGCGACCAGGGTGCCATCGTGGTCGCGCGGCAGAAAGCCGCTGGTCCAGTTCAGCCGGCCTGCGAAGGGCGTGGCACCCAACACGACGAAGCCTGGCAGGTTCTGGTTGGCGAGCCCCAGGCCGTAAGGCGTCCACGAACCCATGCTCGGGAAGCCGGGCCTGGGGAAACCGGTGTTCATCTGCAAGCAGGCGGCGCCATGCGCGGCCGTGTCGGTGTGCAGGCTCCGCAAAATGCAGAGGTCGTCGGCACATTCCGCCAGGGCCGGCAGGATCTCCGAAATGGGCAGGCCCGATTTCCCGCTGCGCGGGAAACGGAACGGCGAACCCATGAGCTGCCCGCTGGCCGATTGCGTGATCTGCGAGGCGCCGCCGAAGTCGTGTCTCTGCCCGTGGCGCCGCACCAGTTCCGGCTTGGGGTCGAATGTGTCGATGTGGCTGGGGCCGCCAACCATGAAAAGGAAGATGCACGCTCTTGCCTTCGGCGGGTGGTGCAGTCGCGGAAGGACGCTCGTGGGCGAATCGCCCGCCGCCAGCAAGCCTTCCTGGGCCAGCATCCCGGCCAGCGCGGTGCCGAAGAAGCCGTTGCCTATCTGCGTGAAGAACTCTCTGCGGGTTCGGACGCACGCGAATGGCTGGTTGGATCTTGTCATGAGTCGGTTCCTTCGAGGGGTGTTTTCCGTTAATTCAAGTAAAGGAATTCGCTGGCGTTGAGCAGCACCAGGCACAGTTGTTCAAGAGGCGCATCCGTTTTCGCGCGGGGATGTCGCTGCAGGAAATCCTGGGCTTGCCGTATCTCCTCCGCGTCGGGTGTTCGGCAGAAAACAAGGGCGTAGGCTAGCCGAATGCGCGACTCCGCGTCCGGGCCGGCCTCGCGCTTCACGCGGGCTGCAATGGCGGCGGCCTGCTGGCGGGAAAAATCGCCGTTGAACAGAAGCAGCGCCTGCACCGCCGTCGTGGGGACGCTTCGTTTCGCCGTGCTCGCAGACGAATCCGGCGCGCCGAGTAAATCGAGCATGGGCATCGGACTCAACCGCTTGGCGAAGACGTAGACGCTTCGACGCCCGGCGTCACTGGGGCCGCCCATTTTGAGGTTGAGCTTCTCCCCCGCCGCGAGCATCGCATCGCGCACGGCCTCGGCCTCGAGGTGGCGCGGCAGCCAGCGGGCGAAGAGTTTGCCGTCGGCGTCAGCTTTTTCCGGATGCCGCGAGCCTTGCCGATAGGTGCTGGACAAAACAATCTGGCGGTGCAGGCGTTTGATGCGCCAGCCGCCCGCGACAAAATCCTTGGCGAGCCAGTCGAGCAACTCGGGGTGGCTGGGCGCGCCGCCGGATAGACCAAGGTTGTTGGCGTCCTCCACCAGGCCGCGACCGAAATGCTGCTGCCAGTGGCGGTTGACCAGCACCCGCGCAACCAGCGGCCGCGCCTCGGTGGTCATCCATTCCGCCAGCCAAAGCCGCCGGCCGCTCGCCTCCTGGAAGCGTTTCTTCTCCGGCTCGGGAAAAACCCTGCCGCCCAGAACTTCCGGCGTACCGGGCAGGACCAAACGCACCTTGCGCGTCGTTTCGCCACGGCCGAACAGCCACGTTTCGGGCAACCCCTTCTCGCGGTAAACGTGCGCCAGCGTGGGCTGCGGCTGCGCTTTTGTACACGCGGCGATATCGTCAAGGCACCGCTTCATCTCCACCTGTTCAGTCTCGCTAGCGAGTCGCTTGATCGCGGCATCAAGGGCACTGGCTCGTGAATTGGCGACCAAGAGCAATTCGGCCTGCTGTTTCGTCCGCTTCTCGGCAGGCGTCTGTAGCGCGGTCAGAAATTCGTCGAACTGCTTGTCGTTGATTTTCAGCTTCGCATCCGCGAGCAGTTCCTTGCGAGATTGCTCCAGCACGCGGAGCCGGAGCCGATCGAGGGGCATGTAGGCCTTCTCGAGTTGGCCCTTCCACTCGCTTAAACGCTGCGTGTGAGCGGCTCGTTGGTCCGCGTTGCCAACCTGAAATGCCGGCGCGTTCCCCTCGCGCTCCACCGTGTCCAGCGGCTCGAAGATCGCCAGCAGGCGGTAGTAATCCTCCTGCGCGATGGGCTCGAACTTGTGCTCGTGGCAGCGAGCGCACTGCACGGTCAGGCCGAGAAACGCCATCGATACCGTGCTGACCACATCGTCAAGGTGGGCATAGCGGGCGTTACGGTGGTCGGCGGCGTTGGATTCGTAGGTGCCGAGCCGCAGGAATGAGGTGGCGAACTGGGAACGCTCGTCGGCGTCTTTCACCTCATCGCCGGCAAGCTGCTCGGTGAGGAACCGGTCGTACGGCATGTCGGCGTTGAAGGCATCGATTACCCAGTCGCGATAGCGCCAGGACCAGGTGCGAGTCTCGTCATGTTCAAAGCCCATGG
>Ga0194128_10006821_pt1 | contig 15214 bp, 11 predicted proteins | sample TA2KigCa65mmetaG_FD_148650 | JGI IMG/M metagenome (GOLD analysis project Ga0194128, IMG submission 148650) | Freshwater microbial communities from Lake Tanganyika, Tanzania - TA2015037 Kigoma Deep Cast 65m | ecosystem: Environmental > Aquatic > Freshwater > Lake | place: Tanzania: Lake...
GTACGGGCAGAGGAACAACATCATTATCAGTTGCGTTATTACCACATATAGAAAAAGTCATCACGACGGATGTTCTCCCATTTGAAAAAAAGAGAGAAACGTATTTAGATTTCAAACTTGTAACTATGTCTAATAAGGATTTCTATGACATTATTCCTTTCGAAGAAAAAAATAAAGTGGAATATTTAAATTTTGTTAGTAAATATTTTCCAAAAGAAAAATATGATAAATATTTTGATATATCTTTTATTGATGGAAATCATACACGAGATTCATTTATCATTAAGGATTTTAACTTAAGCGAATTTATGACAAAAGATAGTGGTATTATTGTATTTGATGATTATGGTCCGGATTGGGCGGTAACACGTGTTGTCGATAATCTCATTCAGACTAGAAACGATTTATGTTTTACTCTTGTTAATATTATGGATAATTATCCGTCTTATGGACATGTCATTATTACAAAAAAAGAGAATGATATAATGGAACAATTTTTATAAATTTATAACATATACAATATATGAAAATAAAACTCATAATTTTTGATTTAGATGGTGTGTTGATTGATTCTAGACCGTTACACTATCATGCACTTAATATGGCATTAGAAGATATTGATCCAAAATATATCATCACTTTAGAAGAACATTTATCAAAATATGACGGTGTTCCAACAACTAAAAAACTTCAACTATTAACACAAGAAAAAGGATTACCAGTTGAGATGCATAATAAAATCTGGGAATTAAAACAGAAATATACTTTTGATGTCATATCAAAACAATTCCAAAGTGATGATAGATTACATAGTATACTGGGAGAATTAAAAGCAAAAGGTTATACGATATATTGTGCCTCAAATAGTATTTGGAATACTATTAAAATGATGTTATTAAAAAAAGGAATTATGGAGCATTTTGATTTTATTATATCTAATGAAGATGTTAAATGCCCAAAACCGTCTCCCGAAATGTACCTAAAAGCGATGGCAAGAGCAAATGTTAGTCCGATGGAAACACTAATATGTGAAGATTCACATGTCGGAAGAGAGGCAGCACAAAAATCTGGTGGGTATTTATGTCCAATTGAAAATCCGAGCGATTTGACTTTGGAAAAAATATACAAATATATAAATATGGCAGATGATATGAATTCAACTAAAACCATGGATTTGAGATGGAAAGGGAAAATAAATGTGGTAATACCGATGGCTGGTAGAGGATCGAGATTTGCAAATGTAGGTTATACATTTCCAAAACCTTTAATTGAAATGAATGATAAGCCGATGATTCAGGTAGTTATAGAGAATTTAAATGTAGATGGACATTATATATTTATTGTTCAAAAAGAACATTATGAAAAATATTCTCTCGATTTATTATTAAATAATATTGCTCCAAATTGTGATATTATTCAAATTGATGGAGTTACGGAAGGAGCAACATGTTCAATATTATTAGCAGAAAAATATATCAATAATGATACTCCTTTATTAATAGCAAATAGTGATCAATTTTTAGAGTGGAATAGTAATGAATTCTTATATGTAGCAAATAGTGATGGAGTTGATGGATGTATTTCTACTTTTTATAATACACATCCAAAATGGTCATATGCTAAATTAAATGATAACGGTTATGTAACGGAAGTTCAAGAAAAAAAACCGATAAGTACAATCGCAACAACAGGAATATATTTTTGGAAACAAGGAAAGGAATTTGTTAAGTATTCAAAACAGATGATAGAAAAGAATATTAGAGTAAATAATGAATTTTATGTTTGCCCAGTTTATAATGAAGCAATAGCAGATGGTAAATTAATAAAAGTAAAAGATTGTAAACGTATGTGGGGTATCGGAACACCTGAAGATTTAAATATCTTTATGGCGAATTATAATGGAAAATTTTAACTAATAGCTAAATTTAAATCAAAATTTAATTTTAAATATTTATCTAATCTACTTAATGCCATACAAAATAGCGTTGTACTATGAATATTTCCTATCATACCATCGGGAATAATATTCGTATTGTAGTATTTATGAGCTTTATCATTACTAATATCATATTTAAATCCTCCATCATTCTGTTGATGACGCAATATGATATTATATATTTTTCTCAATCTTTCTTTACATAAATCGATAAGATGATCATTATCGATACAATCCATACATTTAGTCATGACGTATACATAATCATAAATTCCGCATCCTCCAAAAGAGTCATCAATTGGTAATATATATTCGATAATATTAGTCGCCATTTGAGATGATATATTTAAGTTAATAATATCGAAACCTGTAAAAACTTTCATAATACCGTTAACAATATAATGTTTATTTGGTGTTCCGAAATACCACCCATTTGGATGTTCATATTGTTTGAGATCTAATAATACATGTTCTATTTTATCTTGTCTGTCTAATAATTTCATAAAAAATAAATAATGTGATAAATGTGCTCCCGCTCCCCAAGGATTTTTCCAAGATTGATCTGTCATAAAATATAACTCTTTGAAATATTCATCTATTTTGATGTTATTTACATTTACTGTAAATCCCATATTAATTATTCCACTTATCGCTTGACGTGTTTCTGATATAATCTCTTTTTCAATATCCTTAAACACTCCATCAATAAAAAAATTATGCATCTCATCATACATTTTCTGTTTATTAAAATTATAATAATTGCTAAATATAGTTGCTAATTTAGCGAATAAACCTATTGATCCGAGTTTATGTTCATTGAATCCTTGTAAACTCCATTTATAATCATGTTGTTCGATTTTAATTAACCATAATAATAATCTTTTTAACCATAAAGGTGTTGTACCAACAATATTAGGAACTTTATATTTATTCACAAGAAGTGTGCTAATTATCGCATCATAGTATCTATCATTGCATATTTCAGATGATAATTCGTTATAATTAATTTTCGTTCTGTATTCTAATAAATTTGGAATCATCATGTTTAATTTTTCTATCATCTCATCAACTGTATGATAAGACTCGCCGTATTTTTGACATAATGGAACACCACCGCCCAAATTATCGTAATATAATATTGGTAATCCTGATGCTAACGCTTCGACAACATGCATTGGACAATTTTCCCATTTTGCTCCAGTGATATATAAATCGAATTCTTTTAATTTATCTCCTAACTCTTTTCCACTAAAGGGTCCAATGATTTTGACATTTTTTGGTGTATATTTTGCATTATATTTTCTCCCGATGAATGTAAATTCTATTTCTGGATGTAAATTAATATATTCATCTAACGCGTTATAAAATTCAAATCCCTTATTCCAATTATCAGACCAATGATGTGTAACAATACGTATAATTTTTGGATCATATACATAATTTTGTTTTGGAGCGAAATGATTAATATTACAACCATTCATTATTACGTACGAATTACCAGCATATCCTTTTGACTCATAATACTCTTTTGTGAATTCACTGACAAAAATTGGTGTTGTAACTACAGTATTGAGAGATTTTAATGTGATTGGATCTAAAACGTTTATTGCATCTCTCGGTTTATCAGAATCATTTACTCTTTGTATGACAATTACATTGGGATGAGTAATTTTATATTGAATTACCATGTCTAAAGTTATTTTGTTTAATGTTAATTTTCTCGGATCCATCATAAAGATCATATCAATATCATTATCGGTCAAATCATAAACAATATTAATATATTTTGATGACAAATATTGAATCAAATTATTGAGAAATTGATTACCTCCACCAAATGATGTATCAATTGGTCTCATTGTGAAACATATTTTAAATAAGGGCATGAGTTTATAATATTTATTGATATTATAAACTTTATATTTTATTCTCATCAATTATGTTAGTATTACTTGTGCACCAAACAACAGTTTAATTTTTGTTCATTTGTTTCTTTTTTATCGGCAAATTTATTATTGAACGGTTGTCCTGTATGGATATATTTTGTGCAAAATGTTTTAGTATCATAGTCTTCCAATAAATATTTATTAATTATATAATTCAATATGATCATATTATTATTCTTAACAGAATCTATTATTAACATAATTTCTATCATTTTTGATAATAACCACATTGAATTATTATACGAACCACCAATTAATCCCGCACTATAAATTTGAATAGTATTCTTTTGATAACCAACAGTATCATATCCTGATTCTTTTAATTTTAAATTTATTGGATCTATTTTCCATGCTCGTCTATCAAACCACATCGGTGTTCGTTTTAATGCACCCATACCAATTACATTTGTACCAACGAATAATTTATTTTCATACATTGAATTTCTCATTAGGATTGCAGGATCATTATTAACTGTAACATCGGATACATCAGTCATTGAAACGTATTTATACGGATTTTTCAATAAATATTGATAATAAATGATAAATCTCTCATCATTAATAGAATATAATCCCAATTTACATTTTTTGAAAATAATTTTATCGGTTTGATATTTGTCTATGAACTCTTTTGATAATTTATCATAAAAAATAATACCGTGAATATTGGCCATTTTCATCGATTCATACCACGGTTTTATATATTCGTAACTATTATTTTCCTGAAAGATATTACGTTGTGGGTCCGGTTTTGATGTCATATAACATGTCAATATCACAGAATCATAAATTGTATGATATGAATCATCATAATTATCAAGTATCATTCTAGTTTTTATTTTTTGTGGATCTATATATGAAATATCGTTCATCTTCTATACTTGAGAAATATAATATTTATCACATAAATCGCCGATCAATGTATTTTTTGGAAATACATCTTTATTTATATTATTTCGTCGCCAAAACTCATTCCATAAATGCACAAAATAAGTATCATACGGTAAATTAGCCAATCGTGTTGAATATTTATATAATGCATTTTTTATCGGATCTTTTGATGTAAAATTTGGATTCATTATAGATTCCACATGATGACATGAACATGAATTGGCAAAATACCAAGATTTAATATATTGATTTAAATCATATTTTTCAACTAACATTTTTACCGTTCTTGGTCCTAATCCCCAAACTAATTTTCCTTCTAATATATCTTTTTTAGCCTGTTTACATAATTCAATAGCTTCTAATAAAATAGGATCATATTGCGGAAATTTAAGAATACTGGCTCCTATTTTTTTTTCCGTATTATCATATTTCTTATTACTTTCCGAAATAATAATATATGGATCATCTGTTACATAAGGTTTAATACATACAACATCAGTATCAACCCAAACTCCACCTTTTTTATACAATAATTCAAATCTAAAATGATTCGATATTGCAGAATAAGATGTATTTTGATAAGTATAAATTTCTGATTTGTCTAAAATTTCATTCCCATCTTTAATAATTGTATTTTCTGGAATGTTGCTAATATTATTGTATGTATATAGATGATAATCGTATCCGTTTAATAAAAATGATTTTATGCATAATATTTCTAATGTGGATAATTTATCTCCAATCCATAGGCTTTGTACAATCGGTTTTGTCATTATATTTTATAGTGTTAAATATAATATACTAAAATTAACTATATAAAAATTAACCAAGATTAAATATTAATGGAAAACGTGAAAGATTTAGTCCCTGTCATTTTATATTTAACCAATAAACAGACATATTTGACAAAAATGTCGAGAGTAAGATTTCATGCAATTAATGCATTGAGTAAAATCACTAAGTTAACTTGGTGGGGTATCGGTTGGGATAATTATGATAATAATAAAACCGTCCAAGAAAATATCGATATAACATTCCCCAATATTATTTTCGATTTAGTTATTGCTTATAAACCACTCGAAATGAAAGAGTTTTGTAATATTAAATTCTATAAATGTATCACATATAATGAAATGTACGATTTTCCAGCAACATTAAAAGAAATAGAAGAATCAATGGCGGATTTAGTCGTATGTCATCATGAAAATGATATGAAAACTTATCAATCATATTATTCAAATTATCATGGTCAAAAGAATAAAGATGTAAGATTTTTCCATAATCCTCATTGTGCAGAAAAGACTATTTTCAAGGATTACGGATTACCGAAGAAATACGATATATTAGTGTGTGGTAGATTAAACTGTATCAATACATTGGGCGAATCACATTATCCGTTTAGAGATAGATTAGCGGAAATTATTAAAAAGATTCCAAAAAAATACAAATGTGGTATTCACAAACATCCAAAATCGTTCAATGCAGATTCTCATACTGATAAATATTTAATTGAATTTGCCCAAGCTATCAATAGTGCTAGAATATGTGTCACTTGTTCAGGTTTGCCTAAAACTAGATTTGGTAAATATGTTGAAATACCAATGTGTAATACTGTTTTAGCGGGAGATATACCAAATCAAAATCAAGATCAATTTAGAAAGTTCATGATTGAATTAGATAATAGTATGTCAGACACAGAGATCATTAAACGACTCACATATTATTTAGACGATGATAATATTAATAAATATGAAGAATTAAGATCGGATGGATATGAATGGAGTCAACATTTTACACAAGAAGATTATGCTAGAAGGTTAATTGAAATTCTCAGACAGTTGCAAATGGAAAAAAATAGTGAATTAGCTAAGACAATTTACGCATAAAGAATATATGATTAACAATTTATATATGAAGATTTTTATTTTGACGGGAGATGAAAATTGGATATGTGATTTATTCAAAGGAGAATGGATAGAACATAATAAAGATTCATATACGGATAATTATAATAATGCTGATATAATTTGGATACTTTCTGACTTTTGTTATAAAAAAATTCCAATGAATGTTCTATTAACTAAAAAAGTTATTACGACAATACATCACATAGATTTGGATAAATTGGATGACAAACAGTTGGCACATTATAGAGCGATTGATTCATTTACAACTAAATATCATACTATTTGTGAAACAACAAAATTAATATTAGAAAAAATAACATCAAAAGAGATTATTATTATTCCTTTTTGGGTAGATCAATCAAAATGGTTTCATATAGATGATAAATTACAATTGCGAGACAAATTTAAAATACCACATAATGAATTTGTTGTGGGATCATTTCAAAGAGATACGGAAGGGAGTTCAATTAAAAATGGATCATATTTGCCAAAACTATCCAAAGGTCCCGATATATTTTGTGATATCATTGAAAGAATAAAAAATAAGGGTGTAAATGTATCAGTCATATTAACCGGATGGCGTAGACAGTATGTAATTAATAGATTGAATAGTATGAATGTTAAATATTATTACTTCGAAATGATAAATTTGAAAGAATTAAATGAATTGTATAACTGTTTGGATTTGTATATTGTTTCATCGAGAGTTGAAGGTGGACCGAGATCCATTATTGAATGTGCATGTGGTAAAGTTCCTATCGTATCAACGAGAGTTGGTATTGCTGATAAAATATTAGCTAATGAAAGTATTTATGATTATTCTAATATTGAAACATTTGATATATGTAAACCTAATATTAATATTGCGTATAATAACGTTGAACAATTATTATTACCACATGGAATGATTAATTTTGATTGTTTATTTGATTAAAAATTTAATTTTAAGTTATAAAATTTCATTCCACCTGCTTGATTATTAGCAAAATCATTATATGTATTAAAATTCATAAACTTATCACCTAAGGAAGCTATCAATGTTTTATCCAATTTTATAAAAATCCGAAAGTAACGGCATAAATATATATTAAAAATAAAATTGATTAAATAACATATTTTTCCCAAATTGATTTATTTAATCCATTTTTCATCCACGGCTTTTTTTCACCAGTCCAATGTAATATATAACTTTTTGCCAATTTATTAGCATCATATTCATTTGATCCCAAGCCTGTTAAATTCCATCGTTTATCTATATCGATACATTTACCGTAATATAAAATATTTATAATAGGTTGAGTACCAAGTTTAAATAAATTTCCTTTCTTATGATCTAACATTAACTCTTCACATTTTTGTGTTAGATCATTTTGTCTCCATTTATCAAAATTAAGAATATAAACACCTGTATTAAAACCGTTACCAGTCATATTAAATTTTGGATGAATATTCATACATTCGATCGATCTATTAAGTGGTGAAGCAATATCAATATCATTCAAATTATTCGGTAAAGCAGGATCATTAAATATTTTAGTTATGTCAGTTTGAACAATTACATCAGAATCGAGATATAAACCTATTGATATATCTGGAAATATCGATGGTAAATAAAATCGTGCGAAATTCATAGTATTAGCGATATAACCAAATTTTCCAGTCGTATCAATAATGTGAACATTTTTATTTAAAAATTCAATATATTGTGGATAATTTATAAACTCTTCGATTCTAAATATAATATTTTGCCCAAACTTGCATTTAAACATATCGATAAAAATATCACGATTATTGTAGACTAGTATATTAAATCTTATATTATTTGTGTTTGGCGTATTTATTATTATCGAATTAATAACAGTTATTAATCCTGCAACGTGATTTTCATCAAGTGATAAAATAATATCGTAAGTCATTAATAATTTATGTAACATATTATTTAAATGCATTAAATTTCATCGAAAAATAATATTTATTAGTAATATAACTAATGAAAATTTTGGTAACTGGAGGTACCGGTTTCTTAGGATCACATTTATGTGATTATTTAATTAATAAAGGAAATCATGTAATATGCCTCGATAATAATATGACTGGAAGTGTTAATAATATTAAACATTTGCTATGTAATCCTAATTTCGAATATGTTTTTCATGATGTTAAAATACCCCATGATGTTAAAGTTGATCAAATATATCATTTAGCATGTCCAGCTTCGCCAATACATTATCAATCAGCTTCATTGGAAACATTATTAACAAGTATTAACGGATCAATAAATATGTTAGAATTAGCAAAAAAATACAATGCGAGAATATTATTAACATCAACTTCTGAAATATACGGTGATCCTTTGATATCTCCACAAACCGAAGAGTATTGGGGAAATGTAAATCCCATTGGATTGAGATCGTGTTATGATGAAGGTAAAAGAGTATCAGAAACATTATTCATTGAATATAATAGAGTGCATAATGTGGATATTCGTATAGTGAGAATATTTAATACATATGGACCACGATTACATAAAAATGACGGAAGAGTTATTAGTAATTTTATTATTCAAGCGTTAGAAAATAAAGATATTACCGTTTATGGATCCGGAAATCAAACGAGAAGTTTTTGCTATGTTGACGATCAAATAGAAGGATTATATAAATTAATGAATATGGAAAGTTATGTTGGACCGATAAACATCGGTAATCCAAATGAATTAACTGTTTTAGATATAGCCAATACAATAATACGATTGACAAATTCAGAGTCAAAAATAATTTTTAAATCATTGCCTTCGGATGATCCAACAAAACGAAAACCCGATATAAATAAAGCAAAAAAATATTTAAATTGGGAACCTAATGTTGATTTAGAATCGGGATTAGTGAAGACAATTTCGTATTTCAAAAATATATTGAAACTAATATAATGATAAAAAAAGAATTTTCAATAATAATTCCTCTAAAAAATAGAACGAGTATCGCTGTCGATTATGAACCAATTCCATTGAGAGTTATTGAACGAAATGATATACTTTTATCTGGATTACAAAAAAAACATATAAAAAGAACTACAGATGGGCAAAGAATTATACTTGATTTATTATTAAATTTCTTAACATCATTACAAAATATTAAATTAGAGGACGAAACATTTGAAATAGTTATTGTGGATTTCGGATCGGATGATTATGATTTGAATAGTTTACATTTGAGATATCCTTTATTGGAATTTATCATTATTAAGAATGAAGATTATTTTTCTAGAGGTAAAGGTCTCAATATCGGTTATCATCATTCAACTAAATCAAATATATTTTTTTGTGATGCTGATATGTTTTTGAGTAATAGAAATTTATTTGATAAAGCTTATGATGAATTAAATAATAATAAAATATTATTTCCAATATGTTTTAGTCTTTGTGAACCGTCACATCAAATAGGTTATTGGAGACGTAGTGGCTATGGTATGTCTTTAATGACACGAGACATATTAGAAACAAATAATTTTAAATGGTCAGAATACGATTCATTGGGAAAAGAGGACGATGATTTTTGGAGTTTTTTTAATAAATTAAATGTTTGTTCGAGATATGAAATTAATGGTTATTATCATCAATGGCATCCTGAATCACAAGAGTTTAAAAATAGATTTTACAAATATAATGATATTAAAAAGAAAAAAGTGTTTTTTAATTGTAGCGAAAATTTATTGTCAATAACACATGCACAAAAAATAGGGAAAGAAATCGAAAATACAGATGATATTTATATCGTCCATAAACCTGAAAAATTTTTAACATCAATCGTTACATTTGATATACCAGAAATACAAAAAATAATATCAATTACCGATATCACAGATTATATTAAAAAACATAATAGATTATTGAAACATCACGTTTATACATCTAATATTCATTTGAAATCAGATAAAAATTTAATTGTACATATATGTGATTTGAATATTATTGAATCAATTATCTCTCAACCACATGAACATCCGTTGTAAACCCGAATATAACTTTGTATTAGGCTGATAATTTAAATCTTTTTGTGCTTTATATATATCTGCATACGTATAAGGTACATCTCCTTTCTGTTCTTCTTGTTGTCTAATTATAGCCGGTCTACCTGTAACATCTTCGCATGTTCTAATAAATTCATTTAGAGTTATTGGTTTTGAATTTCCCAAATTATATATTTCGCATTTTTTATTACATTTGTTATCGATAGCGCCAATTATACCTACAACTATATCATCAATATATGTGTAATCTCGATAACTAAGTCCACCTCCGTATTTATCGATCGGTTCATTTTTCATTATTGCATTTAGGAATTTATATGGAGCCATATCAGGTCTACCACGAGGTCCATAAACTGTAAAAAATCGCAAACCAATAACATTTATTCCGTATAATTTATGATATAATTCGGCAACTTCTTCACCCAATTTTTTGGATAATGCATATGGACTTACCAGATTATTTATTTGATCTGTCTCAGAAAATGGTACTTTTGTATTTAAACCGTAAACAGAACTACTAGATGCATATACAAATAGTTTAATTTTGTTTTCTATACATCTCTTTAATAAATGTGTTTGGCCTTCGACATTTGTTTTCATATATATTTCTGGTTTATCCAAACTGTATCTTACACCCGCCATAGCTCCTAAATTAACAACAACATCGGGAATAACTCGATCTATAATTTTTGTTGTAACTAAATCATCTTGTTTAAAATGAAAATTATTATATTTTTTTAGATCGTTCAAATTTTTTTCCTTTTGTGATGGATCATAATAATCGTTCATTATATCAATACCATAAACGATATCATCACGTTTCAACAAAAATTCACAAACATGTGAACCTATAAAGCCACAACAACCAGTTACTACTACTTTCATTATTATAAGCAGAGCTAAACTAATATATAGATTGATCGTATTTGTTTATAATCAAAAAATTTATTATATATCTACAGTATGCGATTATAATGAAATTAGGAGTAATAGGTAACGGGTTTGTTGGAAAAGCTTCGCGTAATCTTGAAAATCCCGAAGTTCAAGTTTTATCATATGATCTAAATCCAGCTTTATGCATTCCAATTGGGACAACATTTGATGATATTGCTAATTGCGATGTTGTTTTTGTTTCGGTTCCAACTCCAATGAATGAAGACGGATCAGTTCATATAAATATTGTAGAAAAGGTGGTAAGACAATTACAAAAAGCAGGAGTAAAAGATATTGTTATTAGATCCACCGTTCCTCCGGGAACAAGTAGTAGATTAAATGTACATTTTATTCCAGAATTTCTTACGGAGAGAAATTTTATGAACGATTTTATCGCTACAGATCCGTGGATTATGGGAGCAATGAATGATAATGAGGAGTTTAAAAATAAAATGAGATTCATAATGAATAAATCTGTTGAATACGGAAATATAAAAAGTTCAAATATTGAATGGGTAAGTAATACTGAAGGAGAGATGATAAAATATTTTAGAAATACTTTTTTAGCAGTAAAAGTATCTTTTTGTAATGAAATTTATGAATTTTGTCAAACAAAGAATATCGATTATGAAAAAATTAGATCGATCGCTGCGAGAGACCAAAGAATAGGATTATCACATACTTTGGTTCCGGGTTTGGATGGAAAAATGGGTTATGGTGGAACATGTTTTCCAAAGGATATTAATGGATTGAATTGTGAATACAAAAAAGCGGGATTAACTTCATTTATTCTTGATTCGGCAATAAGAAGAAATGAACAGGTTGACCGAAAAGAAAAAGATTGGGCAAACGATAAAGGACGTGCTACAATTTAAGTACGTGTAAATAAACTTTGTTTGGACATTTTTTTTTCATTATATTTTCCAAAATAGGATTTTCCGTAGCATTCATTCGGAAGATTTTTTATTTTTGTTCTGATTATTGTTGGATTGATTTTTAATCCTTCAAACGATACTGTTCGTTCATTATTTCTCGATTGATTTTTATTGATCGCAAAGTTTAATAATTTATCTTTATCATTCAAAATTTCTGGAGGTAATTTAAATCGATCTAATGTACCAAATAATTTATAATATGAATTATACCAACGATATAATTTTTCAGCAAACTGGTCTTTATTCATAAATGAACAATCATAATTCACAACCGCAAAATCAAAATTATCCACACAGCTTTCACTAAACTCCCCATCAATTATTAATGTATTACAATATCCTTTTATGCCAATCCTATAAGGTATCTTATTTTTCTTTAGAAGATATGCATTAGCAATATATGGACCGGCTTTTTTGTAAAATGTAACGTAACCATTAGGTAGATAATTTATTCTCGGCATTTGAATAACATGTGATTTATACATATGCGAAAAAATCTCCTCTCTCATTTTATCTGCATTATTTAAATCGATAGTTCGAGAAATATAATCGATATCTATTTTGTAAACCATATCTCCTTTACTCATCTTTAATCCCTTTTCAAAATGCTCTGTCATTACATTATATGCCCAATCAATCGGCCATTCGTTAGTTTTATGTATTTTAATTTTGTTTGATAGATTTTTTAGAACATCCTCGCTTTCTTTCTCATCTCTACCGTAAATAATCAGTATTTCATCAGCAAGATTTAAATGAGATGATATACATTCATATATCGGATAACCATTTTTGAGTGGCTCTGTTGCACAACAAAATATTGACAATTTATAAACGTATTTTGACATAAGTTTTAGATACAAAGAATTTATATTTAATACACTTTGGTTAAATCCGTTATCAATATGTATCGTTCTCCAATTTGGATCTAACATTATTCCATTCGCAGATATTATTTGTTGCACATCTAAATTGGGATCATATATTCGTGATGGTTGAACGTATTTATAATAATTAGTATTGAAACCGTATTTTATCAAATTTGATCTCGGCATACTTTTAATTATATTATTTGATATATCCACTTTATTGTTAGTTACAATTAAATAATCAGAATCTATCGTTTTGTCTGATAAACATACTGTACCCATTGATGTCCATAAACCTCCATTTTCATATATTAAATTATTCCTTGTGGTTTCATTATAATTCAAAATATATTTGATAATACAGTTTTCAGGTACAATATCCGTGAAATTATTTGTAGCATATAACCAAAATTGATAACCATGTTTTATAAATGAATGTATCGTTAATAAATCTAAGTTACTCAATGTTGATGTTGTTATAATACTGTTGACTATTTTGTCGTTTGTTCCGTTTAAAATTATATCCACATCTTTCATTATTTTATCATAGTCTCCCGTTTTAATAACGTAACATCCGTTGGTATATGCATCATTATATATATTTTCCAGTTTATTATAGTAAGATACATCCAATACTATTTTTGATTCGGATAAATAGTTATTCATCTCCTTTTTTGATAATTTTTTATTGATACATACTGTATTTTCTATCGCCTTAATGTTATCAGGGCAATCACCGATAATAAGTTTTGTGAGAAATTTATGAGTTATACATAAATCAAAAACAGTTTGTATCATTGATGTATCATTTAAAATAATACAAAATGAATACTGTCTATCAGTAAATCTTTTATCAAATTCAATTCGATCATTAATATTCGTAAATATCGGTATTGATGAGATATCGTAGCTCTTTAATACTTTATGATCTATATATCTCATTGTAATAACATCATCATATTCATTTAATTGATCATTAAGATTTGAAATAATATAATTATTATAATTTGTTTGTTTATCAATATCATTATTCGCTTGTTTTAATGTTTCATTTAATAATATAAAATATTTGCTTTGGGGAAAATATGATTTGAAATAGGTCAAGTTACAAGGCATCATAAATATAAACGAATCAATAGGATTATCACCAAAAAAATTCATCATATGGGCAAATTTCCATGAATACTGAATCGTGGCTAATTCGGATTTTTCAATAACAAGATCATAAATATTTTTATTTTTATTTAATAACTCAGGTTTATCGCTATCATTATATCTGACCAAAACAATATTTTTTAATTCCCCAATTACATTCTGTAATTTATCAAAAAATATTTTTCGAATAGTATTAATAATATCATCATATGTATTCCATTTTATACCATATTCGTTACTTATGATTGGAATATTATTTTCATGAAGATGAATAAGTTTAGTTTCAGGTAGTTCACTATTATCTATCTTTAATGCAATAAAACATTCATTAAATTTTGTATCGGATAGTAAAGTATTTTTCGTTGATATATACTCAAATTCTGGTAGTTGTATTTTAACTTTATTATAAATAGAATTATCTGTCATTTGAGAATCACATATTAATATTTTTGTATCCTTCATTAATTTTCTCTTATTATCATTTTTTATCAGTTTAATGACTTTTGGTATTGTAGGTTGTATTGTAGGTTGTATTGTAGGTTGTATTGTAGGTTGTATTGTAGGTTGTATTGTAGGTTGTATTGTAGGTTGTATTGTAGGTTGTATTGTAGGTTGTATT
>Ga0194128_10006824_pt1 | contig 15211 bp, 17 predicted proteins | sample TA2KigCa65mmetaG_FD_148650 | JGI IMG/M metagenome (GOLD analysis project Ga0194128, IMG submission 148650) | Freshwater microbial communities from Lake Tanganyika, Tanzania - TA2015037 Kigoma Deep Cast 65m | ecosystem: Environmental > Aquatic > Freshwater > Lake | place: Tanzania: Lake...
TGTCGGTCCCGCTCTGGTTAACGGGCCTTGTCTTGTTTGTGCTTGTCGGAGCGGTCTTGATCGGCGGCATCAAGCGCATTGGCGCGGTCGCCGGTAAGCTCGTGCCATTCATGGCCATCACCTATATCGCTTCCGGCGGCCTCGTCATTCTTATCAATGCGGCCGCAGTCCCGGAGGCGTTTTCACTGATCTTCACCCATGCGTTCTCGCCCGCCGCGGCGACCGGTGGGTTCGCCGGCGCGGCCGTATGGGTGGCAATTCAATTTGGCGTCGCCCGCGGCGTGTTCTCGAACGAAGCGGGTCTCGGCTCGGCACCGATTGCCCATGCCGTGGCGCAGACGCACGGTCCGGTGAGCCAGGGACTGGTCGCCATGCTCGCGCCGTTCATCGACACCATCATCGTCTGCACCTTTACCGCCCTCGTCATCCTCACGAGCGGCGTGTGGACGACCGGGGCCACGGGCGCCGCGCTGACCGCGAATGCCTTCGAGGCGTCGCTTCCGGTCGTGGGCCATCACATCGTGTCGTTCTCGCTCGCCCTGTTCGCTTTCACCACCTTGATCGGCTGGAGCTATTATTCCGAGCGGTCGCTCGAATACTTGTTCGGCGTTCGCATCATCAAGCCGTTCCGGATCGTCTGGTGCCTGGCGATTTTCGTCGGTGCCACGATGGAGCTCGCCATTGTCTGGCTGCTCGCCGACACACTCAACGCCTTGATGGCGCTTCCGAACTTGCTTGCTCTCGCACTCCTCAGTCCCGTGGTTTTTGCGCTCACCAAGGAGTTCTTCAAGACACGCGGCAAGTCGGAGGACAATCCGTTCTAGGTGCCGTAACAGTGGCGGTTACGGCGTGAACCGTTTGGCACGCAAGGGGCTTGAGTGCCATGCTCCCGCCGCTCGATCCTGTGCGGGTTTCGGGAGGCCATCATGTAGCTGAGGCCGCCAAGCATCTCGAAGCCCTCAAGGACATGGTCCTCCAGCGATGCCATTAGTAGGCGGGCGGCTACCGTCCGCAATGCAAAGCGTTTCACCACTCCATGCAGCCGGCTTGCTTTTTTGTGGCTGCCCGTCATTGTACAACTGCGAATCGGCGCGGGTGTAGCTCAGTGGTAGAGCAGTAGCTTCCCAAGCTACGGGTCGTGGGTTCGATCCCCATCGCCCGCTCCAATTCCCCCATTACCGGCACGAAACCCGAGGCAATGCTTCCGCGTTTCTCTTGAGACACGGACAGGAGATTGGCGATGGACGACCCCAGTGGCTGGCTTTGGGTGATCATGGATATCCTGGGTGTCACGGTACTCGCCGCGGCGCTGATCTACGGCATTCTCATGTGGCGGAACCGGCGCAAGGACTGGGCCATGAAGCGCGCCCAGGACGAGGTTACGCGCGAGAATTATCGGCAAGGCGGCTGACAGCTAGCGCGCCGGTATCACGACCTTGCGCGCGAAGCCGTGCTCGGTCTTTTCCCAGGTGAAACGCGCCGTCATGAATCGCCACATGGCCCGGTAGGCTGCGAACGAGATCAACAGCCAGTATAGCGGCATCAACGGAATCTGTTTCAGGAGATGCCGGTGCCCGCGGCGGCGCGCGGTCACGTAGCCGAGGGCCATGGGGGCGAGATATCCGGTGATCAGCGTAAAGCTCGCGATCAGCCAGAACGGCCAACCGAGCAGGCTCTCAGGACGTACGAGCACGCCCCCGCTTAGAAGCTCGAAGGCGGCAAGCGCATAAAACCAGGGATGTACCAGCGCCGACAGAACCGTCCCGCCCACCATGACTTGGAAGGCAAGAAAGCCGCGTGGTCCAAGCTCGCGCCATAGCGCCCGTGGCGAGCGCATATGTACAAGCCAGGTCTGCACATAGCCCTTAAGCCAGCGCGTGCGCTGATTGAGCCAGTGCCGGAACTTGCGCGGCGCCTCTTCGTATGTGGTGGATTGCAGTACCCGGCAACGATAGGAGCTGCGCGCGAGACGTATGCCGAGATCGGCATCCTCGGTGACATTGAACGGGTCCCAGGCCATGAGCCAGGTAAGAGCGGAAACGCGAAAGTGATTTGAGCTGCCGCCGAGAGGGATCGGCAGGGCTAATCGGTCGAATGCCGGCAAAAGCCCGTCGAAAAGAACGCAATATTCGAGGGTGAATTGCTTGGCGAGCCAGTTGTCTTTGGCGTTGTAGAGATTGAGCTGCGCCTGGACCACGGCAAGGTCCGGTGGACCGGTCCGAAAGACGTGGAAAGCCTGCCTGAGTTGATCGCGTTCGGGCCGGTCCTCGGCATCGAAGATCACCAGATATTCGCCGCGCGTGAGCGGCAAAGCATAGTTCAGGGCTTTGGGCTTGGTTCGCGGATGAAGCTCGGGGACAAGTACGATTTCGATATTGCCCGGAAGTGCAAGCGCCTCCGCCACTTCAACAGTTTCCTTGTCCGATTCTTCGAGGATGAGCTTGATATCGAGCTTGGACGCCGGCCAATCGAGTTGCAGCAGTGACTGGACAAGCCCCCGCAACATATGCGCTTCGCGATATAGCGGCACAAGAACGGTGTAAATCGGCAGCTCGCTATCGGCCTCGCGTGGAATTGTCGGACGGTTCCGGCTGGAGTCGGCGTGCAAAAGTGACTGAAGGGCAACGAGCCGAAGCACGATAACTGGGACGAACAGGATCGAGAGAAGTAGCGTTAGGAACCATAACGTTCCGATCGGAGCGACAAGGAACGACACAAGGATCCCGATTGCGCCGAGTAAAGACGATAGACGTTGCCACGGTGCAATGGACATTCGCGCACTGCGCTCAGGGTAACGCTCGGCTAGCCCGTCGATAGCGTCATGGGCGAAAGCTCGTGCGAAATGGCGGTAGATGGCGCGCCTTACCGCATGCGGCGAAGCGAGCGCAAAACGATGCGGATAAAGCTGTCCGAGGATGTGGCGGAGCGTATTCGGCGACAGGCGGTCCGGTGCGAAGATATAGTGGTTGGTCGTGCGGTCCTTGAGTAAACCCTGCGCCAGATGTTGGCGCGGACTGAGGCTTGCGGCAGGAGGGACGATATCCGCGGCTGAGAGCGCCGGTGTAAAGGAAGCCCCGCAGGACACTGCCAGGGCGCGGTAATAGTCGTCGGCCTTGAGCCTGCCTGTGGCGATCAGCACATCGTGTGGACGAACGCCCCAGCGTCCGGCAATCGCCGTCGCCTTCGCCAATGTGGCCGCATCGACGTAACGGTCGATCAGAAAGTGGTACTCGGCCTGGGTATGGGCGGTGAGATCCAGGCCCGCGACACGGTCTTCGAGTCCGCGCGGGTCCGATACAAGCGACACGGGAAGCCTCCCCCTGAACACCCCTGTTTACTATTTGCACTTTTAAGAGGAGGCGCAATATCGATCTGGACCGAAGGTTGTAATTCTAAGAAAAGTTGTTGTGTTATATTATACAACTATTTAGTGTTGCATAAGCTGGCGGGCCCTCTGAAGCTGCGCTAAGACAAGCGCGTGTCAGCACGTACCTCACCTCCCTGTATGTGGCTCGCTGCGCTCGGTTTGAGTCTCATTTGGTTTTTACCGGACGCAGGCTTTGCCCAGACGCCCAACGGCAAGGCGATCGTGCCTGATGCCTGGCAGGGCGATGTGCAGCGCCCCAGGCCAGACATGCAGGGTGTCGAGAGGCTGCGCTTCGTTACCGACAACGACTATCCGCCCTTTCACTATATCGACGAGGTAGGTGCGCTGACCGGATTCAATGTCGATCTGGCCAAAGCCATTTGCGAGGCGCTGGAAGTCCAATGCGAGGTGAGGGATATCGACTGGAGCGAATTATTGCCCAGCCTCGACAGAGATGAGGCTGATGCCGCCATCGCCTCGATTCGTATCACCGCCGAAGCACTGGAGAAGGCCGACTTCACGACACGCTATTATGCCACGCCTGCGCGCTTCGTCGCACGGAAGGACACCGAGCTCACTGACATACGCCCCGAGACTGTCGAGGACGTTAAGATCGGCGTGGTCAAAGGCACTGGACACGAGGCCTATCTAACGAAGTTCTTTCCCGATGCGGAGATCGTCAGTCTCGAAACGGTTGAGGACACCCAGAAAGCGTTGCAAGGGGCTACCGTCGACTTCATATTCGGCGACGGGATCGGTCTCACATTTTGGATCAACGGCGTGAGCAGCGAGGGATGCTGCGAGTTTCGCGGCGGACCCTATATCGACACGAAACATTTCGGGGAAGGCGTTGGCATTGCCGTGAAGCGCGGTAACCGCCGGATCGGCGAAATCCTCAATTACGGACTGGAGCAGGTGCATGCGAGCGGACGCTACGAGGAGCTGTTCCTCCGCTACTTCCCCATGAGTTTCTTCTAAGACGGCTGGTCTTGCACAAGCTCGCCGGCGAGCGCTTTGGCGATGAGGGCGCGGGTCTCGGGGATACCGTAAAGCTCCACGAATGAACCGAAACGCGGTCCCTGCGCCTGACCGAGCAGCACCTCGTAGAGCGTGGCGAACCAGTCGCGCAACGGCTCGAAGCCGTGTTCCTTGCCGACTGCATAGACTTCAGCCTGGATCTCCTCGGCCATTACTTTAGCTGGTAGGCGCCCAAGCCGATCATCGAGGTCGAGCAGCGCCTCCCGTTCCTTCTCCGTCGGCGCGCGATAGTGCTTGGCCGGCTTCACCAGGTCGTGGAAATAGCGGATGGCGTAGCCGACCAGCTCGTCAAGCAGCGGATGGTCTTCAGGTGTAGCCTCCGGCGCATAGCGGCGGATGAAGCCCCACAGAACTTCGCGGTCCTCCGAGTTCGAAGCCGATGCGAGGTTAAGCAGAAGCGCGAAGCTGATGGGCAATTCGGCCTCAGGCGGTTCTCCCTGATGAATATGCCAGACCGGGTTCATCAACTTCGCCGCCGTTTCTTCCTTCGGATAGGCAGCGAGATGGCCGACATATTCGTCGACGGCGCGGGGGATGACATCGAAAAAGAGGCGCTTCGCCTTGCGGGGGCTTTGATACATATAGAGGGAGAGACTTTCCGGCGAGGCGTAGGCGAGCCATTCCTCGATGGTCAGCCCATTGCCGCGCGATTTCGAGATCTTCTCGCCGTTTTCATCGAGAAATAGTTCGTAGTTGAAGCCTTCCGGCTGTTGCGCACCGAGGATGCGACAGATCTGGCCTGACAGGCGCACCGAATCGATCAGGTCCTTGCCGGCCATTTCATAATCGATCCCGAAGGCTGCCCAGCGCATGGCCCAGTCGGCCTTCCATTGCAGCTTGCAATGGCCGCGCGTGACGGGAACCTGGACGAGCTTGCCGGTATCGGGGTCCTTGTAGCGGATTGATCCTGCCGCCACGTCGTGATCGACGATCGGCACTTGCAGCACGTGTCCCGTGGTCGGCGAGATGGGCAGGAAGGGGCTGTAAGTAGCGCGCCGCTCGGGTCCAAGCGTTGGCAGGATCACGTCGCGGACCGCCTCATAATTCTCCAGCACCTTCAGCAACGTCGCGTCGAAACGGCCTGAGATATAGCATTCCGTCGCCGAGAGGAATTCGTAGTCGAAACCGAACGTGTCGAGAAAGGCCTTGAGCCGCGCATTGTTGTGATGGCCGAAACTTTGGTGGTCGCCGAACGGGTCCGGCACCTGCGTAAGCGGCTTGCCGAGATGCTCTGCCACCATTTCCTTGTTGGGGATATTATCCGGCACCTTGCGCAGTCCATCCATGTCGTCGGAGAAGCAGATCAGCCGCGTTGGCACCTCGTCCTCGGTAAGCACGCGGAAGGCGTGACGCACCATGGTGGTGCGCGCCACCTCGCCGAACGTGCCGATATGCGGCAGGCCCGACGGCCCATAACCGGTTTCGAAGATGATGGCGCCGGTCGGCTTCGGGATGCGTTTCAGCCGGCTCAAGACTTTCCGGGCTTCCTCGAAAGGCCATGCCTTGCTCACATGGGCATGCGCCAGGAGTTCGGAGTCTATCCTGAGCTTCGGGGCGATCTTTTGGGCGGGTGAACTGGCCATGGCTGGAGTGTTGAATCGGTCTGAATTGGTAGTCGACAAATTCCACAGATTCCTAAATGGCGCCAGCCTTTCCAGGCACCTGGTAGATCAAACGGCGCTTGCCGGGTTGGCGGCAATTGCATACGGTCCCGGCGCTGCGAAGAGGAAACGAGAGGGACGCCCGCGCCATGGCCAAGTCTTTGGATCATCACACCGCGCTGATCTATGCGATGGTCACGGTGTCCGCCGTCGACCGGGTCATGACCGACGCCGAGCTCGCCCGTATCGGCGAGATAGTCTCCAACCTGCCAATCTTCGCCGATTACGACCAGGATGAGCTGGTCAAGACCGCCGAGACCTGCGGCGAGCTTCTCGGAGAAGACGGTGGTCTTGAGCACGTACTCGGCCTCATCCAGGAGGGCCTGCCGAAGAAACTTCGCGAGACGGCCTATGCCGTGGCTCTGGAGGTGGCTGCCGCCGATCTCCGCGTGCGACCCGAAGAGGCGCGCTTCATCGACATGTTGCGAGACAATCTGGACCTCGACAGGCTGACCGCCGTGGCTATTGAGCGCGGTATCAGGGCCCGCAATACGGTGCTCTAAGCGAGGTCTGGAACGGAAAGCTACACTTCGTCGTTTCTGCTATGCTCGGCAATCCTGGCGGGGCGCGTTCTCGTTACACGGAGGAATATCATGGTGAATATGAGTAAGGCCGAGCAGAAGGCTGCGAGATTGATCAAGGATGCCAAGGAGCTCGACATCGATGATCTCTACGACCAGCTCGATGGCCTGCGTGCCTATGTCAACGATCTGTCACACAGTGTCGGCAAGAGCGCCAGACGGGGATACAAGCAGGCCCGCCATTTGGCCGCCGATGCCGCGTCCGAGGCTGAGGACGCCATCAGGGACAACCTCGCCGCTTCGCTTATCCTCGCCGCTGGAGTGGGCGTTATCGTCGGTTATCTGATCGGTCGCAGCAGCGATTAATGCGCGAGTTTGGCCGCGCCGGTATAGAGCGCGCCACCGATCACGCAAGGGATGGCGATCTGCGCCTGTCCAAAAGCCGTGGCCGCTACGCAGCCCGTGGCGATGGCGATCGAGCCCGCGGTCACGCCCTTGGTCATCCCCGTCATATCGTTGGTCATTTGCCGCCTCGTCGCGTCCTCGATTGAGCCGAACTGATCCTTGCGGATCTTCTCGGATTCGAAGGCCTCGGCGGCCTCGATCACGTCTCCGAGCGGCTTTGAGATTTCTTCCGGCTGCCTCTCCTGCTCGGCGCGATAGAGCGTAATCAGATCACGATCGCGCTCGGCGTAGGACGCGAGCGTCCATTTGGCAGTGCCGCCGGTGGTGATTTTTTCAACGGCGCTCGGGTCGTTGCCCCAACCGGAAAAGATCTTGCGCCAGGAGAATCCTGAATCCGATTTGTTCTTCGACCAGCGCAGAGCCTCCATGATGCGCATCACCGGCTGGTGCTGGCCTGTCGCCACGTAATAGCCCCACAAGGCATAAATGCCCGGTGAGCCGCCGGTGTCGAGCGGTAGTTCCATCAGGATCGGACGCTTGCCATTGAGGAAGTCGTCGATGAGCGGACGCCTGAGCGGCATGCGGGAGGAATTCTTCTCGAGAAGCTCGCGCCAGTCGGGCCGTCCCGAATAGGCGATGGCTCTGATGATCACCGCCTGCTCCTTGTCGGGCATGGGAAACATTTGCGGGATGAGCTTCGGCCCATCCTTCGGATTATTGCCGAGTACACCGGCGATGAAGCCTATGCAGAACCACTGCTTCTCCTCGTCGCCGAACAGGCCGAACTCATACATGGCATGAACCGCGGCAGGAACGCGCCAAGGCTGCGGCTTCTTGCGGTAGTTTGATATCCAGGTGAACAGACTTTCGGCTGAGGAGAAAGAATTTTCCGGCGCAGTCGTAGAGGCTTCCGGAGCCGTGTCCTGTAGAAACGGTGCGTTGTCGCGGATGGGCTGAGGCGCGGCAAGCGGTTCTGGCTGAGGCACCACGACAGTGGGCAAGGGATCGGATCGTGTCTCGCGCGCCGGCTCTGCGGCAGGTTGAGCGGCAGGCGGCGGTGTCAGCCGCAATTCTGGCTGAAGCTCCACTTGCGGCGGTGCGAGAAGTTGCGGCGATGCCTGTTTCGGCACCGTGAGCGTGCGCGACGGCCCCACCGGCACCGTCATGGTGCTGGTTTGGGCAGCGGCAAGAGATGGCAGGCCGATAAGGCCGCAGGAAGCGAGCGCAATCAGCGCGAGTCTACGCATGTCATCAGCTTCCTCCCCCCGGCCCCAGAGTGGCTGACGATTACAGAAACAGGGTTAATGCCCGCGGACACCCTCTTATCGCGGGAAACACCGGGATTCTCGGCCCCTTCATGGCTTTTTGAGGGCCAGCCTATTAACCATGGTGAAGGGTAGGGCCCGGAAGGCTCCTAGGCGGCCTCCTTAAGGCTCGCGATATCGATCACGAAGCGGTAGCGCACATCGTTCCGCAGCATACGCTCATAGGCTTCGTTGATATCCTGGATGGGGATGACCTCCACATCCGCGGCAACGTCGTTTGCCGCACAGAAATCGAGCATCTCCTGGGTCTCGCGAATACCGCCGATCAGCGAGCCCCCGAGTTTCTTCCGCTTCATGATGAGGGAAGAGGCCGAGAGTGGCGTCGGCTCGGGCACGCCTACCAGCACCATGACGCCGTCGCGGCGGAGAAGGCCGAGATAGGCGTTGTAATCATGCTTGGCCGATACGGTGTCCAGGATGAAGTCGAAACGTCCGGCATTGTCTGTGAAGGTCGCCTCATCCTTGGTGATGAGAAAATCGTCGGCGCCGAGCTTCAGCGCGTCGTCGCGCTTACCGGGTGAATGACTGAGTACTGTGACATGCGCACCCATGGCATGGCCGAATTTCACCGCCATGTGGCCGAGACCGCCAAGCCCCACCACGCCGAGCCTGTCGCCTTTCTTCAGGCCGAAATGCTTGAGCGGCGAGTAGGTGGTAATGCCGGCGCAGAGCAGCGGCGCCGCGCGCTCGAGGGGAATGCCCTTGGGGATGCTCAGCACATAGTTCTTGTCCACCGTTCTTGTCCACCGTGATGCGGGTGGAATAGCCGCCATAGGTCAGCGTCTTTCCGTCTTGCTCATACCCGTTATAGGTGAGCGACATGCCGACCTTGCCCTCGCAATATTGCTCCTCGCCTGCGCGGCAGGCTTCGCAGCGCCGGCAGGAATCGACGAAGCAGCCGACCCCGACGATGTGGCCCGGCTTCCATTTCTTCACCTTGTCACCGACCCTGACGACACGGCCAATGATCTCGTGACCCGGCACCATGGGAAAGATCGAATTGCCCCATTCGTCGCGGACCTGGTGAATGTCCGAATGGCAGACACCGCAATAGAGAATGTCGATGAGCACGTCGTGCGGACCTGGCTCGCGGCGCTCGAGTGACCAGGGGGCAATGCCCGAACTAGCCGACTGGGCGGCAAAGGCCGGCGTCTTGAGCGTGGTTGCGGATTGATTGAGTGTATCCATGAAACACCGCCTTTTTGAAAAAACAGAGCAGGTCTAAACGCTTGAGGACATTATTTGGATGCTAGCATTCCGACGGGGCGGCACGATGACGCAATTTCGTGAGGATTCGCGTCCCAAACCCGGATAAACTCGTCGGGCAATTCTGGTTGGAGGGAGGATCGTTCCATGGCTGCGAGCACGGCAACGGCGAGAGGTCGCGGGGTAAGTGCCAAGAAGGCACGCTGCAATGCGTTGAGCGAGGTTCTGGAACAGAGTTGGTGGGCGGTGGGCCTGCGCGGCATTTTTGGCATCCTGTTCGGCCTGATCTGTCTGCTCAATCCCAGGCTCGCGGTCGAAGTGTTCGTCATCCTGTTCGCAGCCTATATGCTGGTCGACGGCGCCTTCACCATCATCTCGGGCATCAAGGCGGCGACGAATGGCGAGCGTTGGGGCTTGCTCATCTTGCAGGGAGTCGTCAGCATCGCGGCCGGCGTGATCGCGGTGATCTGGCCACTCATAACCCTCGTGGCGCTGGTGTGGATCATCGCCATCTGGGCCATCATATCTGGCGCGTTATTACTCGCCGCTGCCTTCTCCCTCAATATCGAGCACGGGCGCTGGTGGCTCGCCCTTGGCGGTATCGCCTCACTTGTGTTCGGTGTCTTGCTGGTGATCCAGCCCTTTATCGGTGCGGTGGTGCTCACTCTATGGATTGGAGCTTATGCCCTGGTATTCGGTGTCTTCCTTCTGGTGCTCGCCTTTCAGCTCTATTGGCGGAAAGAAGAGCGGGAGGGAGGCATGGCCGCCAAGAAGGCCTAACGGCGAACATTATCTTTCAACGCTGAGGGCCTGAACCCATTAAGCAGTGCGGCGTTTGTGATCCATGGCGGCCGAGCTTCCTACTGTGACACTTCCTTCGGGGGAGGCCGTGCCGCAACTCGGCCAGGGCACCTGGCGTATGGGTGAGACCGCGCGGGCGCGCCAGGAAGAGGTTGCCGCGCTAAAGCTAGGCCTCGATCTCGGCATGACCTTGTTCGATACCGCCGAGATGTACGCTAACGGCATCGCCGAGGAAATCGTGGCCGAGGCCATAGACGGACGCCGCGACGAGGTCTTCCTGGTCAGCAAAGTGCTGCCCGAGAATGCGAGCCGCGCCGGCACCATCAAGGCCTGCGAGCGCAGTCTGAAACGTCTCAAGACAGACCGCATCGATCTTTATCTGCTGCATTGGCGCGGCCGTGTGCCACTTGCCGAGACGCTTGAGGCCTTTCTGGCGCTGCAAGCGGCAGGTGCGATCCGTTATTGGGGCGTCAGCAATTTCGACATCGAGGACATGGAAGAATTATTCGAACTGAACGGTGGTGCGCACTGCGCCACTAACCAGGTTCTTTATAATCTCAGGCGGCGCGGTATCGAAGCGGGCCTATTACCCTGGAGCCGTGAGCACCGCATGCCGATCATGGCCTACTCGCCCATCGAGCAGGGACGTTTGCTGCGAGACCGTACGCTGGTATCGATCGCGGCGAGACACGATACCACTCCGGCCCAGATCGCCATCGCCTGGGTACTCAGGCAGAAGGACATGATCGTGATACCCAAAGCCGGTTCGGAAGTGCATGTCCGCCAGAACCGCGCGGCGCTCGACCTCTCGCTGAGCAAGGAAGATCTTGCGGAGCTCGATCGCGCTTACCCGGCGCCCAAGCGGCTCGTCCCTCTCGAACTATTGTGACAGTTAGGCGGCGCCTGTCATCAGGACGTCATGCAATTTCGCTGTGAAGCGGCAAAGCGCCATCGCGCTCTGAGTCGCAATTGCCTCGGCTGGTCTATGTCCTGGATCTATCTCGGCGCCGCCATTCTGCTCGAAGTCGCCGGCATCACCTCGATGAAGCTGTCGCGCGGCTTTTCCGAGCCGCTGCCGTCGATCGCCGTTCCTGTGTTCTATGTGTTCTCCGCCCTAGCGGTGATTCTGGCGCTGAAGAAGCTCGATCTCTCGACCACCTATGCCATATGGTCGGGCGTCGGTACGGCGCTGGCGGCGATGATCGGCGTCGCCTATTTCCGCGAGCCGCTGACGATGCTCAAGATCGTCTCAGTCGCCCTTGTCATCATCGGCGTGATCGGATTGTCGCTTCCGACGCCGGGGCGCGAGCAAAGCTCGATGGGGCAGGATCACTGATCCAGGTCGTCTAGGATCGCGCGCACTTCCAACGCCCGGATGCCGGTTTCCACCCGCATACAGTCTCCGGTCAGCACGGCGACGATGGTGCCTCCTGCATAGCGCTTTTCCCAATAGGCACACTTGGCGTCGCGGAAAGCGATCCAAGCGCGCTGCGCCTGCTTGAGTGCGTCCCCCGAGGCTGTGTCACCCTTGAGCTTGTTCTGCGCCTCGCCGTACCAGGTGTTGAGATAGCCGTCCCAGATAGTCTGCTCGCGCATATGGCAGGCGACAAGCGAGGCGGTATTGGCGTCCGGCGCCTCGACACAGGGCTCAGCGATCAGTCCGATACAGGCGCTCATCTGCTTGAGTTCGGTCTCCGATGCCGCGCGCTTGATGCAGTCTGAGATCTTGGCACGCTCGGCTTCAGTCGGCACGAACGCGTCTTGCGCCAAGCTTTGCGCGGGAGCGAAGAGGATCATGCCGAACTGCAAAAAACAAATGAGGATCATCATCATCACCTGGCTCCCATCACTGATTTCTGTTCCTTGATCATTGGCTCGCCCAGACGATGCGCGCCATCCAGTCGATTCGGTCTACGGGGAAGACGAGATTGGTGTGGGCCGGGTTGAACGAGGCAAGCTCAACGGACTTCGCTGTTCGCCTGACCAGGATCTTAGCCATGACCTCTCCGTCGGTGGTACGCAGCACCACGCGGTCGCCTTTGCGCGGGGCGGCATTCGGCGAGATAATGAGAACGTCGCCGTCACGGTAAAGCGGCTGCATGCTGTCGCCGGTCACTTCCAACGCATAGGCGTTGTCGTCGTCGACGCGCGGGAAACGGATCTGGTCCCAGCCCTGGCCCACGGGGAACCCGCCATCGTCGAAGAAGCCGCCTCCGCCGGCCTGGGTCAGGCCGATCAGGGGAATGGGCTGCGCGGTTCCCCGCCGGCTCCGCGAGTCCGCGGTGATGAGCGCTGTGAAATCGTTGAAACTCGCACCGGTTGCTTCGAGCACCTTGGCGATGCTCTCCGTGGTCGGCCAGCGCTGGCGTCCCTCGCCGGTGATCCGCTTCGATTTATTGAAGGCCGTGGAATCGAGTCCGGCCCGCTTGGCAAGTCCGGAGGGGGACAGCCCATAGCGACGCGCCAGAGCATCGATGGCGGACCAAACCCGGGCATGGGTAAGTCGGGGCGGCAAGGGCGGCCTCCGAATTAGCGGCAGGGCCAGATTCCCCACCGGATCGGTAGTGTCTCAGTTTGAAATAGGAAGATAGTCCTTAACGCTTGACTTAATCAATAGGCAGGCCAACTTTGTAGCCATGCCCAAGGGCCCAAAAGGCGAGAAAAGACCCGCCGACGTGATCGGCGCGGCGGTAATGATCGCCCGAATCGCCACGGGTGAAATCGAGGATAAGCCTTCGAAAGCCCCAGGCCGCGCCAAAGGCGGTAAAATCGGCGGGAAACAGCGAGCCGAGCGCCTCTCCGGTGCCGAGAGGACGGCTATTGCAAAAAAAGGGGCAGCGGCCCGCTGGAGTCGCAAAAAGCCTACATGAGGGATTGCTTTTCTTGTCGCAGTCCCTATCTTGGTGGCATGTCGAGTACCTATGATCCATCGATTCGTTCCGTACTGAGCGCGAAACTCGCCGATTTGGTTGAGCGGCGAGAGCGCCTTCGGCGCGACCGCCAATCTTTAGAAGCGAGGGGCCTTCTCATAGACCGTGAGATGGCGGACCTCCGTGCAGCTGCTCGCCTGTTTCAGGTCGAATTAAACTGGCCGAAACAAGAACCAGACAAAGCCAGGTCGGTATGGCGCGATAGTGTCACCGGCGTTTACTTCGCTCCCCGGGCCGTAACTCCACCCTCTATGCCCAAAAGCGCACAAGCTCCCATCAAGGAGCTACCCGAGCGGCCTCCCATCAAGAACATTGTTTTGGATAGGCTGCGGGAGGCAGGCACTAAAGGCTCGAAAGCCGCACCAATACGTCAGTATATCGAGCGCGTGTACGACACTAAGGTCCATGAAAAGACGGTAGGAATGACCCTGTACAGGCTTAGCAAGGAAGCCCTTGTTCGCCGCAGGGGACAGACGTGGTTCTACGTTCCGCAGGCTGCGGAAACGGAGAACCCCGGCGTTGGCGCGCCGGGGTCCGAAACTGCTCAGTCATGAAAGGAGGATGCGCGATGTGGCAACTCGCCCGGACAAGATAAGAACCTAAATCGAGGGCGCGGCAAGCGTGACGCCGGTCGTGCCCTCCACTCCACCGCCCAGGTAGCTCAGCGGATAGAGCGGGTCGTTGCTAGCGATTAGGTCAGGGGTTCGAATCCTCTCCTGGGCGCACCTTCTTTCGGTATTTAACTTAAACATTCCTCGGAGAAATTCAAGGTAAAAATGTAGGGGAATCAACAGCTTAACTGACTCCCTTGTTAATGTTCTGTTTACCTTCTGTTCATCTTCTGTAGATAATTAAAATGAACAAAATGCTTGACATTGAGGGGCAGGCTGACCATGTTGATAGACATGAACCGGCTGCCCCTCCCAACTCGCGTACGCATCCTTTCGATGATGGTGGAGGGTTCGTCCCTCCGCTCGATCTCACGCGTCTGCGACGTATCGATCAACACGGTCTCAAAGCTGCTTGTTGACGCGGGGCGAGCTTGTGCTGAGTTCCACGACGCTAAAGTTCGCCACGTCAATGCAGCCCGCGTGCAGTGCGATGAAATTTGGTCATTCTGCTACGCCAAGGCGAGCAACGTCCGCAATGCCAAGCGTCCCGTTGATGGTGCTGGCGACGTTTGGACTTGGAGCGCCATTGACGCGGACTCCAAACTAATCGTCTCGTGGTTTGTCGGACCTCGCAACGTGTACGTCGCTTATGACTTCATGTCTGATTTGCGGGGCCGACTGGCGAACCGTGTTCAACTCACCAGTGACGGTTTGCGCGTTTACATTGATGCGGTCGGCAGCACCTTCGGTGACGAAATCGACTTTGCACAGCTAGTGAAGATTTACGGGCCTTCACCGGAAAGCCAACGCCGGTACAGCCCGCCTGAGTGCGTAGGCGCTCGCAAGTCTTTACTGACTGGCAATCCCGATCCCAAGCACGTCAGCACGTCATTTGTGGAACGCCAGAACCTTACCATGCGCATGAGCATGAGGCGGTTCACGCGACTGACCAACGCGTTCAGCAAAAAATTCGAGAACCACTGTCATGCTCTCGCGCTCTATTTCGTTTGGTACAACTGGTGCCGTCTTCATAAGGCCCACAAGATCACCCCGGCCATGGCTGCTGGCCTAACCGATACGGTCATGGATATGAGTGACGTTGTTGCGCTGATCGATGCGGCCGAAACTCGCCGGCGCTTCAAGGACCCGCGCCAGCTTCCTTATCAGACTTAAGATTTAGACTTTGGGTCTAGTCATCATTTTCTCCATAGGCTCCAGCCATCCCAGAACCTAGTTCGCCTCTCGCCCCATTTCTCAGCCAATTTAGTCAAGCGTTTATAGCCCTCAATATCTATGCCGAGTTTGTACGCTTGAACAGGCCCCAGGTACTCTCTCGTATGGTCCCT
>Ga0194128_10006825_pt1 | contig 15210 bp, 13 predicted proteins | sample TA2KigCa65mmetaG_FD_148650 | JGI IMG/M metagenome (GOLD analysis project Ga0194128, IMG submission 148650) | Freshwater microbial communities from Lake Tanganyika, Tanzania - TA2015037 Kigoma Deep Cast 65m | ecosystem: Environmental > Aquatic > Freshwater > Lake | place: Tanzania: Lake...
GTCTCCCTTGCCGTCTTAGCTTATTCCGTGGTCCAGTTTTCGGGGTACATTATATCTTTTCTGGGGTGAGGCCCGCAATCGCTTCGTTCCCACAGGCTCCCGTGCTACTATAGCAAACGTGCACGTCGGGGCACGAGCCTGGTCTGGAGAAAAACGTGTGAAAATCTATTGACTTCCTGCAGGGGACTCAGTACCTTTGTGTGTTGATAATGCAAGTTGCATTAACAGAGGAAGCTCCTGTGGAATTCTACGACAGTCGTACTGTAGCCATACAGCTCGGTATCCCATATCGCACGCTTATGTACTGGGTAGAGACAGGGCTCGTTCATCCCCATGCATACTCCGGGCGTCGTCGCACCCCGGTACTTTTTTCAGCCAAAGATGTCAAGGAGATCGGTCGCCTGGTGCAGTTACGGAAGTATTTACGGGGTCAATCGTTGCGCGATGTCTTGAATACCTTGCGGGCTATGGGGCACAATCCGCTGTCACAAGGAGACTTCCTCGTGCTCGAAAACCGTAAAGGGCAGCGCAATGTCATCAAGATTATGCAGAATAATGAAGCGATCCAACTGCTCCATACGCAGCCTGATCGCCAGCTCCGGCTCATCCCTTTGACTGGAGATGAAGTCCAGGAAGCGATCTCTGCCGGTCACCAGGAGTTGCTCTTTAGTACACGTGATACCGAGCCAGCCCAGCGGGCAGAGCCGCCACCGTTGGCGGACGATGTCGCTGAGTCCTAAGCTGTAGGAAGAGTGGGAGGTAGGGGTATGATGCAGTTTACGGATGATGACGGGATCGAAAAAGGGGCCTACATCAAAGTCATCGGCGTGGGCGGCGGCGGCGGCAATGCGGTCAACACGATGATTGCGTCCGGCTTACAGGGGGTGGAATTCATCACCGCCAATACGGACCTGCAGGCGCTCGAAGTCGCCCAGACCGACATTCGCTTGCAGCTTGGCACGAACCTGACGCGTGGTCTGGGCGCTGGCGCGAATCCGGAAATTGGCCGCAAGGCTGCCCAGGAGGACCGCGAAGCCATCATGAAAGCCCTGGAAGGAGCGGACATGGTGTTTATCACCGCGGGGATGGGTGGTGGTACAGGCACCGGGGCTGCGCCAGTCATCGCCAGTATGGCCCGTGAGAAAAATATCCTGACCGTAGCCGTTGTCACCAAGCCCTTCACCTTTGAGGGGCGCCAGCGCATGAAGCAGGCAGAAGCGGGTATCCACGAATTACGCGACCATGTCGATACCTTAATTGTCATTCCCAATCAGCGCCTGCTTGAAGTGGTTGACAAACGCACGCCCCTGCGTGAAGCCTTCCGGGTCGCTGACGACGTGTTGCGGCAGGCGGTCCAGAGCATTTCGGATCTCATCCTGGTGCCGGGCCTCGTCAATCTGGATTTCGCCGATGTGCGTACCATTATGAGTAGCCAGGGGAAAGCCATCATGGGTACAGGGCTGGCCCAGGGTGAGTCCCGTGCGGTCGTGGCGGCGCAGCGGGCGATCGAGAGTCCTCTCCTGGAGGCTTCCGTGCACGGGGCCCAGGGGGTACTCATCAATATCACCGGCGGTGGGGATATGTCCCTCTATGAAGTGCACGAAGCCTCATCGGCAGTGCAGCTCGCCGCGCATCCGGAAGCGCAGATCATCTTTGGTGCGGTTATCGACGAGGCCATGGGTGACGCCATTCGGGTGACGGTGATTGCCACAGGGTTTGCGGATGCTGCGCTGGAAGAGCCGCTCAAAAATGTCCCACCGCTCCGCCGTCGCGGCGATATCGCACTGACGAATGGTCACGATGAATCAGCGAGTCCCCCCGCGTATGAGGTGCACGAAAAGTTTGACCCCGATGCCTATGCCCGTTGGCAAGCCTTTAATACCAAAGGCGCGCCGACTCCAGAAATGGACAGTGTGCCGGATGAACGGACCCTGGACGTGCCAGCCTTCTTCCGGCGTCGGTCCCGGCGGCGCTAGCTCGCTTCCTCCTCATCTCCCCCCGCTGGGGGGAGACGCCGCCGTCGTTTCCCGCGCTAGACGTTTCGAGAGGAGGTAGGACGTGTCTGATCTCGTGCTCTGCGAACAGCAGGAGCATATTGCCACGCTGACGCTGAATCGACCAGAAAAACACAATGCCATGTCGCCGGATATGCTGACCCTGTGCTGTGCGCATCTCGAGCGTCTGGTGGCCACGGCGGAGACACGGGTGCTGGTGATCCGCGGGCAGGGTACACGGGCCTTTACGTCAGGCTATGATATTGGCCGACTCCCAGAGCGCCAGGGGCAAGCACCGGTGACACAAAGTGCGGGGCAGGGGCTGTTCGCACGCTTCATTGAACACGTGCGGACGTTTCCAGCGCCAACGATTGCCATGATCCATGGGTATTGTATGGGAGGCGGTCTCGAACTCGCTGCAACCTGTGATCTGCGCCTGGCGGCTGAGACTGGTCAGTTCCGCATGCCGCCAGCTCGCCTGGGGGTTTTGTATTCTGGCGAGGGGCTCCTGCGCTTTGTCAACCTCATTGGCATCGCTCATACGTGTGAAATTTTTTACACAGCGTGCACTTTCGATGCCGCACGGGCCCAGGCCATGGGCTTGCTGAATCACGTGGTGCCTGGCGCAGACCTGGAAACCTGTACGTATGACATGGCACGTCAGATTGCCAGCAATGCACCATTGTCCGTGCAGTACACCAAGCAACTCCTGGCCTTCACGCAGAGCTTTCAGGATTTTTCGCAGCATGCCGAGACCATCCAGCGTTTACGGGATCTGTGCATGCAGAGTGATGACTTGCAGGAAGGACGCCGGGCCTTCCTGGAAAAACGTCCACCGATCTTTCAGGGCCGTTAAACACCACGCACGGTGTTCAACTGAGAAACGACATGCTCGGTGGAGAGGCCTGGGCTGCCACATAATTGGCAATGGTATTCTGCGCCGCTTTGTCTCCCCAGCCGATCCACCAGAATTCTGCACCAACGGTATATCCCCCACCGCGCTGGGCTTTGCACCAGACCACTTTTGCCAGTGCAAGGATTGGTGCGCCAAAATCGTCTGAACGAATGTCCAGAGCGACGAGGGCGCCTTTGTGCAGATCCTCACTGGCCTCGAAGCATACCCCGCCCCCACTGATGTTGATGGCCATGGCACTGATGGGATCGTTTTCAAATTTTTCCCGATCGACCGTCCGATAGGTAATCTGAAAATCTTTGCGTAGCCGGGGGAATCTCCGTTTCCAGAACATCGCTGCCTCCTTCTCCTCAGCCTCAGGTCGCCTAGGTCTTCTGCCTGCTTAAGCAAAATATATGCCAAGTATCCGTAGCTGCGAGGCAGTACGGTGGCGTCAGGGAGGGTCGCTGGTGTTGAGCTGATAATCTCCTCTCACCTGTCAAAAAAGAGTCACAAGCAGTCAAATTGCTGACGGATGTCCCTCAACCCTCGTGTGGACCATGAGACGCGGCGCGTTGTAAGAGCGGATCGACGACACCAGCTTCGGCAAAGCCACGCGCCCGGAGTTGACAGGCCGGGCACGTGCCACAGGGGGGGAAGTGGCCTTCATAGCACGTATGCGAATAGCGTAGGGCCTCCATGGCCCCGACGTCCTGTGCCAGGGTGACGGTCTGGGCTTTGGTGAGATACATCAGCGGTGTGTGAATATGTATGTCGTAGTCCATGCCCAGTTGTAAGGTGGTTTCAAGCGCTTGCATGGTCTGCGCTCGGCAGTCTGGATAGCCGCTATAGTCTGTTTCACAGGCCCCGATGACCAGATGGTGCAGCGCACGCTGGTAGGCAAAGGCTGCAGCCACCGTGAGAAACAGGAGATTACGGCCGGGCACGAACGTATTCGGCAGACCCCCGCGACTGCTGCTCGCGAGAATGGGGTCCTGGTTGCCAATGAGCGCCGAGCCACCGAGATCGCGCAAGACCATGAGCGGGAGGACGGTGAGAGGCACGTCAGCAAGGTCGCACACCGTCTGGGCCGCATCGAGCTCACGGCGATGGCGCTGGCCGTAATCAAACGCCAGTGCAAGAAGCGGGTGAAACCGTTGTCTGGCCCAGAACAGACAGGTGGTCGAATCCTGGCCCCCACTTGTTAAGCAAACAGCGCCCTCCATAGTCCCCCTTTGCCTCACAACGCCGCTAATTTGGCGTCATATTTGCGCATATGTCGCATTTTCTCACGGGGTACGCGGAGCAGACCGTGCACGGTTTCCGCACTTCTCGCTGCGACGATCACTTTGGTGCTCTCCGTATCCAGAGTGAGATTTTTCCCCCCATAGATGGTGAACGTCAGCAGAGCGCTCGCCGGCTGGGCACAGTGATTTTTCACCACAGCTTCCCAGGCAAGTTCGGCAGCCAGCTGGTCACCCCGCTGGACCTGGGCTTTCACCCCTTGCACCTTCAGGCATTCGTTCCCTTGCAGCTGCGTGGTGTCCGGAGGCGCTGACGGCTTTCGCTGGCGCGGTGACGGCGCGGCCGGGGCGCGAGGACGTGCAGGCTCTGTCGACTCAGGCTGTCCTGGGGCTGTGATGGAACATGGCACATCCCGCAAAACCCACCCACCCCGGCCGTCTGGACATTGAAAGACTTCACTGCCTTGTGCCGGAGCGTACACGAGCAGTGAAAGTAACCCCATGAATCTGATCACCCACATAAACCGGCAAGGTACCGTATGCACTAGAAAAATCCTCAGGAAGGATGTCACGAGCAGTTACGTCACATCTTAGCCTACGTCCACGCGTCTGTCTACTGCCGGTCCTTGGCTTAAGGCGTTGTCCATGTTAGCATTGATAAAAGACAGAGAGTGATATGCTATACTACAGGGGCATGATCATGACCGCAACCCGGCATCCCATGACTATAGAACAGCAGCGTCTCGCGGAACCGTATACTGGCGTCGTACGTCCCTGGTACCATTGGGGGCCCTATGTGTCGGAGCGGTCGTGGGGGACGGTACGAGAAGACTACAGCGCCAATGGTGATGCCTGGAATTATTTTCCCCATGATCTGGCACGCTCCAAAGCGTATCGTTGGGGGGAAGATGGTCTCGCTGGCATCTGTGACCGCTATCAGATCCTGGTGTTCGCCCTGGCGTTATGGAATGGACAGGATCCGATCCTGAAAGAAAGAGTATTTGGTCTGGTGCCTTCCGAGACCAATCATGGCGAGGATGTGAAGGAGTATTACTTCTACCTCGATTCAACGCCCACGCATTCGTACATGAAGTATCTTTACAAATATCCACAGGCAGCGTATCCGTATCAGCAGCTCATCGAGGAGAGTCGGAAATTACAGGTGGAGCAAGGCGAGTATGAACTCCTGGATACGGGCATTTTTGACACGCAGCGGTACTTCGATGTCTTTGTCGAATATGCTAAAGCCAGTCCAGAAGACCTCTGTATCCGCATAGAAATCTGTAACCGTGGTCCAGAGGCCGCCCCCATTCATGTGCTTCCCCACCTGTGGTTTCGCAACACCTGGTCATGGGGCTCAGAGCCCTTACCACAACCGCAGATCCAGCTCGGCCCACAGGGGGAAGGGCACTGCAGTCTACTGGCAGATGATAGTGCAGCCCAGCCGCCACCGTCTCTCCCTTTTGCCTATCACATTGGTAAGCGCTATCTGTATGCCGAGAGCAGTGCGAGCCCGCTGTTTACCGATAACGAAACGCATGGACCGCGTGTCTGGGGAGCAGATGCGCAGAGTCGTAGTCGTTGGGTCAAAGACGCTTTTCATCGCCATATCATTCATGGTGAAGACTGCGTAAATCCGGCGCAGACGGGCACCAAAGCCTGCTTCCATTATGCCAATCTCCAGGTTCCGGCAGGTGGGTCCATCGTGTTGCGGTTGCGCCTGACGGATACGCCCATGGCTTCTCCGCTGGCGGACGTAGAGCGGATTGTGGCTACCCGGCGCGCCGAAGCTGATGAGTTTTATGCGGCGGTCCAGCCGCCAACGGCCACGGACGATGAAAAGCTGGTACAGCGCCAGGCGCTGGCTGGCATGTTGTGGAGTAAGCAGCTCTACCTGTTCGATGTGCCGCTCTGGCTGGATGGCGATAACCCGAACTGGCCCCCTCCGGAAGCCCGCCGGTCTATTCGCAACAGTCGCTGGCGCCATCTGAACTCCATGCGTGTGCTGTCCATGCCAGATAAGTGGGAATATCCCTGGTTTGCCGCCTGGGATCTGGCCTTTCACTGCGTGGCGTTAGCCCTGGTGGACGCGGAGTTCGCCAAAGAGCAACTCTGGCTTTTGCTGTTCGAGCAATTTCAGCATTCCAGCGGTCAAATTCCCGCGTATGAATGGGAATTTTCGGATTTGAATCCGCCCGTGCAGCCGTGGGCGGTGTGGCGCGTCTATAACATGGACCGCATTCGTTCCGGCAAGGCCGATCGGCTCTTTCTCGAACGCTGTTTCCACAAGCTGCTCATTAATTTTGCCTGGTGGGTCAATAAGGTGGACAGCGAGGGGAACAACGTCTTTGAAGGCGGCTTTCTGGGACTCGATAATATCACCGTAATTGACCGTAGCGAAAAGCTGCCGGATGGGGTGTCGTTAAAGCAATCGGATGCGACTGGCTGGATGGGCATGTTCTGTCTCAATATGATGCGCATTGCGTTGGAGCTTGCCCGGGACAACGCCGCCTACGAAGCCCTGGCCACCAAATTTTTCCAGCATTATGTCTATGTCGGGGCCGCCATGAAGAAAATGGGTGGGGTAGGCTATGAGCTCTGGAGCGAGAGCGATGGCTTTTTCTATGATACGCTGTGTTATCCCGATGGCAGTTATCATAAATTCCGCGTGCGTTCGCTGGTCGGTTTGATCCCTCTGTATGCTATTGAGCGCCTGGAAGAGCGCTGGATGGAGTCCTTCCCGGAGTTCCGTAGCAATGTGCACTGGTTTCTGGAGCATCGTCAGGATCTGGTGCAGCGCTGTGTGAGCACCGTGCAAAACGACGATGGCACCGTGCACGTCCTGGCTATTATTACCATGGAGCAAATCCAGCAACTCCTGCAGCGCTTATGGGATCCGGCTGAATTTCGCTCCGATTATGGTCTGCGCAGTCTGTCAAAATATCACGAAGCGCATCCGTACGTCTTTGGCGATCATGTGGTGCGTTATAGCCCCGGCGAATCGCTGGAAAAAATCAAAGGTGGGAATTCCAACTGGCGTGGTCCTCTCTGGTTTCCCACGGCGTTTGTGATGATTGAGTCTCTGCGCAAACTCCGCCGGGCCTATGGGAGCCAGTTCGCTATTCCTAGCCCTGCTGCGGGTGAGGGTATGGTGACACCCGATGATATTGCCCGTGGTTTTGCCAACCGTTTGATCAGCATTTTTACCAGAGATGCCTCTGGGCGTCGACCCGTCTACGGGGATCATCGCATCTGGCAGGAAGATCCGCACTGGCGTGACTATCTACAGTTCTTTGAGTATTTTCACGGGGATACTGGCCGTGGTCTGGGCGCCTCACACCAGACAGGCTGGTCCGGGTTGGTGGCGAATCTCATCGATGAATGGCGCTACTGAACAGCGCCACAGCGGCCAGAAAGGAGGCTTCTATGGACTGCGGGCTGTTTTTAGAATTCCCGTGCCGCGACGGGATGACCGAGCAGGAGGCATTCGCAGAATCCCTGGCCCTGGTGGATGAAGCCGAGGCCCGTGGAGTCGCTTCGGTGTGGCTAGCAGAATACCATTTTAGCTCCTTCAGTCCCTTGTCCTCGCCGCTCATGGTGGCCATGGCCATTGCCGCACGCACGCAGCGCATGCGGATTGGCTTGGCGGTGGTGCTGTTGCCCTTGGGGCACCCGATTCGTATTGCCGAAGATGTCGCCACCCTGGATCACTTCAGCCAGGGGCGGATCGAGTTTGGCGTTGGACGCGGCACTTTTCCGGACACGCACGATGGCTATAACTCGCCGTTTGCTGAGAGCCGAGCACGTTTTGACGAGTATCTCGAGATCATTCTGAAGGCGTGGACGCAGGACCGCTTTTCGTTTTCGGGCACGCATTATCACTGTGAAGACCTCTATGTGCGCCCCAAGCCCCTGCAAACGCCCCATCCACCGGTGCGTATTGGTATTACCTCCGCCGAGTCGTTTCCGCTGGTCGGGCGCCTGGGGTATCCGGTCATCGTCAACCCCTCACGCGTCTTTACGCTGCCGGAACTCAAGCCGTATGTGCAGCAGTATCGCCAGGCATGGTACGACGCTGGGCATCCTGGGACGCCGCAGGTAGGCTTACGTGTGCCGCTCTATGTCGCAGAAACTGCCGAGCAAGCCTATTATGAGCCGCAGGCCAGTGCGATGACCGCTGTACAGGGCCTCGCGACCCGTGTGGCTCGGAGTGCCTCGCGGCGTGGTACCACTGGCAACTGGAGTGCCCAGGCCGAGCACATCGAGCATATGACCTATGACGATTGGCTACGCGACAAGGTGGTTTTTGGCACGCCGGACACGGTCGTGCCTCGACTACAACAGTTGCGCGAGGAGTTGGGGCTGACCCAGATGCTCTATGAAATCAATCTGGGACGCCAATTACCCTATGCGCTCCAGGTGAAAAATCTGCGCATGATTAATGAGCATGTGCTCCCTCATCTTGCCTGAGCAGCTCCGTCTCCCCCTGGGGACACCGACGCCTACACCGGGGCAGAGACTGTGAGGCTCACCGGGGTGCAAAGCCGCGCGCACATTGCCGCAGCCAGAGTGGCCTGCGCAGTACCTGTCATGCGAGGATCCGTTATTATAGGGGACCTGGCACACTCTCAGCCGTCGTCCGAGGAGGTTGGGCATGAGCACCCACCCTGTCTTACCACCCAGGCGCTTTACCATGCAGGAGTATTTAACCTTTGAGCGCACCGCCGAGGAACGCCATGAGTATCTCGATGGGCTGATTTACGCTATGGCAGGGGAAAGCGAGAATCATGGCATTCTCTGCACGAATCTCACCATTACCCTGGGCAGCCAGCTCCGGGGGACGTCGTGTCGTGTCTTCAGCAAAGATACGAAAGTCCAGGTTGGCCCGTATCGAGCTCACAGCCGCCAGAGTCTCTATGCGTATCCAGACCTCTTAGTTGTCTGTGGGGTACGGCAGTACCACGACGAAGCGCGGGACGTCCTCCTCAATCCTTGCGTCATCATTGAAGTCTTGTCGCCTGCCACGGCGACTTTTGACCGCCAGGACAAGTTTGCCCTGTATCGCCAGTGGCTGCCGAGCCTGACCGACTATCTCTTGGTCTCCCAGGATGGCCCGAGCGTTGACCATTACCACCGGGTGGCGCCCCAGCGCTGGGAATTCGTCCCTCTGGAAGGCCTCGATGAGGTACTGCGGTTGCCAGAATTGGGCTGTACGGTCTCCTTGGCGGACATCTATGAGGGCGTCGATTTCCCTCCCTCTGTCGAGTAGGTCTGAACCGAGCGCAGGACGCTTTTTGGGCCGAGCCAGGCACTTGGCCGCTCCGGGCCTTCACAGCGCAGCGGAACGGCCCTGCGAGGCACGAGCACGTGCACTGGATAGGCAGACAGCGCAGGGGTGGGGTGCGGGCCTGGCGCCCTATCCCACGTGCAGCACAGCTTTGCCAGGAAAGGTACGATCCAGGAGCTGGCGCGCGACATCAGCGACCTGACTCCACGGCGCTTCGAGACTAATATGCGGTTGCAGCGTCCCAGCAGCCACCAGGCTCGCAAGATGGCTGAGGCCCACGGCTGCTGGTTCCGACTCCAGTTCAGCGAACAGAATAAAGCCATAGAGCGCCGTGCGCCCCGTCATAAAAAATTGCCGGACATCAAACGTCGTTTCGCCCGCCCCTGAAATCCCCAGCGAGACGCAGGCCCCATCTTTGGCCAGCACCGCCAGAGCTGAGGCGAGCGTTTGACCGCCTACCGAGTCCACCACCAGATCATACGGCCCGTACTGCGCAAATGCGGCCACGCTCTCGCCTACGACCACGTCATGTGCCCCACTCTGCCGCACTACCGCGCTCTGCTCTGCGCGCCGGACATTGGCGACCACATGTGCACCGGCCAGGCGAGCAAGCTGCAGGGCAAAATCTCCCACGCCACCGGTGGCACCAGTGATCAGTACGCGCCGTTGCAGCACCAGGCCCCGCTTTGCCAGGGCATAGAGTGCTGTCAGACCGGCTACGGGCAGCGTCGCGGCCTGGGCAAACGTGACCGTATTGGGCAGTACAGCGAGCGCATGCGTTGGCACAGCAATCGACTCCGCCCAGGCACCACTGGGCAGCAGGCCCACGACCCGTGTCCCTGGCTGGGGGCCTGAGCCGTCAGCGGCAGCGTGTTCAACCACCCCGGCCAGATCCCAGCCAGGCCGCCAGCCATCGGCAGCCTGCATGGAGCGACGTGTTTCTCCACGATTCAGCGAGATCGCGGCAACCCGCACAACAGCTTCCGAGGGCAGCGGTGTGGACGCGGCCACCTGGCGTATGGCCAAACTGCCCGGCGTAGCATGGTCGACAACAACAGCGTGGCTGGCTGGCATGGGAGAGCCCTTTCGTAGGATGAGGTGTATGACGTGTGTGTGTTCCGCATCTGCATCGTAACACACCTGTGTCACGGAGACGTAGTAGACAGCAGAGAGATGCTGTCCTGCGCACAGTGCAGAGACGCAACCTGGCACGCGATCTTACTCTACATCGCGGTGCAGACGCCTGAGCTGACGTCCAAGCCGCGGGTTATACGTCTTAGGAGATGGTCAAGAATAACTTCCCGGATTTCTTAAGGCGTAGTATCCTTGCGATAGAGTAGGTTCTGGAGCAAGGAGTAGAGCATGGAAGGGTATGCCACAGAGATTGCAGGGATGATGCAGCGATTTTTCAGTTGGCGGTCAGCAAAGGATCGACGTCGATAGGCAGCCGTCGAGGCGGCCAAACTGGGGCATGGCGGGGTCGAGTCCATCGCACGGATTTTGGCATGCGATCCCCAAACCATGCGGCAAGGCTTCGCGGATCTGCAGGGAGAGGACGATGCGGCAGCGGGGCGCATCTGCACAAAAGGAGGGGGCGCCCCATATGCGCCGTCGCCCAGCCGACCCTAGAAGCGAACCTCCGCGACCTGTTGCAGGCGTTGACCGCCAGCGATCCGATTTGACGACCACGCACCTAAATGGAGCTATTGTGCCATGCCTCAATTGACCTAAAATCGGGAACTTGTTTTTGACCATATCCTAAAATGAAGTTTTGCTGCCCCAGGGTGACCTGCTCAACTTCGCATCGCTCTCCTCTCTGGCCCAGGACGCCGCACGCCAGGCATGGCTCAGACCCGTGTGTCGCGATCCCTTGCACAACATTATCGTACGTAGCATCGAGATCCTCTACGCCCGTAACGAAACCCTACGCCTGATCAAAGACGTCTACATTCTCTAGAACACTCAGGATCCCACCCGCCACGGCAAACAGCTCTGCATCCTGGTCCGTAAAGCCAATCACCTGTAAACCAAGTGGTAGCCCGCTGTCCTCAAAGACCGGGAGCGCAAGGCTGGGGACTCCTAACAACGAAGTGGGGACGGTGAAGACCGGATTCCCGGTCGATTCCAGGCCGACGGGAGCCGCGCCGGGTGCCGCCAGGGTGATGCAGGCATCGTACAGGCTATGCAGAGCGCTGTACACGCCACGGATACGTTGCCGCTCACTGAGCAGATCCTGGTATTGCGCCTGGGTCATCTGTTGCGCCTGGGCCAGCCGCGCCTGGGCGCTGCTACTCAATTGGCTGCGATCCCGATCGACAGCATAGGTATTGAGTGGCCAGCGCCCTTCCCAGGCGTTGATCGCCATAGACAAGGCACGCGCCTCGGCAATGGCCGTTTCGACTGCGGCGACAGCCGCGTGCGTGGTGCGGTCGATAACCGTTGTCCCCGCCGCCTGGAGCTGCTGGCGTGCCGCGGTGAGTGACTGCTTGGCTGCGGCAGACGCTTCTGGCCAGCCGGCTGTTTCCAGGAGGGCAAGGCAGCGCGGTAGGCGGGCGACTGGCAGCGCGATGGGTCCGGAAAGGCCACGATAGCCTGGGTCGCCCCCAGCGCGCAATGTGATCGCACGGGCCACGGTCCAGGTATCCGCCAGGGTCGCCCCCAACACGCCGGTACAGCTCTGGCTGAAATGATCAAAGCTGCCACTACGGTTGATGCCGCCAACGCTCGGTTTGAAGCCGACGCAGCCACAGAAGCTAGCGGGGCGGATGATCGAGCCCACCACTTGCGAGCCCAGAGCCGCTGGGAGCATGCCACAGCCCACCGCCGCTGCTGAGCCGCTGCTGGAGCCACCCGGCGTGCGGGCCAGATCCCAGGGGTTACGCGTACCAGCCGGGTGCGCGGCGGCGAATTCAGTGGTGACGGTTTTTCCAAGGATCACCGCACCGGCTTCACGCAGTGCTGCCACTGCGGCGCAGTCCCGCTGGCCCTGCCAGCCGACAAAGAGCGGCGAGCCCTGCTCTGTCGGCATATCGGCAGTTTCCATGATATCCTTGATCCCCACCGGCATGCCATCAATGGGCGATAAAGGGGTGCCAGCTTGCCAACGCGCAGTGGCCGCATCTGCCGCCACCCGGGCGCCGGCAATGTGCAAGTTGACAAAGGCGCCCACACTGCCTTCCCGTGCCGTGATGACATCCAGACAGCGCTCTAAAAAGGCACGGGGTGAATCGTTACCTGTTGCGAAGGCGCCAGCTTGTGCGATATAAGGTCGCACGCCCGGAGTGCTGGCTGTGTGCTGCGGCGATGGCATGATAGCTTCCTCTGCTATGCGTACGTCGCTCTCATGAGCTACGCAGTGAGACAACGCGCGGTGGCATGGGTCGCAATGAGCACCGCCACCATGCAAGGCGCCGTCAGGGCGCCGAGGAGACCACAGGCATGAGTGCATTTTAGGCTCGTTTGTCTACGGCTCTATGCCATACCGTTCGTCCTGTTGGTCGTCTATGGAGTCACTCCTCTCTCCTCCTCTGCATCTATCCCACATACCCTCCGTACAAAGCCTGTCGCAGATCTTTCCAGAAACAATCGACTTCCAGAAATCCAGCCGCACGCAGTGCTGCCAAATGTTCGCTGAGGTCGGCGGGAAACGCGTGTGCCGCACTCTGGGGCGGTGTCTGCAGCTCCTGGTGCCCTGGCGCTGTAGAACGGTGGTCAGACGGCACGTCACGACTGCGCCTTGCCTCAGTGACCCTGCCGTAGTGTTGTTGTAGCCCAAGTGTTGGCGCATTGACCAGGTCGAGATTCAGAAACATTCCCCCTGGTTTCAGGCGTGCACGGATATCACGGTACAACGTACTGATCCGTGAAAAGTCACGGAGATTATGGAGACAAAGCGCGGATACCACCACCTCAAACGCCTCGGGCTGTGGTGGCAGCCAGTCCTGTGCAAAGAGATCCGATTGGTGCGTACGAAAGCGCGCACCATACGTCGTCATGCGCTGCTGTGCGTGCTGGAGCATGGGGGTAGAGCCATCTTGCGCGATACAGGTGGCGTGTGGAAAGCGGTCGAGCAGAAATTTGCTCACTGGCCCGTAGCCCGCGCCGATATCCAGCACTGTGACCTGGGCATCAGCGGGAAAGGGCAGTAAATCACCCATGAGCTGGAAGCGCTCCGCCCGTCCCGGGTCGTTGGCCAGCTGTCGTTGAATCCACGCTTCGACGTACGCCTCGGATGCCCAATCATGGTGGTCCCGTCGCTCCATCATGGCCTCCTCGATAAACGGTGAGCAGGCGTGCTACCCCTCGGTCGTGTGTGTAGAGCGGTGTATGCCCCGCCTGCCTCCCCCGCTGGGGGGAGGCGATCCCTGGCTGGCTTGGCGCTTAACTATCAAACGGACGATCGGACACGGGGCGATGCTCCTGATTCGTACGAATCGCATCGATGTCCCAGAGCTGTGAAAATTTGAGCGCACGCGGGCAGTGCCCGTAGGCTTCTTCGACTTCCACCACGATGCCCTGGAGATGGGTAGCATTCTCATCGGGATTGTACAGCGCTAAGGTGAGATTTTGCTGCGCCAGGGTGGCCTTATTCACAATAGTGACTTTGCCGTTCACGCGCACCGTATCATTCACCCCGGGAATGAAGAACAACAACCCGACATGCGGATTGGTATCCAGATTCTGGTAGGATTGAAACAACTTATTGCCCGCCACATCTGGTACCAGCAGATGGCGCTCATCCAGCACTTTCACGAAGCCTGGCTGACCGCCCTTAGGGGACGCATCACAATGGCCATCTTCACTACTGGTTGCCATGATCATAAACGGCGCGTGCCGGATGAAGTCCTGCACATAGGCTGTCATATAATCTTTCACTTTGGTTACAGCGCGACCATTGGGATTGGGATAGCCAAATTGCTCAGCAAAACGGTTGGGTTTTACGGCGATTGCCATGGAGCAGTCTCCCCTGTGCACCGTATCGACATTGTAAGATGTCAGTCAGCCATAGGTCCACTCCTGTGGAGCGCGATGGCCTGACGACAGGCGACGTGTGAGACCGCAGCTTACGCAATGATATGGACGGCGTCAAGGGAGGAGCGTGATGATGAGGCAGACTCCAGCAGGTGCCAAGTCGCCAATTCAGGACGCGGCAAGGCCAGCCTCCACAAGCGCGCGGTCAAGCAAGGCGGCTACGCCAAGCGTCCGAGCCCAGTGCTGCAGATAATCCCGATCAAGCGCTTGGGCCTGCAAGCGTACAACCCCCTGGAGATCATACCAAGGCGTCGATCACAGGTAAGAGTGCTTCCCAAAGCACGGGCTGATTGGGCCTAGACGTCTCCTGATTACGTGTCCCCCCCCTGCAGCCACGCCGACATCTGGCAGGCGACAGCCTGGCCGTAGCGTTCGCGTATCAGCCATACCTGGCGCTCTGTACGTCAATCGTCTGGCAGGGCGCACGGGGCCCCTCTGGACAAGTCGGGATACAGCCAGCCCCGTGGAGCCGGCCTCGCTCTCCTGGCGTGAGCCTGCTCTCGCGCACGCCATCCGGTGCGTGCCCGCCTGGTGGCATGTCCAGAGAACTATCCGTGGTCCAGTGTTCCTGACCCCTTTTCCCGCTAGGCCGCGCGGGGTAAAGCGCCCGAGATTGGGATCGCAATTCTCTCCGATCCCGGTTTTACTCCGACCCCGCTTTTTCGGTAGTCCTGGAGAATAGTCACATGGCATAACTGGCGTCAAATCTGTATCCTCCGGTCCATTCCTTGCCAGAGGAGGACCACCATGACACAGACGACG
>Ga0194128_10006834_pt1 | contig 15192 bp, 14 predicted proteins | sample TA2KigCa65mmetaG_FD_148650 | JGI IMG/M metagenome (GOLD analysis project Ga0194128, IMG submission 148650) | Freshwater microbial communities from Lake Tanganyika, Tanzania - TA2015037 Kigoma Deep Cast 65m | ecosystem: Environmental > Aquatic > Freshwater > Lake | place: Tanzania: Lake...
TTGAGCGGCTTGGCGGTGAGCCCCTGCATCACCCGCCAGTTGGCTGCGTATTCGAGCGCGCCGCGCCCGGCCTTGCCGCGCACGAACGGCGGCAGCCGTGTCTCGATCACCTCGAAGCCGATGTCGCCCGGCTTTTTGTCGCGTACGGACGCACTGAACTGCGTTCCTACGTGCGGTTCCTCGAACTCGGTCAGCCGTTCGAAGGCATAGGCGAACCAGCTCCGCCCGCCGAAGTCGCCGTCCAGGCGCGCATCGCCATCGACAAGGATGTCGAGCCCGGCGCGGTTTTAGTCGGAGATGAATGCGGCGACCGCATCCAAATACTGCTCGCGGTAGTCGCGCTCGGCCATCATCGTCGAAAACGGTCGGCCTCTGAGGTTGATCGAGAACGATCCCGGCCGGGGTAAAGAACCCGCACCGTCGCCACCAGCGGCCGGTTTATTGTCACTCCCAGAACGCAAGCAAAAGGCCGCCGACGCGATCCGCCGACGGCCTTTCGTGAAACTGGCTCCCTGGGTTGGACTCGAACCAACGACCTAGCGGTTAACAGCCGCTTGCTCTACCAGCTGAGCTACCAGGGAAAAGGGGGTGCCGTCGGCAAGCGCCGCCGGCTGGCCCCGTCCGCCCGCGTCGACTACACGGGCGCCCTTGCGCGTACTTCCTGCCCGTGTGTTGTCAGGAGGGCCGTCTTATAACAAAGCGAAGAGTCGCACGCCAGCCCCCGATGGGCTAAGACGAGCGTTGACGTGAAATCGGATCGTCGGGACCTAAACGTATGAGGCGATTTGCCTTTCTGGCCGTCATGGTGGTCGCCTTCGGGGTTGGAGCGAGCGCCTGCGCCGAGACTGCGGCGCGCCCGGTCTGGATCGACACCGATCCGATCTGCACCGGCACCGGCCGCAGCGACGACATCGATGACTGCTGGGCGCTCCTCTACGCGCTTGCCTCGCCCGAGCTCGCCGTCCGCGGCATCTCGACCGTGTTCGGCAACGCCGAAGGGCCCTCGGCCTACGAAAACGCCAAGGACCTGATCGCGCGATTCGCAACCGCGCGCGGCCGCCCTGCCCCGCCGATCCACGCCGGGGCGTCGGTCGCGATCGGGACGACGCCCACCTTGAGCCCGGGCGCGGCGGCCCTGGGCGAAGCACTCGGCGCCGAGCCGCTCACCATCCTGGCGCTCGGGCCGCTCACCAACGTCGCCCAGATGCTCCGCGTCAAGCCCGACCTCGCCCGGCGCATCGTACGGATCGTTGCCGTCGCCGGCACGCGCGCCGGACAGACCATGCTGTTCCCGGGATCGAGCCGGATCGTCCACCTCCACGATTTCAACTTCAAGAAGGACCCTAAGGCGTTCTCGGCCGTGCTCGAGCGCGAGATCGAGGTCGTACTGACGCCGTTCGAGGCAGCGCAGACGATGACGGTGACGCGCGCCGATCTCGGCCGCTTCGCCCAGGGCGGGCCGGTCGGCGCGTTCCTGGCCGAGATCAGCCGCAACTGGCTCGGCTTTTGGGAGCAGGAGTTCAAGGCGCCCGGCTTTCACCCGTTCGATGTGCTGGCGGTAGGCTACGCAGTCGACCCGGCCGCGCTCGCGTGCGCGTCGATGACGGCACGGGTCCTTTTCCAGCAGTCGCTGATCGTGCCGCGGACCTCGCTCGAGGTGGCGGAGAGAGGCGCGGGTCGGCGCGTCACCTACTGCACCGCGGTCGCGCCCGCGTTCAAGGAGCACCTGTTCGAGCGGCTGCGCGCCGGCTAACGCGGCTCGGGCGCGGCGTTGCGCGGCGCTTCTACCAATCGAGGCGGACGCGGCGGAGGCGAAGCGCGTTTCCGATCACCGAGACCGACGACAGGCTCATCGCCGCCGCTGCGACAATCGGCGAGAGCAAGAGCCCGAACCACGGGTACAGCACGCCGGCTGCGATCGGCACCCCGAACGCGTTGTAGGCGAACGCGAAGAACAGGTTCTCGCGTATGTTGCGAATGGTCGCGCGCGACAGCCGCCGCGCCCGCACCAACCCATCGAGGCTGCCTTTTACCAGCGTCACTCCGGCGCTCTCGATCGCGACGTCGGTGCCGGTGCCCATGGCGATGCCGACGTCGGCAGCGGCGAGCGCCGGAGCGTCGTTGACGCCATCGCCCGCCATCGCGACGGTGCGGCCGCGGCCCTTGAACTTGGCAACGATCGCCGCCTTTTGCTCGGGCCCCACCTCGGCTTCGACGGTCGCGATCCCGAGCCTCCGCGCGACCGCTTGCGCGGTGTCGCGATGGTCGCCGGTCACCATCACGATCTCGATCCCGTCGGCGCGGAGCGCGGCGAGCGCGGCCGGTGCGCTCGCCTTGATCGGATCGGCGACTGCGATCAAGCCCGCCAATCGGTCAGCGACCGAAACGTAGACGACGGTCGCGCCCGCGGCCCTCGAGCGATCGGCATTGGCCGCGAGCGGCGCAAGATCGAGGCCGCGGGCCGCCATTAGCGTCGCATTGCCGAGCGCGACGGCGCGGCCGCCGACCCGGCCGACGACCCCTTGGCCGGCAATGGCCTCGAACGCCGCGGCTGGCTGCACGGCTTGGCTGGCGGGACCGGCGGCAGCGACGATCGCGGCCGCGAGCGGATGTTCGCTCCCCATTTCGAGGCTCGCCGCCCATGCCTTGACCTCGTCGGCGCTGAAGCCGGGTGCGGCATGGACCGCGACCACCGTGGGTTTGCCTTCGGTCAGCGTCCCGGTCTTGTCGAGCAGCAGCGTGTCGATCGCTTCCAGCCGTTCGAGCGCCTCGGCGTCCTTGATCAGAACGCCGGCTTGCGCGCCGCGGCCGACGCCGACCATGATCGACATCGGCGTTGCCAATCCGAGCGCGCACGGGCAGGCGATGATTAGGACCGAGACCGCGGCGATCAACGCATAGACGGAAGCCGGCGCCGGCCCCCATGCGCTCCACGCGGCCGCGGCGACGACCGCGACCGCAACGACCGCCGGCACGAAATAGGCGGCGACCGCATCGGCCAAGCGCTGAACCGGGGCACGGCTCCGCTGCGCGCGCACGACCAGCTCGACGATCTGCGCCAGCATGGTGGCGGCGCCGACCCGCTCGGCCCGCATGACGAAACTGCCGCGGCCGTTCAGCGTTCCGCCGATCACCCGATCGCCGGTGCGCTTTTCGACCGGAAGCGACTCGCCGGTCAGCATCGATTCATCGACCGCACTCGTCCCGTCGTCAACGACGCCGTCGACCGGCACTTTTTCGCCCGGCCGTACCCGCAGCCGGTCGCCGGCCATGACCGCGGCGAGCGGGACGTCGACTTCAGCGCCGTCGCGTATCACCCGCGCCATCTTGGGCGCCAGATCGAGCAGCGACCGGATCGCGTTGCCGGTGCGCTCGCGGGCACGGAGTTCGAGCACTTGGCCGAGCAGGACGAGGACGGTGATGACGGCCGCGGCTTCGAAATAGACCGCGACCGCACCATGCGCGCCGTGGAACGCGGCTGGAAACGCCTCAGGCGCCATCGCCGCGGCCGCGCTGAACAGGAACGCGGCGCCGGTGCCGAGCGCAATCAGCGTGAACATGTTGAGGCTGCGATTGACGAGCGACTGCCAGCCTCGGACGAAGAACGGCCAGCCCGCCCACACCACGACCGGGATGGCGAGCGCGAACTGAATCCAAATCGAAGCGGTCGGCGACACGAGGCGGTGGGCGATCGCGCCCGCGAAATGTCCGCCCATCTGGAGGACCACGATCGGGACGGTGAGTGCGGCGCCGATCCAAAATCGCCGCGTCATGTCGCGAAGCTCGGGGTTGTCGGCGACCTCCGCGGCCGGCAGCGAGGCCAGCTCGAGCGCCATCCCGCACTTGGGGCAGGTTCCCGGCGTCGACTGGCGGATCTCGGGGTGCATCGGACAGGTGTAGGTCGCGGCCGGGACCAGCGGCGCCTCGAGGCTCATTCCGCATTTCGGGCACGCGCCCGGTGCGGCGGCTTGCACCTCGGCATGCATCGGACAGGTGTAGGTGCCCGAGGCCGAGGCTTTGGCGGCGTGGCGGTCATGGTGATGCGCGTGATGCCCTTGGCCGGCACGACCGTGGCCAGCGTGATCGTGGCCAGCGTGAGCGTGGCGGTCGTGGTCGCTATGGCGTCCATGCTCGGCATGGCAGGAATGGACAGAGCCGTGGGCCGCCGGCGCGGCATCCGCGCCGCCGGAGCGAGGGTGGGTATGGTCGGGAGTCATCGGGCTGCCGCTGTAGTAGGAGATGGTATCAATATATACCCCTGGGGGGTATAATGCAAACCGCGGCCAACCACCCGCAGTCCGCAGTGCCGAAACACGGGCCGTTCCGGCCTTAAGCGTGTCGAAGCTCGATGTGCATGACGTCGATCTTGCGCGCGGCGAACGCGGCGACGCAAGTCGCGAGGTAGAAGCGCCACAGCGCGATGAATTTGTCGTCGAAGCCTAGGCCAGCGATGCGGTCGCGCGCGGTATCGAAAGCGCTCAACCAATGGGTCGCCGTCTTGGCATAGTCGGGGCCGAACGACAGGCCGTCCGTCATCTTGAGTTCGGCGTCGGCGGCAAGGGCCGCGATTCGCGACGGACTGGCCAACATGCCGCCGGGAAAGATAAAGCTGCGAAATACGTCGATGCCGCGGCGATAGCGCGGAAAATCCGCGTCCTTGACCGTTATCGTCTGGATCACGGCGCGGCCGCCGCGGCGGAGGAGCGCGGCGATCTTCGCGAAATAGGTCGGCCAGTATCGTTCGCCGACCGCCTCGAACATTTCGACCGACACGATCGAATCGAACCGGCCGTCGAGGTCCCTATAGTCGCGGAGGTGGACCGCCGCCTGTTCTTCCTTGCCGGCCAATCGGCTTCGGGCATAGGTCCATTGCGCCGGCGAAATCGTGACGCCGGTGACGCGGTGGCCGGCCCGGTCGAGGGCGCGTTCGATGAAGCTTCCCCAGCCGCATCCAATATCGAGGACATCGCCCGGTCGGGACCCAAGGCGCGCGAGCACCGCGTCGTGTTTGTTGTGCTGCGCCGCTTCGAGCGGTTGATCGTCGTGGGCGAACAGGGCGGACGAATACGTCATCGACGGATCGAGCCACAGCGAAAAAAAGTCGCTGCCGAGGTCGTAGTGGGCGTGGATGTTGCGGCGGCTACCGCGCCGAGTGTTGGCGCGGAGTGCGTAAGCCAGGTTCGAAACCGCGCGCTGGACCCAGCTGCCCGACAAAACTCGACGGAGCGCCGCTTCGTTGTCGCAAGCGAATCGAATCACGGCGACCAAATCATCGGTCGTCCATCGCCCGTCGCGGTAAGTTTCGGCAAAGCCGAGATCGCCGCGCCGGCTTATCGCGGGGAGGACACCCCAGTCGTTGATGCGAAGCACGGCGGTCGCGCCCGGCTCCGCGCCGGCGTGGGCGAACGTGCGCCCGTCGGGCGCCGTGACCGACCAACCGCCGCGCTCGGCCGTTCGACCGAGGGCGAGGAACGACTGGAACATGCGCGGACCGAACAACGCCGACATCGAACGCTACCTTTGAAAACGCCGTCGAGCCCGATTACGAACGAACCGATGACGCTGACGATCGCATGGGACACCGAGACTCCGACCAACGACCGCTGACGGTAGAAAAGCCAACCCCAACAAGCCGACCGGGAAAACGGTGAGCGCCGTCACGAACGAAAGATGAAGGTGGGTGAGGCTGAACATGACGTTCGCAAGGACGATCGAATACCACGCTTCAAAGCGGCCGGTGAGAAAAATCTGCGGCGAGCATTGGATGCCGCCGCGCGCGCACATTTCATGAACCGGCGTAAAAATAGCGTAAAGAGCCGCGAACAGCACGACCTTGGGCATGTCGAGCCCAGTGCTGACGGCAAAAGTCGGAAACCGGGCGACCGGTCATCGTGGCGACGTTGTGCACGAGCCGGAGCTTGGCAAGCCCGGTCGATGCTCTAGGGCCGACCAACGCCGCGCTTGTGGCGGCGGTCGCTGCCGTCGGGTTGGGGTTCGGCTGGGACCATGTGGTGCTGGCCTGGCTCCCCTGCCTTGTCCTCGCAACACCGCTCTCGGCGTGGCTCTTCTTCGTCCAGCACAAGTTTCCCGAAGCCTACTGGCGGCTGGCGGCGGAGTGGCGCTACGCTGAAAGCGCGCTCAAGGGGGCGTCCTATTACGCGTTGCCGCGGTGGCTCGCGTGGTTGACGGCGAATATCGGCGAGGACGACATCCACCACCTTTTTCCCTCCATCCCGAGCTATCGGTTGCCGGTCCCGTTCGGGGCGGTCGAGCGTTAGCGGACATCGCGAATGTCACACGCCGCGCTCGTGGCCGCGATCACTGCCGCGCTCGCGGCCAACGCCGACCCCCGCTACAAGGCTCAAATCGAGCGCCTGGTCCCCGGCATCCGCACCATCGGCGTCAAGGTCCCGGCGATCCGTGCCGCGGTGCGGGCGTTCGCGGCGACGCTCGCGTTCGCCGATGCCTGCGACCTCCTCGACCGCTTCGCCGCCGCCGGCGAGCGCGATCGGCTGCTGTTCGGGGTGTTCCTGGTCGCCAGCTATCGCAAGGAGGTCGCGGCGTTGCCGTGGCGCCGGCTCGAGCGCTGGGCGCGGGCGATCGACAATTGGGAGACCTGCGACCAACTCGGTATGGAAATCGTCGCCCCGCGCGTCGCGGCCGAGATCGCGCGCCTCGACCGGTTGCTGGCCTGGGCCAAAGCCGGGGACGTCTGGCGCCGGCGCCTGGCGCTGGCGGCCGCGACCGCACTCAACCAAAAAGGGCGCGCTTACCCGGCGGCGACCCTCGACGTGTGCGCCGCGCTCGCCGCCGACCGCGAGCCGATGGTGCGAAAAGCGCTCGGCTGGGCGCTGCGCGAGGCGACCAAGAACGATGCGGCCGCCGTCGCAGCCTTCCTCGACCGGCATCGCCGACACATGTCCCCGAGCGTGGTGCGCGACGGGAGCGCCAAACTCGCGCCGGCGGCACGGCGGCGGCTTCTAGCCAGTCTCGGTTCCCCCTGGCGCGCCTAAGCCGATCCGATACAATGAAAATCAGATGCCGGTCGGCCGTCCGCCGAACCGGTTCAACTTGAAACGTTCGGGAGGACTCCATGAAGAAACTCGCACTCCTTGCCGCTGCGGGCGTGCTCGCCTGGGCGGGCGTCGCCGAAGCCGGCGCCACGCTCACCGCGATCAAGAGCCGCGGTAGTATCCAATGCGGCGTCAACACCGGCTTGGCCGGCTTCGGCATCGCCGACAGCCAGGGCAACTGGGTCGGCCACGACATCGACTTCTGTCGGGCGCTGGCTGCGGCCGTGCTCAACGACCGCACCAAGGTCAAGTTCACGCCGCTCTCGGCCGCGCAACGCTTCACCGCGCTGCAGTCGGGCGAAGTCGACGTGCTCTCGCGTAACACCACGCTCACTCTGGTGCGCGACGCCTCGCTCGGGCTCCACTTCGCGGGCGTCTGGTACTACGACGGCCAAGGCTTCATGGTGCCGAAGAAGCTCAACGTGAAGAGCGCCAAGGAACTGAACGGCGCCGAGGTTTGTGTCCAGACCGGCACCACCACCGAGCTCAATTTGGCCGATTACTTCCGCGCCAACCGCATGCAGTTCAAGCCGGTGGTGTTCGAATCGCTCGCCGAATCGAAGACCGCGTTCTTCAACGGCCGCTGCCAGGTCTATACGACCGACGCGTCCGGCCTGGCTTCGATCCGCGCCGCCGACGCGCCCAAGCCCGAGGACTTCGTCATTCTGCCCGAGATCATCTCGAAAGAGCCGCTCGGGCCGGCCGTGCGCCGGGGCGACGACGAGTGGTTCGCGATCGTCAAGTGGGTGTTGAACGCGACCCTCGAAGCCGAAGAGTACGGCGTCACCTCGAAGAACGTCGACGAGATGAAGGCGAGCAGGGATCCGAACGTTCAGCGCTTGCTCGGCGTCACCGGCGACATGGGCGAGAAGCTCGGCCTCGACAAGGAGTGGGCCTATCGTGTGATCAAGCAGGTCGGGAATTACGGCGAAATCTTCGACCGCAACCTGGGCCCGGCGACGCCCTTGAAGCTCGAGCGCGGCCTCAACCAGATCTGGACCAAGGGCGGATTGATGTATCCATCGCCGGTGCGCTAACCGGCTGCCAACCCCGCGCCGATCGCTCGGCGCGGGGTTTTTCTTTCCGGCATCACGAGCGAGGCGGGGATGGTGGTCGCGAACGGACACGCGGCACCGCCGCCCACGAGCGGGCGGCCCGGCGGCGTGTCGTTGTGGTACGACCCGCGGATTCGCGCGATCGCCTATCAGGTGCTAGCCATCGGCGGCGTCATCGCCCTCGGCGTCTACCTGGTCGACAACACCCTCGACAATCTGAACGAACGCCAGATCCGCACCGGCTTCGGCTTTCTGGGCCGCGAAGCCGGGTTCGAGATCGGCGAGAGCGTGATCGAATACGACCCGCACGACTCTTACGCCAAGGCGTTCGCGATCGGCCTGCTCAACACCATCAAGGTCTCGTTCATCGCCATCGTGCTGGCGACGCTGATCGGTACCGTGGTCGGGATCGCCCGGCTATCGCGCAACTGGCTGGTCGCCAAGTTCGCGTCCTTCTACATCGAGACCGTGCGCAACCTGCCGCTCTTGCTGCAGCTCTTCTTCTGGTATGCGATCCTGACCGGGTTGTTGCCGGCGGTGAGCGAGGCGCTCGAGCTCCTGCCGGGCGTCTATCTCTCGAAGAGCGGGCTCACCTATCCGGTGCCGCTGGCCCACCCGATCCACGCCTGGATGGGGCTTACGCTCGTCGTCGGGATCGCCAGCGCGATCGCCTATGCCCGCCACGCGCGCGGCGTCCAGGATCGTACTGGCGTGCAATGGCCGCTGCTCTGGCCCGCGGTCGGAATGATCGTCGGGCTTCCGCTCGCGACCTGGCTGATCGGCGGCGCGCCGACGGCGCTCGACGTCCCGGTGTTCCAGCGCTTTCGCTACGCCGGCGGCGGCGAGGCCAGTCCGGAGTTTTTGGCGCTGCTGCTCGGGCTCACCGTCTATACCGCGACCTTCATCGCCGAGGTGGTGCGCGCCGGCATTCTCGCGGTCGACGACGGTCAGAGCGAGGCGGCGAGGGCGCTGGGGCTTCGCCAGAAGCTGGTGCTGCGCCTGGTGGTGCTGCCGCAGGCGCTCCGCGTCATCATTCCGCCGCTCACCAATCAGTACTTGAACCTGACGAAGAACTCCTCGCTCGCGGTCGCGATCGGCTATCCCGACCTGGTCGGCGTCGCCGACACCACGCTCAACCAGACCGGTCAGGCAGTCGAGGTGATCGCGCTCATCATGGCGGTCTACCTGACCTTGAGCCTTTCGATCTCGTTCGCGATGAATCTCTATAACCGCGCGATCGCGCTAAGGGAGCGCTGAGCGTGAGCGTCGCCGCCGTGTCCCGCCCATCGCGCACAGCTCCCCCCGGCAGCGGCGCGCTGGCGTGGCTCAAGGAGAATCTGTTCTCGAGCCTCGGCAACACGATCTTGACGTTGCTGATTGGGCTGCTCGTCGTGCTGGCGTTGCCGCCGATCGTCGAGTGGGCGCTGGTGAAAAGCGTGTGGGGCCCGGCGCCCTCGCAGGTGTGCAAGGAAGCGGAAGGCGCGTGCTGGGCCTTCATCTACGAGAAGCACCGCCTGATCCTGTTCGGCCGCTACCCGTTCGCCGAGCAGTGGCGGCCGCTGGTGGCGATGGTGCTGCTGTTCGGCCTGATCGGCTTTTCGTGCTTCCGTCGCTTCTGGAAAGGGTGGCTCGGCGCAGTGTGGGCGGTCGGGCTGGTCCTGTTCTGCATCCTGATGTGGGGCGGCCTGTTCGGCCTCTCCTACGTCGAGACCGCGCTCTGGGGCGGGCTGCCGCTCACGCTCATTCTGTCCTCGGGCGGGATCGTGCTGGCGTTCCCGTTCGCGATTCTCCTGGCGCTCGGGCGGCGCTCGCAGCTGCCGATCGTGCGCGCGATCTGCGTCACCTATATCGAGCTGATCCGGGGCGTGCCGCTGGTGACGCTGCTGTTCATGGCGTCGTTCATGTTCCCGCTGTTCATGCCGCATGGGGTGCAGATCGACGCGGTGCTGCGCGCGTTGGTCGCGATCCTGCTGTTCGCGGCCGCCTACTTGGCCGAGGTCGTCCGCGGCGGTTTGCAGGCGATCCCCAAGGGCCAGTACGAAGCCGCCAACGCGATCGGGCTCACCTATTGGCAGGCGACGCGCAAGATCATCCTGCCGCAGGCGATCCGGATCGTGATCCCGCCGATCGTCAATTCCTTCATCGCCACCTTCAAGGATACGTCGCTCGTGGTGATCGTGAGCCTGACCGACCTCCTGCTCGCCACCCGCCAGGCGATTTCCGACCCGGCGTGGCGCCCGTTCTTCGTCGAGGGCTACGTCTTCATCGCGCTCATCTATCTCGTCTTCTGCTACGCCATGTCGCGCTACAGCCGTTACCTCGAGACCGAACTCCACACCGGTCGCCGCAAACGCTAGAGAGGGACCGCCATGTCCGCCGTCGCCAACGGAACCCCGATCATCGAACTGAAGAACGTCTCGAAATGGTTCGGGCCGTTCCAGGCGCTGCGCGACATCACCCTGACCGTCAAGAAAACCGAAAAATTCGTGATCTGCGGCCCGTCGGGCTCGGGCAAGTCGACCTTGATCCGCTGCATCAACGCGCTCGAAGAGCACCAGGTCGGCCAGATCGTGGTCGACGGCACCGAGCTCACCCGCGACCTGAAGCGGATCGACCAGGTCCGGCGCGAGGTCGGCATGGTGTTCCAGCAGTTCAATTTGTTCCCGCACATGACCGTGCTCGAGAACCTGTGCGTCGGCCCGATCTGGGTGCGCCGGATGAAGCGCGACGAGGCCGAGGCGCAGGGACTCAAGTACTTGGACCGCGTCCACATCCGCGAGCAGGCGCTTAAATACCCGAGCCAGCTCTCGGGCGGCCAGCAGCAGCGGGTCGCGATCGCGCGCGCGCTCTGTATGAACCCCAAGATCATGCTGTTCGACGAACCGACCTCGGCGCTCGACCCCGAGATGATCAAGGAGGTCTTGGACGTGATGATCGAGCTGGCGCGCGAGGGCATGACCATGCTGTGCGTCACCCACGAGATGGGGTTCGCGCGCCAAGTCGCCGACCGCGTCGTCTTCATGGATGGCGGCGAGATCGTCGAGGAAGCGCCGCCCGCGCAGTTCTTCTCGGCGCCCAGGTCCGATCGCGGCCGCCAGTTCCTTAGTCAGATCCTTCATAACTAAACGCGCGCCGCATCCGCCTCGACGTCAAGTACCCTCGGGGAGTATCCTTCCGCTATGAAGCAGACCGCCCACAAAGGCTGCCTCGCGCGCCTCCACCGCATCGAAGGCCAGGTCCGCGGCGTTGCCCGTATGATTGAGGACGACCGCTACTGCATCGATGTCGTCCAGCAGCTCCAGGCGGTGCGCTCGGCCTTGAAGCGGGTCGAGGACGAGGTCCTGAAGGACCACGTCGAGCATTGCGTCGACCACGCGATCCGCTCCGGCGACCGGCGCGAGCAGCGCGAGAAGGTGGCCGAACTGCTGGCGGTGTTCGGGAAGTCGCTCGGGCGGTGAGCCGACGGCGATAGCCGCGCGCGAGCCGCCATCCTGCGAGACGCGCAGGTCGATGTCGTCGCCGGCCTTGCCGTTGAACCACTCGGTCATAAAGCCGGTTTGGTTGCCGTTGGTGCTGACGCCGGCATAGGTATGGACCGGAAAGATCGTGGCGCCCCCGCCGCAGGCGACGTAGGTGCGGGTATGCCCGGTCGCGTTGGTGTCCCAAGTGACGTAGGTCACCACGCGCGCCTTGGCGACGCCGTGCGGAACACGAATGCGACTGTCGTTCGGTTCCAGAAGGTGCTCGTCGGGGCGGCTATCGAACAAGGTCAGGATGTGCCAGTGGTCGCGGTCGATGGCGAGCACGTCCTCGTGCAATCACTGGCCGCTCGATACGTCACGGTGCCAGCTGACGCGAATGATCGATCCGGTTTAGATCCGGGATGACCCCGGCCGCCTTCCGCTCGATTCGCGTCAAGCTGGGCCTCTCGCAGGCCGACAAATTGGACGTTCGCTTTTGTTCCTTTACCGACGGCGCGGCTTAATCCTCTGATCTAGAGTTCTAAAAAGGGTGGAGGCCCGGGCCGGAATTGAACCGGCGTAAACGGTTTTGCAGACCGCTGGATAGCCACTCTCCCACCGGGCCTTAGGCGGGCGGCGTCGCTGCCGACGCCGGGGCTTGGGTTTAGTCAGTCCGCCCGCCTTTGGCAAGCCGCCCGGCCGGCCGGTTGCCAGCGCCGCCGCGCTCGGCCTATATACGCGGACGCGGGCGCTGCGATTCGCGCTTGAGCGAGAAGAGGCTAGCGATGGCGATCGATTTCGCGGCCGCGCGCCGCAGCATGGTCACCAATCAACTGGTGCCGAACCGGGTGAGCGACGAGCGCGTCACCGGCGCGATGGGCGCGGTCGCGCGCGAGCTGTTCGTGCCCGAAGCGTTCCGCGCCGCGGCTTACGCCGACGAGGACGTGGCGCTCGGCCGCGGCCGCTACGTCATGGAGCCCCGGGTATTCGCGCGGCTCCTTCAGGCCGCCGCCGTCGGCGCCAGCGATCTCGTGCTCGATGTCGGCTGCGGCAGCGGCTATTCGAGCGCGGTTTTGGCCAAGCTCGCCGCGACCGTGGTTGCGCTCGAAGAGGACGCCGAGCTCGCCGCCCGCGCTACTCAGACGCTCGCCCGCGCCGGCGCCGACAACGTTGCCGTCGTGACCGAGCCGATGCGCGAGGGCTATGCCCAGCAGGGCCCCTACGATGTCATCTTCGTGAACGGCGCCATTCCGGCGATCCCCGCTCGTCTGACCGCGCAATTGGCAGATGGCGGCCGCCTGGTCGCGGTGGTCGGCGCCGCGCGGCTCGGCAAGGCGACGCTCGTTGTCAGTGTCGGCGGCATCGCCGGCGCGCGAGCGCTGTTCGATGCGGCGGTTCCGGCGCTCCCAGGCTTCGCCGAGTCGCCCACGTTCGTGTTCTGACATGACTGCGGCGAACGGCGGCGCCGAGCCACCGCTCCAAATCGACGTCGCGGAACTCGCCGCGCTCAAAGCGAACGGTGCGCCGCACCGCGTGCTCGACGTACGCGAGCCGTGGGAGCGGGACCTCTGCAAGATCGCGGGCTCGATCGACATCCCGTTAAGCGAGATTCCGGAGCGGATCGATGAAGTGCGGGGCGGCGAAGGGCCGCTCGTCGTTATTTGCCATCACGGCATGCGCAGCCTGAATGCGACCGTGTGGCTGCGCGGGCAGGGCGTCGCTGTGGCGATCAACTTGAAGGGTGGGATCGACGCTTGGGCCCGTCAAATTGATCCGACGCTGAAGCTGTACTAATGTCGCTCGGCGTTCGCGCCCCGGTCCTTTCCTCAGCACCACCTAGAGGTTCAATGCAGCCCGATTCCCGCCGCGCCTCTCTTTTTTTTGTCCGGTTGCGGGCCGGAGTCGCGGCCGGTGCGCTGGCGGTCGCCCTCGCGGCGACCGGCCCGGCGAGCGCTGAAACGCTGCAAGATGCGTTGATCGCGGTTTATTTGAACAACCCGACCTTGCTCGCGCAGCGCGCTAACCTGCGCGCGACCGATGAGGGCGTGCCGCAGGCGCTCTCGAACTACCGCCCGACCGTGACCGCTGAAGGCACCGCCGGCCGCACCGAGCGGTACGATTCGACCACCGGCAGCAAAGGCCTCGATCCCAAGACGGCGGCGCTCCGCGTCGTCCAGCCGCTCTACCGCGGCGGGCGCACGGTGGCTAGCGTGCGGCAGGCTGCGAACCTCGTGCTCGCTGGGCGCATGGACCTGCGCACCACCGAGCAGTCGGTATTGCTGCTTGCCGTTACCGCTTACATGAACGTCGTCCGCGACCAGGCGGTGCTGCAGCTCCGCTCGAACAACGAGACCGTACTCGCGCGCCAACTACAGGCGACCCGCGACCGCTTCGAGGTCGGCGAGGTGACCCGCACCGACGTCGCCCAGTCCGAGGCGCGCCTGGCGCGTGCCCGCTCCGACCGCATCCAGGCCGAAGGCGATCTGACCTCGAGCCGCGCCAACTACCGGCGCGTGGTCGGCGTCGATCCAGGCCGGCTCGAGCCGGCGCCAGCGCTCGCCGATGTCCCCGACTCGCTCGAAACCGCGATCGTCATCTCGGTGCGTGATAACCCTAGCCTCAAGGCGGCCGAGTATATTGAGGCCGCGAGCCGCGACGCGGTCGACGTCGCCAAAGGCGCCTTGCTGCCGACCGTGAACCTCAACGGCGAGCTCACCTACACCGAAGAAGCGGCGGTGCAAAATCTGCGCACCGAGACCGCGAGCATCACGGCGCGGCTCACGATCCCGCTTTACCAGGCTGGGGCCGAGTATTCGTCGGTGCGCCAAAGCCGCGAAGCCAATACCCGCCGCCGTATCCAGGTCGAGGAGGCGCGCCGCTCGGTCATGGAAGGCGTCACCACGGCCTGGCAGCGCCTCACCACCTCAAGCGCGCGCATCGTCGCCCAGCGCGAGCAGGTGCGCGCAGCCGAACTCGCCTTGGACGGGGTCCGCCAGGAAGCCGAGCTTGGCGCGCGCACGACCTTGGACATCCTCGATGCCGAGCAGGAGCTCTTGAACGCGCAAGTGACCCTGGTCCAGGCCCAGCGTGACGAATACGTGGCGGCGTTCGAGCTCAAATCGGCGGTAGGGCGGTTGACGGCTCAGGCGGTCGGGCTCGGCATCGAACCCTACGACGAGACCGATTATTTCCGCCGGGTCCGCGAGCGCTGGACCGGACTGAATGGCGAGCTTTTCGACGGCGGCTTCGCCGGCGGCTTCCGCGAACCGCGCCAGCTAACCCCCTGATTCCAGGGCTAGCAGCCTGAAATAACACTATCCATAGTGGTAAAAACATTTCGTAATACAGGATTCTGGGATTAGAGTGACGCCGGTCGCGTTCGGGCGAGCGCCGCTAAGGGTAAGGGATGAGCGACCCGAAGACGCAACAAGAACCGACGATGGAGGAAATCCTCGCATCGATTCGGCGCAGCATTTCCGAAGACGACAAAGCAGCGCCGGCCACCGGCGAGGACGCCCCTGCGACAGCGGCGCCGGCCGCGGTAGCCGAGGAAGTCGCGCCGCCGCCCCCGCCACCCCCGCCTATGCCCAAACCGTCGGCGAA
>Ga0194128_10006838_pt1 | contig 15186 bp, 13 predicted proteins | sample TA2KigCa65mmetaG_FD_148650 | JGI IMG/M metagenome (GOLD analysis project Ga0194128, IMG submission 148650) | Freshwater microbial communities from Lake Tanganyika, Tanzania - TA2015037 Kigoma Deep Cast 65m | ecosystem: Environmental > Aquatic > Freshwater > Lake | place: Tanzania: Lake...
CTGGCCACGGTTCCGCTGGTCGCCTACCACTTCAACCAGATCGCCTGGCTGGGATTGATCGCGAATCTCCTGGTGGTGCCGTTGGCCGGATTGGTTCTGGTGCCGGTCGGGCTGGGTTCCGCCGTGTGGGTCTTGCTGACCGGACAAACGTTCCTGCCGCTCGGCTTCTTCAACCAAGCCCTGTTGGATCTGATGGCCGACTTCGTACAGCTGGTGGCTCTGGCACCGGGGGCCGAGTGGCGCGTCTCCTCTCCGACGGTCCCTGTCATGGTGCTGTTCTATGCCTTGCTCGCCGTGGTTGTCGGGTCCGCAGGGAGTCGCTGGGTGCGGCACATGGGCCTTGCGGGCATCGTCTTGATCGTGGGCTGGTGGGGGTGGTCGCCGCGTGCACCGGTTGACGGCGAAACCCTGCGGGTCACGTTTCTAGACGTGGGGCAGGGAGATGCCTGCGTTCTCGAGCTGCCCGATGGGCAGACGGTTCTGATCGACGGGGGGACTGCCTATGAGTCCTTCGACATGGGACGGACCGTCGTCGGACCCTATCTCTGGGATCGAGGCATCAGGAGGCTGGATCATGTCATCGGAACCCATCCGCAGCTCGACCACCTTGGAGGGCTTGCGTGGGTCCTCCGCACGTTCGAGGTCGGCCGCTACTGGAGCAACGGAATGGCAAGGAGCGAACCCTTCTATCAACGTCTCCGGACGGCGCTGCATGCCCGCGGACTAGGGGAGTCGCTTGCAGCGAAGGGGCAGGAAATCGTTTCGTCCGGTCCTTGCCGGTTGACGGTGCTGCACCCGCCGAGAGAGCACCATCGCTCCGGTTTGGGTGATGTCGGCGTGGTTTCCCTGAGATCCTTGAATAACTTTTCCGTGGTGACAAGGCTGGAGTGCGGTCTTCAGGTCGTACTGTTCACCGCGGACATCGAGGCGGCAATTCTCAGAGACTTGAGCGGACGCGACGCCGTCGCCGGCGTGCAAGTCTTGAAGGTGCCCCACCACGGGGCGCGCAGCTCCTTGGATGAAGGGTGGATCAGACAGGTGCGACCGGAGGTTGCGGTCATCTCGGTTGGAAGACACAACCCGTACGGTCATCCCACGGCCGACGTGCTGGCTGCCTATGAACAGAACGGAGTGGATCTTTATCGGACGGACCAACAGGGAGCCGTGTGGATCACCGCGAGGATTTCCTCCACAACACGGCAGGTCCATACGGCTCGAGGAGGTCTGCTACAGCCTGTTGAGGTCCGTCAAGCAGTCCAGGCCATGCTGACCGTTGAAGGACGCAATCTGAAGCTGCTCAGAACACAGGGGGACGACTTGTAGTGTTCCGAGGGCCGGCTCAGCCAACCGCGATGTCGAAAGTGAAAAGTCCTTGACAACGTGAAGGCGGCATTCTTAGACTAAAGGCCGGGGAGGACGGTGATGGTATGGTAATGAGGCCGCGAAGGCGCATCAGCAGCGGTTTCCGGCAGGATCTGAAGTTTTATGCCGGAATAGCGGTCGTCGCCTGCGTGATCGCCATCGGCGTTGGGATCTCAACCCAAGGGATCGAGGGGATGCTGGCTCGTGTGGAGCTTGCCTACAAGGCCCTTGACAACCCCACTGCCTTGGATACCAAGGACAAGGCGGAAATCAAGAAGATGCTCACGGGGGATAAGAATAAGATGAAATCCCAATACGACAAGATGACGGCGGCCCAGAAGGCCCAGGTCAAGTCTCAGTTCAGCGAGTTGGACGAGGAGGAAAAGAAGAGACTCAAGCAAATGTTCGGCAAGTAGTGGCTCTTCTTGGTAAGAACCAACTCCCCATCCCGTAACCGCCGTACGATCATTCGCAACGCTTTCGTGGACACCAGCCTGCAGTCGCTCACGGCGGCGTTCGACTTGTCTCCCTGTCGCAAGGCCTTCATGTCTCGCCGCCCGCCCGCTTGAGTCAGCCGGTTCATTGCCCTTTTTTAGCGTTCTCTTCCATTATTTTTTTCTCGCGTAGCTGGCGCATGCGGTCTTCCTCCTTAGGCTGATAGTACCGGCCCTGCATGATCAGAAGACCGCCGAAGACTCTCAGGATGACCGAGCCGAATTGGAACGTGAACGCCACAACAGCCGCGAGAACAATCGCGAGGACGACGGCTTTGAAGTCCCTGCGGACTCGCCACCGCAGCCGTTCGAGCCACGTCTCTGGTCTCCTGGTGTGAAGCATAGGGCTCCTTCCGCCCTCGTCACCTCATTGTTCCGGTTGACTCTCTTGCTGTTTGCTGCTGATCAGCCTGGCTTCCTACGGCTGTCAGCGCGGGGCGGCGCTTGAACTAGACCCCTTCAAGAGCCGCACCGCACTGAAACAGGGCGGTAATCAGCATCGCGGCAGCAATCGCGAGCGCGACGAGCTTGTAGTTTCTACGAACTCGGCGCCAGAACCGTTCGTACCGCGTTTCTCCTCTTCTGATCTCACCCATAGCATCCCTTATGCCCTGGCCGCTTCATTGGGCCGGCTGAATTTCCCTTTGTGCGCATCGAACCAGACAATCCTCCTGGCGGTGAATACAACTGTGCCACGAATAGATCGAGTCAACGGGAGCACCACAATTCGCAGTAATGACATAGGGAGCGGGCTGGCAATTCCTCTACAGATCATCTGTGGCCCTTGCCTGTCGGCTGTTCGGATAATCCCTTTGCCACTCATGACGCAGAAGCAGAGACGAATCGCTTGACAAATCATCATGTTGCGCACATAATCTAGCAGCTTGCGTCGGGCGTTGCAAGAGGCAGGATGTGCATTATGAAGCCTATTGGGGGCTGAAGCTCGCGCCCTTCGAAAATGTGCCTGACCCCAAGTTTTATTTTCCTTCTCCAAAGCATGAAGAGGGGTTGCACAGGCTTTTGTACGGTGTCGAGGCGCGGAAAGGCGCCGTGTTGTTGACAGGGGAAATCGGATGCGGGAAAACCACGTTAAGTCGCCAGTTTGTCCAACATCTCGCGCAAGAGCGTTATGATACGGCGCTCATTGCCAATCCCTCCCTCGATTCTCAAGAGTTCTTAGGCGAGATCCTGTATCAATTTGGCATCACGGATTCTCAGTCCAAGCTTGATCGGCTGCACAAACTCAATGAGCATCTGTTGGGAAACCTGAATCGCGGAAAAGACACCGTCATACTCGTGGATGAGGCTCAGGCGATCAAAGACGACGTGGTGTTTGAAGAGCTGCGCCTGTTGCTGAACTTCCAGTTGAACGAGCGGTTTCTTCTCACCTTGATCATGCTCGGACAGCCGGAGTTGAATGCGCGCATCAACGCAATCAAGCAATTTGCCCAAAGGGTGGCGGTCCGATTCCATTTGCCGGCCTTCGATCAGCAGGAGACCACCCGTTATATGGAATTCCGCCTCAAGACCGCGGGAGCCGACCAACGGCCGATTTTTTCCGCCGACGCCATCGAACTGATTTTCAAGAGCTCTGAAGGGATTCCTCGCAACATCAATACGCTGTCCGACCTATCCCTTCTGAGCGGCTTTCTGGAAAAGAAAGCCCAGATCGATACAGCCATCGTAACGCGCGTGATTGCGGATTTTAAATTAGGAGAGCAGGATGGTTCGACTCACTGACCTCATTCGGGGCGGGAAGGCTCCCTCAGAGGAGCCGGAGAAGAAAGAAGCACCGGCACCCGAAGCGTCAGCGCCCGCACCGGCACCATCCCAGCCGATTCAGTTGCGCGCATTGCAGGAACAGGTGCGCCGTGAGGCGCCTCAGCCGGTTGCTCCGTCTCAGCCTTCGGCTCCAGTCAGCGGAGGGCCCCAGGTCACACTCAGGCCCGTCACGAATGTGGAATTGTCGACGGCGCCCGCGCCGCCGACGCGGGGTCCCGCACCATCCGCCACGACGCCGGCCGTCGACTGGTATGCCAAGGCTGAGACGTCCCTCCTGGAGATTTCCAAGGCCGTCCGCGATCAACGGCCATTTTCCCTCGGCGATCTTCCGCAAATCGCCGACGGCATGGTGGCTTCCCTGGCGCAAAGCGACGCGCTGCTCGTCCGAGCGATCTCCCACCAGAGCAGTCCCTCGCTCGTCGGGAATCTGGTCCATACGACCATCTTCGCCATCAAGGTCGGCATGGGCATGGGCTACCGGCCTGAAGAATTGTCGCGCCTAGCCCTTGCGGCGCTGGTTCACGATCTCGGCATGTTCCGCCTGCCGGAGCAGATGCTGAATGAAACCGGCCGGTGGTCGCCGGACCAGCTCGACCTGATGCACGGCCACCCGAGGAGTGGTGCGGACTTGCTGAAACAGGCGGCACCGGAGGAGCCGTGGCTTGCCGAGATCGTGGTGCAGGAACATGAACGGATGAACGGCACTGGCTATCCGAAGGGACTCCAGGGACCGCAAATTCACGAGATTGCTCTGATCATTGGGCTGGCCGACGTGCTTGATGCCATGTTGCGGGCCAGGATGAATAGGAAAGCGCTGCTGCCTCATGAGGCGGTCCGCCTCCTGCTCACTCGTGAGCGAACAGGTTTTCCCACGCGGGCCTTTAAAAGCCTGCTCAATCAATTCTCAGTGTTCCCGGTCGGGACCTGGGTCAAGCTTTCCTCGGGAGAGGTCGGCGAAGTGGTGCGGTCGAACTCCCGGTTTCCGCTGCGTCCCACCGTCAGAGTCATAACGGATCAGCAGGGGTTGCGGCTGCGCGAGCCCAAGGAGATGGACCTCAGCGCATCGCCCCTCATTCACGTGGGGGAAATCGTGGACAACATGCAGATGACGACATGAGCGCATCGCCAACAGGCTTGGGAGGATAAGAGTGGCACGGCTATTTCTGGCGTTGATGCTAGGCCTATCCGTTGCCTGTGCCAGTTCGTCTTCTACGACGCCTCCGTCCCAGGATAGGGTCGGAGCCGCTCCTGGTACTTTCGGAAGCAAACCGCCCCTTGCAGCCAGACGGGACCCGGAAACGATCATCGAGGCCGGCGACACGCTCGAGATCATTGTACGGCGCGGCGCGGGTGAAGAGAAGTATGTGGCGACGGTCCTGGCAAGCGGGGTCGTCACGGTCTCGTTTCAGGATATCAACGTGCAGGGCTTGACCGAGGTTGAAGCGGAGGCTCGCGTCACCCAGGAATTGTCCGCTGTGATCAAGAATCCGCGCGTCCAGGTTCGGCTGGCTCAAAAACGTCCGCAGAGGCCGAAGAACTTTTACATCTTCGGGGAAGTGAAGAATGCGGGAAAGTATGTGCTCGATCGCAATGCCACGCTTCTTCACGCGCTCGGACAATCGGGTGGCTATACAGACGTTGCCGATCTTAACAAAATCGTCATCATATCCAGATCGAAAGAGGACCCGGAGAACCCCGTGGTTCGAGTGGCCAATGTGCAAAGCTTCTTGACGAGGGGGGACCTGCGAGCCGACCTCCCGGTGGAAGACAACGATGTGATCTTTGTCCCCCGGTCTGGAATAGGCGATTGGAATCACTACTATCAGAAAGCTGTCCTGCCCGCTCTCAACACTGTTCTGTTTGCCGCCAACGCGGTGTTCATCGGCAAGGCGCTTCAGGTGTTGTTCATCACGCCGGATCCTCAGCCCGCAGCGGCAACGATCCCGGTAAGCTGCTGGATCGCCCGTGTCCTCTATGGCGAGCAGGCGTGGCAAGTGCAGGTCCTGCGCTGGTACATTTGGGGGCCCTTCTCCGAACGCTGGTATGGACGGATGTTCGCCGATTTCTATCTGCAGCATGGGCAGCAGGTGGCGGGCTTCTTAAAGCAACATCCCAGTGCTCAAATACTTATCAAGCCGTTGTTCGATCATCTGCTCGATCTAGCAATCAGCGCTTCTGTCACACGTCACACGTCACGCGTCACGTCTTCTTGATATGGCCCAATACGATCTCAACCTCATTGACTTTTGGCTGATCGCCCGCAGGCGACGGGGGATCATTATCTTCACCACCCTACTGGTCACGGTGTTTACGGGGATCATGCCCCTTCTGGTCGGGCCGGAACCCATCTACAAAGCCTCCTCCCGCGTTCGATACGAACGATCCACCACAGCTTCCGGCCTGCTTCAGGAATCGGTGTCCGTTTCGGAAGGCAGCGACATCGCCACGCAGGCGGAGGTGATCCGCAGCTTTACGGTGATGGAGCGCGTGGCCAAGCGGCTGGGGCTCATCGCGCAAAATCTCGACGAACAGGCGATCGATCAAACGCTTGATGAAAAAAGCGTGCGACAGTCTCCGGAGTTCCTGAGCGTGATTTACGGTCTGCAGGCGCAGATCGAGGCGACGCAGGAAGGGGGGACCAACATCATCAAGATCACGGCCACCACCGGCGATCCCAAGAAGGCCGAGCGCGTGGCCACGCTCACGGCGGAAGCCTACCGAGAAGAAAACATTTACAACCGGAACCGGCAGGTCATCGAGGCCAGGCGCTTTGTCGAGGGACAGCTCCAGACGTTGGGAACCAGCCTGCGCGAATCCGAGCAGGCGTTGACCGCCTTCAAGGAGCAGGAAGGGCAGGTCTTTGTCACGGAAGAGGCGAAAGAAGCGCTCATACAATACCAACGGCTGGAGGCGGACCAGGAGAAACTCCAACGGGTGAAAAAGGAAGTGGGCGCTCAGCTCGAGGGGTTGAAGAAAACCGGGACGGTGGAGACGGCGCCCAGCCGGGTCTACTCGGACGAGGTGGAGGCCTTGATCAGCACGCTCAACAAGCGGATGGTGGATCTGACGCAGGACCGCAACAACCTGCTGATCAACTATACGCCGGAACACGCGCTCGTCAAGGAGTTGGATCGCAAGATCAAGAATGTCAGGGAGGAAATGATCCGGGAACTGGAGGCGAAGTTCGGGACGTTTGATGAGCGTGAACGGGCGATCAAGGAATCCATCGGTCGCTACAAAGAACGCTACCTGAGTCTCCCGCAAGCGGCCATCCAACTGGCCAGGCTGGAACGGGACGTCCTGGTGACCAGCAACCTCTATGCCCAACTGAAGTCCAAACACCAGGAGTTTATGATCAGGGGCGCGGAGCAGATTGAGGAGGTCTCGATCATCGAGCCGGCCGTCGAACCGACGAGGCCGATCAACGCGCCCAACGTGCCCTTGAATTTCTTCCTGGGGTTCTTGATGGGGGGCATGGTAGGCCTCGTGGCGGCCTTCCTGAAGGAATCCTTCGACACGTCCATCGGGACGATCGAAGAGGTGGAGACCTATCTCAAGGTGCCGGTTCTGGGCGTGATTCCGCGTGTCGATCGAAGGGAGATCGAGCAGGAAATCCAGGCGGCGTTCGCGGAAAAATTGTCTCCCGAAACGATGGACCTGTACTGCCACCTCGTGAGCCTGTTCGTTCCGCAATCGCCTTTGGCGGAAGGCTACCGGTCGTTGCGCACCAACATCCAGTTCGCCGGCATGGCGCAGGGGCAGCGGGTCCTGGCGTTCGTCAGCACCGGCGCGCAGGAGGGGAAGTCCACCAGCGCGGTCAACTTGGCCATCGCGCTGGCGCAGGATGGGAAGCGCGTCCTGCTCGTGGACGCAGACCTGCGAAAACCGACGATCCACGAACGGCTGGGGCTGGAGCAGGTCCCGGGCCTGAGCGAGGTGCTGCTGGGCACGACGCACTATACCGAGGCGATCCGGACCGTGACGGATTTGATGCTGGGCACGTTAGGCGTCGAGCAGGTCATCAATGCGCCAGGCATCGACAACCTGAACATTCTGCCGTCGGGCAAGCGTCCGGACAATCCGGCCGAGTTCATGAACTCGCCGCGCCTCAATGAGCTGATCGAGGTGGTCAGGAAGGAATACGACATCACCATCTTCGATGCGCCACCGATCTTGCCGGTGACCGACGGGGTGACGCTGGGCTCGAAGGTGGACGGTGTCGTGATGGTCTACCAGGTCGGCAGGGTGGGACGCAACGCGCTGAAACGAGCGAAAGCGTTGCTGGAAAACGCGCGGGCGAAGTTAATCGGGATTGTCTTGAGCAACGTCAGCGCGGAGATGGCGCCTGATTATGAGATGTACCGCTACAGTTATAAATAACCTGGTGGGGCCGGCTGGCCTTGAGAGGCCAGTCATCGGTTCGCAGTTGTCGAGGATGGGGGCCTGACCGTGGAACCGCGCAAAACCGGACTCCTTCCAGTGGCCCTGATCGCGCTGGTGGCTACTGCGATCGGCGTCGGCATGAGCTCCGGACAATCCGGAATCCTGTTCGGGGTCGTCCTGATCTGTGCGCTGTTGATCGCGGCGTTTCTCTCCACGCCCGTCAGCCTCTATTTGCTTGTCTTCTCCATGCTCCTCGGTCCCGAGATTATGCTCGGCAGCGGGGCCACCCAAGACCAGACCCTCGGGCGAGGCGTGACCTTTCGGTTCGATGACTTCTTGCTGGTCATCATCGGGCTCGTCTGGATGATCAAGGCCGCCATTCACAAGGAAGAGGCCGCGTTCAAGCCCACCCCGCTGAACGGGAAAATGATGTTCTATGTGGCGGTGTGTTTCTTCGCGACGATGATCGGTATTGTGGCGGGTCGCGTGAGACCGCTCAACGGATTTTTCTTCAACTTGAAGTACTTCGAATATTTCTTCCTCTACTTCATGGTGGTCAACGCGATCAATACAAGAAAACAGGCTCAGGGATTGATCACGGCGAGCCTGGTGACCTGCTTCCTGGTGTCGCTGTATGCGATTGCGCAGATCCCCAGCGGCGCCCGGGCTTCGGCCCCGTTCGAAGGCGAGGAGGGCGAGCCGAACACCCTCGGCGGCTATCTCGTCTTCATGCTGTCCGTTGTCATGGGGCTCTTGCTCACGCCCGGAGCCGTGTCGCGGAAACTGCCGCTTCTCGTGCTCATGCTCACCGGCTCGCTTGCGCTCATGGCGACCCTGTCGCGCGCGTCGTTCTTGGCCTGGGCGGTGGTGGCCGTGGTTGTCATGCTGTACAGCAGTTACCGGAAGCCGTTGCTCTTTCTGTTTTTCCTCTCCGTTACGGTAACTCTTCCCGTGTGGGCCCCTAAAACAGTCAAAGAACGTGTCCTGTTCACCTTTACCCAGTCGGCTGAAAAAGGACAGGTTCGGGTCGGGAAGCTGAGGATCGATACTTCCACGTCGGACCGCTTGAAGTCTTGGCAGCGGTCGTTTGACTGGTGGAAAGCGAATCCGGTGCTGGGAGGCGGCATCACGGGCGGGCCGTTCATGGACGCCATGTATCCGCGGGTGCTCGTTGAAACAGGCCTGCTGGGGGCCGTGGGTTTCTTAGCTCTCCTCTGGGCCACGTTTCAAGTGGGCAGGAGGACCTTTGTGGAGGCGCGGGATGATCCGCCTATTCGCGGGCTTGCGCTCGGCTTTCTATTCGGTTTTCTCGGCATGTTGGTGCATGCGGTCGGAGCCAATACGTTCATCATCGTGCGGATCATGGAGCCGTTTTGGCTCTTTGCCGCCTTGCTGGTGAGGGGGCCTCACCTGGAGCGGGAAAGCCAAGCTGCCGAACAGGAAGCAGCGACGATCTCGCTGGTCCGCGGCGAGCATGGAAGCCACGTGCGCAGTCCCTCTGCAGGATGACTCGCGCGCAGGACACGTGGGAGACAGCCGCCCCGCACACCTTCCCGCAGCTCTCCCGTCGGATTTTTCCCCGGTGCGTGCCGTATCTGAATGTTTCTGTCAGTTCCTGTCAATGAAAGAACGGGTCGTTTTGTGACGGTCGCGCAGTTCCTCACATTTCTGTTGCGCCAGTATCCGCTGCGGATGAGCGTGATTGTGTCCGGAGGAGTGGCCGCAAACCTCCTGGAAGGCATCGGGTTGGCCTTGCTGGCGCCCATGTTCTGGCTGGCGGGCGTCGGCGCAGCCTCGCCGTCAGGGACACCCTCATGGACGATGGTGCTGTTCCAGCGGGCGACCAACTGGCTGGGCGTCGCGCCGACTCTTGGGGACATCCTGATTTCGTTATTGGCCATCTTCATGCTTCAGAGCGTGCTCACAATTCTCAATGAACGGTTGATTCACCGCACGAGGTTCCACTGCGCGGGCACCCTTCGGACTAAGCTCTTTGAGGCCATCCTTGCAGCACGGTATGAGTTTATCTCCGCCCAGAAAACCGGAGCGTTGACCAATGCACTCACGCAGGATCCGGTCAGGGTTGCGGTCATCGTGCTGAATCTTGTTGCCCTAACGCGAGAGGGCATGGCGGTCCTCATCTATGTGATGCTTGCGCTGTTGTTTTCATGGCAGATGACCCTTGTTGCGATCGGAATCACGGGCATCGGGGTGTGGCTATTGCAGTCGCGGGTGACCAAGGGACATGGTTTCGGGACGGAAACCGTGCAGGCCAACGCCTTCCTTCATGAAACAGCCGTGGAGATGCTCTCATGCGCGAAGCTTGTCAAGGGCTTCGGAGTCATCGCACAGGCCTCCAACCGGTTCAGAAGGGCCGTGCACGCGTTGGTGGATATTCAGGTCCGAGACTCCACGAGCCGGACTATGGTCGGAGCGTTGTACCAGCCGCTGACCGCGTTGTTTCTTTTGGCCGGCCTGTATCTCTCTCTGTCGGTGTTTAAGATGTCCGTTCCAGATATCATGGTCTTGCTGGTGGTGTTCTTTCGTCTGACCCCCAGGGTCTCCGATCTCCAAATGATCTTGCATGAACTGTTGTCGCACTTACCCAGCGTGACGAACATGGATCAGTTGACTCTGCTGGCGACGGAGCAGCGCGAGCAGGATGGGGGACAGCCTTTTCGCGGATTGCAGCGCGGCATTGAACTGCGGGGAGTCTGGTTTCGATACAAAGACAAAGAGCCGATCCTGCAGGGTGTGGATCTTGAACTCCGTAAGGGCGCCATGATCGCGCTTGTCGGGACCTCCGGAGGAGGCAAAACTACGGTTATTGATCTGATGATGGGTTTTCTTTGTCCGACGCGTGGGGAGGTATTGGTTGACGGGATGCCTCTCTATCGACTGAACCTGAACGACTGGCACGCGAAAATCGGCTATGTCCCGCAGGATGTGAACCTCTTCAATGACACGGTCCGTGCAAACCTGCTCTGGGGGAAACCGAGTGCGACTTCTGAGGAGATTGAATCCGTTGCCAAGGAGGTCCATGCTCATGAGTTTATCCAGGGTCTTCCGAGGGGTTACGACACGCTGATTGGAAGCCGAGGGATGTTGTTGTCCGGGGGGCAGCGCCAGCGACTGGCGCTTGCACGGGCATTAATTCGGAGGCCGGAAATCCTTGTGCTAGACGAAGCGACGAGCGCCCTTGACGCGGAATCAGAATTCTTCATTCAGCAGACGCTTGATCGGCTGGCCCGCAACGTCACCATCATCATGGTGGCGCACCGTCTAGCCACGATTCAAAGGGCCGACCGGATTTACGTGTTGGAGCAAGGCCGGATTGTGGAGTCGGGCTCCTGGAACGCCCTGTCGCTAGCCAACGGTCGGTTTAACGAATTGCGCCGTCTGCAAGCGTTGGTGTAGGCGCACATGGCGCCGTCTCCGCATGAATGCCAAGGAGCATGGGGACGATGACGTCTCCGAAGCCGTGGGAGCTGTATTACAAGCATGCCGGCCAAGACCTCTTTTATCGACTCGCGGGGCGCTACCTGTTTGCCAGGCGCTACGTGACGCAGAAAGTCGTGCTGGATGCGGCGTGCGGCATGGGGTATGGCACCGCGATGCTTGCGGACAAGGCGCGGATGGTGGTGGGGGTCGATAGCCGGCGACATGCGGTGGCCTATTGCCTGGACGCCTGTGCAAGGCCGAGCATCCGTTACCTGCACATGCGCGAGACCCGTTTGGGATTCGACGACGATTCCTTCGATGTGGTCGTGTTTTTCGAAAGCCTGGAGTATGTCGCGGAGGTGGACCGGTTCTTACAGGAACTGCGCAGGGTGTTAAAGCCCGGCGGCATGTTGTTCGTTTCCGCGGCGAATGGCATCCTCGACACTATGAAAAGACGCCATGCGCCGGTGAGGCTTCCTCACTTGCGATGGGATGAACAGGGATTGCGGCGCCTGCTGTCCGCTCATTTCGCGGTTGACGCGATCTGGGGCCAGTGGCATTACTCCAAGAAGGACATTGCGGCGGTGCGGGCGAATGGTTCGCCGGGCCTCCCCGCTGGACCGGACAGCCTGTTTCGGAGGATCTTTCGGGTGCTGTTGCGACGCTGGGCGCCTGTGTCGGTGCGATCGAGGATGGTCTTGCCCGCGCAGGTCTGGGCCAATCGGTATCAGGTGGGGGAAGTTCCTCCCGCGCACGCGGCCTATCTGATCGCCAAGGCCGTGAAAGTGCCGGAGGCCGGCGGGCGCGGATCCAGCGGCCAGGCGGCTTCATCGGCACAACGATAGTGACGTACGAGGCGGAGCAATGCCAACATTGAATGTGTTTTATCGGGTGTGCCCGTACAGCAACGGCAAAAGCCCTATTTTTACGGATGACAAGCCGGGCCTAGTGCGCTTTTGTCTCGAATCGTTTGTGGAGGCGTTTCAGGCGAGCTCCCTTCGGATCACCTTCATTCTCGATTCGTGCGACGCGAGTTATCGAACCTGGATCGAGCGCCACGTTCCGTTCCAGAAAGAGATCGTACATTTTGACGGTCTTGGCAGCGAGGGCTCCTTTTTCAAGCAAGTCGAACTGGCCACCCGATTGGAGCCTGACGAATTGGTCTATCTGGCCGAAGACGACTACTATTACGTGGCGGGGGCGGGAGAAAAGCTCGTGGCCGCCATCGCCCGATTTGACTTCGTGACGCCTTATGATCCTCTGGATCATTACAGCGGGCTGCAAGCGGCGGAGCCGTGCCACATGGCCTTATGCGCCGGCCACCATTGGCGCACGCACGGCTCGACCTGTCTCACGTTTGGGACGAGAGCGGAACTGATCGTGAAGAACCAACGCCTCATCTATCAACACGGGGTATCGGACTCGTTAATGTGGCCGCATCTGTTGCGGAAAAGACGTTGGGGACGGAGGGGACCTCGCCTGTACGGGCCGATTCCATCCCTCGCCACGCATCTGGTGTCGGGGCTTTTGGCGCCGGGTATCAACTGGGAAGATGTCTGGAAACAGAAGCTGGGGAGGTGCGCGCCGTCTGTGGTTCATGGGGGAATCTGATGGCACGCGCAGGCGCGGGCGCCGGTCTTTGATGAAATCCATGGAGTACCGCGAGTACATTGCCGGCATTTCCTTTCGCTTTCTTCAGCCACGCGCGAGGGCGTCGTGGTGGTATGACCTGGCTGCTCGGATATTGAGGAAAGCGGGCCTCTCTGCGGAACTGATCAATACTTCGCTGCCTGATGACGAGCGAGGCATGAAGAGGAGGATGCGGGAGATTTGTCGGATTCAGAGAATGTCAACCTTCGCGATCGGGGCGATGATTAATCGCGGCGTGCTCCAGATGCCAGACTCGCAGGCGTTTGTGAATGTGGGGGTCTGGCACGGGTTTAGCCTTCTCGCGGGCATGGCCGGCAATGACCGGAAGACTTGCATCGGCATCGACAATTTCAGCGAATTTGGAGGGCCTCGCGAGGAATTTCTGGAGCGGTTCAATCGTTGTAAGGGCCCCGCGCATTATTTCCGCGAAATGGATTATGTCGAGTACTTTAAGAGCGTTCATCGCGAGCCGATCGGGTATTACTTTTACGACGGCCATCACAGCTACGACAACCAACTGCGTGGGCTGCAGGCGGCCGAGCCGTTTTTCTCGCCCCATTGCATCGTCATGGTCGATGATACCAACTGGGAGCCGCCCCGGCGCGCCACCTTGGATTTTATCGCCCGCAGTCACTATAAATATGAAATCCTCTTGGATGCAACGACCCATGGAAACTTTCACCCGACTTTATGGAACGGCGTGATCATTTTCCAGAGGGTCTCATGATCCAGCGTTGTTGAATGGGCGTGGCGCGTCTCCTATGGTTGAACCAAACGTCTCCATTGTGATTGTGACCTTCAACAGCCGGAACGAACTGCTGGCCTGTCTCAAATCGTGCGAAGGGCTGCACTATACGAACTACGAGATCGTCGTTATTGACAATGGGTCTCGAGACGCGCTTGCTCTTCCCGGCCTTCAAGGCTGGTCCAAGCATGTGCGGACTGTTCTCAGAAGCCCCGTGAACCTGGGGTATCCGAAGGCTGCCAATCTTGGGATTCAAGACGCCTTGGCGCAGGAGATGGACTATGTGCTCCTGCTCAATGACGATACCGAGGTCGCTCCGGATTTCCTCGGTGTCCTCGTCAACGCGGCTGAGGATATGCCACGCGTTGGAGCCGTGGGCCCTGTCATCTACTATTTTATCGAACCGCGGAAAGTCTGGTTTGCGGGAGGATGGTTCGATCGTCAGGCTTGCGCCATTCAAGTGCCGACTCCGGAACAGTTGGATCAAGGCGGTGAGACTGCGCCCGTGGAGTTTGAGTACTTGACGGGGTGCTGTTTGCTGGTGAAACGGAAGGTCATTGACGCGATCGGCTTGTTTGATGAGCGATTTTATCTGTATTGGGAAGACGCCGATTGGATTCTTCGCATGACCGCGGCGGGCTTTCGTCTGGCGATGGTGCCGCAGGCGCACATTTGGCACAAAATCTCCGTGTCCGTTGGAGGGCCGGATTCGCCGATGAAAGCGTACCACAAGACGCGCAGCCACTTGCTGTTTGCCAGCAAGCATGCGTCGCACGCGCTGCCGGGCTTGTATCGCACGGCGCTGCGCGATGCCGGATGGCTTTTGTTGAAATCCTCAGACTCGAATCGGTTTGTGAGGGCCCGCGCCTATCTCGCCGCAGTCAAGGATTATCATTTGGGCCGGACCGGGAAAGGGCCGGAATGGTTGTGGCAATCGCGATGACGCGGTTCAAGCGCACGTACGAGCGGTATTGGGCTGACCGTCATGCTGGCGAAGGCGGCGACGCACGCTGTTCATGCCCGCCGAACGAGATCTTGGAGTCGGTGGAGGCGTTCTTGGGAACGGGCGAACGGTTGCTGGACGTCGGGTGCGGAAACGGCGCCTTAGCGGGGCTCGCTATGCCCAGGTTTGGGCAGGTGTGTGGATGCGATCTGGCAGAGCAGGCTCTCAGAGAAGCGCGTTGCAAAGGCGTGACAAGCGTCTGCGCAGACCTTAATGCCGGGACGCTTCCTTACAAGGACGGGTCCTTTGATTGCGTGACATGTTTGGAGGTCATCGAGCACGTGATTGACCCTCTTGGCCTCTTGAAGGAAGCGCACCGGGTGCTT
>Ga0194128_10006839_pt1 | contig 15184 bp, 17 predicted proteins | sample TA2KigCa65mmetaG_FD_148650 | JGI IMG/M metagenome (GOLD analysis project Ga0194128, IMG submission 148650) | Freshwater microbial communities from Lake Tanganyika, Tanzania - TA2015037 Kigoma Deep Cast 65m | ecosystem: Environmental > Aquatic > Freshwater > Lake | place: Tanzania: Lake...
GCGAAGAACAGCGGCAAATGCCGCATCGACGCCGGAGCTTCGAGCGACAACTGATGCGCCGAGTGCATGACGAACACGCAGTGCAGCGCAAAACCCGGCGGCCTCGGGTTGACGTTGCGGATGCCGGCAAGAAACAACGCGGCCATCAACTGCCGCACCGGCGTGCCCTTCTTCAACTCCGCCGCCAGCAGCGCGGGACACTTGTCGCGATCGGTGGATTCAAATCGTTGTGCCAAGGGTTCGAGTTCCGGCGCGAGCCGGAGCACCGACGGCGTTACTTGCGCTTGTGTAAGTAACGGTGTGGCGAACATCGCGCGCCGGGTGAGTGTCATTGAGAACCTCCGCGTGCGAGTATACACAACTGGCGGCTTTCTTTCGGAATACACTGAAACTCTATGCGCGCAATCGCCATCGCCCTCCTCGCGCTCCCCCTCTTGGCCCAACACGGCCGCTATCTCAGCGACTCCCACCACCCATCCATCGGCAAACCCGAAGCCATCGCCGCCGGAGCGAAGCTCTTCATGGGATCCTGCGCCGGCTGTCACGGCCCCGATGGCGGCGGCGGCGCGCGCGGGCCGAATCTCGTCCGCCGATCGCTGTGGCATCCGCTGAGCGACGACGCCATTTTTCAAGTGATCCGCAAAGGCGTTCCGAACGCCGGTATGCCGCCCACCGCGCTCGCCGACGATCAGACCTGGAACCTTGTCGCTTTTATTCACTCGCTCACTGGTCCCGCGAGCGCTAACGCTGTGCCCGGCGATGCCGCAAGCGGAAAGGCCGTCTTCTGGGGAGCAAAAGCCGGCTGCGCGAATTGTCATTCGATTCGCGGGCAAGGCGGTCACACCGCGCCGGACCTGAGCAATGTCGGCGGCGGCCGGCCGCTCGCCGTGATCCGCGAAGCGATTGTCGAGCCCGCAAAGGATCTCTACTATCTCGGCAACGAAGCCGCGACCGTCGTCATGAAGAACGGGCGGACGCTGCAGGGCGTCGCCAAGAACCGCAGCAACTACTCCGTCCAATTGATCGACACAAAAGGCGTGCTCCATCTGATCCGCATGAACGACGTGAAGCAACTGACGCTATCGGCATCGACCCCGATGCCCACCGATTACGCCAAGCGTCTCTCGACAACCGAACTACGCGATCTGCTCGCCTACCTCTCCGCACAGGACGTCCGCAAATGAAACTCTTCCTCTTTCTTGGTCTCACCTTGACCGCGCAGGTCCGTCACGAAGACATCGCCAAAGGCGCCGGCGATGACTGGTTGACCTACGCCGGCACATATGCCGGATGGCGTTATAGCCCGCTCAAACAAATCACCGCCGCCAACGCGAAGAACATCGTGCCGAAGTGGATCTATCGCGTGCCCAACGCGCGCGGGCTTCAAGGAACGCCGCTTGTCTATCAGGGCGTTCTGTACATGACGAACACGAACTCGATCTACGCCATCGACGCCGCCAGCGGGCGTTTGGCGTGGCAGTACGCCGATCCGCGCGCCGAAAAATCCGGACCCAACCGCGGCTCGGCGTTGTGGGGCGATCGAATCTACATCACAACCAGCGACAACCGCCTCGTCGCGCTCAATCGTCACACCGGCGCGCTGATCTTCAACAAGAAATTCGCCGATGTGAACCAGGGCACGACTTCGACCTCGGCGCCCTTGGTCGCCAAGGGAAAGATCATCGTCGGAAGCGCGGGCGGCGACAGCGGCATGCGCGGCTTCATCATGGCGCTCTCGGCCGACACGGGCGAAGCGCTTTGGAAGACTTACACCGTGCCGTCGAAAGGCGAAAAGGGTTCCGAGACGTGGGGTGATCTGATCGACTACGGCGGCGGCGCCGCGTGGCTCTCCGGTACATTCGACCCCGCGTTGGACACGCTCTACTGGACCACCGGCAACCCCTGGCCTGACTACAACGGCGATGTTCGCAAGGGCGACAACCTTTACAGCTGTTCGCTCCTCGCGCTCGATCTCGACACCGGCAAAATGAAGTGGCACTTCCAATTCACGCCGCACGACACCCACGATTGGGACGCGCAAAGCTGGCCCGTTCTGCTCGATACCGAGATCGCCGGCAAGCCGCGCAAGGCCGTGCTACACGCCAATCGCAACGGCTTCTTCTACGCGCTCGACCGCGTGACGGGCGAGTTCCTCCGCGCCACGCAGTTGATCGACAAAGTGACCTGGGCGAAAGGGATCGACGACAAAGGCCGCCCGATCCATCTTCCAAATAGCGATCCGACGCCTCAAGGCAATTGGGTCTGCCCCAGCGTGAAAGGCGCGACGAATTGGATGGGGCAGTCGTTCAATCCCGGTACCGGCCTGTTGTACGTGCTCACGCTAGAACAATGTGGAATGTATTTCCGCTCCTCGCAGAAACCCGAGCCGATGAAAAACTTCTCCGGCGGCGGCGCAACCGAAGAGGGCGGGCAAGTGGTGTTGCGTGCCCTTGACCCCAAGACCGGTAAACGCGTCTGGGAATACCCGATGACGGGCCTCGGCCGCATGTGGACCGGCACCGTGTCGACCGCGGGCGGCGTGCTCTTCAGCGGCGACGACGACGGGCACTTCGTCGCGCTCGACGCCAAGAATGGCAAGAATCTGTGGCACTTCAGCATCGGCGAGAACCTCACGGCGTCGCCCGTAATCTATTCGGTCGACGGCAAACAGTACGTCGCTATCGCCTCGGCGACCGCTGTGCTTTCGTTTGGACTGTTTGAACCCGCTGTTGGCGTCGACCCCCCGGTGATTCAACTGCGATAGAAATCTGGCCCTTCATATGCATGACGCCTTCCTGGAGGTCGATCATGCCCCCTACAAGTAGGTCCTTTTCCCGCTCGATTACTCGCTTCCCTGTGAGGCCGTTCTCTTACGTGCGCGAAATGGCGCAGCGCCCTGGGTCGGAACTGACGATTCTCCAGTGCCTGCCGCTGTCGGTTTACGCGTCCGGCGGAGGCGATGTCCACAAAACCGGCGCCTCTCGCCTGGCCACGCACTGCGAGATGGCGCTCGCCGGTCTCGCCGCGCGCCGGCTTATCGCCGATGACGAACCGGCCCCGGCAATCGCCGCTCTCGTCGAAGCCGGCGGCATCGATCTTGTCTTGATGCCGACGCACGGCGACGGACTGATCCGCCAGGTCCTCAACGGCTCGGTCACCGCGAACGTGCTGCACAATAGCGGTTGTGCCGTTTGGACAGCCGTTCACGAACAGCTGGTTCCAATTGTCGCCGAGCCGCGCTATCGATCGGTCGTTTGTGCGATCGCCGGTCGTGCCGCCGAAGACGAACATGTCGCGCGTACCGTCGCCAAATTTGCCGCCGGCCGTGGCGCGCGTTTAACGCTGCTCAGCGTGGTCGAAGAGCCGAACGAAGGAAACATAGCCAACGCACAGGACAATATCGAGCGGTGCAAAGCCGCCTGGAAACTCGACGCCGGCATGCGTATCGCTATCGGATCCGTTCCGAAAGCCCTACACGACGCGGCGCTGCGGGAAGAAGCGGATCTGCTGGTCGTCGGCCGCGGCCATTTCCGCGAGAGGCTCGGCGCACTGCGGTCCCATCTCTACGATGTGATCCGCAACGCGCCATGCCCAGTGTTAAGCGTCTAATGAAAGCGACGCGCTACTTGTAAATGTGATCGCTGGGCGGCTTTTCCTTATGGCGCCGCATGAGGAAGAACACCGCCACGCCAGCCAGCAAAACCAAGGGCACGCCAATCACCGACCAATGCCCAAAATTGATCTCCATCCTACACCTCCTCGGACTAAGAATCGCGACAATGCATGTTGCTGCGTCTAAAGCATAGCACGGCGTTAGCGAGAAGGGAATCGGTCGGGGGCGGCCGGCACACGGTGCCTGACAAGGGACGTTCTATTCTGAGGTATTCCCGCCGTCCCCCGCCCTCGCCCCGGCCACCCTCGCCCACCGCCAAGACTTCACTGTCCTGCTACGACACCGCCAACCAGCGCGCCCTCTGGACCCCCCACCAACCCAAGCCATCGCATGCTCCATCCCCAAGAAAACCCTGGCGCAAAGACCACGCCTTAAACTCACTGAGCGCCGCGGCCTTCACCAACACCGGTTTTGACCGCGGCCATCTCGCCCCTGCCGCCGATCTGCCCGAATCGTCCGACACGTTCCTGGCCTGTAGCTCTCCCCGGGTGCCTACGAATTGGGCACGAGTTGAAGGCCGAGGCTTTCACCGGCGCCGTCTACGGCAATTGCGGCAACCAGAACATCGAAGCGCCATGCTTCCTCTACAAGATCGCAATCCTCGAAAACGGTCAAATCCTCGCCGATTACGCCAGAAACGCGCCACCGCGCCAATAACAGGCCTCGAATCAACAACTTCCAGCCGCCGTCGGAAAAACCGCCCTCATGCCAAAACCCGTTCACAGATTTCGAAGAAATATATTTCATTTATTATCAACAACTTGAAAAATAACCCCGTAAAATCCTTGCATCGCCGCGCTATCCTAAGAGTAAGAGATGGCCCTTTGACGCACGCTGCGCCAAAGGGCCATCTCCTTTTCATACCCAGAAAGGAATAGCAATGCCGACCAAAGCCGAACAGGCCCGCATCAACGGTGCCAAATCGACCGGCCCCAAGACCCCCGAAGGTCTCCAACGCTGCCGCGAAGCCAGCGTCAAACACGGAATGTGGGTCGCCCAAATCTCCACCTTCCCGCACGAGGACCAGGTCGCCTACGCCGCCCTGCTGACCTCCGCCAACGACCAGTTCCACCCGCGCACCTGCGTCGAATCCAACATCGTCGGACTCCTCGTCGACGCCCTCTGGCGCGCCGGCCGCCTCGGCGCCATGGCCAACGCCGATATCTCTCGGGAGATGTGGTCCATCAATCGCCAGACCTCCACCCAGCACGAGGCCCCCGAACTCCACCTCCTCGCCGAGCAGGCGTCGAAGTCCGTGCAAAAACTCGAGGCCCGCGCGCGCCATTACACCCGCGAAATCGCCCGTCTGATGGCCATTTTGCGCCAGCTCCAGGCCTTCCCGGTTTCCGTCGAAGCGTCCGAAGTTCTTAATGAAATCATAGAGATAGAAACCCGGCAGATCCCAGAGCCTCCAACGACGGAGGCCCAGGAAGCCCCGAAACCCGCCACGCAGCCCGAACCGGCCCGTAAACCGGTCCAGAACGCCAATATCCCCTCCCAGAAGGGTAGCGTTCCGCAGAGAAAATGAGGCATGACGAAGTAAAATCGTTCACAAATTGGCGAGGTTTAGAAGTCACACCAATTCATATACCAGAAGTGTCTTCAAAAATCGAGACGCCATCGGACTGGGCCGAAACCGCCCTCGCCTTCACGCCCAGCCCCAAACAAAAACAGGTCCTCGACGACCCCGGCCACCGCCTCATCCTGAACTGCGCGCGCCAGTGGGGCAAGACAACAGTGATCGCCGTCAAAGCCCTCCACGAAGCCATCCACAACCCGAAAACAATCGTCATGGTCCTCAGCCGCACCAGGCAACAAGCCGCGCTGACCATCCACAAAGTGCGCGAATTCGCAGCGCTGCTCGACATCAAGCGCAAGCGATTCCAAGGCCGCGAACACAGCGTCGAACTGCCCAACGGCTCGGCCGTCTTCGCCATCGCCCACAACGCCGCCACCGCCGTCGGCAACACCGTTCACATCGCCATCGTCGACGAAGCCGCCGTTGTCCACGATGACGTCTTCAGCGCCATCCTGCCCTCGCTCGCCCGCACCGGCGGCAAGCTCTGGCTGCTGTCGACCCCCGTCGGCCCCACCGGCATGTTCTACAAAATCTGGCACGACGAATCGCTCGCCCACTGGACCCGCATCACGGCCACGGTCGACGACATCGCCTACGCCGACAAGGAAGTCCTCGCCCTCGAAACGCGACTCTTCCCCAACCGAGCAGAGCAGGATTTCTACTGCAAGTTCGTCCAGCCGCCCGGCCGCCTCGTCGACCCCGCGCTCCTTGACCGCCTGGTCAACCCAAACATCGAACCCATCGACCTCGACCGGTACCGGAAGTGGTCGTAACCGGAACACAGAAAGGATCCCATGTACTTCCCCTTACCCAAACCCCGCGTGCCGAAACCCGCCTGGTTCCTCGGCCTCGATCTCGCCCAGCGCCAGGACTTCACGGCCCTCGCCGTCCTCGAACTCAAGTGGACCATCACCGGCCGCGACGCCGCCACCTGGGAGCACCTCTGGACCCCGTCGCTCATCGTCCGCGCGCTCGATCGCTACGAACTCGCCCAGAGCTATTCCACCTACACCGAAGCGGTCGAAGACCGCGTCCTCGGAATCCGCGAATGCGACCCGACATCCAAAATCCATCTCGCCCTCGACGCCGCCGGCCCCGGCGCGCCCATCGTCGACGACTTCCGCAACTCCAACATCGACGCCTCCGTTCATCCCATCACAATCACCGGCGGAGCCCATCCGACCCACTCCACCCACGGCGCCAACGTTCCTCGCCGCGCCCTCGTCACGCGGACGCTTCTGTTGATGGAGCAAGGCACGCTCCAAGTCCAGCCCGGCCTCGAAAACTGGACCGCCTCCGCGACGAACTCCTGCGCCTCCGCGCCGGCGACAGCCACTCCAAAGCCCACGACGATCTCGCCATCGCCCTCACCCTCGCCGTCTGGCAGGCCGCAGTGCACTCGCCCGAGATGTTGCCAAAGCGAAACGGGAAACCGCAACCCATCTCCGCCGGCACCAGGAGGCTGCTGTGACGGAACCGAATTTGACGTACAAGCTCTCCCTCCGCTACCCTTATAGAAACCTCGGTAGAGGAGCGAAGGTCACAAGTACTTCGGTCGCAGTTTCCGCCGCGCGGGAGATCGAACGAAAAGGGCAGCTTCGCCGAAATGCTTTCCGGCGGCGGCGCTGGGCGGTGTTGGGGAGTCTGGCTAATACCGGCTCACTGTCAATCGGATCACCCGCGAAACGCGGATCAGGTCCGTTTGGAGCGCTACGGAGCAGGCGTACCCGCCTTCTACGCGCGCCCTCTACTCGAAGTCCAAAGGACTGCATGAACGTCTTCGAGCTTACCCGCGCACTCATCGACATCGAATCCATTACCGGCAACGAAAAGACCGTCGTCGATTGGCTCTTCAACCATTTGCAGCCGCTGGCGGCGCAGTACGGGGGCACGGTCGAGTTGATCGAAGTCGAGCCGAACCGCAACAATGTGCTTGCGATGTTCGGCGATCCCATCGTCACGATGTCGACGCACCTCGACACGGTTCCGCCGTTCTTCGCATCGAGTGAAGACGACGAATTCGTTCACGGCCGCGGCGCGTGCGATGTCAAGGGCATCATCGCCTGTATGATCAAGGCGGCCGAAAATCTGCTCGCCGCCGGCACGCGCGGATTCGCGTTGCTCTTCGTTGTTGGCGAGGAGCGAAACTCGGCCGGCGCCTACTTCATGGCGAAGCAGCCGCGCGGGTCGAAGTATCTGATTAACGGCGAACCGACCGAGTGTAAGCTCGCCCTCGGATCGAAAGGCGCGTTGCGCTATGAGATCGTCGCGCACGGGCGCATGGCGCACTCGGCATATCCGGAGTTGGGCGAGTCGGCGATCGATAAGCTGCTGGATGCGCTGGAGAAGATTCGTGCCATCGACTGGCCGGTGCACCCGGTGCTCGGGCCGTCGACGTTGAACATTGGTGCGATCTCGGGCGGCCGCGCGCCAAACGTCATCGCCGATCACGCCAAGGCCGAGTTGTTGATTCGCCTGGTCGACGATCCCGCGCCAGTGAAAGCCGCGATCGTGAACGCCTGCGAGGGCCTCGCCGACGCCAACGAAGTTCTCTGTATCCCCGCGATTCTGATGGAGTCGCGGCCAGGTTTTGAAACGGCGGTGATGAAGTACACCACCGATATTCCGGCCTTTGACGGCGCTTGGGGCAAGCCGCTCCTGCTGGGCCCGGGCACGATTCACGTCGCCCACACCAGCATGGAACGGGTCCCCAAGGCCGATCTCATCAAGGCCACCGGGCTGTACACGCAGCTCGTCGCACAACTTATCGAAGAAGGAAAGCAATAGGAATGAAGATCCCAGTAGGCGTGCTTGGCGCCACCGGCATGGTGGGCCAGCACTTCGTGAAGTTTCTCCAGAATCACCCGCTGTTCGAACTGGCTTGGGCCGGTGCAAGCGACCGCAGCGCGGGAAAGAAGTACAGCGAGGCGACATCGTGGCGGCTGGAAGGCGCGATGCCCGAAGCGGCCGCGACCCTGATGGTCGATGAGTGCAAGCCGGGCAACGCGCCGAAGCTTGTTTTCAGCGCCACCGATTCGAGCGTCGCCACCGAGATCGAGCAGTCCTTCGCGCGCGCTGGGCATCTGGTCGTTTCGAACAGCAAGAACCACCGCATGGACGCCGACGTGCCGCTGCTTGTGCCCGAAATCAACGCGGCGCATTTGGAGATCGCGAAACGGCAAAAGCAGACGCGCGGTTGGGACGGGATGATTGTCACCAATCCGAACTGTTCGACGGTCGTGTTGACGATGGCGCTCGATCCTCTCAAATCGTTCGGGATCAAACGCGTGATCGTCACGACCCTGCAGGCGATCTCCGGAGCTGGGTATCCTGGCGTTCCTTCGGTGGACATCAACGCCAACGTCGTCCCTTACATCGGCGGCGAAGAAGACAAGCTGGAGACCGAGACCCAGAAGATTTTGGGCGACATCGCCGGCGGTCAATTCGTGCCGCTTAACGCGACGGTGAGCGCACACTGTAACCGCGTACCCGTGCTCGACGGCCACTTGGTGACCGTGTCGGTCCAATTCGCCAATAAGCCCTCGCCCGCCGACATCCGAGCGGCTTTCGATCGCTACCAGGGCGTGTTGCAGCACCGGAATCTGCCGAGCGCTCCAAAGCGGCCCGTCATCTACATGGAGCAGCAGGATCGCCCGCAACCGCGGCGCGATGTCGAGCGCGAGCGCGGCATGGCCGTGTTTGTTGGCCGCCTGCGCGAGTGCCCGGTGTTCGATTACAAGTTCATCGCACTGGGCCACAACACCGTTCGTGGCGCCGCCGGCGCTGCTGTTTTGAACGGGGAACTCATGCACTCGGAAGGCCTGCTCTAGCTATGCAAAAGGGCAACACGCAAACAGAGGCGCGACCGCAAGGGAGCCCCAATGGCCCGCCGCGGGCCGCTCAAAACGATGAAAGTCGCCTCCTCCTCCCCACCCCCAAACGCCCCATTTACGCCGACAACCCTACAGAGCCGCGACCGCAAGGAAGCGGACCTTCCCCAACCGACACACCCGATTCCAATCGAGAAGGAGCGCCGCTCTAGCCATGATCGTCATGAAATTCGGCGGCACATCCGTCGAGTCCGCCGTGGCGATTGAGCGCGTCGCCGCTATCGTCGGGGCTCGCCTCGATCGACAGCCCGTCGTCGTCGTTTCGGCCATGGGAAAGACAACAAACCGTTTGCTCGCGCTGGCCGAAAAGGCCTGCGCGGGCGAACGCGCCGAAGCCGCCCGTTTGCTCGAAGAACTTGCGGCCTACACGTTGAACGAAGCGCGCCAGGTCTGCCGCGCCGAAGACTGGGCGCCGCTGTCGGGCTTCATCGAGTCGCACTTTCAAGAGCTGTCGGCGTTCCTCGACGAACTCTTCGGACTCGGCGAGTTTCCGGCGCAGTACGTCGATCTCATTTCAAGCTACGGCGAGCGCCTGTCGTCACGCATCGTGGCCACCGCATTCCGGCACTTCGGTATGAATGGCGTGCATGTCGACGCCCGCGAAGTGATCATCACCGACCGCCGTCACACGCAAGCCGCGCCGCTCTTTTCGCGCAGCTACGCGAAGCTCGACGAACGCGTGAAACCGCTCGCGCTGGAAGGCAAGGTTGTTGTGATGGGCGGGTTCATCGGTTCGACGCAGGACGGTTTCACCACAACGCTCGGCCGGGGCGGTTCCGATTTCTCGGCGTCGATTGTGGGCGCGGGCATCGGCGCGGAGGAGATTCAGATCTGGACCGATGTCGATGGCATGTTGACGTGTGATCCGCGTATCTTGCCCGGCGGCCATCGCGTGAAGATGATCTCGTTCGGCGAGGCGGCCGAGTTGGCCTACTTCGGCGCGAAAGTACTGCATCCGGCGACGGTTGTCCCCGCGGTCGAGAAGAACATCCCGGTGCTGATCCTCAACTCGCGCAACGCCGAGAATGCCGGCACTCGCATCGTCGCCGAAGCGGTGCCGTGCGCCAATCCCGTAAAGTCGATCGCGTGCAAACGCAACATTACCATCGTCAATATCCAAAGCCTTCGCATGCTGATGGCGCACGGATTTCTGAAACGGATCTTCGATGTCTTCGACCGTTATCAAACGCCCGTCGACATGGTGACAACCTCGGAGGTCAGCGTCTCGCTGACCATCGACAACACGGCGCATCTGGAGGAGATTTGCACGGACCTGCGCAAAATCGCCGAAGTCACCACCGACAACACGCAGTCGTTGGTTTGCCTGGTTGGCGACAATATTCGCGACACGCCGGGCCTCGGCGCTCGCGCGTTCGGCGCGCTTCGTGATATCAACATCAGCATGATCAGCCAGGGCGCGTCAAAACTAAATTTGAGCCTGATCGTGAACGACCCGGACCTGCGGCGCGCTGTGAAGGCGCTGCACGACGAGTTCTTCGTGACGCTCGATGAAAAGGTGTTTGACGCATGAAACTCGCACTCGTCGGCTACGGCAAGATGGGCCGCATGTTGGAACAACTCGCGCCCGAGTACGGCTTCGAAGTCGCGCTGATTCTCGATGTGCACAACAACGCCAACGGCGAAGGCATCACGGCCGCGAACTTCTCTGGCATCGATGCGACCATCGAGTTCTCGACGCCCGAAGCGGCGGTGTCGAACGCCTTGAAGCTCGCGGCGATTGGCGCGCCGGTTGTCATCGGCACAACCGGATGGTTGATGCATGTGGATGAAGTGAAGGCCGCCGTGGAGTCGAGCAACAGCGCGGCGGTTTGGAGTCCGAATTACTCGGTCGGCGTGAATGTCTTCTCGCGGTTGTTGCAGGAAGCCGCGAAGCTGCTTGCCAATCAACCGGAGTACGGCGCGTGGGCCTGGGAGATTCATCACGACACCAAGAAAGATGCGCCTTCGGGCACCATGCTGAAGCTTGTCGACGACATGAAGAAGGCGGGGTATCCACGAAACATCGACGTGTCGTCGAACCGCGCGGGGCGCGTGCCCGGCACACACGAGATCGGCTTCGACTCGGCGGCTGATACGATAACTCTTCGCCACACCGCCCGCAGCCGCGAAGGCTTCGCGCGCGGCGCGCTCCAAGCGGCCAAGTGGATTGTTGGGAAAAAAGGATTCTACGAATTTAGCGAAACGCTATTCAACTGAGAGGTGGTACATGTTCACTGGATGCGGCACTGCGATTGTCACGCCGTTTAAGAAGGATCAGAGTCTCGATGAAGCCACGCTGCGTGCGTTGGTGAAGAGGCAGATCGATGACGGGATTCACTTTCTGGTGCCCTGCGGCACGACGGGCGAAAGCCCCACGCTCACGCGTCGCGAGCACCTGCGCGTCGTCGAGATCACCTGCGAAGAAGCCAAGGGCAAAGTCCCGGTACTGGCCGGCGCGGGTGGTTACAACACGGCCGAGGTGATCGAATTGGCGTGCGAGATCGAAGCGATCGGCGCCGACGGTTTGCTCAGCGTCACGCCCTACTACAACAAGCCGACGCAGGAAGGCCTCTACCATCACTACAAGGCGATCGCGGCGTCGACCAAGCTGCCGATCATCGTTTACAGTGTGCAGGGTCGCACGGGCATTAACGTCGAACCGCTGACTTTGAAACGGCTCGCCTCAATCGACAACATCGTCGGCGTGAAAGAAGCCAGCGGCAACATCTCCCAGATGGCGGCCGTCGTGCATCACGTGCCCGAGAGCTTCGCGGTGCTGAGCGGCGACGACTCGATCACGATTCCTCTGATTTCGCTCGGCGGGCGCGGCGTGATCTCGGTGGTGTCGAACGAGATTCCTGGACCGATGGCGCGGTTGACGCAGAAGGCGCTGGATGGCGACTTCGCCGGCGCGCGCGCGATGCAGCGCCAATACCTGCCGCTGATGGAAGTGAACTTCTGCGAGTCGAATCCGGGGCCGGTGAAATATGCGATGGCGCGCATGGGGCTGCTCGAACCGGTGTGGAGATTGCCCTTGGTGCCGCCGTCGGAAGTCAATCAAAAGAAGATCGACGGTGTGCTGGATCAGTACGGCCTGCTCGCCGCGGAGGGCGCCGTTGCTGCTCGCTAACCGTATCGAAGACGCTTTCGACAACAAACCCGCCGCGTATGGCGAGGAACACTTCCGGCTCTTCGCCGAGTTCAAGGCAGCGCTGAACGCGGGCGAGATTCGCGCGGCTTCGCCCGACGCCACGACGAAAACCGGATGGCGCGTGAACGCGTGGGTGAAGAAGGGAATTCTCTTAGGCTTCCGATTGGGCTCGATCGTCGACATGTCGATCGACGCGACGCGGCAGCCGTACTTCGACAAGGCCACCTATCCCGTCAAGCAGTTCCACGCGGCGAGCGGCGTGCGCATTGTCCCGGGCGGTTCGTCGATCCGCGACGGCTGCTTTGTGGCGAAGAGCGTGACCTGCATGCCGCCCATGTACATCAACGTCGGCGCGTATGTCGGCGAAGGAACAATGGTCGATTCCCATGCGCTGGTAGGAAGCTGCGCGCAGATCGGCGCGCGCGTACATCTGTCGGCCGCGGTGCAGATCGGCGGAGTTCTCGAACCAGTGGGCGCGCTGCCTGTTGTCATTGAGGACGACGTTCTGGCCGGCGGCAACTGCGGCGTCTACGAAGGCACTGTGGTGAAGACCCGCGCGGTACTTGGCACGGGGACCATTCTGAATCGCTCGACGCCGGTCTATGACCTCGTCAACGGCACGGTGCTGAAGGCGACCGACGACGAACCGCTCGTAATTCCGGAAGGGGCGGTTGTTGTCGCCGGCTCGCGCGCGGTGACCAGCGGACCGGGCAAGGAGTGGGGCGTTTCGCTCTACACTCCCGTGATCGTGAAGTACCGCGATGCCAAGACCGACGCAAAGATTCAACTGGAGGACCTGCTGCGATGAGGCTTTTTCTGTTGACCGCCGCGGTCGCTTCGGCCGCCGACTTCGCCGCGATCGAACATCTGCCCATGGGGGCCAAGGGCCGCTTCGTGTCTGTCTATCGGTCGCACCCTCTCACCGCTTCGAACGCGAAGTTCACCCGCGCGCTTGTTTCGATCCACGGCGCTTCGCGCAATGCCGACGACTACTTCCCAAGCGCGATGGGCGGAGCGTATCTGGCCAACGCGCTTGAGACAACGTTGATCGTCGCTCCGCGGTTTGCGGGTGCTGGAACGGAGTCGTGCAACGACAAATTGGAGAAGGGCGAGATCGGCTTCCGCTGCAACGGCGACGATTGGCGCGGCGGCGGACCCGGTGTCGATGAGCCATCGGTGACGACCTACGACGTGATCGACGAACTGATCCGCCGATTCGCCGACAAAAAGAAGTTCCCCAACTTGAAGCACATCGTGTTATTCGGCCATTCGGCGGGCGGGCAATTCTTGAGCCGTTATGCGGCGTCTTCGAAAGCGGAGCCGAAGGGCGTGTCGATTCGTTATGTCGTCTCGAATCCGTCGAGCTTCTTGTATTTAGACGCATCGCGGCCCGGTCCGACGGAAGGCTGCCCGGCGTTTGATCGCTGGAAGTACGGGCTGACGAATCGGACCGGCTACGCGAAGGATCTTTCCGACGAAACGATGAAGTCGAACCTGTTGCGGCGCGACGTGATCTACCTGCTCGGCGAGTACGACACGACGCCGCAGTTCGGATTCGATTCCTCGTGCGGTGCGATGGCGCAGGGGCCGAATCGATTAAAGCGCGGCGAGCTGTATCACGCTTACATCACCAAGCAGGGAGCGAAGCATCAACTCGTTCGCGTGCCGAATTGCGGGCATAACGGACGTTGCATGCTGGTCGCCAACGAAGCGCGCGAGACGCTGTTCCCCTAGACGCCCGCGGCTTTCTCCAAGTTCTTCAGCTCTTCGATCTCGCGGTCGACGGCGCGCAGCAGCGGCTGCCGCTGCACCGCGAGAATGACAAGCCACAGCGCGAGGATGCTGAAGAAGGGAAGCATGCGAGCGACGAGTCCATGGCGCTCGATAGCCGGATAGGCGAGGGTGGCGATGAACAGCAACACCGGTCCGGCTTGTAACAGCCACGCGGATCCCAATGAACGGCGGCGCCGCTGCAACTCCGCGCGGCAGAATGCGACACATGATCCCAGCTCTGCTTCGCCGGCGAGGCGCAGTCCGTGCCACACCCCGATCAGTCCCGACAAATTCCAAAGCGCGGTGATTCCGAAGAGAATCCGTTGCAACGGGCGATCAACGGCGAAGATGCCGCCGATCGCGATCGCGGTAAGCACAGCGACGCGCACGGTGTGGCCAATACGTTCGGTTGTGCGCTTGCGGGCGGCCTCCGCGGCTCGTTTCCGCAGGACATCGGCGACGATTCGCGCGCCCTCGGGTGGTTGGCCTTGCCAAAGATCTTTCCATTCATCGGCCATTGTTCCAGTACCTCCTTGCCAACAGGTTCTTGATGCGGTGGACCTTCATTGCGACGTTGGCGGGCGAAAGGCCGACGACCTCGCCAATCGACTTGGCGTCGAAGTCTTCGAGGTACATCACGATCACCTGCCGGTCGATCGGTTTCAAATGACGGATGAGTACGCCGAGTTTTTCGAGCGCGGCGGCGCGATCGGCCACAGGCGGTGAGGCCATGCCTTCGAGTTCGTCGAGCGTGACCAGCGATGCGTACGTCCGGCGCTCGCGGATGACGTGCGATGCGCCGACGTTATGCGCGACGCGGTAAATCCAGGTTCGCAGCGAACACTGTCCTTCGAAGCGCTCCAGGCTGCGCCAGATCTGGAGATGAATTTCTTGAAGCAGGTCGCGACGCTTGTCCGCATCGGCTTCGTATGCGCGAGCCAACCGCGATAATGCGGCGGCGTACTCGGCCTCGACCTCTGCGTAGTGCGTTTGTTGATCCACAGTCTAGTCTCCTGTCTTGGATAATTCTTTACAACGGCGCACCTTGTCGAGGATAACGTCTGCGGAGGCCTTCCATGTGAAGGGGGTCGGGGCTCCGTTCCAACCGGCCAGCCAGT
>Ga0194128_10006840_pt1 | contig 15184 bp, 16 predicted proteins | sample TA2KigCa65mmetaG_FD_148650 | JGI IMG/M metagenome (GOLD analysis project Ga0194128, IMG submission 148650) | Freshwater microbial communities from Lake Tanganyika, Tanzania - TA2015037 Kigoma Deep Cast 65m | ecosystem: Environmental > Aquatic > Freshwater > Lake | place: Tanzania: Lake...
ATATCGAGCGACAGACTGGCAAAGAAAAGACGGCTGGAGGATTGCCGGTGGTAATACCTGGCCGAGCCGCTCAACAAGAGATCAGCGAAGCCGTCATCCTCATGCCGACCGGTCAACGCGGCAGCAAACAACAGACTGCGCTGAGAGCCACCCTCAAACTCGATACCGTGACTGACCCGCGATGAAAATACCCAGGCCTCGCGATCGGCACCGAGTGATGTCGTCGAGTAACCGAGGCGCGCATCGACTCGCCAGCCGAACTGGAAATCTTCGGTGCGTCCGATCTGATCGAGATTGCGCGCGGCTCGGAAGTCATCCTCCAACCATTCGAGGGCAACCCAGGGATAGGCTAGCTTGCGATCTTCAGGCAAGCGGGTCGCAAATCGACTCGGCGTGACCGTATCAAACTCGCGCTCATCGGCGGTCAGTCCTAGCGACCAGCGCGTCACCGAACGCTCGCGCAAACCACGCGACCAGCCGAACCAGACGCTGCGCAAGCGGCTGTCCACGCGATACTCGCCGATCGGCAAACCCCGGTCGTAGCGTGCATCGATGCGCTCGGCGTCATCGGTGGTGATGCCACCTGCCCAGCGCGCATCGAGTGCATAGAAGGGATACTCGAGCAACAGACGCTGCGCACCACCGTCGCTGAACTCCGAGTGCTCGGCCTCGAGGGCCCACCAACTGCTGCCGAGTTGCCGATCGACGTAGCGCGCCGAGGTGATGTCGCGATCGACATCGTTCGATTTTCTGAGATTGACCTGCGCGCCGAACCCGAAAAGATTCAGCTCCTCCAACTCGAAGCCGCTGCTGCTCTTGCCACCCTTTCTGCCGAACGAGACTCCCGGATTGAGCGTCCACACATCGCGCGTGATGACTTCGACATCCACTCGACCGTCGGCATAACGAACGGGACGAACCGAGGCGTCTTAAAGATAGCGGGTGGCACGCAATAACCGCTCGGTCTCCTGCAGCAGGCGACCCTCATAAAGATCGCCCTCACGAAACAGCAACCGGTCGGTGATGGTCGCTGGCTTGGTACCGGCATGGAGTCGATTGGCCGTCTCGAAGAGCCAGTTGCGCTCATCCGCGCGGCTGGTGTCGAAGACCTCCAGCGCCCGCAAGCTGATGGTACCGATGCGGGCACCCTCCGCCTCGAGGGTGGCGTCATCCGGGACTCCGGGGGGCCGCCGGGTATCGACCGGATCGATACGCGAGGAAAACGATGGTTTGACGGAAGTCGTCGACTCGGCCATCACCGCGACAGACAACAGCCAGAGCAGTACCAACGCAACAGGCCCGTAGCAACCTCGTCTCATCATGATCGCTCGTTTATCATGGGAGTTAACCTGCGAAGGCAGGCGCAAGTTCATTCAGACAAGGAATCGTCATGACCCACAAAACCTCGATCTTCGCTACTTCGGTTGGCGTACTCGCCATGTTGCTCATGTCGCTGAGCGCAAATCCGTCCTTCGCCTCGGCGGCCGTCGGCAGCATGGCCCCGGAGTTCCGCCTGCAGGACCAGACCGGCGCTTGGCGCTCGCTCGCCGATTACCGCGGCAAATGGGTGGTGCTCTATTTCTACCCCAAGGACAACACGCCGGGCTGCACCACTCAAGCCTGCGAGTTTCGCGACGAAATCTTTGCCTTCCGTCGCGCCAATGCGACGATTCTCGGCGTCAGCGTCGACAAGGTCGATTCGAAAGAGGCCTTCGCCAAGGAACACAGCCTGCCGTTCCCGGTGCTCTCCGATGTCACCACCCAAACCACCAAGGCCTACGGGTCGCTTACCAGCTATCCGCAGTTCAAGCTCTTCAATATCTCGCGTCGCGACACCTTCATCATCGATCCCGAGGGTCGCATCGCCAAGCGCTTCGAGAACGTCAACCCCAACGGGCACTCACAGATGGTGCTGACCGAGCTCGCCGCGCTGCAAAAACGCTGAGCGACCACTCCGGACACTTTGTCCGAACTGCGACCGAATGCCGAACTAAACGAGGCGGGACTATAAAACTTCCTTGCCGTTGACCGATACCGGTATCAACGGGCCACGGTGGTCCGTCTCGTGACCTCCGCAAGGAACCGGACATGCTCGAACTGCCCAGTCATGCCATCAGCGACCGCCACGCGCGCGGCACGCGGCGTGACTCCGAGCGACGGATCCGTGATCGTCGGCAGAGCTATCGGCTCGACCGGCGTCCCCGCAAGTTCGGGCCGCGGGTGCGGATGGTTTACGAGCTGCTCTACGGCACTCTCGGGCCCGGACGGGTGATGATGATCGAGGGTACCAAGCGCTTCGCCATGTGGACGGTGTGTGACCTCAATAGCGCCGGGGTGTACCAGTTGCGTGGCGAAATCCTGCGCAAGCGCGGTGGCGAGGTGATCGAGGAGACCCACGAGTTCCCGGTGGTGGCGACGCCGCATTTCTACGAGCGTCTGATCCAGGGGTTTCGTTATGAAGGGCACACGCTGATCACCACCCTGATCGAGATCGTGCGCCTGCTGATGAGTGAGGTCGGTAACGACGACGCAGCGCCGGCGGATCAATGGCCGACGTGGAACCGCTGTGGCAACGCCTGGTTCGCACTCGACTATGGTCTCGCGGCCGGTGATATCCCCCGCCACGGCGAGGTCGTGCTGCGCACCATCATGCCGATCGCCAGTATGCATCGCAGCCGCTTCGAAGACTGGCAAGCCATGCGTGATGCGGGACGATATGTGTCGGTCTCCGCGCCATCCATGCCGATGCGCGCGGCGGATCCACGCAACGCTCGACAATCCGTCGCTCAGGCGGCGCCGTCGGCGTTTTTGAGGTAACGCGGAAACACGGCGTGCAGCAGCTCGCGCCAAATTCGGGCACGCGATTCCCGCGCATCGACGAAATCATTGAGATGCAGCACGGAATCGACACCGATCTCACGCTCGAGCAGACGGCGAATGCGCGTCGAGACGATTCGTTGTCCCGCTCGGGCGGGGTGCAGCACGATGATGATGGCGTCATCGGCGCGATCGATACGCGATGTATCCCAGAAACGCTCGAAGCCGCGCTCGGTGGCGTGCTGTGCGCCATAGTAGGTCTTGGCTACGGCAAAGTATGCGAGGCCCGCATTGAACGGCAACGTAAGATCGATGACGAAGGTCGAGAAGACGATGCTGAAAAACGTGACGATGATCAACAAGCCTTGTGCAATGCCCGCAGGATCACGCAGATCACGCTCGGCGATGTGCAAACAGACCGCGGCTGATGAGCACAAGTCCGTCGGGCAGCGCGAAAGCAATGAGCGAAGGTGTGTCGAGCAGCGCGAACCGCCACTTGGGCGCGGACTTCGTCGGCGTCGCCGCGGCCGTCCGCGTGAGCGCATTGCCGACCTCGGCAAGATAACGCTGTACCGCCGAATCACCGAGCGGTGGCGAGAGGCCAAATATTTGGGCCGCGAGTTCGCGCTCGATCGCGGCAGTCGTTGCCCCTTGCGCGGCCACGGTCGCGCCAGCAGCACCCGTCGCAGTCTCGACGCGTCGCCAAAAGCCGCGGCGTTCACCCAAAGTCACCGCCTGACCCGCCTTCAGACGCAGGACCACCGCGGCGGATGGCGAAGGTTCGGCGCACAGCGAATCATCGACGGTGAAAAACGCGCGCTGACCCACCGTCGCCATCGCACGATGACTGCCGGCGCCCACGACCACGAGCATCGCCAGCCCAAGCAGTATCGCGCGCGCAGGCGGCAGAAACAGGGGCGAGACCGGACGCGACATGGAGCGACTGTAGCGCCCGGTCGGCAGCCCCGCAAAGAGGCGGCTCATCCTCTGCACCTCCGGCTCCCTATAATTCGTCATCCCTCTCCAAAGATCAGCGGTGTTCCATGCTCCACACGACTCAGACCCAGGCCCCTGCGGCGCGCCACACCCCGCTGCGCTCGGCCCTCTGCAGCACGCTGCTGGCCGCGATCACCGCGCTGGCCTCGGGCAATCCGTCGATGGCAGCTACCGCTGCACAAACCGCATTCACCGAAGCGAATCGCTACACGGTCAAGATCAATGCATCGACCGAATACTCCTTCATCGAGCGCGATCCAGGCAGCTGGAGCGGTGCAGGTTTTCTGGTGGATCGCGACCGGCGCTGGGTTCTCACTAACGCCCATGTTGCCGGCTATGTACAAACCAACTTGCAGGCAAATTTCAAAAATCAACCGAGCGTTCCGCTGCGCACAATATTCGTCGACAACCTGCTCGATGTAGCGATCGTCGAGCTGCCCGAGGGCACGATCCCGCCCGACACCGCGCCGGCGCGTCTCGCCTGCGACCAGACGCCCTCGGTCGGCGCCGACCTCGGCGCCTTCGGTCATCCGCTCGGCTACGCCTTCACCGCAACCCGCGGAATCATGGCCGGCATCACGTTTTCCGAGGGCTATCCGATGATCCAGACGGATACGCCGATCAGCCCGGGAAACTCGGGCGGACCTTTGATCGATCTCGCCACGGGCGAAGTCATCGGCATCAACACGGCCTCGCTCGGCGACAAGCGCGCACAGAATGTCAATTTTGCCGTGATGATGCCGCACGTTTGTCAGATTCTCGACTTGCTGCGCGCCGGCAAGCCAGCCACGGTGCCGCGTATCTCGACCGACTTCGCGATCAACGAAGACGATGTATCGACGCTGACTGTGGCGCGCACACCCGCGACCCCGGATGGGTTCGGCCTGAAAGCCGGCGACACCGTACTCGGCATCGTAGGCGACGCGCGACGCTTCGCGAGTGCCGATGAATTCCTGCTTGCATTGCGCGGTCGTACCGGCAACGTGCCACTGCGCATCGCGCGTGATGCCAAGGAAATCATCGTTTCGACCGCGCTATCGCCCAGCCTGCAGCATGTCGGACGATCGGGTCTTGCGATCAGCGGTGTGGTGTTCGGACCGCGTCGCCTCGTCGAAGTGTCCTCGACCGATGAGGCAGGCGTGCTCATCGTGCATCAGGTCGAACCCGGCTCGAGCGGCGATCTGCGCCGCCTCGATTTCGGACTCGAGGTGATCTCGGTCGACGGCGAAAAAATCACCAGCATGTCGCGCCTCAAGCGGCTCGCCGAAAAAGCCGCCAGCGAGCGCCGTGAACTGCGGCTCGTGCTGCGTTCCGTCACCGACGATGGCCGCAGCGAAGAATTATTCTATTTGCGTGATCTGCCGGTCGACACCATCGAGGCCTATCCGCCATAGTAGAGGCGCCATGGCGCGCCGATACCAACAGCCCGCCTTCCGTCGCTCCGCCCGGACTGCCCTGCCGGTCACCGGGCTGCTGCTTTTTTTCTTTGCCTTCACGGGTCCTGCGGCGCTCCCGATCGACCGGATCGCCATCTCCATCGAGCGCATCGAAGCGGCAGGCACCACCTTGCGCGACGCCAAACTCGATCTCGAGTTGCAGCCGGGCACCGGCATGCCCGCCGGAAGACTGTCCATCGACGAAACCCTGATCGGCCCCATCAGTCTGAATCTCGCGCTGCGCGACGCTAGCGGCCGCGCGCTGCGCTTCACGGGCGATCGTTTCCGCTTTGCAGGCGGCGACTTGAGGTTCGATGCAGCACTCACCGGCCGGAACTGGAACTTCGAAGCTACAGCGACGGCGATCGAGAGTGCTGCGCTGTTGCGCTTGCTGCGCCTCATGATCAACGTACCCGCCGACCTCAGCGTGCAAGGCAATATCGACGCCTCGCTCGGAATCTCGGGGCGCACTGACCGCACGCTGCCGTCCCTGACCCGCTTGCAGGTCCGCGGTACCGATCTCGGTTTCACCAACGCCGAGGGCAGTTTTGCCGCCGAGGGCGTCGATGTCGACTCGCAGCTGCAAGTCACTACAAAAAATTCGGACGAGCTCGAATTCGAGGGCTTTCTCGATAGCGCACGCGGCGATGCGCTCTTCGGCAATGTGTATCTGCAGCTCGACGAGCACCCGACCCGCATCGACATCGACGGCACGCTCGCCGATCGCCGCCTGCAGATCCGCAAACTGGAAGCCAAGCAGCGCGATCTCGCGCATCTCACGCTTGCTGCACAACTCGCGCAGCCGCGACCCTTTCGCGAAGCACCGCTGGACTTTGCCAACCTGCGCATCGAATCGGCTCAGCTCGAACTGCACGAGCTCGATCTGCCGGCAACCTATCGCAGTTACCTGCAAACAGCGTTGGGTGGCACCGCACTCGATTCACTCGAAGCCGCGGGTCGTGTTAGCGGGTCGCTCGCAATCCTCGACAACCAGCCGGCCACGGCTGATCTGTCGCTCGATGGGATTCGTCTGCGAGACACCAAGGGCTTGTTCTTCATCGAGGGCCTGAACGGTCGCATCAGCTGGGTTCCCGAGAGCGACGAACCCGTCGAACCCTCGACGCTGCGTTGGGATGCTGCGGGCCTGTACAGCGTGCGCGGCGCCGGCGCCTCCCTGCGCCTCGTGCTGCGCGGTCTCTCGGCCGCCCTGCTCGAGCCCGTGCGTCTGCCGGTATTCGACGGCGCCATCAACGTGCAAACCTTACGCGTGCGCGATGCAGGCCAACCTGCCATGCAGCTGCAGTTCGCCGGCGAAATAGAACCGATCAGTCTCGCCGAAATCAGCACAGCGTTCGCCTGGCCGGCACTCGGTGGCTTCATCACCGGACGCGTCCCGAGCGTCGAGTTCCAGGGTGACACCTTGAGCTTCGGCGGCGATCTGGAGGCCGAAATCTTTGACGGACTAGTGCGCGGCAGCAACATTCGTCTGACTGACCCACTCGGTCGTTGGCCGCGGCTCACGGCAGATCTCGTGCTGGATAATCTGGATCTCCAAACGCTCACCTCGACGCTGGAATTCGGCTCGATCACCGGGCGCATCGACGGCGGCATCGACAATCTCGAACTCTTTGCTTGGGCACCGGTCGCTTTCGATGCGTGGCTGCGCACCCCCGAGGACGATCGCAGCCGCAAGCGCATCAGCGTGGCAGCCATCAACAGCATCGCCAACGTCGGCGGTACCGCCGGCACCGGCGTGGCTGCCGCCTTGCAGACGGGTGCTTTGCGATTCTTTTCGCGCTATCGCTATCGGCAGCTCGCTGTCCGCTGCATCCTCAAGGATGATGTCTGCGAGCTGTCGGGCGCACCGCTGTCCGGCGACCGCTACTATCTTCTGGAAGGCGCCGGTGTGCCGCGCGTGAACATCATCGGCAACACGGGGCGTGTACAGTGGTCGCAACTGCTCGAGCAAATTGCCTGGCAGATCGAGACCGGCGGAACCTTTCGGGTCGAATGACCAACTCAGGGTGAACTCATGAAGAACCTACTCAAGTTCAAGCTGTCCATCGCCACGCTGCTGATGGCAGCCTGCGTCACCATCAACGTCTATTTTCCGGCGGGCGCTGCCGAGAAGGCCGCCGATCAGATCATCGACTCGGTGATCAGGGGCGCTGCGCCCTCGCGCGGCTCCTCGGCGACGACACCCGGCACCGCAGCCCCCGCAATTGCGCCACCGCAAGGCTCAAGCACGATGCCCGCCGCGGAGCGCGTGTTGCGCTTTGCTGCAGAGCACGCGCTCGAATTGCTGCTGCCCGCCGCGCAGGCGCAAGCCGCCGCCAACATCGACGTCTCCTCGCCCGAGATTCGCGCCATCACCGCATCAATGCAGGAACGTTTCGCGAGTCTTGAAAAATTCTTTGACAGCGGCGTGATCGGCTTGACGGCAGAAGGACTGATCGACGTGCGTGACATCGCCGCCGCCGCCCTGCCCGATCGCGCACTGGTGCGCCGGCTGGTGGGCGAAGACAACGCTGACCGCAACGCCCTCTACGCAGCGATCTCCCGAGCGAATAATCGTCCCGAATGGGAAGCCGATATCCGTCGAATCTTTGCTCAGCGCTGGATCGAGCGTGGCGCCAAGCCCGGCTGGTACTTCCGCGACCTCGAGGGCAACTGGAAGCAGCGCTGAGTCAAAGATCCGCGCACGATGTCGGTGTCGCCCAAGCGTCTCGCGGTGTCGATCGGTGCGCTTTTGCTGCTGCTTGCAGTGGCGTTACCCATGGTCGCCCTGTTGCTGCGCGATCCGCTCGTCAATTCGAATCCGGTTCGCGCAGAAATCACTGCGCTGCTGTTCGAGCTCACCGGCCGGCGAGTCGAAATCGCGGGCGACATCGACATCGACGAGTTCCCGTGGATCACGGTCATCATCGGTCCGGGGCAACTCGACAACCCTGACGGATTCGCCGGACCACCATTGCTCGGCTGGAACGAAATCAGACTGCGCATCCACTACAGCAGCGTGTATGCAGACTCGCCGCTGCTTGAACCCGTCATCGTGTCAGGGCTGAAGGTCAATCTGCAACGCGATGCACAGGGCCGCGATAATTGGAGCAATCTCGGGCCGCTCGTCGATACCGGACCGCCCACGGCAGCGCTCGAGATTCCGGGGATCGAGTTGCGCGGGCTCGAACTGGGCTATCTCGACAGCTCGACCGCCGCGCAAGCGCGCGCCGAGATCACCAATGCACAGCTGAACATCAAAGATATCCAACGCGGCGCTGGCGCCATCGAGGGAACACGCTGGCGCATCGGCTCGATCGAGTTGCAGGGCCGAGCGAGTGCGCGCATCGAGGACAGCGCACTCTCGGGTGAACTGCGCGTACGGCTCGACAACATCGAGGCGCGTTTGCCCGAAGATACCGCTCCGCAGATCGCCATCAACGCCATGGACTTCGAAGCCGGCGTGCTGCGCGCCAAATTCGGCGCGACGCGGTGGGCACCGCCGACGCTCACCACCGCTCTCGAGCTGCGACCTGTCGCGCTCGATGCGCTGCTGCGCACCGTCGGCATCGAGCCGCCGTTTGTCAGTGCGCCGCGACTGCTGCAACTGAAGACACTGCAGACGCGCTTGCAACTCGCGAACGAGACGCTGCAAATCCGCGGACTCGATGCACAAATCGACGATACGCGGATCCGCGGCGACCTGACGTTAGGCGAGCCGATCGATCTCGCGCTCGAGCTCGACGCGCTCGACGTCGACCGCTATACCGCTGCGCTAGCCGCAAACTCCGCGCAGTCTTCCGCGGATGGCGCGGTGTTTCCCGGTCGTCTGCTGCAAGGGCTGCCGCTCTCGGGCAGCCTGCGGATCGGCGAACTGCGCAGCGGCGGCGCATTGCTCGCCGGGGTCACCTTGCGCCTCGAATCGGCCGCCCGACCCACCGGTCGTCCCGCGGACAATCGGCCGGCGACGCCGACGGACGGTCGTCCGCCAAGGTGACCGGTCGGCCACGGACCGGATATACTCCGTCGCCATTTCGAGCAGCCTCCCCCGGATATCATCGTGAGCAAGCAGGACTCGCAGTTTTTCAACATTTTCAGCCTCGTGCTCGGCATCCTCATTGTCATCGCGATCCTCTTGTTCGCGCTCTCGCGGGTGGTCGGCAACAACACGCAGCGCACCCATCTGCTGTCCGACCCCAAATACGTCGCCGACGTCGAAAAGAACCTGACGACCGGGCGTGTCGCGGTGACGGGTCGAGACAACTCGGGGCTCGAGATCCTGCCGGCAGCCGGTGCGGTGGTCGCCGAGCTCGCGGTGCCGACGGATGGCCCCGGCGTCTATGAACAAGTGTGCGGCGCCTGCCACCTCAACGGCATCGGCGGGGCACCGCGCTCGGACGACAAGGCCGCTTGGGCGCCACGTATTGCTCAGGGCAAAGACACGCTCTATCGAAACGCGCTTGAGGGCTACACCGGCAAAGGCGGCGTGATGCCCGCCAAGGGTGGTCGAACCGACCTCTCGGACGATCTCGTCCGTGCCGCCGTCGACTACATGGTCACGAAGTCTTAGTAAAACTTTCGGTCGGCGCTGCGGCAAACGCAAGCCGCAACGCCAACGCCTGCGTCAAATCTTCGATTTCGATCTCGGCGGCCTCGCGCAAGTCGGCCACGCTGCGCGCGACGCGCAATAGCCGATCCTGCGACCGCAAACTCACTGCACGAATCTGCAATGAGGTGAGTAAAAAAAGATGCGCGCCACGGGCCAAGCGAACGGTGGCTGCGAGACGCGGCGCACCCAAACGCGCGTTGAGACAACCTTGGCGCTCGAGCTGACAGGCACGTGCGGCGGCAATCCGTTCGCGCGTCGACTGCTCGGCGGCGAGCGCCTCTCGACGATCGTGCCGGCGTCGATGTTCGGCGAGATCAGCGCCGCCAACCGCCTCGAGCACCACCCGCAAATCGAGTCGGTCGAGCAACGGCCCGGACAAGCGGCTGCGATACCGTTCGATGAGCGGCGGCTTGCAGAGGCAGCGCGCGGAGCGAGTCCCGTAGTAGCCACAGGGACAGGGATTCATTGCCGCGATGAGCTGAAAACCGGCCGGGTAATCCGCCTGCGCATTGGCACGGGTCACGGAAACCTGGCCGGTTTCGAGCGGTTCGCGCAGCGCTTCGAGCACGCGGCGGTCGAATTCGGGCAACTCGTCGAGAAACAGGATGCCGTGATGCGCGAGGGTGATCTCGCCCGGTGAAGCCCCGGGACCGCCGCCGATGATCGCGCTGGCCGAGGCGGTGTGATGCGGGCGACGAAACGGCCGACGTGGCAGGTCGCCGCTCGCCGCCGGGGTGGCGGGGTTGGCCAGCCACGGTGTTGAGCGAGGCGATCATCGCAATCTCGAGTGCCTCGGTGAGGGAGGGCGGCGGCAGCAAGCCGGGCAGCCGCTCGGCCAGCATGCTCTTGCCACAGCCGGGCGGGCCCACTAGCAGCATGCTGTGTCCGCCGGCAGCAGCGACCTCGAGCGCAGCCTTGCCAGCGGATTGTCCGCAGACATCAGCCAGCAGCACAGTTGTCTCGCGACCCGGCGCCTCGCGACCCGGAGCCTCTGCAGCCGACGGGTCACTCTGCAGGACAACCGTGGGGGTCTCTACGCCACCTTGTAGCCAAGCAATGACCTCGAGCAGGTCGGTCGCGATGGCGGCCGAGACGCCCGGCAACCACCGCAACTCGGCGGCATTGTGTTGCGGCAAGACCACGCGATGACCCGCAGCGGCGGCGGCTGCGGCGGCGGGCAAGGCACCGCGAACTGCGCGCAAATCACCCGCCAGACCGAGTTCGCCGAGAAATTCGAGCGAGTCGAGATCTGCGGTGGGCCGGATCTGCCCGCCCGCAATGAGCATGCCCACGGCAATCGCAAGATCGAAACGCCCGCCATCTTTGGGCAGGTCGGCGGGCGCGAGATTGACGGTGATGCGCCCAGCGGGAAACTCGAAGCCCGAGTTGACCGGCGCTGCTCGCACCCGCTCCTTAGCTTTCTTTGACCTCGGTGGCAGGCAGGCCGACGATGTTGAAACACGGCAGGCCTGCGCCGAGATGAACTTCCACATCGACTCGCGGCGCCCTCAAGCCCACCTGTGCACGGCAGGTTATGCGCGCGAACGGCACGGGTGACTCAGTTGCGCAGGTCGGGGGGCAGACGGGCCTCGAGCTCGGCGAGCCGCTGCTCAAGCGCCTCGACGCGGGCGCGTGTGCGCTCGAGCACCTTGGTTTGAGCCGTGAATTCGTCGCGCGCGAGCAGATCGAGACGGGCGAGATTGGCACGCAGCACGGCGCGGAAATTGTCTTCGAGATCGTGCCGCATGTTCTGCACGGTTGGCGGCATGCTCTCGAATAGCCGCCGGGCGAGATCGTCGACGCGGAAATCCATGTTGTGTGCTCCTCGTGGCCGCGGGCGCCGGCCGGTGAATTTGCCCTCAATTGACGCAAGGCGCGCGATCACGAGCGCCAAAACGGTGCGCGACGCAACCCGAAGGTCGCGAAAAACAGCCGTATCAGCCCACTTCCGGGCAGCGTCGAGGTGGCATGGAAAGTGCAAAACCCCGAAGCGGACCGTGCGCTGCGAAGGATAACGCGGGCGGCGGCCGGGAGCCGAGCGGCATTAACGCCCGGATCGAGGGAAATCGTCGACCAAGGGAACGGGTGCAGCGATGAAACTGATCACCGCCATCATCCGCCCCTACAAGCTCGACGATCTCGAACTGGCTGTTGCGCAAATCGGCGTACAGGGAATGACCGTCACCGAAGTGCAGGGTTATGGCGCCGAGCACGGTCACCCCGAGGTGTATCGCGGCGCGAGTTATCGCATCGAGTTCGTGCCGCGAACGCAGGTGCAGATTGCGGTCGACGAGTCGATCGCCGAGGCGGTGATCGAGGCGATCGCGAACGTGACCCGCACTGGCAAGGTCGGAGACGGCAGGATTTTCGTGACGGATATCAAACAGGCCATCCGCATTCGCACCGGCGAAACCGGTGTGGCAGCGACCTGATTTCTTGGGCGAGCAGGGAGAACAGATATGTTGAACAAGACGCGATGGATCAGCAGCATCATGGCGGGTTTCGCCAGCGCTGCACCGATGTTGGCGCTGGCCGAGGATGCCGTGCCTGACAAGGGTGATACGACCTGGATGATGGTGTCGACCATCCTCGTCGTGATGATGATCGTTCCGGGACTTGCACTGTTCTACGGCGGTCTCGTCCGCTCAAAGAATATCCTCTCGGTGTTGACGCAAGTCTTCACCATCTTTTGTTTGATCTCGGTGCTTTGGGTTATTTACGGCTACAGCCTCGCCTTCGGCGACGGCGGCTCGCTCAACTGGATGATCGGCGATACGGCGAAGCTGTTCCTCGCGGGCATTACACCGGACAGCACGGCGGCAACTTTCACGGATGGCGTCGTCATCCCTGAACTGGTGTTCGTTGCCTTCCAGTTGACCTTCGCGGCCATCACCACGGCGCTGATCGTCGGCGGCCTCGCCGAGCGCATCAAGTTCAGCGCATTAATGGTGTTCTCGGTGCTGTGGTTCACGCTGTCTTACCTGCCGATGGCACACATGGTTTGGGCCACCGGCGGCTTTCTGTTTGAGAAGGGCGACCTTGATTTCGCCGGCGGCACCGTGGTGCACATCAACTCGGGCATCGCCGCTCTGGTTGGCGCGTTGGTGGTCGGCAAGCGCATCGGCTACGGCCGCGATGCCATGCCCCCGCACAACCTGCCGCTGACGCTCGTGGGTGCGGCTCTGCTGTGGGTGGGTTGGTTCGGTTTTAATGCCGGATCCAATCTCGAAGCAACAGGGATCGCCGTGCTCGCCATGCTCAACACCATTCTCGCCACAGCCGCCGCCGCGCTGGCCTGGCTGGCGGTTGAGGTGTTGCTCACCAAGAAGCCTTCGATGTTGGGCGTCGCCTCCGGCGCGATCGCCGGACTCGTCGCCGTGACACCCGCTGCCGGTCTGGTCGGCCCGATGGGTGCGCTGGTGCTCGGTGCGCTCGGCGGACTCGCCTGCTTCTGGGGAGTCACCAGCCTGAAGAAATCTTTCGGCTATGACGAATCGCTCGATGTGTTCGGCATCCACGGCATCGGCGGCATCGTCGGTGCAATCGGCACGGGTGTGTTCGTCTCGCCCGCCCTCGGTGGCGTGGGCGTCGACGGCTACGAGATGGGCTCGCAAGTGATGACGCAGACGCTCGGCGTCGTGATCGCCGTCGGCTGGTCGGGAGCCGTGAGCCTCGTGCTCTTCAAACTCATCGATATGACGATCGGCCTGCGCGTCACTGAAGAAGACGAGCGCGAAGGACTCGACACCACAAGCCATGGCGAGCGTGCCTACTACAACTGACGCCATCAAGATTTACAGTTGTCCCCTGTAAAACCTGGGGGCGGCAACCGCGAGGTTGTCGCCCTTTTTTTCGGCCGATTTTTTCGCCTTGCCGCAGCCTGTTAAGATGCCGCGATGCGTGTCGGCTTCCTCGGACTCGGCGCCATGGGTGCGCCCATGGCGCGAAATCTTCACCGGGCAGGGATGCTCGAAGGTGTCTGGAATCGCTCCGCCGACAAGGCGCAGACCCTCGCGAGTGAACTCGCCGTAGAGGCCAGCGCTGATCCCGCGACGCTCGCCGCCCGCTGTGATGCGCTGGTGCTCTGCGTGTCGGCTGATGCCGATGTGCTCGAGGTCGTTGGACAACTCCTACCGGTCGTGCGTCCTGGCACGCTGGTGATCGATTGTTCGACGGTCAGCGCCGCGACCGCGCGCAGCGCTGCGGCCTCGCTTGGCGCAGGTGGCGCATCATTTCTCGACTGCCCCGTCAGTGGCGGCGTCGAAGGCGCGCAGAAGGGTACTTTGGCCATCATGTGCGGCGGTCACGAGGCTGATTTCGAGCGTGCACGCCCCGTGCTCGAAGCCATGGGACGTACCGTGCGCCGCTTCGGCGGGCACGGCGCCGGTCAAGCGACCAAGGCGACCAATCAGATCATGTGTGCCGGCATCATCCGCGCGGTCGCGGAAACCATGGCCTTTGCGCGCGCGCAGCAGTTGCCGCTCGATCAAGTGGTCGAAACCCTTGGTCAGGGCGCAGGCGCCTCGTGGTATTTCGTCAATCGTGCACCCTTCATGATCCGCGAGCACTTCCCGGCCGGATTTCGCGTACGCCTGCACGAGAAAGATTTGCGTATTTGTCGCGACATGGCTGCCGCGAGCGGTGTCGTGTTGCCGGTGGTCGAAGACGTACTGCGCGAATACGCCGAACTGATCCGTCGTGGCTACGGCGATGAAGACATCTCGGCGATGTATCGACTCAAACACGAACTGTTCGCCGCCACACCGAAGACATGAGTCTCGCGTTCACCAAGATGCACGGACTCGGCAATGATTTCGTGGTGATCGAAGCCGGTGACGATGCCGCAGTACCGAGCGCAGCCCGTTGGCGCGCCCTCGCCGACCGTCACACCGGGATCGGCTTCGACCAAGCGCTCGTGATCCTGCCGCCGCGGCACAGCGATGCTCTCGCCTACTATCGAATCTTCAACGCCGATGGTCGCGAGGTCGAACAATGCGGCAACGGTGCACGCTGCGTGGCCGAGTGGTTGCGTCTGCATGGACGCGTCTCGGCTGGCGATGACGGTGCAGAGCCCGCCGTGGTGTTGCGACTCGATAGTCCGGGCGGTCGAATCGAAGCGAGCTTCGGCGAACCCGGCACCGTGGCCGTCAACATGGGTGTGCCACGCTTTGCAGCCGCCGGCGAAACCAGTGTCGATCTCGACGGTACGACGGTGAACTTCACGCAAGTCTCGATGGGCAATCCGCACGCCGTACTGCAGGTCGACGATGTCGACACCGCACCCGTCGCCACGCTCGGCGCCCGTCTCGAGTCGCACCCGTTCTTTCCA
>Ga0194128_10006843_pt1 | contig 15179 bp, 15 predicted proteins | sample TA2KigCa65mmetaG_FD_148650 | JGI IMG/M metagenome (GOLD analysis project Ga0194128, IMG submission 148650) | Freshwater microbial communities from Lake Tanganyika, Tanzania - TA2015037 Kigoma Deep Cast 65m | ecosystem: Environmental > Aquatic > Freshwater > Lake | place: Tanzania: Lake...
TCTTTCGACGGCACTTCGGAATGAACACCACGTGATATTTGCAGTCCCACTTACTATGGTTTAGACTTTGGTTTTCGTCCATCAGGATTCTCCTTTCGTGTGCTTGGCGGCTCACGTTTGGAGTTTCCCTGATGGACTCCCGGAAATGTCAAACTGCTACTGCCACCCCGGCACAGCCGGGGGGCCTCTTACGTTAGGCTAGTTTCAGGCAAAACCGCCCGGTGGTCGATACTTGGAAGAACTGCTGGTTCTGGACGCTTCCTTACTATGTCATCGGCGCGGGAGTGGCCGGATTTCTGTGGGCCGTCGGCTTCTACGACGACTTACAGGCATCGCTGCTGGTCGTCCCCTGCGTGTACGTGCTTTTCAGCTATTACCACATGTATGTCACGAAGTTAGAAACCGAAAAGTGCCAAGCCGAAGCGGACCGCGCCGCCGCCGAAGCTAACGCGGCGTTGCACATGCGAACGATTGAGGTGCTGGCGCGGGCGGTCGACGCGAAGGAACAGACGACCCACGATCAGTTGCGGCGCATTCAGGTTTATTGCACCGAAATCGGAAAGGCGTTGAAGGTCGATCAAGGGGAACAACTGGCACTCTCGGCGGCGTCGCTGCTCCACGACATAGGCAATCTGGCGGTGCCCGCACACATTACCTCCAAGCCTGGCCGGCTTACGGCGGAGGAATTCGACAAGATGAAGATCCACGCTGTGGTTGGCGCCGAGATATTGGAGGGCGTCCGCTTCCCATACCCGGTTGCACCGATCGTCCGGCATCATCACGAACGATGGGACGGCACCGGCTACCCGGACGGCCTTGCGGGCAAAGATATCCCGATCGGAGCGCGCATCCTAGGCGCCGTGGATGTCTTCGACGCGATGACAAGCGAGAGAATTTACCGGCCGGCTGTACCAATCGGTGAAGCCCTGAATCACCTGCGCAAAGAAGCGGGCGGATCGTTTGACCCGCACGTCGTTGAGATCATCCTGACCCGCTGGCAAGATTTCGAAGAGATGGCGCGCGCGAACGAGGAAGACGTGCAAGACCCGCGCAAGGAGTCGTCGGCCGAATTCGTCAATACGATCGCCGCGGCGAAGGACGAGGAACATTTCCTCAATACGCTGTCGGCGAGGGCGTTGGGATGCGAAGATGTCGATTCGTTCTTTGCGAATTTGACCGGGAATCTAAAGTCAGCGATACCTTTCGACGCGTTCGTATTCTATCGCCGCAACGGCGAGGAGCTTGTCGCGCTCTCGGCGGGAGGCGTCGACAAGAGCACTCTGGCACAACTAAAGCTACCTGTTGGCGGCGGTGTCTCCGGCAAAGTTGTCGAAGCGAATCTCGCTGCGTTCAACGCGGATCCAGCTTTCGAACTCCGTGCGGGCGGCAGTACGGCATCGACAACCTCGCTCCGTTCCGCCATCGGCGTTCCGGTGATGGGAGCGCGGGAGTGCGTCGGCGCGTTGACGCTATTCAGCAAGTCGCGTGATCGTTATTCAAAGGATCATGTCCGGGTGCTGACGGCGGTCGCGAACCGGCTCGCGCATTTGGTCGATAACCTCGTACGCGTTAAAGCGGCCGAAGGCGCGGCGACCACCGACGAACTCACAGAATTGCCCAACGCGCGCGCGGTATCGGCGGAAATTCGCGCTGCCTGCGAGAGGGCGGTAGAAGCCGGCGAGGCGTTGTCGCTCGTTGTCTTGGATCTGGACGGGTTCAAACTGCTGAACGACACACACGGACACCTCGCGGGGAATCAGGCGCTCAAGGAGGTCGCGCAAGGGGCGATGCGAATGCTCGGCCGCGGCGCGTTCTTCGGCCGCATGGGCGGCGACGAATTTGTCGCGCTCTTTCCACGCCGAACTCGCGAGCAGGCGATCGCCGAGGCGCTGCAACTCCAGCACATGGTCGAGGAGACCGGACTGCGCCTTACCGCCACGCCAATGCTGTCGGCGAGTTGGGGCATCGCGGTCCTCGGTGAAGATGGCAATCTTCGCGAGGCGCTGCTGGCCGCCGCGGACAAGCGGATGTACGAATACAAGCGCACCAAGGAAGAGCGCATGGCCGCACGATTGGCCCGGCTTGCCGATAGCGTGAATGGGGCCAATTTTCACGCCGCCGCCGCGGCGCGTCCATAATAGTAGGGTGGCGGCTGAAACCCTTCCCGAAGACAAGGTATTTGAACTCATCGGAGAGGACGGATTCCGGCGTTTGATCGGGGCGTTCTACCGGCAGATACCGCACGACGATGTGCTCGGACCGATGTATCCGAAGACCGATATGGCCGGCGCGGAGGAACGTCTGCGCGAGTTCCTGATGTTTCGATTCGGCGGCCCGCCGAGCTACATCGAAAAGCGCGGGCACCCGAGGCTGCGTGCCCGGCACATGCCATTCAAAGTCGACGCGCGAGCCAGCGAGCGTTGGATGCAACTCATGTCGAACGCGCTGGCCGAGTCCGCGCTGCCCGCGGAAGCAGAACAGGTGTTGCGGCCCTTTTTCGAACATGTCGCAAAGTTTCTAATCAACCAAGCCGAGGAGTCTCACGCATGACCGATCCCCGTTATCCCATTGGCAAGCCCACACAACTAGGCCCATTCACGGACACAGACCGCGCGGCGCTCATCGAAAAACTCGAGAAGGCGCCGTTGCTGCTTCGCCAGTCGGTGGAAGGGCTCAACGACGAGCAACTGAACACGCCTTACCGCGACGGCGGCTGGTCGGTGCGGCAAGTGATTCACCACGTCGCCGATAGCCACATGAACGCATACCTCCGTTTCAAATTCGCGTTGACCGAAGACAATCCGACCGTTAAGGGTTACGATGAAAACGCTTGGGCCGCGCTGGAAGACGGAGCCACGATGCCCGTTTCGATCAGCCTGCAATTGATCGACGCCGTTCACGCACGTTTGATCGTGTTGCTGCGTTCGCTCGATCCGGCCGATTTCGCCCGGCCGTTTGCACACTCCGCCAGCGGCCCTCACGATATCGATTGGCTGCTCGGCATCTATGCCTGGCACGGCGAGCATCACGCCGCGCACGTCACGGCTCTACGCGCGACAAAGGGCTGGTAGAGGCTAGGCTCTTCGAAGTTTCTTCACAGCTTCGGTCAGCGCCGGCACAACTTCGAACAGGTCGCCGACGATGCCATAGTCGGCGATTTCGAAAATCGGCGCGTCGGCGTCTTTGTTGATCGCGACGATCGCCTTCGATCCCTTCATGCCGACTTGATGTTGAATCGCGCCGCTGATGCCGACGGCGATGTAGACCTTTGGCGCGACGGTTTGTCCGGAGCTCCCGACCTGGCGCTCCATGGGCAGCCACCCGTTATCGCAGATCGGACGCGACGCGGCAATTTCGCCGCCCAGCGCCGCGGCCAGTTCCTCGACGATCGGAATGTTTTCCTGCTCTTTGATTCCACGACCCACGCTGACGATGATATCGGCGGCGGTGAGGTCGACGGCGCGCGCGGACTCGCGGAAAGGGACTTCCGATTTGGCGCGGATGGTGGATGCGTCGATGTTAACGGCGAAGGGTTCCACGGCGGGCTCGCCGGCCGCAAGGCCATCGCCGCGATAGGAGCCGGCTTGCACGGAAACGAAAATCGGGCCATCGGCGGGGAACGAGAACTCGGCGTTCAGTTTGCCTTGAAACAACTGCCGGACCACGCCATCGGCGCGCAGCTTAACGACATCGCTCAACAACGGGCGGCCAAATCGCGTGGCCAGTTTCGGTGCGAAATCGCGCACCTGATACGTGTGCGGAAACACGACGAAACGCGGATTTTTAGCGCGGATCAACTGTTCCAACGCGGCCGTGAAGCCGTCGGCTGAGTAATCTGCGAGCAGCGGATCTTGAATCGTATGCAATGAAGCCATCGGCTTCGACGCGGCTTCGCCGGCATCTCCGATTGTCACGCCGTAGACGGAGCCGCCGAGTTCGGACGCAGCCGCCAACGCCTCCCAGCTCATGCGATGAAACTTGCCGTCGTTTTGTTCGAGAAAGACGAGGACGCTCATATCACCCGCACCTCGAACTTCAATTTCTCAGCCAGCGCCGCTGCAGCCGTTCGCGCGTCGCCTTCAATGATTTGCGTCTGCTTGGCCCGCGATGGCAGAAACACCTTGGTGCAGAGCACCTGCGAGGCAGGCGCCGTTCCTGACACAACACGCAGCTCTTTTGTTTTGGCCTTCTTGATGCCCATCAGCGTGGCGTAGCGCAGCTTGTTGATGCCGCTCTGAATCGTCAGCACGGCCGGCAGCGGCAGCGCGACGTGCTGGAACCAACCGTCTTCCAACTCGCGTTTGACGCGGATCGCGCCGTCGAGTTTCTCGATTGCCATCACGATCGTGCCGTGCGGCAGCCCCATCAACTCCGCCATTACGACGCCGGTCTGGCCGCTGCCCAAGTCATCGGACTGCAAACCGGTCAGAATCAGATCGGGCGATTCTTCGCGGGCGACGTTGGCGAGCAGCGCCGAAAGCGCCAGCGTGTCGAGCGCCTCCAAGCCATCCTGCTCAATATGAATCGCACGGTCGGCACCCTTGGCCAGCGCTTCTCGCACCGACGAAGCCGCGCCTTCCGGTCCCGCGCACAACACGACGACTTCGCCGCCGTGCTGTTCCTTCAACTGCAGCGCCGCTTCAAGGGCGTACGCGTCGGGCTCGTTGATTTCGTAAGTCAAATCCGCATCGTCGATCCACGACGCCGCGGCGTTCAACCGCAGTGCCGAATCGCGCGACGGCACCTGCTTCAGCGCGACCAGTATCTTCATACCGTTGGCTTGCGGAACAGCAACGATCCGTTTGTCCCGCCGAAACCGAACGAATTCGACAGCGCGTATTCGATCTTCATCGGACGCGCCTTGTTCGGAATGTAATCGAGATCGCAATCCGGATCGGGCGTTTCGGAGTTGATCGTCGGCGGCGCGATTTGATCGCGGATCGCCAGCACCGTTACGCCGGCTTCGAGGCCGCCGGCGCCGCCGAGCAAGTGCCCGGTCATCGACTTCGTCGAACTGATCGCGAGCTTGTAGGCGTGTTCGCCGAAGGCGCGCTTCATCGCGAACGTTTCGATCTTGTCGCCAAGACCGGTCGAAGTCGCGTGCGCATTCAAGTAATCGACCTGCGACGGCTCCAGCTTCGCATCCCGCAGAGCATTGCGCATCACGCGATACGGCCCGTCGCCATCTTCCGACGGCGCGGTCATGTGGAACGCGTCGCCGCTCATGCCGTAGCCGACCACTTCCGCCAGAATCGTCGCGCCGCGCTTCCTGGCGAACTCATACTCTTCCAGCATCAATACGCCGGCGCCTTCGCCAATGACAAAGCCATCGCGGTCTTTATCCCACGGCCTGGACGCGCGCTGTGGCTCATCATTGCGGGTGGACAACGCGCGCAGGGCCGCGAATCCGCCCACGGAAAGCGGCGTGATCGCCGCCTCCGCACCGCCACAGATCATCGCCACGGCATCGCCGCGTTGAATGATCTTGAACGAATCGCCGATTGCGTGCGAGCTCGTTGTGCAGGCCGTCGCAACCGCCGAGTTCGGGCCCTTGGCGCCCGTGCGGATCGAGATGTGCCCGCTGGCGAGATTGACAATTGTCGCAGGAATGAAGAACGGCGAAATCTTCGACGGTCCGCCTTCGAGCAGCTTCTTGTGTTCGCGTTCGATCACCTCGAACCCGCCAATGCCGCTACCGACGTAGACGCCGATTTCTTCCGCGTTCGACTCGTCGATCTTCAGTCCCGACATCACCAGAGCCTCATCGGCCGCCGCGATGGCGAATATCATGAATCGCCCGAGCTTCTTCACTTCCTTTTTCTCGATCCACTTCGACGGATCGAAATTTTTCACTTCACCGGCGAACCGGCAAGCGAAATCGGTCGTGTCGAAGAGTTCGATGGGCGCGATACCGCTGCGCCCGGCCAGGAGTCCCTGCCACGTCTCTGCTGTGCTCGTGCCAAGGCAGGACACGAGTCCAACGCCAGTGACTACGACTCTGCGTTTTTGTATCTCAGACAAAGCTCTCTCCCCGCGCGCCGGTTGGCACGGCGGACCTGCCGTTTACCGCCTAGGCTTTCTTGGCGCCCTTGGCTTCAATGTAATCGATGGCATCCTTGACGGTCTTGATCTTTTCGGAATCTTCGTCGGGGATGCTCAGGTCGAAGTGCTCTTCAAAGGCCATTACGAGTTCAACGAGATCGAGCGAGTCGGCGCCCAGATCCTCGATAAAAGCAGCGGTCCCATCTACCTGGGCCTCGTCGACGCCCAACTGCTCGACGATAATCTGCTTTACTTTGGCTTCAACGGACATGTTGTTGTTTTTGTCTCCTTCAAACTTCCCTATCCTAGCCATACCATCGCCACTATCGCAAGTCGCCCTCCGGGCCTACACAATAAATGGATGAAGGAATCAGCCTTTGCGAATCATCTATCTTCACGGTTTTGCGTCGAGCCCCGCTTCGCGCAAAGCGCAGGTTTTTGCCTCTCGAATCGCCGCCGGCGGCGCCGAGGTCTCGGTCCCCGCGCTGGACGGCGGCGACTTCGAACACCTCACAATCTCCGGCCAATACGCCATTTTGCGGCGCGAAGCCGCCGGCGGGCCGGTCACATTGATCGGCTCCAGCATGGGCGGATACCTGGCCGCGCTGTACGCCGCGAAGCATCCGGAAGAGGTCGAACGGCTCGTCCTTCTCGCCCCGGCGTTCCATTTTCATTCACGCTGGCCGCTCATGCTCGGTGAAGAAAAATTTTCCGCGTGGCGCGAAACCGGCGTTTTAAGCGTCTTTCACTACGCCGATCAAAAAGAGCGCAACGTCGGCTGGCAACTCGCCGAGGACGCCGCGAAGTGGGACGCGGAGCCAAACTTCGCGCAGCCCGCGCTGATCTTTCACGGCAGTAAGGACCCCGTTGTGCCCGTGAAGTTTTCCGAGTCGTACGCCGCATCGCACTCTAACGTCGAGCTGCATGTGTTCGACGCGGGCCACGAGCTCACCGAAGTGATCGACGAGATGTGGGACCTGACCGCGCGATTCCTCCAACTCAGGCGACAATAAGAAAAATGCCTGCCGTCTCCAGTCGGCCCGATCTGGCCGCCGCACGCGCCGAGTGGAAGCGCGAAGGAAAGACCGTCGTGTTTACGAACGGTTGTTACGATCTTCTCCACCCGGGCCACATTCGCCTCCTCGAACAATGCCGCTCCATGGGCGACGTGCTCATCCTTGCGCTCAACACCGATTCGAGCGTCGCTCGCTACAAAGGCCCGCACCGTCCGCTGCTCGATCAGGACACGCGCGCGAAAGCGGCGCTCGCGCTCGACTCCGTCGATGCCGTGACGTTCTTCGACGAAGACACACCGCGCGAACTCATCGCCGATGTGCTGCCGGACATTCTCGTCAAAGGCGCCGACTGGTCGCACTTCGTCGCCGGACGCGAAGAGGTGGAAGCGGCGGGCGGTAAGGTCGTGTTGATCCCGCTCGAACCGGGCCATTCGACGACCAACATCGAAAAGGAAATTCTGGCGCGGTTCGAAGTCAAGTAGATGACCCATCCGGCCGTACGCGATCTCTTCAAGTCCTTCGCGCGCGGCGACGGATTGCAGCAGATTTTACGCGGCCTCGGCACGCACAAACACCAGTCGCTCTCTGGCCTTACGCTGACAGCCAAGGCGTTGCACGCGGTGTTGTTGTGGCAGCTCTCGGGCCGTCCGATCATCGTCGTCACCGACGGCGCCAAGCAAGCCGAAGCGCTGTTTGAGGCCATCGAAACGTTTTTCGATATCCTCACAAGCGGCCAACAAATCGAACGTCCGCAGTTGATTCCGGCGCTCGACGTGCTGCCGTCGCAGGGCCTGTCGCCGCACAACGAAATCAGCGAACGCCGCGCGGTGGGCCTGTGGCGGCTCGCGGCACATCACGCAACGATTACGGTCGCTCCGGTCGGCGCCGCGCTCGCCCGCGTCTACGCGCCCGCGCAGTACCGCCACCTCGCGCTGCATCTGCGCACGACGGAAGACATCGCGCTCGACGATCTCGCCGAACACCTGCGCCGCATCGGCTATACGCAGCGCGAGCCGGTCGAGATGGTCGGCGAGTATTCGATCCGCGGCGGCATCGTCGACATCTTTCCGGCGGAGAGCGAAAAACCGCTGCGCATCGAACTCTTCGGCGACACGATCGAAGAGATGCGCCGCTTCGACGTCGACACACAGCGCTCCGTGTTAAAGGTTCCGTCGGCGACGATTCTTCCGCTGGCCGAGCATGCCGTACCCGCCAATCCAGTTGCGGGCTGGGAGTTTCTTCGCGCCACCGAAACACCTCGCGAGTGTGCGTTGATCGATCTGCAACTCGATGCGCTCGTCGTTCTCGACGAACCCGAACAGATTCGCGGCGCCGCCGAGCGCCTTTGGAAACGGCTCGACGAAGATCAGCGCGGCGAAGTCGTCCCCAACTCGTCGATCTACCTCTCGGCCGACGAATGGGCCGAAGCGCAGCAAGCGCCCGCGACGCTCTCCCTGCGCGAGATTGAACTGCTTGGCGAATCCGGCGCGGCGCTAGGCGTGCACATCTCCACACGCCCGTCGCTGGCCTTTCACGGCAACATACAAGCCGTCGTGGCCGAGACGCGCACGCTCGTCGAACAAGGCCAGCGCGTCGTCTACTTCGCGCCGGCGGCGGGCGAAGTCGAGCGCCTTGCCGACATCTTCCACGAGTATCAGGTCCCCTTCCAACTCGCACTCGATCCGGCCGATCATCCTTCGCCCTATCTCGCCGAACGCGCCCGCATCTTCGGCTCTTCGGCGTCGACGATGCTCACGCGCGGCCGCATCCGGCGCGGCGTGGCGTTTCCGGACGCGCGTATCACGGTCATCGGCGGCGAGGATCTGTTCGATACCTCCGATCTGGTCGCCGCGCCTTCGGTCAATCGCGGCGCGGCCGCCGCGTTCGCCGCCGACGTCGCCGATCTGAAACCGGGCGATTTCATCGTCCACGCCACACACGGCATCGGCAAATTCGTCGCGATCAAGGAGCTCGTGCAGGGCGATCAGAAGGGCGATTTCCTGCTGCTCGAATACGCCGACGAGTCGAAGCTCTACGTGCCGATGAACCGCCTCGATCTCGTGCAGAAGTTCCGGGGCGCGGGCGAAGCGAAGCCGTCTCTCGACAAACTCGGCGGCGTGACGTGGGCGAAAACGAAAACGCGCATCAGGGCCAAGATGCGCGACATGGCGGATGAGTTGCTCAAGCTCTACGCCTCGCGCCGAATGGCGGAAGGTTTCGCGTATTCGGCCGATTCCAACTGGCAGCGCGAATTCGAAGACGCCTTCGAATACAGTGCGACGAAGGATCAACTCCAGGCCTCGACCGAGATCAAACGCGACATGGAGCGGAAGCAGCCGATGGACCGTTTGCTGTGCGGCGACGTCGGGTACGGCAAAACGGAAGTAGCGATGCGCGCGGCGTTCAAGGCGCTTGGCGACGGCAAGCAGGTGGCCGTGCTGACACCGACCACGGTGCTCTGCCTCCAACACTTCGAATCGTTCAAGCGGCGCTTCGCCAGTTTCCCGGTACGCGTCGAAATGCTCAGCCGATTTCGCACCGCGGCGGAGACGAAAGAGGTGCTGGAAGATCTCGCCATCGGCAAGGTCGACATCGTCATCGGCACGCACCGCATTCTGTCGAAGGACGTGCAATTCGGCGACATCGGACTCTTGATTGTCGACGAAGAGCAGCGTTTCGGCGTACGCCACAAAGAGCGCTTGAAAGAGATTCGCAAGAACATCGACGTGCTCACCATGAGCGCGACGCCGATCCCGCGCACGCTGCACATGTCGCTGCTCGGCATCCGCGATATGTCGGTCATCGAGACGCCGCCGAAGGATCGCCTTTCGATTCAGACGACGGTCGCGATTTTCGACGAGAAACTCGTGCAAGCCGCCATCGAAACCGAGATCACGCGCGGCGGCCAGGTGTACTTCTTGCACAACCGCGTCGAAACAATCTACAACCGCGCCATGTGGTTGCAAGAGCGCATGCCGGGGCTGCGCATCGGCGTCGGCCACGGTCAGTTGAGCGAGGCCGAACTTGAAAAGGTATTGCTCGGATTCATGCGCGGCGAGTTCGACGTCTTCGTCTGCACGACGATCGTCGAGAACGGCCTCGACATTCCGCGCGCCAACACCATCATCATCGAGAACGCCGAGCGGCACGGGCTTTCGGAGTTGTACCAACTGCGCGGCCGCGTCGGCCGTTCGAACCGCCGCGCCTATGCGTATTTATTGGTTCCTCCGAATGCCGAGCTCTCCGACATCGCGCGCAAGCGCCTTGCCGCGTTGAAGGAGTTCTCCGACCTCGGCGCGGGATTCAAAATCGCCGCGCTCGATCTTGAACTGCGCGGCTGCGGCAATCTGCTCGGCGGCGAGCAACACGGGCACATCGAGGCGATCGGCTTCGACACGTATATTAAGATGCTCGATGAAACCGTGCGCGAGTTGAAGGGCGAAGACGTGCCGCCCGAGATTCACTCGACCATTAGCCTCGGCCTCGATCTGCGCATTCCGCCGGAGTTTATCGGCGAAGAGAATCAACGGCTGCGCGCGTACAAGAAACTCGCCGTCATTGAGAGCGCCGCCGAGCAACAGAAGGTACTCGACGAGTTCGCCGACCGCTATGGCGCACCGCCGGAGACTGTCCGATTGCTCAGCGAATTCGCGCTGCTCCGCGCCATCGCGCAGCGCATAGGCATCGAAGCCATCGACCGCCGCCAGGGATTTTTCAACATCAAAATTCACGAAGCGGCGCGGGTGGATCCGAACGCGCTAATGTCGCTGGTCGCGAACACGCCTGGCTGCCAGTTCACGCCGGCGGGCGTGTTGCGGCTACCGGCCGACGCATGGCCTGTCACCAATCCGGGGCCAATGCTCGCCCACCTGCAAATGACGCTCGGCGCGTTGCACCACGGGCACACTGTACCGCCCGGCGCTACAGGCTAACACACACTGACGGCTCGCGCTCGCCGCCCGCTGGGCCACTATCCGCGGGTTGTGCGGTCCACTGGAAAGGGCGTTGTCGACGAAACGTCGAGCTTTACCTGCGTCACGCCCGCGCCTGGATGGCTTTGGCCCCACCCTTGCATACAGTACAATCGGAGGTGATATGTCGTACCGTGTCCCGTTTCTCGTTTGTTTCGCCGGAGCCACGCTTTGCGCAGCCGATGTGCTCGTCATTGAGCAAATCGTCGCCAAGGTCAATGGCGAGATCATCACACGCTCGGAGTTGAACCGCGCGCGTAAGTCGATGATCGAAGACCTGAAGGCGCGCGGCGCCTCGCAGGCCGAAATCGATCAGGTGATGAAGGAGCGCGAGAAGGACGTTCTGCGCGACAAGATCGACTCCATGCTGCTTGTCCAAAAGGGCAAGGAACTCGACATCAAGCTCGACACCGAAGTCACAAAGTACATCGCCGACATGCAGCGGCGGTCGAAGATCGTCGACGCGGATCAGTTCCAGGCCTACGTCAAGGAAAACACCGGCATGTCGTTCGAGGATTACAAAGCCGAGCTCAAGAACAACATGCTGACGCGCCGCGTCATCGGCCAGGAAGTCAGCTCGAAGATCGTCATTCCGAAAGCCGAAGTGCGCAAGTACTACGACGAACACAAGAACGAATTCCAGCGCGAAGAGCGCCTGTTCATGCGCGAAATTTTCTTGTCGACCGAAGGCAAGACCGACGCCGAGAAAGCCGCCGCCGAAAAGAAGGCGAAAGATCTGGTTTCGCGCGCCCGCCGTGGCGAGAAGTTCAACGAACTCGCTCGGGACAATTCCGAATCGCAAACGGCGCAGAGCGAAGGCGAACTGCCGCCGGCAAAGAAGGGCGATCTTCGAAAAGAGATCGAAGACAAGGTGTGGGCCGCGCAGCGCAACGAAACACTCGACCCATTCAATCTGCCCAACGGCTGGCTCATCTTAAAAGTCGAAGAGCACCACGAAGCGGGCCTTGCGGCGTACGAAGAAGTCGAAGGCGAAGTGACCAACAAACTGTTCGAGCCCCGCATGCAACCGGCCATCCGCGAGTACCTCACCAAGCTGCGCAGCGAGGCGTTTCTCGAGCTGCGCGAGGGCTACACCGATACGTCGGCCGCGCCGGGCAAGTCGACCGCCTGGACCGATCCCGCCGTGCTCAAGCCCGAGACGGTGACGAAAGAAGAAGTCGCTAACATGAAGCGCAAGAAGCGGCTGCTGGGTTTCCCGGTTCCGGGTACGGAGATCACGGGCAAGTCGACTTCGAAGTCGTAGCGGCTAGTTGGTGCGGGCGTCAATGGCCCAAGCAAGCGCGAGCCTCACATCCAATAGCACCTCAGGCGGCAACTTCCCGATCCGGCGGGTCAAACGTGGATACGGAAGACTCTGGATACCTTGCACGTTCGCCACGGAATCCTGCTGAAAGATCCCGAGCCGCGGTAATGCAACTTCGTAGTTGCTTCCACGGGCGCATGTCGTTACGGGTACACAGATCGCCAATGCCCGCGGCGCGTCGAGATCCCATCGCGAAACGACGATTACCGGCCGCAGTTTGCCAGCCATACCAAGATCGGCAAGCCACACTTCACCGGGGAGTGGGATCGCCATCGATGATCGCCATAACCTCGTCCTCAATGACACGGGAGTGACCGATGTCGAGTACATCGAGATCGGCGAGTTCAATAATCTCATCAAGCCGGGCGCGCACATCGGTGGCTACTTCCGGTCGCCAAGCGCGGAGCTTGGCGTCGATTTTTTCGGCGAGTGGATCCATACGGTATCGGGTCTCCATCTCGTAGCTTACCACCCCGCAATGCTACTCTAGACAACGTAGCGGATGAAAACCTTCGTCAACGAAATCGACCAGAACCAGACCGTCCAGACCTACTTCCTGGTCATCAACAAAGAGGTTCGTCAGAAGAAGACCGGCGAGCCTTATCTCTCCCTGCTGCTCGGAGACAAGACCGGCGACATCGACGCCAAGATGTGGGACAACGTCGCCGAGATCATGGACACCTTCGACAAGAACGACTTCGTCAAGGTCCGCGGCGCCGCCACCGTCTACGCGAACAAACTGCAACTGCGCGTCGACCGCCTTGTTCGCGCCGATGACCGCGAGGTCAATCCCGGCGACTACTTCCCTGCCTCGAAACGCGACCGCGACGAGATGTGGTTCGAATTGCAGGCCCATATCGCCGCCATGCGCAATCCGCATTTGAAGGCGCTGCTCGAAGCGTTCTTCGCCGATCCCGACATCGCGTTGCGCTACAAGAGCGCGCCGGCGGCGAAGTCCATCCATCACGCCTGGATCGGCGGCCTGATCGAGCATGTCCTCAGCCTGCTCACGCTCGCCAAGTTCGCCGCGAACCACTACAAAGACGTCGACGAAGACCTGCTCGTAACCGGCGTCGTGCTGCACGATATCGGCAAGATCTACGAACTCACCTACGACCGCTCGTTCGGCTACTCCGACGAAGGCCAATTGATCGGCCACATTCTCATCGCGCTACGCATGCTCGACAAGAAGGCCGAGCAGGTCCCCGGCTTCCCGCCGAAGCTAAAGACGCTCGTCGAGCACATGATCGCCAGCCACCACGGCCAACTCGACTTCGGTTCGCCGAAAGTACCGCTGTTCCTCGAAGCGATGCTGCTCCATCAACTCGACAATCTCGACTCGAAAATGGAGACGATCCGCGTCGTCATCGACCGCGACTCGTTGATGGAAGGCAACTGGACCGGTTGGACCTCGTCGCTCGAACGCACGCTGCTGAAGAAGCAGCGATTCCTGGCCGAAGACGACCCCGTCGCCACGCCGCCGGCACCCGCGCCGAAACCAAAGGCGAAGCCCAGCCCGGTGCCAACCACGGGATCTCTGTTCGCCGACAAACTCACGGGCGCGCTCGACAAGTAGACGATGCCGCGCAAGCCTCGACAACCGAACACGCCGCCGCCACTCGAAATGGCGTGTCTGGCGGCGTTGTGGAAACTCGGGCAAGGCAGCGTCGCCGAAGTGCGCGAGGCGATACGTCCGCAGGTCGACTGCGCGTACACGACCGTCCAGACCAGCGTGACGCGCCTCTGGCGGCGCGGCGAAGTGGAGCGCCTTCCGGGCCATTGGCGAATTCTCTACAGGCCCGTCAACAACCCGGACAACCTGCGCGCGGCGGCGGTGGATGAACTGGTGCGGCTGTACTTCGGAGGCTCGCGCGAAGAGTTGAAGGCGTGGTTGAATGGCTCTACCGAACCAGTCCCCGAAATCCCGCCCGCGTCTTTCGATCCTACGTTGCTGTAAGTTCGCGGAGTATTAGGCGCAATTCGACCCGGAGTTTTCGCACGCCACCTCCCGCTCTTCAGCAACACAAAGTGGCTATCAAAGGAATCCTCCACCCCGCATAAATCGCGTTGGCCATCGCCCGCATTTCCAGCGGTCGCAAATACAAGTTGTAGTAGCTCGCGCGCAACTCGGGGAATAAGGCCTGTGGCCGGAAATGATCGACCTCAAAATTCTCCACACCAGCGGCCCAAATCTCTTCGAGCGGACAGTAGGCACAGGTCGCCCGAAAGTCTTCGCGCACGAAATGCCGATAGGGCAGATGGCCTCTACCAGCGATCTTCGGAACCTCTCTTCGGCGAACGAAATGAGGCGAACTCCGCGGCTTCATGCCCGCTAAATGCTGCGCGCCTTCTTTTGCGCTAGCGCGGCCCGCGCGCGGTCGAGGATCGCCCGGTAGAACTCCTCGGCGGTCTCACAAAGCGTTGTCTCAAGCGTCGTAAGCTCCCGCTTTTCTTTTTGAGTGAGGCCCCGAGTGTACTTGATTTCAATGAGATCTTGGAATCGTGTCGTCACGGGGTCGGCCTCAATGGCCGCGGTCTGGCTCCGATCTTTCAACAAGACGTCCCCGACAACGCGAGTGCGTTGGACGCGCGAACGAACTTCGCGCAACCTTTGCAGCAGCGCCGACTCAACAGTCTCGCCATCGCGTACAACCACCGCAATCGATCTCGGCATGTCAATTCCAGCCTACTTGAAAACTCTCAAATCTGAACAACCACCGCCTGAAGGCGGTGGGGTCGATGGGCGACTGAAAGTCGCAGGACGCGGCTGAAGCCGCTCCAGATTCCGGCTTTCGCTGCCCCGTTGTCAGTCATTCGGCACCGTGA
>Ga0194128_10006845_pt1 | contig 15174 bp, 8 predicted proteins | sample TA2KigCa65mmetaG_FD_148650 | JGI IMG/M metagenome (GOLD analysis project Ga0194128, IMG submission 148650) | Freshwater microbial communities from Lake Tanganyika, Tanzania - TA2015037 Kigoma Deep Cast 65m | ecosystem: Environmental > Aquatic > Freshwater > Lake | place: Tanzania: Lake...
CTCGTACGTCAGCCGCACCGGCGGTCCGCGAACCTCCGGGAGTTGCGGGCCGAGCAGAACCGGCACGGCCACACCCTGATGCTGGTCGATCTCCAGCGTGTGGCGTCCAGGCTCAAGCCAGACCACCGCGCGCGCGATCGACGTACCCTCCTGGATTCGCATGTCATCCAGGAGGTCGTTGCCATCCACTCGCAGCGCGCGCAGGAGCGCCCGTGGCTCCGCCGCCTGGCCTTCCCCCACGCCCAGCATCAAAGCCACCTCGTAGCGCCCCGCCGCGCCCGCTGCGAACGTGCGGACCCGGGACAAGCGGCCGACCGCCACCGGAAACGCGAACTCGAAGCTGCGGAACTGCCCGTCCGGCAGTTGCACCTCCGGATTCGGCGAATAGAGGTTCACCGCGTTCGGCCCGGGAGCAATCCGGACTCCCTCGACCAAGAGCGACTGCTCGACATTGGGTGCCACGACGTACAGGGCCACCGTTTGGCCGTCCCGGCGCACCCAGAGCGAACGCGCCAGATCGTGGGACCGCACCCGCAGCGCCATCGCCAGCATCGACGCCTGACCGGACGGGTTCTCGATCGTCAAGTTCGTCGTCCCCTTGTGCACCCCGAGGATCGGCCGCCACGCGAGGCCCTGCGCGTCCACGCGCGGCTCGCCCCAGCCATACTTCGGCACGGCTAGCGACTGCGCCCCGCCAATCTCCGCGGCCACCACGTCGTGGGGCTGAGCGGTCAGGAACGCCCACCACTGGGCCACGCTCCGATCCGCTGTGCGGAGCAACGCCCGCTCCGCCTCCTGCCGCTCAGCGCGGTTCACCACCATCAGCCTGAGCCCCTGGGGGTCCGCCACCGGCGCCGGTAGCTCGAGGGTGGCCACCCACCCGGCCACGCTGGACGTCCCGGCGAGTCGCCAGCGGCCCGTCGGCGTGAGGGAGAAGTCCGGCGAAGGCTGCAGCGCGGCGCCGTTCACGAGGGCCGCGTCGACCTCCATGTGCAACCCCTCGGCCGAGCCTTGCTGCCGCAGACGCTCCGCCGCGTCCAAGCCGCTCACGTCGCGGAGGGCGGATTCCACCCACCATTCGTAGGTGCCAGGCGCAGGCAGCGTGACGGTGACCCGCTGTGTTCCGTCGGCGATCTTGACCGCCTGGTCGAGCGCCCGCAGAGAAAGGTAGGTCTCCGTCGCGGATCCGAACGAAACCACCGACAGCCCCGCGGGTGCATCGTGCAGCAGCGCCCAGGCCACGGCCGGGTCGATCCTGGGCGTCAGCACGAGGGCCCCGCCCGCGACGTCGGCCAGTTCGCTCAGCGGCCGCAGCGCGTTGAGGTCGAACGGGCCGAGAAACAGCGCCTGGGTGCCCCAGATGGCCGGTTTCTCGGCCGGCACCCGGTAGAAGCGCAACGGCCCAAACCGGCGCTCCTCCTCCAGCCCTTGCTGCCGCATGGCAAGCGCAACCTCATCGGCGGTGTACGTCGGCGGGCCGAAATAGCGGTTCTGTACATCGTCCTGCTGCATTACGTAGCGCACCCCCGCCCGGGCCAGCAGCACGGCGGCCGGTCCCGCCTTGGCACCCAGCAGCGCCCGGTACAGCGTCAGCGGCGCCTCGGACGGCGCGAGCATCGTGACCATTGTTCGATCGGACAGCTCGCCGAGCGGGGGCAGGTAGCCCGTGTACCCCCAGTCGGTCGTCAGGCGCAGCGCCGGCGGCAGCGCCAGCACGCGAAATCTGCCGGGCTGCGCATCCAGCCAGGCCTGCGCCGCATACAGGTGCTCGGGCAGCCGCACCTGCTGACCCGGCAATGGCGCTCCCGGCGGCCGCACCACGAAGAAGTCGCCCCGCACGACCGGCCCGGCGTAGACGAGATACGGCGCGGCCAGCAGCGTCGGCACCACCGCGCTGGTCACCACGGCGCGGCGCAGATTCCCAGCGTCGGGCCAGCGCGCCGCGCCCCAACGGGCGAGCCTGCTGGCAACCGCAGCGAGCGCCACTCCCGCGAGCGGAGCCGCGCCCAGGACCGTGAGCGCCGTGGCTTTGTACCAAGGGCTGCGTAGGAACCACGCGAACGGCAAGTGATCCCACGCCCAGAGGAAGAGCGGGCCGGTCGGCCCGTTCGCCCCCGTGCTCACCGCCAACCCGAGCACGAATAGGAGCCCGAAGTACAGCAGCCGCCGGTCGCGCCCAACGATCAGACCGGCCAGCGCCGCAACCGCCAGAACGGCGCTCCCCAGAATCAACTCAGGCGCGCCCAAGTAGCTTGCCGAGTGGGGCACGAAGGGCGTGCCTGCATAGGCGTCGTACCAGACCCAGTGGCCCTGCAACCGCAGGACATTCAGCGCGCCGGTGAACAGTGACAGGCTCTGCAACTGCGCGCGCGCGGTGCTTGCCGGCACTGACGCGAAAATCTCTTGCGGCCCAAACCCGAGCACCCCGGCGACCTGGGGCGCCAGCCAGTAGGCGTTGACGAGCAGCACCAGCACCAGCGCGAGGGCGCCGAATCGCACCATCCGCCACGCGGCGGCCCGGTCCCCCACCAGCCAGCGGCGCACGACGAAGAGGCCCACGTAGAGCGGCACGGGGACGAGCGCCATCATCGCCATGGGCGGGTTCACGCCTGCACCCGAGCCGACAATGGACGCCAGCGCCAGCACTCCGGCCCGCGCCCACAGATTCCCTCCGCGCGCAGTCGCGACCACGATGCCAAGCATGAGCGGCAGCACCACCCAGGCGCTCAGGTTGGCAATGTTCATCCCCTGCCACACGGGCTCCTGGTAGAAGTTGAACAGGTAGACAAGTACGGCGCCGAGCCGCGTCACCTCTGAACGCGCGAGCTGCGCCATGAGGACGTACATCGCCAGGCCGCCAGCCATGAACCAAGTGGTCATCTGCAGGCGCTGGGCGGTTTCGAGCGAGAAGCCCAGCCAGCGGTAGAAAGCCGGCCAGAACATGAAGAACACGGCCGGCAGCCGATCGTCCGGACTCGTACCGAAGTTGACCCCCGTGTGCCAGGTGCTGAAGTGCCCCAGCCACCGCTCGAACGTGATCGGCAGGAAGAAGTCTTCCGTCTTGGCCAGCATGCCGGGAGGGATCCAGAACATCGGAGCTAGCCCGGCGATCACCGTCGCCAGCAGGCCGGCGTGCGACGCCATTGCCCGGCCGCCCGCGCCAACGCACGTGCGCGCACGTGCGATCACGTGCGCCGCCTCGGTGGGCTCAAGCGATCCAGGTACGTGACCGTCCTTCCCGGATTCGTCCGGGCGCGGAGGGGCGCAGCGCGATAACGCCTCAATATGGCACATCGGCCAGCGCCCTGACATACAGGGGACCGGCCCCTCCCCACGTCCGTCGACCCGAGTCACGGCCGCAAGGTCGTGCGAGTGGAGGACCCGAGCTGCCGAGCGTCCACCGGCCAATGGGCGGCGCTGCTCCGGGACCTTGGGCCGCCCGGCCCTTCAGCCCACGCACGCTGGGTGGCGACGGCCAGCTGGGATCTGGGAGAGGCCCGGGCAGGGGTGTCCCGTGGCCAAGCAGCGGCGCGTCGGGCCGGACTGCGCTGACGCTTGCAACGAGGTACTGCGCAACCTTCACCCTGGCGTCGAGGGGCGCGCGGGGGCGGGTGGCCGGGCAGGTGCGCTCGATCCTCGCCCGCGGAGGTCCAGCCTCACTGGCGCAGGCGGCACCGCAATTCAAGGCCCGCTTCCAACCCGCAATGGCGCGTCTGACCGAGGCGGCCCCGCGGCGCTGGCCCTAACGGCGTTCCCGCGCGCCCTCGCGCCGGCTCCGGTCCGGCAGACGGCTGAAGTGGCGCTACAGAGCGCGGCGTCGGCGCGGCGCTGAGGCTGCCGCGTGCCAAGCGGCTACGTGCGGCCGAGCGGGGTCGCGGATTCCCGCAGGGTTTCTTTGACGGCTGCGATCACCGCGTCTTGGTCCGCCGGGGGGATGCGCGGGTAGAGCGGGAGGGTGACGGTGGAGGCGCCGATGCGCTCGGCTGCGGGAAACTGGCCGGGGCGGTGGCCAAAGGTCTCTCGGTAATAGCTCATGAGGTGGATCGGCCGGAAGTTCACGGCCACGCCAATGCCCCGCTGCTGCAACCCATGCAAGACGTCGTCCCGCCGGGCCGGGTCCACCTGGATCGTGGCCAAGTGGTGCGCGTGCCGGCTGTTGGGCAGCACGACCGGCTGCCGCACCCCGGGCAGGTCGCGCAAGGCCGCAGCGTAGCGCTGGTAGGCGCGCGTGCGCAGCTCGAGCAAGGCATCCACGCGCCGCAACTGGCCGATGAGCAGCGCGGCCTGGATGTCACTCATGTTGTACTTCCAGCCTGCCTCGGGCACGTCGTAGTGACGGTAGAGGGCGGTGTATCGGTCGGCCGCGCCGGCGCTCATACCGTGCGACCGTAGGCGGCGCAGACGTTCGTACAGCGCCGGGTCATTGGTGAGCACGGCCCCGCCCTCGCCCGAGGTGATGTTCTTGGTGGCGTAGAAGCTCAAGCACGCCGCTTTGGCCAGCCCGCCGATGGCCACGCCGTCGCGGCGGCTCTCCAGCGCGTGCGCGGCGTCTTCGATGATGACGAGCCCGTGGCGGGCCGCGATGGCCGCCAGCCGGCGCATGTCGCAGAGCTGGCCATACAGGTGCACGGGCAGTAGCACGCGCGTGCGAGGGCTGAGCGCGGCCTCGACCTGATCGGCGTCGATGTTGCCCGTGTCCGGCTCCACGTCCACGAACACCGGCCGCGCGCCCGTGTGCACGATCGCGTTGGCGGTGGCCACGAAGCTTAGGGGGGTGGTGAGGACCTCGTCGCCTGGCCCGATGCCCAGCGCCACCAGGCACAGGTGCAACGCGGCCGTGCAACTGGTAAGCCCCACGGCGTGCGCCGTACCGGTGTACGCGGCCAGCCCGGCCTCCAGCTCGGCCGTGACCTTGCCCGTCGTGAGGAAGTTCGTACGCAGCACCGCCGCCACGTTGGCGATGTCGTCCTCGTCCACGCTGGTTCGGAAGAAGGGAACGTGCTGGGTCATAGGGATTCCACCGGCCCGTTGTGCGCGATCCGTGCCGCAGGCAGGCCGGTGGTGGCGCCCCAGGTCGCGCCCTTGTCGGTCGACCGATAGATTCCCGTGTTCGTGCCGGCGAGCACCAGGTTATCGGAAGAAACGGCGGGGGACGGCGCGACGGCGTGGACCGCCAGATTCCCGAGTCCTCGGTTCACTCGGGCGTAGCTGACCCCTCCGTCCGTACTGCGCGCGATACCTCCGGTGAGCTTGCCAACCCACACGGTCCGGTCCGACGAAAACAGGGGCGAAGCCACGATGGTGGTCACGCTGCCAATCTCAGGGGCCGGGTTGGGCTGCTCGGCCGGCACAACCGTGGTGGTGGTCGTCGGCGGGACAACCGGCGTTGGCGACGGCTCAGCGGTGGGCGTCACCGTGCTGGGCGTTTCGGTCACCGCGTGGGGCGCGGCAGCCGCGGTCAGAATCAAGCCCGCCTGCTTGTAGTGGTCGCCGCCGTTCGACACCACCACGGCGCCCGCTCTGGTGAAGCTCGTGGCAGCGACCCATTGCTGGAGCACAGCCCGCTGGGCGCGCAGCACGCGCACCCCGCCGAAGTCCTGATACGCCACCGGCAGCCCGTAGGCGCGGAGCCAGTTCGGGTTCGCATTCCAAGCCGCCTTGATGGCAGCGTTCTCGTCCAGCAGCGCCACATGGTTCTGCACCACAACGCTGAACGGCTGCCCGCTGTCCTGCGGAAAAGCCCGCGGCCGTGGGACCTGCTTGGCGGCCAGCAACCAGTCATCAAAACCCGCCGCACTCAGGTTGTCGTAGATGTTCACGTAGAACACGCCCTGGCCCGGCTGCCATTGCAGCACCGCCTTATGGAAGGCCTGATAGGTGAAGGGACCTGCCATCCACCGGCGGGACACCGGGTAGCCGAGGCGCGCCACGCCGCCCGCGTTCTGGAACTCCGTCCAAAACGGGATGCCGTCGCGGTCGGTAACGCCGAACCCGGTGCCGTCCCCAGGCCCGGTCTGGCTAGAGAACCACCCATTCTCAACGGCCTGGTCCGCCGGCTGCGCGGCCGCGACCAGCGCCTGCGACAGCGCCAGGGCGAGCAAGAGCGCGAGCGGTCCCAACCTATGCAGCGACCGCATGCTACGACCCTCTCTGATCCTCGATCACGCGATGTGGGCGGCACCGCGCCTGGTTGCCACGCATGCGCCGTCCGATGTTCGGCGCCGTCTCCTTATGGTAGACGTTGCGCCGCAACTTGAGGCGCCATCCGCGTGATACCGCGCTTCCGCGGGCTGCGTGGCCGCGCTGGCTCGGACCGTGGCCGCTGAGAAGATCGGAGGTCGCATGATTTCGATCTGAATGACCGACGCCGCAGCCGGCCGAGCGCGGCAATGTCCTTACGCTCCCTGCAACGTCGGGTAGAGGTCACCGATGGGATCTCTGGCCAGCGCGCGGGAATCGCTCGGTTGGCGGTGCGGTCCGGCGGCGGCGAGGACGATCGAGCCGGCTATCAACGTCGAAGTCCTGGCCGGCCGGAACGACGGAGGTTTCTGATGGCATTCAGGCCCGCGCGCAAGCCAGGCGCGCCGCCAGAACTGGCAGGACCATCGGTTCATCGGACGTCCCGCGAGGCTCAATTCGATCCTCGGGAGAACCTGCCGGTCGAGGGCGGGGAAATCGTTGCGCTGCGTCAGCCGGACGGACGCACCGCCGGGCGGCCATAGCATGACGCGCGCCGTGGCGATCTTCGCGCTGTTCTTCGCGATCTACGCGATGGCGTGGAAGGCGGTGGCCGGCGTGGACGATGCTCGCACTGGTCGTAGCGGCCGTGACAGGCTACGGGACCTTCAACGAGTGGCACGGAGGCGTGTCGTGGGGGCCACGGTTGCTGACGGGGGTCGCGCCGATGCTGGCGCTGGGCGTCGGGATGTTGCTGCAGGGCGGCGGCGTCGGCTGGGCAGGGGGCATGGAGCTCGCAGCCGTGGCGATCTGGGGGGCAGGCATTTCGGCGCTCGGCGCGGTGTTCGACTATCAGAGCGGGTGGCTGAACCTGTGGGACGTAGGGGCCAGGCCAGAGCAGATTCTGTGGGATCCGCACTTCTCGGTCATCGGTGCTCATCTGCGGCTGTTGGATCAGTGGAGATCCGGTCGGATCGGCTTGGACATGTACCTGGGGTCAATCCTCGGGTTTTGGTCGTGGCCCGTCTTCGCGGTTGCCCTCGTCGGAATCGGATCGGCTTGGCTCGGCATCGAATTCCGGTCGCGTGCGCGGGCGCTTGGTGCGTAGCGCCGCAACCGGTCGGTCGATGGTGTCGACGACGGCGCGGCGCGCCTGGCGAGCACCCGACCGTCACAGGCGTTGGTCGGCGCCTCGAAACGGGTGGATCTGAATCCCGCTGTCGGTGAGCTCGAGCCCAGCTACCGGCAGGACGCCGGCCACCGATCGCCCGGCGCGGAAGACAAGCGCGAACACCCATGGCCCCGGTCCGGAATCGGGCTCCGAGCGTGGCACGTCCGCGGGCACTCCTGCGCCGCCCACGATCCGCAGCGTGCCCGCTGCGTGGTCGTACGCCAGCTCGATCGTCAGCGTCGCCGTCTGCGGCTCCAGCGGGCCTTGAAACCATTGGCGCGCGCCGACGCCCAGCGACCCTAGCCGAGGCTCGAAATACGGTCCAGCGTCAGACGGGAACACCAACCACTCGGTGCCCGTCCACGCGGGCCGCTCGCCATCGCTGCCCACCTCCAGCCGAAAGCGCAGGCGGCCAGCGCCCTGCTCGATCGGTTCGATGGCGAAAGTTCCGGGCGATCCAGGCGACGCCGGCTTGACGGGTGGCGCGCGCAGGTCATAGAGGCGCACGCCATCCTGAAACCAGACTGCGTCGGCGCGCGTGCGTCCGAGGTGGATCGGGACCGTGCCGTCCGGCAACGCAATGAAATCCACCGGTGTCCCCGGCGCAAACGGATCGATCGGGAAGCTCAGGCGCCCGTCGCCCGCGGTCGCCAAGGTGCCGAGCAAACGGCGCGTCCGTAAGGCGTAGAAGGCCCGGTTGCGCGCCTCGCCGCCGAGGGACGGCGACACGTACACGCGCGCGTCCGCCGGTACGAGCGCAGCGAGCGCCAGGTACGTATCAGGAGGCGGCGGCCGGTCCGACGCCAGGTAGGCCGGCAACACACGGTAGAGGGCGGACCCGTCCGGCTCTCCGGTCACACGCGCGAATGACTGAGGATCGTCCAGCGCCGCGTGCGCTTCCGGGGTCAGGCCGCCGCGCAGGCTTGGCGTCGCGTGCACGTGGGTTGTCCCCAGTTGCCGCAGCGCGGCCGGCGCCAGCGTACGGATCGCATCCAAATATTCTGGCCCCGCAATTGGGACGAACTGCAGGTAGGCCTGGGTGGTGAACGGGGTCGCCAGGCCAGTGGCCACGCCGAACGCCGGGGGCGACGCTGTCAGCACGCGGGTCCCTTGCGGCAGCGCACGCCCGGCGTAGTCCAGCACCGCCGCGGATTCGTCAATCGCCGCGCGCAGTCCGGTGCGCGCGCGGGCCTCGAGCGCGGACGCCGAGGGGCCAGCGCCGGTCCCAAGGCCCGGCCCGATCGCGATCCCGCTCCCGACGTTGCCCAACGTAGGCGCCAGCAGCATCGCCGCCGACGGCCAGCCGATCAGGCCCACCGCCACAAGGCACGCCGGCGCCGCGACCGCCACGCGCACGTGTCGCCGGATCGACGCCACTGCCAGCGCCAGCGCCAGCACGCCGAACACCCGGGCAAACATGTCCAGGCGCACGATGTCGTCCACGAAGCGGTAGTCGAATAACCGGTAGGCCAGCCCCGCCGCCCAACCACCGCCAGCCAGGGCGAGCGCCAGCCAGTTACGGGTCCACCACGCGACGAGGGCGGCGACGAGCAGCACCGGCCAGGACGTCACCTCGAGCACCCCCACGCCACCGGGCAGCGCGCGCAGGTGCCAGGGCGCGAGATACGCGGGATCGGCGCGCAGGGCCCAAACGATAGCGCCGCGCGCACCCACTGGGCCTTCTCCCCGCAGGAGCGCATCGCTGATGACGCCGCCGGCCAGCGCGATCCAGGGAACGGCGGACGCAAGCGTCATCGCGAGCGGTCGCCAAGACGGTGCGCCTGACCGGCGCAAGAAACTCACCACCACTAGCGCGCCGAGTCCCGCGCAGGTCGCGAGCATGGCCGATTCCTCCAAGAGCCCCACGGTGGCCAGCAGAACGCCGAGCAGAACGGCCCGGCGACCGTTCAGATCGGGACGCGTGGCGTGGTGCAAGACCACCAGCGCCAGGCCGATCGCCATCGGGAACTGCGGCAGCTCCACCTGGGGCGGTCCGGCGACCAGAATGCCGGACGCGGGCTCGGCGGGCGGCGCGTACACAGATCCCAGGCTGGCGCGCAGGCCGGGCCCCGGCGCACCCACGGGGACCACGACGTTCACGAGCCAGGGGACCCGCGCGAACTGCTTGGCGCCGCGGCCCAGCAACAGCAGCACGGCAGGCGCCAGCAGCCAGGGTCCGAGCGGCAAACGCCAGATCAGCGAGCCCACCAAGATCAAGCAGGCCGCCATGGCGCCGGCGCTCACGAACTCGAACAGCGCCACGTAGTCGAGACCCGTCAGGGTGCGCAGGCCCGCGACGAAGAGGCTGAGTCCGTAGTGATAGCTGGTGGCGAGGTCCGGCGCCCACGGCGAGACCGGCGGAAAGTTGCCGCGCAGCATGGTCGCGGCCAGCGGCATGGTCCACGTCTCGTCGTAGTAGCCGCTCACCTGCCGGTTGGCCAGGGCGACCCACGCGACGATCGCCCACACGGCGAACAGCGCGGCCGCCCGAACGGCCGTGCGCCGGGCGGGGAGCAAGGTGCGCCAGGGGGAGCGCCGCACGGTCAGCCCGACCGCCAACGCCCACAGACCGCTCGCCAGGCCCACGCCCAGCGGCGAGGGCGCTAGGTAGAAACAGAGGTTCAGCCCAGCGAGCCAGACCGCTGGGCCCACCAGGGCGCCGGCCGTCAGCGCCATGGGGCCATCGGCCTCGGCCAGCCACCGGCGTGCGAAGATCACGCCGCCGCCGGTCAAGGCCGCCGCGATGAGGACCAAGAGCACCACGCCGAGCGCGAACGGCAGCGCCGGCATCCACCCTCCACACGCGCCGCTTGCCCCCGGGACCTACGGCGCGCGCCCTTCGCTCGGCCGCCTATCGTATCGCGCGCGCGTGCGCCTGCGCCGACGGCCGGCCGGGGCTCAGCCGCCGGCGCGGAACGTGCGTCGCGCTCCCAATTCGAGGCCGACGGCGCGCCTCATTCCCCACAGCAACGACCGCGGACCTCGCGCCCGCAAGGATCGGCCGTCAGGTTGGGACCTGCCGAGACGCCGTCATTCGGGCGCCAAGATGCTGAGTCTGTCGGTCGCGGATTCCATGCCAAGCTGACCTCCTCGGTCGGCCGCTCGCGAGCCGCCGGAGCGCCCCCACGCTCGCGGGCGCCGGAGCAGCCGCGCAGTCCCGGACAACCGTGCGTGCGGTTCGCCCGGTGGGTCGTTCAGCCCGCCGGCCGCCGGGGCATCCAGGCGGGCCGGGTGAGTCGTCCCTCGAACGTGTAGTACGGATCGTTGCGATCGAGCGGCAGGGACACCCGCTGCCCGGTCTCCTGGGACTTGTAGATCGCCCGGCTCAGTTCCACGTGCGCCCGTGGCACGCCGATCGGCACCGGCAGCGGCCGGTCCTCCAGGATCGAGGTGACCCAGAGGCGGCTCTGGTAGAGCTGGCTGGGCCGTTCCGGCACATCGCGCAGTTCATCGGCCAGCGCCGCGAGCCTGGGCAGCGCCTCCGGAGTGTTCGACGACCCGAAAGTCACGACGGACTCGAACATCGTCTCGCGCGACCCAATCGGCAGCGAAGGCGCGTTCGTGGCCGGATGCGTGTGAATGACCACCATCGACGCGTTCTCCCCCGCGAACTCCAGCCGCCCGCCGCCAAACGGCGTCATGGGGTGCTGGTGGTGCAGCAGCGAACCCTGCACGGTCCCCACCGCGCCGTTGGCATAGCGCACGAGCGCCAGGCTGAAGCTGTCCACCTCGATGTCCCGCAAGAACGGCCCGGAATGCGCCGTCACCTCCACGATCGGTGAGTTCACAACCGAAAGGAACGGATCGACGGCGTAGCGGCAGTGGTGCAACACCGCGCCGCCGCCGTCGGTCTCGAATCGGCCCGGCCAGGCCCGACCCCAGTAGCTCGCGGGGTGATACCAGGTCACGTCCACCTTGGCCACGGCCAGCGGCCCCATCAGCCCGCTCGCCACCGCCCGGCGCGCGTGGGCCATGCCTCGGGTGTAGCGTCCCCCACACTGGGACAGGTGTTTGACGCGCGCTTTTTCGACGGCCGTGACGATGGCATCGGCCTCCTGCACGCTCTTGGCCATCGGCCCTTCGGTGAACACATGCCGCCCGGACTGCGCCGCAGCCGCGGCGGGCACGCCCCGCACCGGCGGCGCGGTCAGCACCACGATGGCCTCGCTTCTTGGTCCTTGAGCAACGCCTCGTGGTCGGGATACACGCGGATGGTCTGGCGCGCGGCCGCCTCCGCGTCGTTCGCCAGCAGGCGCGCGACGTCGCGCGCGTCGGGTGTGCTGGCCTCTTCCGCCAGCCGGGCCGCCGGGGTTCAAGCGGAACCGTTGGCCGTCCTGCCCGTCCTGGTCGGAGGCCCACCTGACGTTGAGTTCCCCGCGCGTCGGCCGTTCACGACCAAGTTCGCGATCGCCTTCAAGGCGAACGCGCAGACCGCCGACGCCGTGTTCAGCGTTCCCGCCGGGCATCGATTCGTGATCGAGGGATTCTCTGCGTTCGGCACGTTGCCTTCAGGCCAACGCATCCTCGCCGTCGTCACCGTGCGGACTGGCGGTGTGGAGACCACCTACTACGTCCTGGTGCCCTTTGCCATGAGCGGCGGGTCGGGGGGGCGACTACGTGGCGATCGACGAGCCGCTGCGAGCCTACGCCGATGCGCAAACGTCCATTCGGATCGCGGCCATGCGCCACCCCGCCAAGGACCTCCCCGCCTTCCCGGTCGGCATCAACGTGTTTCTCACCGGGCACCTGGTTGCAGTCGCCTCGGCGTGAGGCGCTGTTGGGCGTGGGTCGGCGTCCAGGACATTGGCCTCTTCCGCCCCACCCCTTTTGGCCGGGGTTCAGGCGGGGCCGCTGGCCGTCCTGCCGTTGCAGGTCGGAGGGACACCTGACGTTGCGTTCCCCGCGCGGCCGCCGCGCAGTCGGTTTGCCATCTCTTCGATACAGGGCTTCGATCCGATCGAGCTAGGCCCACCCAGGCGGGTGATCGCTCAGCGGCGAGCGCGCCGCTGGACCGCGTTGACGGCATCTCCCTGGCGTATTGCCCTGTCATACATGGCTGCCATCACCGTTCGACTTGACGGCGCCCTCCAGCGCGAGCTGAATCGGCTCAGCCGCCAGCTTGGGCGCACGCGGAGCGAGATCGTGCGCGATGCCCTGCGCCGACAGCTCGCGCTGCTGCGCTTTGAGCAGGCGCGAACCAGGCTCATGCCCTTCGCGGAGGCCCGCGGCTACCTCACCGACGAGGACATCTTCCGCGACGTTTCGTGAGGGTGTTTCTCGACACGAACGTCTTGGTCAGCGCTTTCACCGCGCGTGGCCTGAGCGCGGATGTCTTCCGGCTCGTCGTCGCCGAGCACCGGTTGCTGACAGGCCAGGTCAATCTCGAGGAGTTGCGCCGCGTCTTGTTGCGCCGGATGCACGCACCCAGGGAATTCGTTACGGCTATCGAGCGACTGCTCCGCGACCACTTCATCGTCCCCAAGCCCGCTCGTCCGCTCGACGTGCGGATCCGAAACGCTGCTGATCGCTGGGTGCTGGCCTCGGCAGTGGCTGGCGAAGCGGACGTACTGGTCACCGGCGACAAGGACCTCCTCAGCGCCAGCGAGGCGGCGCCCCTGCCGGTCCTCGATCCCCGCGGCTTCTGGAAGCTCGCCAGCCGCACGCGTTGAGCAGGCCGCCGAGCCTGGACGTGGGCGGCCGCAGCCAGAGCCTCTGGTCGTTGGACGTCTGTCCAACAGCCTCCGTCAACGCTTGCGGCCAGGGTGCCGCCCGGCACCAGGGTGGGCCACCGCCCAGGTCGAGCGCAGCTCGGGCACTCACGCGCACGCTGCTCCCAGCGCACGTGTCAGGCGGCAACTCCGTATTTCGCGCGCAGCAGCCGCGCGCCCGCGCAAAGCGCGCGCAGCTTCAAGAAGGCCTCGTCCAGATCCATCGGGTTGATGCTGGACGGCGCGAAGCCGCAGTCCGGGTTCAGCGTTAGGCGCTCCCTGGGCACGTACTGCAGGGCGGCCTCGGCGCGTGCGACTACGGTTGCCGGCGACTCCACGTGCACATCCGTGTGATCGATGACCCCGAGCCCCAGCACCTTGTCGTTCGGGAAGTCCCGGAGGACGTCGATGCCGCCCGCATCCGGCGTGGCGAACTCCATCGCCAACCGCTGCACCTGCATGCGGGCCAGCGCACCGATGATGAGGTGGTAGGGCCCCCGCGTACTGTGCCGTCGATTGCCGTGCGCGTGACACAGGTGCACGCTGATGAAGGGGTGGTCGACCCCTTCCACGGCGCCGTTCACGCCGGTGATCGCTAGGTCGATCTCGTGTTCGATGTCCGCAATGCCGGCCCGCTCGCGATAGACGGGATCGACCAGCAGCGCCAGCCACGGGTCATCGAGCTGGAGGGCGTCCACGCCGGCCTTCGCCAGCCGCCGCAGCTCCCCGTTGAGGATCGGGATGCAGGCCTCCAGGAAGGCCTCCCGCGTCGGATAGGCCCCGGTGGAATGCTCCGGGCTCCACATGCGGCGGGCGATGGTGTAGGGCGACGGCACCGCGACAAGGACGCGCCGCTGCGTGTGATCGCGCAGGAACTCGGCCTCCGCGAGCGCGATGGGGCGCTCCTGGCGCAGTGGTGCCACCACCGCGGGATAGGCGGCGCCCGTACTGCCGGCGGGCGGCTTGATCAGATCTGGTTTGAATCCCGCCACGGCGTCAGAGAACACCTTGACGTAGCTTTCGCGCCGCCACTCCCCGTCGGACACAAAATCGAGGCCCGCACGCTCTTGCAGCCGGATCGCCGAAGGCACCGCGTCGTCCAACAGCGCGTCCGCTTCCCCGGCGTCGAGCCCGCCGTGCTTGCGCTCCTCGATGAGCTCGCGGATCCACGCCGGCCGCGGCAAGCTGCCGACGACCAGCGTGGCAAACGGTTCCACCGCCGGGCCAGCCATTAAGTCCCACCTTTCGCCCGCTGCGCCGCTGGCGTCAGCGGCGTAGCGCCCGCAATCGTCGTGGGGACGCGGCCATGGCGCTCAGGGCGCCCAGTCGGTCCACGCGCCGGACTCGCGGACCGCGTCGAACGAAAGCCGACCGTCGCGCAGCCAGCGTGCGCCGCGGCCCTGTTCGGCCAGCCGCTGGGCCAGGCGGTCGTGCAGCTCCATGGCCCGGCCGTAGCGCTCCCGGAAGAGGTTGGTGCACTCGCCCGGATCGGCGACCAGGTCGTAGTACTCGAACGTGTTCGCGTCCAGCGTCCACAGGAACTTTTCCCGCCCGTCGGTGAGGCACTGGGTGTAGCCGGTGTGTTCTACGTGCACCCAGTCGCGCCTCAGGCGGGGCACGTCGCCGCGCATGAGCGGCATCAGAGAGGCGCCGTCCACGCCGGCCGGAATCGGGATGCCACAGGCGTCGAGCAGGGTGGGCATGACGTCTTCCAGGCACGCCACGTCGTCGTAGCGGACGCCTTCACGGATGCCCATCTGCTTGGGCAACCCCAGGATGAGCGGGATGTTGATGCTGCCCTGATAGCCCACGGATTTGGCGTAGCGATGGTGGTCGCCCAGCATCTCGCCGTGGTCAGAGACGAACGCATAGATGATGTTGTCCAGGTTCAGGTAGCGCCAGATGTGGTAGGCCACGCGCGCGATCTGGGTGTCGAGGTGGTCGATCAGCCCGTAGTAGCCTGCCCGGCTGCGCCGCACCTCCTTGGGCGTGCGGGCGTACCAGCGGGCTTCCGGAACGGGACCGCGCCGCCGGGGGACGCCATCCACCCATCCGTCCGGCCGGTAGCCCGCCGCCTGGCCGATGTACGTGTCTGGAATATCATGGTCTTGGGCATAG